>Ga0307423_1000662_pt1 | contig 22920 bp, 21 predicted proteins | sample SalMarWE160310MG_FD_202154 | JGI IMG/M metagenome (GOLD analysis project Ga0307423, IMG submission 202154) | Salt marsh sediment microbial communities from the Plum Island Ecosystem LTER, Massachusetts, United States - WE1603-10 | ecosystem: Environmental > Aquatic > Marine > Intertidal zone >...
GATTTAATTTCTTCATAGATGTTTTCTATGTCATCATAGTCAACTTTTGAAGGCTCTCGTTTGAGTTTCCTGTAATTGTTGATAAAAGTGTTTTTAAGAATCATAAACATCCACGCTTTACTGTTTGTACCACTCTTGAACTGATGAAAGCTTTTATATGCTTTATAATATGTGTCTTGAACAAGATCCTGTGCATCATCAGAATTTCTTACAATCTTTAGTGCATAATTGTAAAGAGCACTTTGATGAGGAATTGCTTCTGTTTGAAATTCGTATTGAATATCATCTGCAGTTGTGCTTAAGTTTATTTCTTCTGTATTAATCATTGTACTGTCCATTCGTTTATTATATTATTTGTTATTTTTCAGGAATAAGTGCTGTATCAATTATATGTATCACTCCATTTGATGCCATAACATCTGCTGTGGTAACTTTAGAGTTATTTATCATCACAGAGCCATCTGTAATTTGTATCTTAACATTCTGGCCTTCTAAAGTTTCCGCTTTATTTAGCTTTACAACTTCTTTGGATGTAACCTTACCTGAAACAACGTGATAAAGTAGAATTTTCTTTAGGGCTTCTTTGTCTTTTAAAAGTGCTTCAATTGTACCTTTTGGTAGCTTAGCAAAAGCCTCATCTGTCGGCGCAAATACAGTAAATGGTCCTTTGCCTTTTAACGCTTCAACAAGTCCGGTTTCAGTTAGTGCCTTTGCAAGAGTGTTGAACTTGCCCGATTCAACTGCAATTGTCACGATATCCTTTTTAGAACTATCACCTTTATTATCTCCTGATATTAAGAGTGATGAGAACATGAAAGAAAATAAAACTGCTGAAATAATCAGCCTAAGAGAAGAGATGTTATGTAACATTGTGTTACTCCTTTTGATTTAGTTAGTGTTAATTATTTGATACAATTTTGTTTGTCTATCAAATGTCTAATTATTGTTGAGATAATTATAAGATATAGTATAGAATTTGTCAAGTCTTTTTGTATATTTAATTATAAATAATATTACTGGAACTTAATAAGTTTTGATTTTGTTCTGATTTTGAAGAATCTAAATATAGATTTATTTCTATTGTTGAATAATGTTAGACAAATAGTTAATTTTAGACAGAATTATGGAAAAAATGTATAAATACCCCATTAAAGTAGTTAGTCAAATTACAGGTTTGAGTGTTTTTGTTATCAGATCGTGGGAAAAAAGGTATGAAGTTGTAACGCCATCAAGGACAGAAACAAATCGAAGATTGTACTCAGAAGATGATATTGAAAAACTTAAGCTCTTAAATGATGCTATTCATAGCGGACATAACATTGGTGGTATTGCAAGTTTGTCGGTCAGTGAACTGAAAACTATTCTTGGGAATAAAAATAGTTTTACTGCAACTAATAAAGTTGAATCTAATGAATATACTTTTGAGGACAATGAATCTTTTCTTGATAACTGTATTGAAGCTGTAAAAATTTACGATGCAAAAACGCTTGAAACAATTTTACTTAAAGCATCTGCAAAATTAAGTCAGCCTCAGTTGATTGAAGATTTGATAATTCCATTAGTTTACAAAATTGGTGACTTATGGCATGACGGCGATATAAGAATTGCTAATGAGCATTTAGCCTCGTCGGTTATCCGCTCATTTCTTTCCAACCTTGTTGAACAACATATTCCATCTGAAAATGCACCGATAATTATTTCTGCCACTCCACGAGGACAGGATCATGAATTAGGTGCTTTAATTGTGGGAGTAACTGCCGCATCTGTTGGCTGGAAAGTTATTTACTTGGGACCAAATCTTCCAGAAGTAGAAATTGCTGCCGTTGCAGACAGCCTCGGGGCGAGAGTTGTTGCTTTAAGTATAGTTTATCCAGGTGATGATCCGCAGCTCAAAAAAGACTTATTGAATTTAAAGAAAATGCTTCCTGCAAATGTTTCTCTAATGGTTGGCGGCAGGGCTGCAGATGGATATCTGGATATTCTGAACGAAATTAATGCGGTGGTTGTTAAGGATATGAAGCAGTTAAGAAATGAGTTAAATACAATTCGGGAACAAAGATTATACTAATCTGAATTTTCGTGTACTTCTTTTCCTTACCTAATATTTTAAGAAAGTTTAAGTGAAGTTATATCAATTAAAAGTAAAGCAGTTATTGTCTATATCATTGGATGATGCCTGGAGTTTCTTTTCTGATCCCGGAAATCTGCCAAAATTAACACCGGGTTGGTTGAATCTTAAAATAACTTCTGATCTACCTTATGAAATGTACGAGGGAATGATAATTTCGTACAAGGTACATCCAATTTTAGGCATTCCTTTTAACTGGGTTACTGAAATAACAAGCGTAAAAGAAAAGTCTTTTTTTATAGATGAGCAGAGATTTGGACCATATAAATTTTGGCATCATCAACACCATTTTAAGGAAATTGATAAAGGGGTAGAGATGCAAGATATTGTCAGCTATGCTTTGCCATTTGATCCCATAAGCAGACCACTCAATAAACTTATTGTGGGAAATAAAGTGAAAAAGATTTTTGAGTTTAGAGAAGAAGTACTTAAGAAAATGTTTTAAAGTGCATCAGTAAAATAATCAAGAGTTTTTAGAGATATACTTGTCAATATCAAACTTACTTTTTGCACCGTTTCTATTCATATATCTTATCTTGCCATAAACCGGTCTTTCCTGCCAGGCTCTATCGTGTAAACCACCAATTGCCCATGAACATCCAGTGTAACCATTTGGATCTCTTCCATCCAGTTCATATTTATCATTCAAATAGATTGCTATCTTTAATGCATCTTCGGGAGATTTGCTCCATTCAAGAATTTTCTTTGCCCAATACATTCTCATATAACCATGCATTTTACCTGTGTTTACCAATTCATTTTGAGCAGCATTCCACAAATCTTCGTGTGTTTTTGATTCTTCAAATTCCTTCAATGAATAGACAAATTCTCTTTCATCTTTTCTATGATTATTTAAAGTTTTCTTTGCCCAATCAGGGAATCCATTGAATGAATCATAATTAGAATTATAAAAGCAGAAATTATCCGATAGTTCTTTTCTTACAATTAACTCTTCCAAAAAAGCTTCTGCAGAAGGATCATTACCAAATCCGCTTAAGATTAGTGCGATACGCTGTGCAGATATTTGCCCAAAGTGAAGATACGGTGAAAGGTTTGATAATACATTTGCATTCGGATCATTTCTCGTATCTGCATATTTATCAAACCTATTTTCAATAAAATCTTTTAATGTTTTATGTGCTGCTTTTTCACCGGATTTAATCCATGTAACCGCTTTTATCTTTTCATTAACACTTAATGATTTATAAACACTTGGCCAATCAATCGTATCTGAGGCGATACCACCTATGTTTTTCATCTTTTTAACTTTTGGGAACTCAACTAAAAATTCCTGAAGGTTTTTATGAATTTTGGGACGGATTGTGTAAGCACCAAACTCTTGTTTTGGTGAGGCATAGAAGCAGGGTACAACATTATGTGCATCAACTTCGTAAAATGGAATTTCTATCTTTTTAGCAATTTCATTTTTCCATTTTCTTTTTATTTTCAAGGAATCAAAATCGGAAACCAAAACACTTGACTTGTGCTCGCTTAAAAATTTAGGTATTTCCTCAGCAGGATTTCCAGTCAGAAGAAAAAACGGAATATTTAATTTCCTTAGTTCTTGCTCAACTTCAATTAATCCTTTTAGCATAAAATCATATTGCCGAAAAGTTGCATCCAAAAACCTTGGAACAAGAGAAAACACAACAGCTAAACTTCGTTTTTTCTCTAATGCCAACTGTTGTGCAAACAGTAAAGCCCAGTTATCATTTACCCTTTGATCGCGACTCATCCAGTAAATTATTGGACCCTTAGCTTCTTTTCCATCATTTAGAAGCCTTATTCTTTTTTCGTTTATCATAAAATAATTGGATGAACTATTAACTAATTTTAAATGTTCTATATATTGCATAAACAGAGAGAAGTATTGAAGAGTTCAATATTATATTTACTGGTTTTTGCATAAAGAGTTGTTTTTTGTACTCAGAATAATTACATCAAAATAAGGAAACAGGTATATGAACATTTTTAGGAATTCATCAAATGGAACTTCACTTTTTGATATATCCTCTTCTAATGATTCGACAAACATAAGTGAATTTACCGTAAAAGACATGAACCTAAAAGAAGTAAAATTATCTGACTACAATGGCAAGGTGTTACTGATTGTAAACGTAGCCAGCAAATGTGGTTTTACCTCACAGTACGAAGGGCTTCAAAATATTTATGAAAAGTATAAAGACCAGGGATTTGAAGTACTTGGTTTTCCTAGTCATGATTTTGGAGGGCAAGAGCCGGGTACAAATGAAGAGATTAAAAACTTCTGCTCTCTAAATTATGAAGTAACATTTCCTATGTTTGATAAAGTTCAAGTTAAGGGAAATGAAAAAGCGCCTCTCTTTGATTTGTTAACAAATAATTTCGTTACTGGAAAGTCGCCTATTAAATGGAACTTCGAAAAATTTATAATTAATAAAGAAGGAAATATTGTTGATCGTTTTAGAAGTATGACAAAACCAGATAGTAAGAAAATTACTTCATTGATAGAACAAGAGTTGAGTAAATAAAATGGTATCAGTTATTTTTTTAACAGTTATGAGTTAAATAATGAGCGACGAAACAGCAATCTTTGATTTCAATTCGCCTGCATCTTCAGGCGAATGGACAATAATAAATGATGTTGTTATGGGTGGAGTTTCTATCAGCAAGTTTGTGATAAATGAAAATAGCACTGCTACATTTTCTGGGACGGTTTCTCCTGACAATAATGGAGGTTTTGCATCTGCCAGGGCATCATTAAAAAGTGAATTCAAAGATTTTAAAGGAGTTATAATTCGTGTTAAGGGTGATGGTAAGATTTATAATTTAAGATTTAGAACAAATAAAAATTTTGATGGATTTTCCTATCAAGCAAAATTTGAGACGGAATCAGGTGAGTGGAAAGAGTATAAAATCCCTTTTAAAGAATTTAAGCCGACTAATAGGGGGAACACACTTTCCAATAAACCGAAGCTCGCATCAACAGATATAAAACAAATAGGTATACTCATTTCTGATAAGCAATTCGGGAAGTTTGAGATAAATATTGATTGGATAAAGCTCTATTAATTTTTAAAATTGATTTTAAGAAAGAGTAATGAAAAATATTGTTATAATTAGTTTAATAGCATTTAGCATTTTTGGCTGTTCGACAACATATGTTAATCGTAATCCTGTTGGAGAATTTTTCCCCACAGTCAAAGGTCAATCCTTAACTGAAGAAGAAAGAGAGTTACCAACTTATTTTAGAAGTGAAAAAGTTATTTTACTTCTGGGATACAAACAAGATTCTCAGTTCGATATTGACCGATGGCTAATTGGATTGGATATGACGGAAACTAAAATTAAAGCGTACGAAATTCCTACAATTCAAGGATTGTTTCCGAGAATGTTTCAATCTACTATTGATAATGGAATGCGCAAAGGAATACCAAAAGAACTCTGGGGTGGTGTGATAACAATTTATGGAGACGGCGCAACTATCCAGGAATTTACGGGAAACAAAAACCCAAACAATGCAAGAGTGCTAATTCTCGATCAAAAAGGTAAAGTAATTTATTTTCACGATAGAGGTTTTTCGGTGCCGGCTTTAAATGAGTTGAGAAATAAATTAACACAATGATTTTTTTATTTTAGAAGGGAATATTGAAAACTGAAAAAATTGCACTTAAAATTTGTAAACAGTTCACTAAATTCTCTTGCTATTTTAAAAATTGATTGGGTTAAACTTTATTAGTAAAAACATATTTATCTGAACTTTTAATCCTAATTTGTAGTACTTGTTATAAAAAAGGAGATATATATGAAAGATTGGGTAACAATGGTAAATTTCTTAATGATGAAACACGAAGAGAATTTTTGAGTTATGTTAGAACAACGTAAATACACATTAAAATGATTTTAGTAACAGGGGCAACAGGCTATGTTGGAGGAAGATTAGTTCCTCGGCTTTTGGATAGCGGTTACAAAGTACGCTGCCTTGCTAGAGATGCATCACGGCTTAAAAACAGATGGAACGGAGCAGAAATTTTTCAGGGGGACGTTTTAGATGAAGCTTCCCTGAACGATGCACTAAAGGGAATCGAGACCGCTTACTATCTAATTCACTCGATGGGCAGCGACAGTGAGTTTTCAAAAACAGATATTATCGCCGCAGAAAATTTTGCCCGTGCCGCCGAAAATCAAAATGTAAAAAGAATAATTTATCTCGGGGGATTAGTTTCTTCAGATGAAATCCTTTCAAAGCACTTATCAAGCAGATTAGAGACAGGACAAACACTAAGAAAATTTAATGTTCCTGTAACAGAATTCCGAGCGGGTGTAATTGTTGGTTCCGGTAGTCTTTCGTTTGAAATGATTAGATATCTTACCGAGCGTCTTGCTGTTATGATAACTCCTAAATGGGTAAACACAAAAACACAACCAATTGCCATCAGGGATGTGCTTCGTTACCTAATTGAAGCTCTAAAAGTCGAAGAATCAACAGGAGAAATAATTGAAATTGGCGGAGAAGACATTCTTACTTATAAAGATTTGATGAATATATATGCAGAGATAAGAGGATTAAAAAGATATTTTATTAAAGTTCCTGTGCTCACACCCAGATTGTCATCTCATTGGGTTGGATTGGTTACACCACTCCCATCCAGAATTGCAAAGCCCTTGGTAGATGGTTTAAAAAACGAATTAATTTGTAAAAGTAATAAAGCAAAAGAGTTATTTGGGTTTAAAACAATATCCTACAAAGAAGCTGTAGAGCTGGCTTTGCAAAGAAACAAAGAAGGCAAAACCGAAACGATCTGGTTCAGTTCTTATTCTTCGGGAATAAAAGGTAAAACCACTCCTGTTCATCTTACTCAAAAGGAGGGTATGATAATTGAAAAAAGAGAAATAATAGTAAATGCATCAGCGGAATTAACATTTAAAGCTTTTGCTTCGATAGGTGGAAAGAATGGCTGGTATGCAAATTTTCTCTGGGCAATTCGTGGATATCTTGATCTTCTAATAGGTGGAGTAGGAATGAGAAGAGGAAGAAGAAGCGAAACAGAATTGATATCAGGAGATCCGCTTGATTTCTGGCGTGTTGAAGCAATTGAAAAAAATAAACTGCTTCGTCTTCGTGCAGAAATGAAACTTCCTGGGGAAGCGTGGCTTCAGTTTAATGTTGAAATTACTGATGAGAATAAATCAAAATTAACACAAATTGCTTTTTTTGAACCAAAAGGATTATGGGGATTGCTTTATTGGTATTCAATTTATCCTTTGCACGGATTTATTTTTGGCGGGATGATAAAATCAATAAAAAAGTCCGCAGAAAAATCCTACTTCAGTACCACTCAAAGAAATAACCAGGTTGTAAAAATGAATTCCTGATGATAATGATAGATTATTTAAGAAGCTTTATTATTATGCAGTCTAATAAAATAATAAATAAATCAATCAGTCAATTTTAGTCAATTCCTGCTTTTCTTTGGCTCTAATCTTAGCATAAACAATTGATATTAGTACAAGCGCCATACTCACTAAAAGAAAAGAAAATATTTTATAAGTAGTATCAGAACTGGTTATCCCGAAAATAAAAATGTAAACAATAGATAAAACCAGAGTACCGGAAGCCATCAGTCTATACTTTTTATTATTAATAATTTTACCGAATAGATAATATGCAACGGCCAATCCGATATATGAGATACCGATAAATTGAGATGGGAGATTAATGTACAACACAAATGGGATGAGAAGGAATGCAACAACCAAATAAGCGATTCTTAAATTATCAGTTCTTAATTCAAGTCTTTCTTTCTTCCAATTCATAATCCTGGCACTAATTAATGCTACTGCACCAAAACTTAGGGCACTTACTGAAATATCTAATCCTCCAGTAGTAGCAAAATAGGCCAAAGCAATTAGTATAAATATGAAGAAATTAGCTAGAACAATAAATTTAGATCTAAACCAAAGCGCTGTTGAAACAACAGCTAAACTTTGCCAGCATAACCATATAAAATAATTCGGAGATGAAAATGTTAATATTATTGAAACACTTAAGGCTGCATAAGCAAGCATAGAATATAGGAAGGTGGAAAATTTACTTTTTTGTTTTGTCCAGTGAATAGCTGCAAGCGATAATAAAACAAGCGACAAACCAAAATTGAGTAAACCAGCAATGTTATGATTTGAATTTATTGAAATGAAAAGAAAGAGTCCAAAACCGCCAATGGAATTAAAGGTTGTTTTTTGAATCGAGAAAAAATCATCTACTTCATCCGATACTTTGTTTGCATTAGCTGCACCATAGATGATCATATAGATTGGGATAACTAGAAGATTAAGATTCCAATCGGGAATTATCATCATTTCTTTACCAATCAAGGGATTGTTTATATACCAGAGCAAATGAAACATATAAGTAAAGAGAATTGCAATTATGCTTAAGATATTCCAACTTTTCTTTTTATCAAGATAGCTTACTCCCATTGCCCCAATTATAAGTACAGCAAATATTAATATTGGAAAGTCTGAAATAAGTGCGGCAACAAAGAAAAATATTAATGTTAAAGTTGTTAAATAAACAGATTCTCTTTTTAGTGACAGTATTAAGGAAACTGCAGTGACTAAAAAAAGTAAAAATATTAACAATATTTGATTAGTTAAAAAAGGTTCAGAGCTAAAGAAATGTAGTCTTAATGTGGATACATATAATATTATTAATCCACTGCCCATTGTATAACCTGCAAGATGTTTCAATTTATTTGCACCGAAAACTGAAAACACAATTAGAGCTACCGAGATAAAATATCCTGAGAATAGAATTACATGATGTGATATACCTTCGAAAGGGAGGACTAAAAAATTGAACACGGCCAATAGAAATGCAATAATACCAATTTTACCAAACCATTGTTCGCCAAGTCTGAATTCTAAATCCTCACTACTTTCTCTTACAACAGGTGTAACTTCGGGAATATTTGAATCAGGTTCATCGGCTTTTGGTAAATTTATATTTTTTTCGATAGCAGTCAGTCGTGCATTAATGCTGTCTAACATTTTAACTAATCTAGTAATTTCTTCATTTTCTATTTTACTACTCATGATTCACCCTAAGTATTTTTACTTAATTGGTCTTGTTTTTTTCTATTTTCTTTATGTATAAGAAAAGGATTACTATTAAAAAGGATATTACAGCTACTGCTACTACCAGTCCGTATCTTCTAAAGTAAAATTCATTTATGGCTGCTTTTGCTTCAGTAATTGTTTGTTCGGATGCATTGAATCCTTTTGTTGTAACTTCTTTAAATTTTGCTTCATCGAAAGAATGCACTATTGTCCTACCTTCAAGTCTTGCCTGATGGACCTCCCGCAATTTAAATTTCATTTCCTCCACGTCCATTCCTTTTTGCTCAGCTTGGAAAATCAAATTTTTAGCAACTGAATCTGAAACAATTAAACTATCAGTGAGTTTCTTCATTTCCTTTGCAATTAAATATCCCTTCTGGTTTTTATTCTCTGAGTGGCATTTAAGACAGATTGCACCCTTGCTTACTCCAAGTAGCTGATCTTTTGCTATTAGAATTTCGTGATTTCCATGACAGGTTTCACATTCGGGATAATTATTTTCATCAAAAGCTTTTTTATGAGGACTTGCAGAAAACAACTCAGCATTCAGCGCATGACAACTACCACAAACTTTTGAGATAGATTCAATTCCAGGAGGAGTTGCACCGTGGTTTCCGTGGCAATCGTTACAAACGGGAGCTGATAAATCGTGCTTCTCAAACACAGCTTTTCCATGAACACTCATTTGATATTTGGAAAACTGATCAGTTGGAATATGAAAATCCTTCATATAATCTTTATTGCTATGACATTGGCTGCAGGTGGACGGTATATTTAATTTATAAACTTTTGATCTAACATCATTTGATGCAAAAATATTATGACTACCATGGCAACTTGCACATTCAGCAACTTTTATATTTCCTCTAGAATTTAATTTACCATGCACACTTGTTCTATATTTCGTAAGTTGATCAACAGTAAGTGATGGATTATATGTTTGCATGTAAGATGCATTGCCGTGACATTTATTGCACGTTTGAGGAACGTTTGTAGGGTAAACGGGTGACCTTGGGTCGTTAACTTTCTTAATGCCATGAGCATTATGGCAAGTTATACACTGAACTATCATTCCGCGTCCATTAATTGCTAACTTTCCATGCACACTTTCTTTTATGTTTTCAAATTGTCCGGTATTAATCTTAAAATTATATTTTTTCATATACTCAGAATCTGAGTGGCACTTTGCACATAATTCGGAAATTTTATTAAGGGTTGGAACTCCAATAAATCCCGCAGATTTACTCATTGCCATTTCCATATCATCAGTTTTTTCATTACCGCCATGACAATTTTGACAAGATAATCCGGCTTTATAATGCACATCTTCAAGAAATTGTTGTGAGGGGTTATCACCCAAATCCTGGTGGCAATTTAAACATTGATCAGTACCAGCATAAGCAAACTGAATCAGCATTAATGATAGAATCAATATTAATAATTTTAATTTAGGTATATGATTCATTTTAATACCCATCCGATAATAGTAAGAATGATAATAAAGAGAACACAAAAAATTCCAATATAATTGATTAATCGATTTTTCTGACCCCTTGCACTTTTCCTATCCCAAACAGGAACTAGAAGCCATAATAAACCTGCAAGTCCAAATAGCAACACACCTAATTGTTCTCCTTCAATAAAAAAAACATGTGCAGGTAAAAATTTGAGCGTCTGAAACATAAAAAGAAAATACCACTCAGGCTGGATTCCGGCAGGAGCAGAAGAAAGAGGATTTGCTTTTAATCCAAGTTCAGCAGGAAAAAATACAGCAAGGATAGCGAGAATATTTAAAACCACTAACCATAGAAGAAGATCTCTCAACATAAAGTTTGGGAAAAACGGCATAGTCTTTTTTTCTTCTTTTTCGGAGTCCTTAAACTCAAGTGGTTCACTCATTCCTTGGCGTTGGACAAGTAGCAGATGAACAATCAGTAAAAATGTAAAGATGCCTGGAAACAAGGCTACGTGAAAACCAAAAAATCTGGATAAAGTTGCACCTGTTACATCATCGCCGCCTCTAAGAAAATATTTTAATGGTTCACCTATAAATGGAACTGCTCCAACAATGTCCGTTCCAACTTTAGTTGCAAAGTAAGCAAGCTCATTCCAAGGCAGCAGATAACCACTGAATCCAAAGGCTAACGCAAGAAAGAACATGAACACTCCCGTAATCCACGTAATCTCTCTTGGCTTTCTGTAGGATTTTTCAAAAAATACGCTGAACATATGGATAAATACACTAAGTATAAAAAGGTTAGCTGACCAAGCGTGTATTGATCTGATCAACCATCCAAATTGAACTTTAGACATAATGAAATGAATGCTTTCATATGCTAAGTCCGAGCTGCCTTTATAATAAAATAATAGTAGAATTCCAGTAACAACTTGTATGATAAAAAAGAATAGGGAAACACCTCCGAAGTAGTACCAGATTGAGCGGCTGTGAACAGGCACGTATTTCTTACTCATAAACTTTACTAGATCTTCAAGTTGAACTCTGCTATCAATCCATTCGTATAATTTTTTGAATTTATTTTTCATAATTGATTATGCTTCTTTTGAAACAATTAAATCGTCTTTTTTAATTACTACGCTATACTGTTCTAATGGACGTGGGGGGGGACCAGAAACATTTCTACCAAACAAATCATATTTACCATTATGGCAGGCGCACCAAATTATCTTTTCATCTTTTTTGTATTGAACTGTGCAATCGAGATGCGTACAGGTAGCTGAAAGTGCTCTAAAATTATTATCGTCCATTCTAATGATGATCACCGGTTTATTACCAAATCTTATAATTTTAGAATCTCCCGGTTTCATGTCATCGGCTTTTCCAACAACAACGCTTGTCACTTCCACTTCTGTTTGCTTTGGAGGATTGAGAAAGGAGAGAATTGGATAAATTGTAATTGCCGCAAATCCTGCTAAACCGCCTGAAAGTAAATATTTCAAAAATCCCCTTCGGTTTTTTTTCTCTGCCATATTGCTTTCTGTTTTATCCATAAAGTATTTCATCAATTATTATTAATAATTTACAATTTGCAAAATTTGCTCAGGGAGAAGAATTTATCACTATGCAATATAAGTGGATAATATTTAAATAAAATAATTTATCTTAAAGAAATTTGATTTTTTTAGTTTCAATTCTATATAGTATGAAAAATAAAGCCTTCCCATATTCAGCTATACCCCCAACCATTTATTGGTTATTTTAGTCTAATAGATAATACAAGGCAGGATTAATGGCGTTAAGTGATAGTGAACTGGTAATCAACGCACAAAGCGGAGACACATCGGCTTTTGAAGACTTAGTGTATCGCTATGATAAGATGGTGTTTAGGCTGGCTGTTAAATATTCAGGAGATTCTGATATTGCCAAAGATATTTATCAGGAAGTATTTATAAAGGTATATAGAGGATTGAAGAGTTTTCAGTTTAAAAGTGAGTTTTCAACCTGGCTTTTCAGGATTACTTCAAATGTGTGCATTAGTCATAAAGGAAGAGAGAAAAAAAATATACATCTATCCATCGATCGCGATGAGGATGCTGAACAAGTTAGATTAATCCCAGCTGATGAAAATTCTTCACCTGAAAGACATCTAGCAAATAAAGATTTTAATAAAAAGATAAATAAAGCACTGCAATTATTATCACCAAATCAAAAAATGAGTTTTTTACTTAAGCACTACGAAGGATATAAGATCAGAGAAATTGCAGAAATGATGGATTGTAAAGAAGGTACTATAAAAAAATATCTTTTTGAGGCTGTAAGGAAATTAAGAATTCAACTAGCCGATATTTATTAAAAACAAAATTGTTTATGGAGAAGAAAATGGCACATAAAGATTATAAGGAAATGATTCCATTTTACTTATATGATGAACTGAAAAGTGATGAAAAATTAATATTGGAAAAGCATCTCGAAACTTGCGCTGAGTGTACGAAGGAAGTTGAAGTTTACAAAACGCTTTTTAATAAAATTTCTATTGATGCGAAGGAAACAGTAGATGAAAATCTTCTACCTGAGTCACGCCAGGAATTAAGAGGAGCAATACGCAGGGAGAGATCAAGAAGGACATTCCCTCAAATGATATTTGAAAAAATTTCGGCTGTTATAACAAAACCAATTGGTTTTGCATTAAGTGGGGCTTCAGTGTTATTAGTTGGATTATTTATTGGTTACTTAATATTTAATATTCCAAAACCTGTTGAAACGACCCAGGGAAATGATGATCAAGAAATAAACAATGTAATTAACAGTAATATTAGAATTACCAATATAAAATTTATTGATTCCGATCCATCCGATGGTGAAGTTGAGTTTTCTTATGATATAACTAAATCAAAACATCTAAAGGGTAGTGTCAGTAATCCGAATGTTCAAAACATTCTTACTAATGCAATAATTAACGAACAGAATCCTGGTGTAAGATTAAATTCTTTAAATGTTATAAATGCAAATCAGAAACAGATGGTTGATACAGAATTAAAGCAAACTATATGTACAGTTGCAAAGTTTGATGAAAATCCTGGGGTGAGAAGAGAAGCATTAAAGTTTTTAAAGGAAGTACCTTTTGATAGTGATGTTAAAAACACATTGCTTTATGTCCTTTTAAACGACACCAGCGCAGGATTACGAATTGAGGCAATTAACATACTATCTGATGCTGCAAAAAAAGGAGTTGTTTTTAATAATCAGGACCTATCAATTTTTAAGGAAAAAGCGCAAAAAGACAAAAATAACTATATCAAGTTCCAAGTAAAAAATATCATAAAGGAGTACTAACATGAAAAACCAATTTCTTTCTAGAATAGCTACAGTGGCTATGCTTATTCTCTTAACTGGATTTTTATCCTTATCTAATGCTATTGATAAAGATAAAACATTTAATGTTTCCAAAGGTGATAATTTAGAAGTTTCAGTTTCAAACGGAAATATAACAATATCAACCTGGGAAAATGATCAGGCTTATGTAAAGGCTAAAAACGTTAATGAAGAAGATCTCAAATATCTTAAGATAGAACAGAAGGGAAATAAAGTTATTGTGGAATTTAAAGGTAAGGACTCAGATAATTTTTATCTTGAGATAGCTATACCTTCACAATTTAACCTCGATTTATCGACCGGTGGTGGTAATATTTCAGTAAAAGAAAATATTAATGGAAAAGTTGAATTAGCTACAGGTGGCGGGAATATTGAGCTAAATGATGTTGGTGATAAATTATCTGTATCAACCGGCGGTGGAAATATTTTGGTTGGAAAAGTTGAAGGTGAAACAGAATTATCAACCGGAGGTGGCAACATAAGTGTCAAAGATGTTAAAAGTAAACTTGAGGTATCAACCGGTGGCGGAAATATTTCGATTGGAAATATTGGCGGCAATGGTGAAGTCTCAACGGCCGGTGGAAATATTTCGGTTGGCAAAGTATCCGGGAGTGCAAAATTATCTACGGCTGGTGGAAATATCAGTATAGATGGAGCTACTGGTAAGGTTGAAGCAAATACTGCAGGAGGAAATATCAGTCTGGAAAATATTTCCGGATCAATAGAAGCGAATACTGCAGGTGGAAATATTTATGCAGATTTAATACCATCAAGTAATTCGAAAAGTGAATTTAACACTGCAGGCGGAGATATTAGTTTGACTTTGCCAGCTGATGCTAAGGTTAATATTGAGGCAACAGTTTATGTTGGGAACCACGCTAGTGACCCAGATGTTGAAAAGATGATCAAATCTGATTTTGAGCCAACAACAGTTGATATAAACAATAAGAATCTTATCAAGAAATTTATGCTTAATGGTGGCGGATCAATGATTGAGCTGAATACTGCAAGTGGAAAAATCAAAATAAACAAAAAGTAATTAGTTGTTTTTACCGCCTGATGAAAAAATCTTAAATATTTATCAGGCGGAATAATTATTTCTAAAACCGTTTATCATTTACTATTACCACAAGTAAAAAGCTCTGAATATTTGTTAAAATCTTCGTTTAATATCACTATGCAAAATTTTGAATAAATGTTTATTGAAATATACAATTAAACAATATTTCTGATTGCTATAATAAATTCGTCATAAATCGTAATCATTTTTATCATTAATAAATTATGATCCAACGTTATACTCTCCTGATATGTTTGATTTGTGTAGTATCGGTATTTGCATCCGTAAAAGTTGATTCTACTAAAACAATTACATGCTATAAATTAAGCGAACCACTTATTATAGATGGATTACTAACAGAATCGGTTTATCAAAAGCCACCAATTACAGATTTTACTCAAAAAGATCCCAATGAAGGTGCACCTATCACTGAAAAAACTGAAGTGTGGGTCTCATATGATCAGGATAATATTTATTTCAGCGGTAGATTTTTTGATTCAAAACCAGATTCAATTGATATTACATTAATGCGACGAGACAATATTGTTGAATCTGATTGGTTTTTTGTTTCTTTGGATACTTATAACGACGATAGAAATGGATACTTTTTTGCAGTTAATGCTGGTGGTTCAATTGCAGATGGAACTTTATATAATGATGGATGGGATGATGATTCTTGGGATGGTATTTGGGAAAGCAAAACCAGAGTTGATGAAAAGGGTTGGTATGTCGAAATGAGAATTCCGTTCACTCAACTAAGATTTAAAGAATCTGATAAAATGGTTTGGGGAATAAATTTGGACAGGGATATAAAGCGCAGACACGAGATGTCTTACTATATTATGGTTCCAAAGAATGAAAGCGGTTTTGTATCGAAGTTTGCTGATCTTGTTGGATTAGATGGCATAAAATCAAAACAAAGATTTGAGGTGCTTCCTTACTTTGTTCAAAAAGCGCAGTATTTAGTTCACGATGAAAATAATCCATTCTATAAATCAAAGCAATATAAAACTTCTTTAGGTGCAGATTTAAAATTTAGTGTCGGCAGCAACTTAAATGTAGATGCGACGATTAATCCTGATTTTGGACAAGTTGAAGTAGATCCTGCAATAATAAATCTTTCTGAATTTGAAACTTTCTATCAAGAGAAAAGACCATTTTTTATTGAAGGTTCTAACATATTCGCTTTTGGGTATGGGGGTGCAAATAATAATTGGGGATTTAATTTTAGTGTGCCTGAATTATTCTATTCAAGAAGGATAGGAAGACCGCCTCAAGGTAATGTTTCAAGCAAAGGATATTTAAATTATCCATCAGAAACAAGAATTCTTGGAGCAGCAAAATTGTCAGGTAAAATAGATGAATCCTGGTCAATTGGAGTCTTAAGTTCACTGACCGAAAGAACATTTGCAAAAATTCAAACACCTAATGGAATTAACATTGAAGAACAAGTTGAACCATTAACTCATTACGGAGTTTTTAGAACGCAAAAAGAATTTAATTCGGGTAAGCAAGCAATTGGAATGATTTTTACTTCCGTGAATAGAGATCTTAATTCTGATAATCTCAAAAATCTGTTAAGCGATCAGGCATATACTTTTGGAACAGACGGCTGGACGTTTTTAGATGACGATGAAACTTATGTAATAACCGGAAGTGTTATTGGATCTTATACTTCAGGAACACGGGACTATTTGATAAGATTACAAAAGCAGCCTTATAGGTATATGCAAAGACCCGATAAAACTTATATGCCCCTCGATAGCAACAGAACATCCATTGCCGGAATTTTCTCACGAGTTATGTTGAACAAGCAAAAAGGAAATTTTTATATAAACGCAGCGCTTGGTACAGCCTCACCAGGATTTGAGTATAACGATCTTGGTTCCCAATGGTTTGCTGATAGGATTAACGGACATTTAGTAACAGGTTACAGATGGTTTGATCCCGATAACATTTTCAGGAGAAAGAGTATATACGTGGCATACAGTAGAACTTCCGATTATGAAGATAATATTTCAAGAAGCGGGTTTTATATGAATGGCAGCCTGCAGTTTTTAAATTATTATGGATTTAATTTCGAAGGATCCTATAACTTTGAATCAATATCTACAACACTTACTAGAGGTGGCCCAAAACTAATCATTCCTTTTAATTATTCATTTAGCCTAGGTGCTTATTCAGACAGCAGGGAAAATGTTATCATTTCTCCATCTGCTGATTTTTGGCGTAATCAAACCGACAGCTATCAATTTGATCTGGATCTGGAAATTGAATGGAAACCAAGTTCACAAATTAGCTTTGTATTAGAGCCTGAATATTCTTATAATTTTACAAAGTACCAATGGGTGGGAAATTTCGCCGATCCATATGCGGTAAATTCTTACAATACAAGATATGTATTTGCTGATTTATATCAGAAAACTTTATCTGCCACTATAAGATTAAACTGGATTTTCACCCCAACTCTTAGTTTACAATTATACATTCAGCCGCTATTTGCAGTTGGTGACTACGAAAAGTTTAAAGAGATTATTAATCCGCCTTCTATTGATGTTAAAGAATATGGAAATGAAGGCTCTCAAATAAGTTATGATGAAGGGTCTATGACATACACCGTTGATCCTGATGCAGAAGGCCCGGCAACGCCATTCAGTTTTAGTAACCCGGATTTTAATTTTAAATCACTTAGGGGAAATCTTGTTTTAAGATGGGAATTACTGCCTGGTTCTGTTTTCTATTTTGCCTGGACAAACAGCCGGATAAATTCTGAAAATCCCGGTGAGTTTAATTTTAAAAATGATTTTAGCAATCTTATTAAATCAAAATCTGACGACATATTCTTAGTAAAATTTTCTTATTGGATTAACATTTAGTTCACTATATAATTGCATCAATATAACAATTGATTACTAGAAATAAATATCACCACATTTTTTAGTGAGCGAAGAGTTAGAGACTGTCTTCGCTATCGTAAATCCTTCGAAATATTATTGGAATCAAAAAAAAGTGAGATAGATTCCACTTTGGGACCACTATATAATTAATATATATAGTTAGCTCTCAATAATAATGATGAGAGATTGGAAAAGGGGAGTTGCCTCTCCAAAATTAATTTAAATAAAATTTATATGATAACTGATTACCAACTTCATTCTTTATTTTGCTTGTGATAAGAAATGCCCAATTTTTTCATCCTGCTTCTCAAGGTATTTGCATTAATTCCCAGTAATTGAGCAGCACCGTCTTTTCCGTGAATTTTACCTTTACATTGTGATAGTGCTAAATGAATATGACGACTCATAACGATGTCCAATTTTTCAACTTCACCATTTGCAGTTATATCTGTATTGCTTGTTTGTAAGTTACTGATACCGGGACTCTCAAGTTTTAATGGGCCCTTTGGATTTAGTATCAAAGCGCGCTCAATCAAATTTTGTAATTCTCTAACGTTACCTGGCCAGTCATATTTCATTAGAAGTTCAACTTGTCCCGGGAAAACATCTGGAATGTTTGGCAATTTGAGTTCTCTAGATTTTTGAATAATGAAGTGATTTAATAGTGCCGGGATATCGGCTTTTCGCTGACGTAGTGGTGGGATCCATATGGGGAAAACATTAAGCCGGAACCATAAATCTTCTCGGAATTTGCCTGCTTTTACCATTTCTTCAAGATTACGATTCGTAGCGGCGATAATGCGGATATCCAGTACAATGCTCTTACTGCCGCCGATCCGTTCAATTTCTTTGTCCTGTAAAACACGAAGTAGTCGCACCTGTGATTGCAATGGCAAATCACCAATTTCATCAAGTAAAATTGTACCGGACTGTGCACGTTCAAACCGTCCTTGCTTTTGATTTACAGCACCTGTGAAAGCACCTTTCTCATGTCCGAATAGTTCACTGTCGATGAGTGATTCCGGAATTGCGCCACAATTTACTTTAATGAATGGTGCATCTTTACGGAATGATAAAAAGTGGATGGCATTGGCAATAATGTCTTTGCCTACGCCTGTTTCACCTAACAACAGCACCGGGCTGTCCAATGTTGCCACATGTTGCACTTTTTCCATCGCGTCTCGTAAACCGAAATTGGCACCGATAATTTCATCACCAGATAACAAGCGCATCTCTTGGCGAAGGTAACGGTTATCTTCAGAGAGCATGTCTTTAAGCCTTACTACTTCCCGGTGTTTAAGTGCGTTGGACATTGCAATTGCAAATGGGTCTTTTAATAAGGAAATCAAATTGCTATGTTTTGCTGAGAACCCTTCTTTTCTCTGGGAAATAAATACCGCAGTACCCAGTATTTTCCCTTTTGAGTCAAGTTTCAACACCATTAATGAGGTAGCTTTTATGTTCAGAAACTTTAGCATCTCTTGTGTCAGTTTTTCCTTAGCGGGGATGGGTGTCAAATAAACGTCTGACTTCATAGACTTTGTTAATTGTCTAAATTGCTGCAAAGCATTATCACTTATTGGTGTTAGCCAGTCAGTCTTCTGCCCTTTTTCCGCTGTGGCTGCAGCAATAACACGCATCGCTTTTAAGCTATATTCATAAAGTTCTAGATACATATTATCCACCGGAAAAATCTGCTTTAAAAACAGCAAGGTTGAATGCAGTGCTTCTTCTATTTCCAGATTGCCGCAGATGCGAAGGGTTGCCTGTCTAAAGAATTCATCATTACCCATATTTGTTTTTCCGTCATTCATTTTCTTTAATGAAACTTAAAATAAAATTTAATTAGATAATTTCAAGTGGTTGATTATGATATATCATAATATATAAATTATATACGATATATCACAACATATATTCTGATATCTCACAAATTGTTCCGTTTAAAATAGTAAATACCTCCATTATAACGATTTTTTGCATTGGCACAATTTGGGCCTATAAGACAATTAATTTAGTGAATAGAGAAAAGAAAAATAATGGCAAGCTGGCTGGAAATCTTAGAACTGAGGGCAGTTCATATAGATCAGGATTCAATAAACCGTCATATTAAACATTTGCTAAAAGAATTTAAAAATGATTATGCAATAAAGATTTATTTAAATACTCGTGTTGAAACGGATTGGAATATACATATCCATTATAAATCGGAAAATGTTGTCGTCAAAGGCAGTGATATTGCTATGCGATTAAAAGTTATTTTGAAAAACTTTGGTCTTGTCAATCATACAATTTTGATAGAACAACAAATGGATGAAGGGCAACAGGGAAATTTGAAATGAAAAAAATATTAGTTGCCGGTGCAACAGGTTATTTGGGCCAGTTCTTGTTAATGGAATTGAAAAATCAGGGCTATGAAACCATTGCACTGACAAGAAACTCCAATAAATTAAACGGCATTGGTGTAGACAAAATTATAATTGCTGAGGTTACAAAACCGCAAAGCTTAACAGATGTATGTATTGAAATAGACTGCGTGATTTCTACTGTCGGTATCACTAAACAAAAAGACGGGCTTACATATATGGATGTGGATTTCCAGGCAAACGTCAGCCTACTACAAGAAGCCAAACGCAGCGGAGTAAAAAAGTTCGTTTATGTTTCTGTGTTTAATGGTCACTTGATGAGAAATTTAAAAATGATTGAGGCTAAGGAACGATTTGTGGACGAGCTGGAATCTTCGGGAATGGATTACATTATCATCCGTCCCAATGGTTTTTTTTCGGATATGATCGAAGTGTTGAATATGGCAAAAAAAGGCAAAGTATATTTGATTGGTAACGGCGAGTATAAAGGCAATCCAATTCACGGCGCTGATCTGGCCGAATTTATTGTAAACAATATTGAAAAATCAAATATAGAACTAAAAGTTGGTGGCCCGGAAATATTATCGCAGAATCAAATAGCGAGGCTTGCATTTGATGCTCTTAATAAAAAAGAAAAAATTATTCATATCCCTCTTTGGATAAGAAATATTTCCCTTAAACTCTTTCGTTGGTTTAGCGGACAAAAAACGTATGGTCCAATTGAATTTTTTATGACAGTGATGACAATGGATATGGTTGCCCCTCGTTACGGGAGAAATAAAATAAAGGAATATTTTAAGGAACTCGCTGTTGAAAAATGAGATAGTAATCCCGACTTTTATTCGGGAATTTCAAGGTGAAAGATCAAATATAATAGACAAAGTTTTAACTTATTTTATCGCAATAATAGTATTTTTTTTCTTATCATCTTGTTCGAATAATTATATTGAAACTAACATGACATCTTTTGAAAAAGCATATAGTTACTTAGATGAATTGGTAAATGATTCAGATAGTCCCGGTGTTCAGTATCTTATAGTTAGTGCCGACTCAATATTATTTGAATATAATGGAGGTATATTTAATCTTGAGGCTAACATTAAATTAAGTAGCGTAACTACTTTTAATGCATTTTCTGTAACCAAGACATTCACCTCTTTAGCAATTTTAATGTTGGAAGAAGAAGGAAAACTTAATATTGATGATCCCATTCAAAACTACTTAAAATATTTGCCATACAAAACGGATTTTACTATCCGTCAATGTCTAAATCATACAAGCGGATTACCGAATCCAATTCCTTTAAAATGGATACACTTAATTAAAGAACATAAAGATTTTAATTATAAAGAATTCATTAGAAATGTTATCGAGGGAAATGATAAACTTGATAATCAACCCGGCAAAAAGTTTTCCTATTCAAATATTGGATATTTATTACTCGGTGAAATAATAGAGAAAACATCCGGGGAATCTTACAAAGATTATATCAATAATAATATCATAAAAAAATTATCATTAACTGACAAGGAATATTTGGGATTTAAAATACCCGATACTGCCAATCATTCTCATGGCTATATCAAGAAATGGAGTTTCTTAAACTTTGGGCTCAACTTCGTATTTGATAAAAATAAATATATGGAAGATACTTATAAGGGCTGGACACAATTTAAATATTTTTATATGAATGGGTATGCGTTTGGTGGGTTAATCGGTAATGCAAGGGGATTTGCCAAATATCTTCAAATGCTGTTAAGAGATTCTATACTAATAAGTAATAAACAAAAGGCAAGACTTTTTGAAAAACAAAAAATTGAAAGTGGAAAGCCAATTGATATGTGTCTGAGCTGGTTTCCTGGGAAATTAGATAAAGAAGTTTACTATACCCATTCCGGTGGTGGCGGTGCTTACTATTGTGAATTAAGAATTTATCCTGATAAAAAAATTGCAAGTGTAATTATGCTCAATAGGACTGGAGTAAGTGATGAAAGAATTTTGGATAAAATTGACAGGTATTTCTTGCAGGGAAATAGTGATAAAAATTTCTAATATAAAAAAGTCTATAGATCATTTATTTAAGATCATATCAATTATGGTCACTACATTGAGCACCTTTGTTCGAAGGTATCTGATTGAAGTGGAAAAGATAGGGGGACTTGTACCTTCGATAACAGGTCAGATTCCCGGAGATCCAGGTGTGAATAATAGAGTCTCTTGTTCGGCGGAGATAAAACTTATGCCCCAATTGAATTTTTATGACGGTGATGACTATGGATATGATTGTGCTGCTTTATGCAATGCAAAGGTTACCCGGTTATTTCCGGCAAAAACACAAACAATTTTTAAGTTAAAATTTATGAATCAATTTTAATGAGGAAAAATATGAAAGTATATAATTTTGTTTTCATTTTGTTGCTACTGGTATTCGGTTGCGAAAAGGATAAGTCGACAGAACCGAAGAATACGGATATTTATACTTACAGCGCTTTTGATTCAACCGGGACAAAGGTTATCCAGGGTTGGTTTGAAGTGAAAGT
>Ga0307423_1000663_pt1 | contig 22914 bp, 18 predicted proteins | sample SalMarWE160310MG_FD_202154 | JGI IMG/M metagenome (GOLD analysis project Ga0307423, IMG submission 202154) | Salt marsh sediment microbial communities from the Plum Island Ecosystem LTER, Massachusetts, United States - WE1603-10 | ecosystem: Environmental > Aquatic > Marine > Intertidal zone >...
AGCCTCGGTCCGTCCTGCCGGCCCCGAGGGGTCGCTGCGCTCGGATCTGCCTCCCGCGTTCTCTGAGAGGTGGTGAGCCCCCCTCCCTTTTGATAGGGGAGGGATCGCGCAGGAGCGCCCTCTCGCGCCCCGCCGCTGCCGCGGGACCGTGCACCGCAAAGCTCGCGTGTGACGACTGGGGCGCGACTGGGGGAGCCTCAGACGGGCTTTGTGGCGCCCGCTCCTTATGGATGCGCTGCGCGCATCCTCGTAGGGATCCTGTCATGAGCGATTTACGCAGCGAATTGCGGCTCGAGCGCCCCGGCGCGATCGCGGTGGCGCCCGACGTTGTAGGCCAACGCCAGAATGATGAGCGCATTCAGGGCTGCAGAGATCGCGACAATCGAGATGCCGGTGACCGGGATCATCCGTTGCCCCCGCTCACGGCCCGTCCAGGGCGGTGCGGACGGCGCGCGACAGGGTGCTGAGGTCGATTGGCTTCTGCAGGAAGCGCACGGTTCCCTCCCCGATCTCCTGGCGCAGCACTTCGCTCTCGGCGTAGCCGGACATGACGATCACGCGCAGCGCCGGCCAGCGCTTCCGCAGCGTTTCAGACACCTCGATGCCCGACATGCCGGGAAGCATGAAGTCGGTGATGAGGAGATCGAACGGCTGTGACTCAGGGAACCTGCTCAGCTCCTCTGCATCCTCGACCAGAGTGGCATCGTACCCGAGCCAGGCCAGCAACGCGCCGAGGGCCTCCCGGACCGCCGGGTCATCCTCGACCACCAGCACCCGCTCTCCTTCCCCCGATCTCTTTGTGGCCTTCACTTGCCTGACCGGCTCGAACGCCCTGGAGTCGCTCGACGGCAGCTCGACGCGGAAGGTCGCGCCGCGGCCGGGGTCGCTCGTGACCGCGATGCTGCCGCCGTGCTGGGTGACGATGCCGTGTACGACCGACAGGCCGAGCCCGGTTCCCCTGTCCGCACCCTTCGTCGTGAAGAATGGCTCGAAGATCTTCTCCCGGATATCGGGGGGAATTCCCGCGCCGGTGTCGGCGACCTCGAACCACACCAGGTCGTCGCCGCCACCTGTCCTGATCTCGAGCTCTCCGCCCTCGGGCATGGCGTCCACGGCGTTGACCACCAGGTTCATGAGCACCTGCTCGAGCTGGCCGGCATCCCCGGTGATCGGGAGAGGCTCGTCGGTGGGTGTAACTGTAAAGTGGACGTTGGCGCGGACCAGGCGGGACAGCATGGCAGCGGCGGAACCAATGAGCTCGTTGAGTTCGAGCTTCTCCGGCTTCGTGACACCGCGGCGCGCGAACAGCAGCAGCTGGCGTGTGAGCGCCGTCGCCCGCCCGACCAGATGGCTCAGCTCGTCGGCCGAGGAGGCCACCTTGGGGTCGTGGTCCTGGCGGACCTTGAGCATCTCGATGGTCCCCAGCATCACCTGCAGGATGTTGTTGAAGTCGTGCGCCACTCCGCCCGCGAGCCGTCCTACGGCCTCCATCTTCTGCGCTTGCCTGAGCTGCTCCTCCGTCTTCTTATGGGCCGTGATGTCGAACAGGTACCCCTGGATGCGTTTCAGCTCGCCGTGCTCGTCGAAGATGCCGACGGAGTTCGCGACAACGAAGACCGGGGCGCCGTCTCGGTGCCGGAGCTCCTGCTCGAAGTACATCAGCTCGTGCTGTGCCTGCAGCTGTGAGAGGAAGAGTGCTCGCGCCGCCGGCTCTGGGAAGAGCTCGGTCATGTTGGCCCGCCTGGCTTCGTCGAGAGACGTCAAGCCAAAGGTGCGCAGGAACGCCGGATTGCAGTCGAGGATATTCCCGTCCACGGTCGCGATGAAGTCGCAGGTCAGGTCCTTTCCGAAGAAGGAGCGGTAGCGCTCCTCGCTCTCGCGCAGAGCGGCCTCGGCCTCTCGGCGCTCGCTGACATCGGCCAGCACGCCGGCGACGCCGGTAATCTGCCCGTTCTCGACGATGCCCCGGGTCGAGTACCGAACGTACTTCACGCCTCCCCACCCGTCGAGGAACCGAACCTCACCGGTTTCCGCCGACCCCTGGATCACCCTCGCAAACGCCTCCAACAGGGCTGGATGATCTTCCTCGTGGATGAACTCGATGAACGGCCGCCCGACGATGTCGGAAGGTCGGTAGCCGAAGGTCTCCTCGGCGGCGGGGCTGACGTACACCAGGGTCCCCGCCTCGTCGATGCGGAAGATCGTGTCGTTGACCTGCTCCACCAGGACGCGGAAGCGCTCCTCACTCTCCCGCAGGGACTGCTCGGCCTGCCGCCGTTGGCGGCGTGACATCGCCTCTCGCAGCTCCCGCTCCACTGCCGGCGCCAGGCGGGCGAGGTTGCTCTTCATGAGGTAGTCGTGGGCGCCCGCCTTCATCGCGGCCACGGCGGTTTCCTCACCGATGGTCCCGGACACGATGATGAACGGGATATCGATGCCGGCCGCCTTGAGAATGGCGAGCGCGGCCGGGGCGTCGAAGCCAGGCAGCGAGTAGTCGGAGACCACGATTTCCCAGGGCGCCCCCTCGAGCGCTGCTGTCAACTCCTCCGCAGTCTCCACCCGCCTCGACTCGACCTCGAGACCGCCGCTGCGCAGCTCGCGCAGGAGGAGGGCGGCGTCGTCCTCGCTGTCCTCGACGACCAGCACCCGCAGCGGTCCGGCCATCACGCCTTCCTCGGCACAGGCGGCGGCTGGTTGAGCACCAGCCAGTACAGGCCGAGGTAGCGCACGGCCTCGGCGAACTGCTCGAAGTCGACCGGCTTGCGCACGTAGGAGTTGGCGCCGAGGGAGTAGCCGCTGATGAGGTCACGCTCCTCCGCCGACGAGGTGAGGATGACCACCGGCAGCAGCCGCGTGCGCTCGTCGGCGCGGATGCGCTGCAGCACCTCGAGCCCGTCGAGCCGCGGCAGCTTGAGGTCGAGGAGCACCAGGGCGGGCAGGTCGGCCGGATCGCGGCCGGCGAACTCGCCTGTACCGAAGAGGTAGTCGATGGCCTCGACGCCATCGTGAACGATGACGACCTGGTTGGCGATGTGGTGCCGGTCCAGCGCCCGCAGAGTGAGCTGCTGGTCGTCCGGGTTGTCCTCGACGAGCAGGATCCTCCTGTTCTCGGTTGCCATTGCTCCCCCTATTCGTCCTTCTCGGCGGTCTCCAGCTTATCCTGGGGCCGATCCGGAAGCGTGAAGTAGAAGGTTGCGCCCTCCCCGACCGCGCCCTTGGCCCACACCCTGCCGCCGTGGCGGTGGACGATGCGCTGCGCGGTGGCGAGCCCGATCCCTGTCCCCTCGAACTCGGCCGACGAGTGGAGGCGCTGGAAGGCGCCGAAGAGCTTGTCGGAGTGGGCCATGTCGAAGCCGGCGCCGTCATCTCGCACGAAGAAGGCTCTCTCGCCGTCGTAGTCGGCGGCGCCAACCTCGACGTGTGCCTGCGGCCGGCGGGCCGTGAACTTCCAGGCGTTGCCCAGGAGGTTGGACAGAAGAACCTCGAGCAACCTCCTGTCCGCAGTAGCGGTGAGGTCGTCGGGGATGGTGAGGTCGATGTGTCGTTCCGGCTCGCTCCGGCGCAGATCCCTCACGACCGACGCGGCGAGGGTCGAGATGCTGACCTTCTCCGGGCGCATCTCGTCCCTCGTCACGCGGGACAGCTTGAGCAGGTCGTCGATGAGCCGGCCCATGCGCTGGGCGTTGGCGCGCACGCGGTCCAGGTAGCCCCGGCCCAGCTCGTCGAGCCGTTCGGAACAGTCCTCGAGCAGCGCCTGGGAAAAGCCATCGATCGCGCGCAGCGGCGCCCGCAGGTCGTGCGATACCGAGTAGGCGAACGCCTCGAGCTCGCGGTTCGTCGCCGCGAGCTCGGACGTGCGGCGGCGCACCCGCTCCTCCAGCTCCTCGAGCAGCGTCACATTCTCCAGCGCCCGCGCTGCGGCGTCAGCCAGGGTTTGCAGGAGCTGGACCTCGTCGGTGGTCGGCGTGTGCTCCTGGGCCCAGTAGTTGCCGATGGCCCCGAGCGGGTCGGCGGTGCGGATCGGCACCATCGCCAGACTCTTGACGAAGGTGGAGCGGTAGACGTCGGTGGGGATGCGCTGGTCGCGGTAGATGTCGGTGATGATTGCCTGCCGACGGTTCAGCATCACCCAGCCGCTGATGCACTCCGACATCGGGAACCGGCGGCCCTTCCACAGCGGCGCAATGGCGTCCTCGGCGACGTAGTGGCACTGGTCTCCATCCCGCAGCACGACTGTCACGCCGTCGGCCCCGGTCAGTCGGCGTGCGTGCGTCCGCACGACGTCGCTTATGGCCTCGATGTCGCGAGCCGCGGCGAGCGCCTGGATCGCCTCGATGAGATCCTGCAGGCGCCGGTTCAGCTGCCCGATCTCCTGCACCGCCAGGTGCCGCTCGGTGACGTCCTCGGCGGTGCCGTCGTAGTAGAGGACCTCGCCGTCGGCGCCCCACACGGCCTGGGCGCTCTCCTGAACGTAGAGTGTCTCCCCGTCCTTTCTCGCCCACTGGGCGCGGTAGCCGCGAATCACGCCATCGCGTCCCAGAGCCTCCTTGAAATCCTGTCGGGGAGGTCCCGATTGAAAGCCTGCCTGCTCGAGGTTGCGTAGGCCGAGCTCGGCCAGCGAATCGTAGCCGAGCATGTTGAGCAGGGCCGGGTTGGCGAACAGGATCCGGCCGTCCGGGGTGGTTCGGTAGATGCCGACCGGAGACTCCTCGAACAGGCTGCGGTACTGCTTCTCGCTGGTCTCCAGTCTTCGGACTACCGGCGAGGTCACGCCAATAAACACCGCAGTACCGAGGACAACCAGGAACAGGGTCAGCCCGCTGGCCACCAGCCCCGCGTGCCAGAACGGCGCTCGAGCCTCCGCCAGGTCCACCTTCGCCACCACCGCCCAGCCCGGGCCCGGCGCCAGCGCGTAGCCCGCCAGCACGGGTTGGCCCCGGTAGTCTCGGCCGATCATGGTTCCACGCTCGCCGCGCAGCGCCCGCTGCATCGGTTCGGCGAGTGCGTCCCCGACGGGCACCGAGAAGGGCCCCGCGGAGAGTCCGAAGCGCCTGCTGATGAGCCACACCATCCGGCCGCCCTCCCGCTTGGCCAGGGTCACCTCGCCGGTCTTGCCGAGGCCCGGTGCGAGCTGGAACGCCTGTCGGATCTCTCTCAGGGTCTCCATCCGGTCTCTTGAACGAGTGAAGATCGTCTCGACCAGCGAAGCGCGATCGGTGGCGAGCTCGAGCAGACCTTCGCGGCGGGCATTCATCGTCACCCGGTAGAGCATCCCTACGGCCAGGGTCACCACAGCCAGGGTTGCCAGGCTGATGAAGCCGGCGAGGAGCAGGAAGCGCCGTCGCGCGTTCATGTGCTTTCTCGCCACGCGTGGCACCGTGACCTGCACGCGATCATGTCGGCGCTCCCGAAACCCGGCGGGAACCTCGTGGCGGGGACCCGAACAGCCTCGGCCACATGGTGTCGTCCTGATACCCGGCCCTGGTCGCCACGAATTCTGCTCCGTGCTCGACCGATCCGATTCCGGCGTTCATCCGGTCGACGGCGAGATCCCTGCTGCGACGCAGGTACCGCGCCCTCGGCGAATAGGCATACATCAATCTATTCATCGACCGGTCGACCTGTCTCCATTCTAGCCGCATGTGCGGTTCCCGGTCAATCTCCGGTGGCTGGTGGCAGGGTCGGAGGTGTCGAATGCACGCCTTCACGAGATCCCCCAATGGCGTCTTTGACAGCTTCGGGAGAGGCCCATATATTGCGGGAAGGAACTCGACTCAGGATCGAACGAAATGTGGGAGGCGGCCGATGAACCTCGGCATGGTCCCGATGCTCTCCACGCTGCTCGCGCTGGCGGCGTACGTGATCGGCCTTGCACTCTTCGAGCAGGTGTTTCAGGAGCTGTACAAGTTCCTGTCGAGCAGCAAGTCGCGGACCTACGCGAAGGTGCTGGTGGACTTCGCGGGGCCGTGGGCGCGGCAGCTCATGCGGCCGGAGGCGCTGCCGGACATGACCGTCCGCGGGCCGTTCCAGGTTCGGCGCTGGCGCCCGCGCGGCGAGCTCCTGCCGCTCGGGGAGGAGGAGCTGACGTCGGCCGCCGAACGCACCGCGCCGCCGTGGGTGAAGCGCGCTCTCGACGCGTTGGCACTCGAGGTCAAGCTGCAGGGCGGCGAGGCGGCGGCGCCGTCGCCGTCGTGGCAGGAGCTGGTCGCGCAGCTGGCGTCGGCGGCGCCCGGGTCGCCGGGGTACCGGTCAGCGCGGCGGGTGCTGGGTGTGCTTGAGCGGTGGGGAGCGGTCAAGGCGGGCACCGCGAAGGCCGGCCGCTCGCTGGATGCCCGGCGCCTGCAACAGGCGCTGCGCAGCGAGCTGCTGCCGCACGTGGTCAGGCTGGAGGCCGGACGCGAGCAACTCGAGAGGAACTTCACCTATACCTATCGGCGTCGCAACCTGCGGCAGACTTTCACGATCGCGATGCTGATGGCGGTCGTGTTCAACCTGCCGTTCGACCGCCTCTACAAGCAGGCGGCGGCGATGCCGCCGGAGGCGGCCCTGGCAGCGGCCGAGGCGGCGACGACGCAGTGGGAGCAGTCGACGGCCGCGGAGGCGGCCAGGCCGGAGGAGGGCCAGGAGCCGGCGGCGCGAGCGCAGGCCTTGGTCGAGCGCGCACTGGAGGTCCTCGAGAGCTCGCAGGCGCCGGTCAACTACATCCTCGACTGGAAGCAACTGCAGGATCTCGTCCGGCGGCCGTGGCAGGGGCTGCGGTACCTGTTCGGGTGTCTGATCACGGCCCTGATGGTGACCTTCGGCGCCCCTTTCTTGAATGACGTGGGGTCTCTGCTCCTGCGACTGCAGCGCGGGACGCCGGCGGCGGGCGGAACGGCGGGGTAGACGATGGCGACGCTGCGCTACCCGCCGGAGGCGGTGTTCCGGCCGGGGTTCTGGGTCCGGTGGGGCAACATCTGGGCGGCGCGCCGGATCCTGCGCCGCGATCGGTCCAACGAGTGGCGGTACGCGTTCTCCGGCGGGCAGCCGCCGCAGCCGGCGAGCCGGTCGCGCCCGTTCTCCTACCTGCACGGAGGGAGTGCCGGCGACGGCTTCCGCTTCCTGATCCTCGGCGACACGGGCGAAGGCGACCGCTCGCAGTACGGCACCCTGCCGCTGATCCGCGCGCTCAAGCCAGACTTCATGATCATCAACGGCGACGTCGTCTACCCGGCCGGCAGGATGGGGGACTTCAGGAGCGGGTTCTTCCAGCCGTACCGCGGGCTCGGGATCCCGGTCTGGGCGGTACCCGGAAACCACGATTACTACTCGGCCGATCGCGGCCGCGAGCTGTACGACGTGTTCTGCACGACCACCCACGCCGCGCTGTGGGACGAGCACGGGCTCGAGCTGCGGCCGCAGCCCGGCACCTACTGGGAGCTCGCCGAGCCGGGGGTGCCGCTGGTGGTGATCGGTCTCGACAGCGGGCACGGCGGAAGATTGGACGGCGGTCGCGGCGTGGCGCCCGACGACCGTCAGCATCAGTGGCTGGAGTGGCGCCTTGGCGAGGCCGACCGCGCCGGCCTGCCGGTGACCGTGCTGTTCCACATCCCCGGCCTGGCAAAGCAGGAGCACGTCGGCAAGACGGCGCTGACGACGCTGCACCGGATCCTCGCCGCACACCCCAGTGTGCGGCTGGTGGTGTGTGGGCATGAGCACAACTTCCAGCGCTATGCGCCGGGCCGTCTCGCCGACTACCTCGAGCGCGAGCATGGCCGGCGGCCGGCCGGCGAGGCGCCCGACTACATCGTCAGCGGCGGCGGCGGCGCGTTCCTGCACGCGACCGAGTTTGGCTCGAGCGACTACCCGGCCGAGACGGTGTACCCGACGCCCGAGCAGTGGCGGCGCTACGCCCACGCCGGGCGCGAGATCGTGAGCCGGCTGGGCCTCGGCAAGTGGCTGATCGGCCGGATCGTGGCACTCAGCGACCAGGCGGCGCTGGCCGACGGCGATGCGGCGCAGCTGCTGAGCTTCCTGCTGGTCGAGGTGAAGGGCGGCTCGGCGAGGGTGACGCCGGTGTACCTCGACAGCGTCGGTGGCCTGTTCGCGCACCTGCCTGACGGCACGGTCGTTGACGTCGCCGGTCCCGACCCGCCGGTGTCTGCCGATGCGGTGGTGTCAGCCCTGCAAGCAGTTGACGCGATCGAGCTCGGCGAGGAGGCGTGATGAGCGACATGAAGGCGGCGCGCGTCGATGGTCATGTGCACGTCGGGCTGCTGGGGGACGAGCACCCCGAGCTGGGACGGATGTCGGCGTACTTCCGTAGCCGCTTCGAGTACCGGGTGTTCCTGGCCTACGGGCGGATCGACGAGGACCGGGTGTGCGACAAGGTGCTGCGCGAGGCGACCGTGGAGGCGCTGGTCACCTCGGGGGTCGACCACGCGGTCTGCCTGGCATTGGATCCGGTGTACGACGACCGCGGCCGGCGGCGCGAGGACCTCTCGCACCTGTGGGTGGCGAACGAGTACGTGATCGGCCTCCGGGACGAGCTCGGGGACAAGGTGTTGCTCGGGGCCTCGGTGCACCCTTACGACCCCGCCTTCGAGGAGCGGGTGCGGGAGCTGGTCGGCCGCGGTGCGGTGCTCCTCAAGTGGCTGCCGTCTGCGCAGGGCATCGACCTCGCCGACGAACGGGCGCGGGCCGCGATGGCGGCGCTGGCCCGCCTCGGCGCAGGCGGCGGGCCGCTGCCGTTGCTGCTGCACATCGGGCCGGAGTACGCGATTCCGCCCTGCGAGCCGAGTCTGGCGTCGAATGACTTCCTGTCGTGGTCGGCGTGGGACGGGATGAAGAACGGGCTGCGCTTCGGCAAGCGGTGGCGGCGCCCCGACCTTGCCGGGGTACACCTGAGCCTCGAGACGGCCCTCGGCGAGGGCGCCGTGATCGTCTTCGCGCACTGCGGCCTGCCCTACTTCGCTTCAGGTCCGCTGGCGCCGCTGCTGGAGCACTCCGACTTCAAGGCGGTACACGGCTACCTCGAGCGCTGGCCTGCCGCAGGCGGTCGCGGCGGCCGCTGCTTCGCCGACCTGTCGGCCTGCTGCACGCCGTTCCGCAAGCCGTACTTTCCGAAGCTCGCCAAGCTCCCGGAGGCGTCGCTCTTCGCCGGCAGCGACTTCCCGACCCCGGTGTTCGAGCTGTCGGCGGGGCTCGGCGAGGCGGTGGAGGACGGCAAGGCGATACTGCACGGCGACCTGGCACGTGTGATCGTGCCGGAGGACAACCTGCTCGATGTCAATCAGCGCGAGCTGGGGGTCGCTTTCCCCGGCCACCCGATGTTCACGAATCTCAGCCGCCTGCTGGACGAGCTCGGGCTGCCGCGAGCCGCGGCCCGGGGCGACCCATAAGTCCTCGCGCCGCGCGGCGAGGCGCGAGGAGAACACCCTGCGCGATCCCACTGGGAGGGGCGTGACGCGATCGCATGTCCCGTGCGGGCGTTGCCCGCAGCCCGCTGCGCGGGCCGGCGGGGCGGGAACGGACCGGCGCGTCGGTTCACGGCTGCACCCGCCGAGGACGCCGGGGAGGCCGTGCTCGCAGGCTTACCCTCGGTTTACCTCGGGCCAAGCCTCCTGCGCCCGGTCTCCCCGCAGCCCGCGGCGGGATTGCCGCTCACCTCCTTCCGGCCCGTTCCCGCCCCGCCGCGGGACCGGCCCTGGGGACAGAGCGCTACACGTGCAGATCCGCGGCCTGCGGCCGCACCCCTTCGGGATCGAGCAGCCCGGTCTCGAGGAGGACCGCGGCCCGGTCTTCCCACCCCGAAGGGTTGCTCCGCTCCGATCTGCCCCGCGCGTCCTCTCGTTGGTTCCCTCTCTCTTCTCCGCGGCTTGGCGTCTTTCCGTTCTACTGGTTCCCCTGGCCTGCAGCCGCCTGCAGTCCCTCTGACTACGAGGCTCTCTTCGTGTTCTTTTTTGGTGTTCTTGGTGCCTTTGTGGTTCATGCAGTAGATTGCGAGTGAATGACCCGCGTCAGTCTTTCTTCTTCTTCAGGAGCGAGTCCATCAGCCCCTTGATGAGCTTCGTGCGGTCGCCGTCGCTGTCCTTCGGCTGCAGGTTCCCGATGAGGGCCCGCCGGAGGTCGCAGGAGATCGACGGTGAGGCGCCGGAGCCGGAAACGCGGAGAGGTAGAACCAGACGGCCCTCGGCATCCCGCAGGTTGCGCAGCGGCGGGAGCTGCTCCAACAGTCGCTTGCTGAGGCCGGGGCCGAGGCGTGCCGAGAGCTCGAGGTCCACGGCGCCGGTGAGGGGGTCGAAGGTGCCGGCACCGGCGGCGCTCAGCTCCTTGGAAACCAGCGACACTCCGGTCAGGCGCCACGGAATGCGGGCGAGGTCGAGGCTGGCTGAGGCCCGTTCGAACGTGCCCGTACCGGCGACCGTCGTGCCTTTCGGTTCCTTGGCGCCGCCGAGACGCTTGAGGGCCATCTCGGCCAGTCCCTCGGTGACCGATGAGCTTGACGCGAGCTGCTGATCCAGCGCCTGCACGAGATCCCAGCCGGGCAGCTCGAGGCGGCTCGCGGCGACCTCGATCGTGCCGCCGAGCGCGCTCGCATCGACCGTGCTTCGGCCGAGGTCGGCGGTGAGCGCGATGGCGGCGTCGGCGGTTCCGGAGAGCTTGGCGGCCGCCTCGCCGAGGCCGGAGAGCAGTGCCGGCAAGCGGGCCCCGCCAAGGGTGCCGCTCAGGCTCAGCGAACCGGGCGGCGCGATCGGCGCGACCCGGGCTCGCAGGCGCAGCGCGCCTCCCGCCAGTGTGCCCTCGATGGGGTCCGCGTCGAGGGTGCCGTCTCGCTTCAACCGGAAGTCGGTGCGGACCTTGTCGAGCGGCGGCAGGTTGGGTGCGAGGCGAACGCGGGCAGCGGTGAGCGTGCCCGATCCGGTCGTCAGGAGGTCGCCCCGCGCGTCCCGCCGCAGGCCGATGTCGGCAGCGAAGACCCCGGGTCCCTCGATGTCGAGCGGAAGCGGGAATGTCGCCCGGGCGAGGCGAAGGGCGTCGCCGATCGGGGCCTCCGGGATCTTGAGCGACAGCGACAGCGTGGGGAGGAGCCGGCCGGAACCGGTGACCGCCGCCCCCGCGATGCCCAGGTCGAGGCGCTCGAGGGTCCACCGGTCGCCCGATCGTGTGACGGTGAAAGAGGCGCTGAGGTTCTCGAGCGGCGTCTCACCGGCCAGGAAGGCCACGTTGCGGGCCGAGAGCTTGCTCTCGATACGGTCGCCGCCGGTGACCTGCACGGTACCCGACAGCGAGGCGCCGGGACGAACCAGGTCGCCGGTCGCCCACGGCGGCAGGGCCGCGCTGCGGACCGCATCGAGGTCGAGGGTCAGCGCCCCCCCGAGGGTGCCGCTCCAGCCGATGCGGCCGCCGTTCTCGGGCAGCGCAGCCGAGCCGCGGAGGTTCCCGGTGGCGGGGTCGAGGTCGGTCGAGATGTCGCTGAGGGTCCAGGGCGCCTTCCCGCCTTCGCCGCCTGAGATCGTGATCGCGCCGTCGCGGACCCTGATCTCCTGCACTTGGACGTCGAAGCGGGTGGGGGTGCCTGCCGCCGCGCCGGCCTTCCCGGCCGGCTGTGACGCGGTGGGCAGGGCGGGGAGCGAAAGCCCGGCCGGGGTCCGGGGAAGCGTTATCCGGGGCCCGAGGACGTCGATCCGCCGGACGACGAGATGGCCGTGCAGCAGCGGCAGCAGCTCGGCGCGGGCCGCGAGCTCTGTCACCTCGAGGGTGGAGCGGCTTACCGGGTCGCGGGCGGTGACCGGACGGATGCGGACGGCCGGGCCGTGCAGCAGCGAGAGGTCGATGGCGCCGAGCGTGACGTTCCAGCCGGTACGTTCGCGCAAGGTGCTCTCGATCCGGCCCCGGTACTGCTCGACGTTCGCCAGCCGCGGCAGCAGCACCGCGGCGAGGACGGCGAGCACCAGCAAGACCAGAACGGCGGCGGCGAGGGCTTTCTTCATGGGAGATCGCTCCCTCTTTGCTGACCGGTACAGATCGAGTATACGGCGGCCGCACACCGTGCTGTCCGGGCATGACGACGCCGGCCGGCCCGTCCGGATCGTGGTATACACTGCCGCTCCGGTGCCCGGCTCAGCCCGCCTCGCCCTGCTGACCGCCTGCTTTCTGTGGGCGGTGTCGTTCGTCGCCACCAAGGTGGCGCTGGCGAGCACGCCGCCGCTGTCGGTGGTGGCGCTGCGGCTCGCGATCTCAGCCGCCTGCTTCGTGGTGTGGATCGGGGTCACGGGACGCACCCTTCGCATCGGGGGGCGGCGGCAGCTGGTTCGGCTTCTGGGCCTCAGCCTGCTCGGCACCGGGCTCCACTACGGCATCCAGACCATCGGCCTCGAGTACACGACGGCGTCCAACGCGTCGCTGTACGCAGTTACCGGGCCGATCACCATCGTCGTCCTGGCGGCGCTCTTCCTGCACGAGCCGGTGGGGCGTCGCAAAGTGGTCGGGATCGTGGTCGCCGTGCTCGGCGTGCTGACGGTCATGGGCTTCGATACGCTGGCCACGGCCGAACTCGGGGGTCACGTTCTGGGCGACGCGCTGGTCCTCGCGAGCATCGTGCTGTGGGGGATGTTCACGGTTTTCGGCAAGAAGCTGACCGACGAGCTCGGCGCGCTCAGGGTGACGGCGATCGTCACCATCATCGGTGCGACGTGGATGCTCCCGGTGGGTTGGATCGAGGGCCGGCTGCGGTCGTTCTCGCTGTCCGAGATCGCGGTCGACGGCTGGCTCGCGATCGCCTTCCTCGGCATCGGCTGCTCGTTCCTGGCCACGCTGCTGTACTTCGTCGCCCTCCAGCGCACCGAGTCGCAAAAGGTGGGCGTCTATCTGTACACGATCCCGCCGATGACCGCTGTCATCGCGGCTCTCTACCTCCACGAAGTGCTGACAACGCGATTCTTCCTCGGCTCACTGCTGGTCTTCGGCGGCGTCTGGCTCACGGAGCGCGGCTAGAGGGAGCCCAGTCCGGAAGCCCGATCCGGTTCCAATTCGCGATACGGGGCCATCTGCGCGATTTTCCCTTGTCGAGCGTCTCCAACGTACCTACAGGTACGCCTGCGACGTGCTCCGGCGGGAAGAAAACGCACATCTGACGCCCGTCTCGCGAATCTCGCTGCGAATCCGGCTTCCGGACTGGACTCTCGGACGTCTTTTTGGGTGGGGCCGTCGGTCTTCGTGGCTCCACAGTCAGTTCCAATCTTGTGAACGTCTCTTGCCCGGGTGGATACCGACCACTCGAGGAGACGCGCTCCTGTCAATATTGAGACCAGGTATCTAAACTAGGAATAATTCTTGACAACTTGATTTCCATGGTCGTAGGATTGATCCAGCAAGCAACCGATGCCGGTCGCCGGCCGGCCGCCTACAGCAAAGGGGGGGTTATGAGTTCCTCGGGTCGACCGAAGACGACGTATGACGTCCTTCGTGCCCACGGGGTGGATCGGAGGAAGTTCCTCAAGTTCTGCACATTGACGGCCGCCGCGATGGGCCTGGACGTGTCGCTCGTGCCCAAGGTCGTCGAGGCGATGGAGACCAAGCCGCGCATCCCGGTCATCTGGCTCCACGGCCTCGAGTGCACCTGCTGCTCGGAGTCGTTCATCCGCTCCTCGCACCCGATCGCCCAGGACGTGATTCTCAACATGATCTCGCTCGACTACGACGACACCCTCCAGGCCGCGGCCGGGGAGCAGGTCGAGGAGATCCGGCGCAAGGTCATCAAGGAGCACCCGGGCGAGTACGTGCTCGCGGTCGAGGGCAACGCACCGACCAACGACGGCGGGGTCTACTGCACGGTCGGCGGGGACACGTTCCTGAACGTCCTCCGTGAGACCGCGGAGCACGCCAAGTTCGTCGTGGCCTGGGGTTCCTGCGCGTCGAACGGCTGCGTGCAGTCGGCCTATCCGAACCCCACCGGCGCCAAGCCGGTTCATGAGCTGATTCACGGCAAGCCGATCATCAACGTTCCCGGCTGCCCGCCGATCGCCGAGGTCATGACCGGCGTCCTGACCTACGTCCTGACGTTCGGCAGGCTGCCCGAGCTCGACCGCTTCCACCGGCCGAAGATGTTCTACGCCCAGCGCATTCACGACAAGTGCTACCGCCGGGCGTACTTCGATGCCGGTCAGTTCGTCGAGACATGGGACGACGACGGGGCGCGCAAGGGGTGGTGCCTGTACAAGATGGGGTGCCGCGGGCCGACGACCTACAACTCCTGCTCGACCTTCAAGTGGAACAACGGCGTGTCCTACCCGATCGGCTCCGGGCACGGCTGTATCGGCTGCAGCGAGAACAACTTCTGGGACAACGGCCCGTTCTACGACCGGCTCGCCTCGATTCCGGTGCCGGGCATCGAGGCCACGCCCGACGCCATCGGCGGCACCCTCGCCATCGCCGCGGGGGTGGGCGTGGCGGCCCACTTCGCATCGTTCATGGTCAAGAAGGGCCTCGATCGCTCCCGCGGTCAGGACACCGAGGCCGAGGAGTAAGGGGGGGATGTCATGACAGCACAGCGAGTCGTCGTCGATCCCGTCACCCGCATCGAGGGTCACCTGCGCATCGAGGCGATGCTCGACGGCAAGGGGACCATTCAGGACGCGATGTCCTCCGGCACAATGTGGCGGGGGATCGAGATCATCCTCCGCGACCGTGATCCGCGTACGGCGTGGGCCTACTGCGAGCGGATCTGCGGCGTCTGCACGACGGTGCACGCGCTGGCCTCGGTGCGCACGGTCGAGAACGCCGTCGGCATCACGGTGCCGCCGAACGCGGACATCATTCGCAACATCATGTTCCTGACACAGTACGTGCAGGACCACGTGATCCACTTCTATCACCTGCACGCTCTCGACTGGGTGGACGTCGTGTCGGCGTTGAGTGCGGACCCCGCCGCGACCGCGGCGCTGGCGCAGAAGGTGTCGCCGCACTGGCCCAAGGCCACGACCGGCTACTTCTCGGACGTTGCCGCCACCCTCAAGCGGTTCGTCGACTCCGGCCAGCTCGGGATCTTCGCCAACGCCTATTGGGGCCACCCTGCCTACAAGCTGCCGGCCGAGGCCAACCTGATGGCGGTGGCGCACTACCTCGAGGCGCTCAAGTGGCAGAAGGAGATCGCCAAGATCCACACCATCTTCGGCGGTAAGAACCCGCACCCGAACTACCTCGTCGGCGGGATGGCCTGTGCCGTCGACATGCAGAGCGACAACGCCATCAACATGGAACGGCTCAACTACGTCAAGGGCCTGATCACGCAGGCGCAGGGCATCGTCGAGAACCTCTACATCCCGGATCTGCTCGCGGTGGCCTCCTTCTACCCCGAGTGGACGACCTACGGCGGCGGCCTCGGCAACTACATGAGCTACGGCGACCTGCCCCAGAACGGGATCGGGGACCCATCGAGCTTCCTGTTTCCGCGCGGCGTCATCCTCGACAAGGACCTCTCGACGGTGATCGAGGTGGACCCCACCGATCCGGAGCAGATCCGCGAGCAGGTCGCCCACTCCTGGTACACCTACCCCGCTGGAACCGAGGGCCTGCATCCGTGGGACGGCGTCACCGAGCCCAACTACACGGGGCCGAAGCCGCCGTACAAGCAGCTCGACGAGAACGGGCAGTACTCCTGGCTGAAGGCGCCCAGGTGGCGCGACAAGGCGATGGAGGTCGGACCGCTGGCGCGGGTGCTGATCGGCTTCGCGAGCGGGCGCGACGAGTTCAAGGAGGTCGTGACCGAGGCCCTGGGTCGGCTGAAGATCCCGGCCGCGGCGCTGTTCTCGACCCTCGGGCGAACGGCCGCGCGCGGCCTCGAGACCAGGCTCGCTGCACACTGGTTGCGGGCCGAGTTCGACCGGCTGGTCGCCAACATCAAGGCCGGCGACCAGCGGGTGGCGGACACCTCGCGCTGGGAGCCCGCGACCTGGCCCGCCGAGTGCAAGGGGTTCGGCTTCACAGAGGCGCCGCGCGGCGCGCTCGGGCACTGGGTGCACATCAAGGACGGGAAGATCGCCAACTACCAGGCGGTCGTCCCCTCGACGTGGAACGCCTCGCCGAAGGACGGCAAGGGTCAGCACGGCGCCTACGAGGCCGCGCTGCTGGGAACGCCAATGGCGGATCCGAAGCGGCCGGTCGAGATTCTCCGAACCATCCACTCCTTCGACCCGTGCCTGGCGTGCGCCTCCCACGTATTCGGCCCGGACGGCGAGAAGCTGGCGGAAGTGGTCGTGCGCTAGGAGGTGACTCATGGCAACCAACGTGGGAGCGTTCCGCCCCGAGGACATGGCAGCCAGCCCGCACCGGTTCTTCCGCCGCCGCTACGTCTGGCAGTGGCCGATCCGCGTGTTTCACTGGACCAATGCCATCTCGATCACCGTGCTTTTCCTGACCGGGCTATACATCGCTCACCCGATCCTGGCGCCGGCCGGTGAGGCGTACAAGGCGTTCGTGATGGGGCGCGTGCGCCAGATCCACTTCCTGTTCGCGTTCATCTTCGCGGTCGGCTTCATCTGGCGGATGTACTGGTTCTGGATGGGCAACAATTACGCGCGCTCGGGCTTTCCGTTCTTCTGGCGCCGCAGCTGGTGGCAGGACCTGTTCCGCCAGCTCGGCGACTACCTCCACCTCAGGCGCGGCCATGTGCACCTCGGCCACAATGCCCTCGGCGGCCTGTCGTACACGGTGTTCGTGATCGGGTTGGGGTGGGCGCAGCTGCTGAGCGGCCTCGCCATGTACTCCGAGTCGAACCCGGGCGGCTTCTGGAGCGCGCTGGTCGGGTGGGTGATTCCGCTCGCCGGGGGCTCGTTCCAGCTCCACATGTGGCACCACCTGTTCGCGTGGTTGTTCGTGGTGTTCGCGATCCTCCACCTGTACATCGTGTTCTACGACGGCCAGCAGTACAAGAACGGCCTCGTCACCTCCATGATCTCGGGTGTCAAGTTCTACCAGGAGGGCGACGTCGATCATGACAGCTGGCTCAGCTAGCCCGCGTAATGGGAAGGCGCCGCTGCTGGTTCTGGGCCTGGGCAACCTGCTGCTGCGTGACGATGGCGTGGGCCTCGAGCTCCTGAAGCGGCTCGAGGCCCGGTTTGCCGACATGCCGGGGGTGGAGATGGTCGAGGGTGGCACGCAGGGTCTCGCCCTCCTGCCATACCTCGAGCAGCGGCCGGGCTTGCTGATCCTCGATGCCGCTGCCCTTGGCGCGGCGCCGGGCACCGTCCACGTGCTGTGGAACCCGGAGCACCACGCGGCGCCGCGTGGGCTCGGCGCCCACGAGGGCAATGCAGGCGAGCTGTTGGACGCGGCCCAGCTGGTCGGCTACCTGCCCGGGCGCGTGTGTCTGGTCGGTGTGGAGCCGGCCGACATCAGCACCGGGATCGGTCTGTCGGGTACGGTGGAGGGAGCTCTCGACGGGGCAGTGGAGGCGGCCACCGCCGCCCTCGCCCGGCTGACTGCGAGCGAGTAGCTGGAGGCGACACACCTTGGTGCCGGCCGCGACGGTTGTGAGGCCACACCGCCGGTCGGAGCCGGTTGCCGCCGCGACGTATCATCCGGAAGGGCGGAAGCAGCGCCGATGCACGAGATGGGAATAGCGATCGAGATCTACCGCGCATCCCGTGAGGCGGTCTCCGGGCACGGCCCGGGCCGCGTCGAGCGGGTGCGGCTGGCGGTCGGCGAGCTGGCGGCGGTCGAGCCCGATCTCCTATCCTTCGCCTGGGAAGCGGTGGTTGCCGGAGGCCCGGATGCCCAGTCGCGGCTGGAGGTCGAGTGGCGGCCCGCCCGCCAGCTGTGCTCGGCCTGTGGCGAGGTCGCCGAGCGCGCAAGCGGGTCGTGGCTGAGGCTGTGCCCACAGTGCGAGCTGCCGCTCGTTGTCGAGGGCGGTGACGAGCTGGATATCTTGGAGATCGTGTACGAGGCCGAGGAGGCTCGATGAAGACGATCGTGACAGTGAGACGGAAGGCGCTGGCGTCCAATGACGAGCGGGCGGCGCAGCTGCGGGCCCTGCTCGCCGAGCGAGGCACCCTCGCGCTCAACCTGATCTCGTCCCCCGGCTCGGGGAAAACGACGCTGCTCGAGGCCAGCCTCCGCGAGCTCGGCGGGGAGATCCGGTGCGCCGTGCTCGAGGGCGATGTCGCCACCGAGCGCGACGCGGAGAGAATCCGGGCGCTCGGAGTGCCAGCCCACCAGATTCTCACCGGCGGCGCCTGCCACCTCGACGCGCGGCTGGTCCAGGCGGGCCTGGAAGCGGGCCGCATCCCGGAAGTCGACGTCCTGTTCATCGAGAACGTGGGCAACCTCATCTGCCCGACCTCCTACGACCTCGGGGAAGACTTCAAGGTTGTCCTGCTGTCGGTGACGGAGGGCGACGACAAGCCGTTCAAGTACCCGGCGATCTTCGCCCGTGCCGAAGTTGCGGTGATCAGCAAGGCGGACCTGTTGCCGCACGTGCCGTTCGATCTCGCCGCGGTCCGCGAGCAGATCGCGACCCTCAACCCGACGGGAACGATCCTGCTGACCTCCTCCGTCAGCGGCGAAGGGATGGACGCCTGGTGCGACCTGCTGCGGGCGCGGCTGGCGGCCAAGAGGGGGGCGCCGGCGTGAGTGACGGCGGGACGACCCGGATGCGGGTGCGGTGCCGCGGCACCGTACAGGGGGTCGGGTTCCGACCCGCGGTCCACCGCCTGGCGTCGTCTCTCGGCCTCGGCGGCTGGGTGACCAACGACTCGCAGGGGGCGACGATCGAGATCGAGGGGGAGGGAACGAGGGTCGCCGCGTTCGTGGACCGCTTGTCGGCGGAGCTGCCGCCGTTGGCGCGGCTCGACGGGCTCGCCGCCGAGCCCTGTGCGACGCAGGGCGAGGTCGGCTTCACGGTGCGACGGTCCGCTCTCGGCCGACGGGACGGGGCGCTGGTGCCGCCCGACGCGGCCCTCTGCGCCGACTGCCGGCGCGACATGGAGGCACCGCAAGACCGCCGCTACCACTACCCCTTCACCACCTGCACCAACTGCGGCCCGCGTTTCTCTCTGGTTCACGAGCTCCCGTACGACCGCGAGCGTACCTCGATGGGTTGCTTTCCGCTGTGCGCCACTTGCCAGATCGAGTACGACGACCCGGGCGACCGTCGCTACCATGCGGAGCCGGTGGCGTGCCCAATGTGCGGCCCGCAGCTGTGGCTCGTGGGGACCGACGGGGAGCCGGTGCCCGTCATGGCGGACCCCGTCACGCACGTCCGATCCGAGTTGCTGGCGGGCTGGATCGTGGCGATCAAGGGGCTCGGCGGCTTCCAGCTCGCCTGCCGCGCCGACTCGGCGGAGGTGGTCGGCCGCCTGCGCCGCCGCAAGCGGAGGCAGGGCAAGCCGCTTGCGATCATGGTCCGTGACCTCGAAGTGGCACGTCGCCTGGTCCACCTTGACGACGAGGGTGAGGCGCTTCTGCTGTCGCCGCGCTCGCCGATCGTACTGGCGCCGAGGCGGCGGCCGTCTCGGGTCGCGGAGGAGGTCGCTCCGGGGCTCGACGACCTCGGCGTCATGCTGCCAACCACGCCGCTGCACGTCGAGCTGCTACGCGACCCGCGTCTGCCGCCGCTGGTGATGACATCGGGGAACCTGTCGGAGGAACCACTGTGCCGGACCAACCGGGAGGCGGTCGAGCGGCTGGCAGGGGTCGCGGACCTCTTCCTGCTCCACGACCGCGACGTGGTGCGGCGGATCGACGACTCCGTGGTGCGGACTTCGCCGTGCGGGCCGGTGATGGTGCGGCGGGCCCGCGGCTGGGTGCCGGAGCCGCTGCCGCTGCCGGTGGCGGCGCCGCTGCCGGTAGTCGCCACCGGCGGTCACCTGCAGGTGACTGCCTGCGTGACGGTCGGCGAGCAGGCGTTCCCCTCGCAGCACGTTGGCGACCTCGACTCGGTCGCAGCGCGCGCGTTCCTCAGCGAGGTGATCGAGGGGCTGCTCTCATTCCTGCAGGCGGAGCCGGGCTTGATCGCTGCCGACCTGCACCCCGACTATGCCAGCGGCTGGCTGGCGCTGGAGTTGGGCCAGCGCTGGGGCGCCGAGGTGGTCGGCGTGCAGCATCACCTGGCCCACGCCGCCGCGGTGCTGGCGGAGAACGGCTGCTTCCCTGGCCCCGGAGAGACGTGCTTCGCCCTCGCGCTGGACGGCACAGGCTGGGGCGGGGACGGCACGGCCTGGGGCGGCGAGTGGCTCGAGGTTGCCGGAGACCTGCGCTGTCGCCGGCTCGCCTCCCTCGAGCCTCTGCCACTGGTCGGCGGCGAGGCCGCCGTGCGGGAGCCGTGGAGGGTCGCCGTGGCCGCCCTGGAGCGCGCCGGTGAGGCGGACTTGATCGCGCAGACACCGCTCTGGCCTCTGGTGAACGGTGACCGTCTGCGGGATGTGCTGAGGCTCTGCAAGGGTGGGGACTGGCCGCTGGCGACCGGAGCTGGGAGGGTGTTCGAGGCCGCCGGTGCGTTGCTCGGGGTAGCGCTCGAGAACCGGTGGGAGGGTGAGGCGGCGGCGCGCCTCGAGGCGCTGGCGACGACCTCGTCGGCTCCGCCGGAGGAGTGGGCGGAGGTGGCGGGAGACAACGGAGCTGCAGTCCTGCCGTCATCGAGGCTGCTCGCCGCCGTGGCGCGGCGGGTGGCGGCGGGCGAAGGCCCGGCAGAGGTTGCGGCCGGCTTCCACGCTACCTTCAGCCGGCTGGCGGTGGACCTCACCGTCGGCCTGGGCCTGCCAGCTGGCGCCGTCGTCGCCCTCGGCGGCGGCTGCTTCGTCAACAGGATCCTGAGTGCGCGGCTGGCGCCGGGATTGAGAGGTGAGGGGTTCCAGGTGGTCGAGGCGCGGGCCGCTCCTCCCGGGGACGGCGGCCTCTCGTACGGCCAGGCGGTCGTCGCCGCGGTGGCCGCCGCGCGTGGCGTGCGGCCTTTCCTGGTCTGAGGTGGCGGTGCCATATACTCGATCGAACGATGTCCTGACGCCGGCAGCACCGAGGGGAGTGGCCACCGCTGGTGCGCCGCGGTCTACCGGCGAATACAGGGGGTGGTAGAAGATGTGTCTGGCGATTCCGATGGTCCTGGTGGAGCGGAGCGAGTTCGACGGTGTCGTCGAGCTGGACGGCGTCCGCCGCACCGTGTCTCTGATGCTCCTGCCCGACGCCCGCAAGGGCGAGCAGCTGCTGATCCACGCCGGCTACGCGATCGGACGGCTGGACGCCGACGAGGCAGCGGAGACGCTGGCGCTGCTGCGAGAGTATGCGGACGCAGTGGTGGGCCTGTGAGCGACTCGGCTCAGTACTCCGACCCGCGGGCTCTGGCCGGCCTCATCGGCCAGTTGCGCGAGGTCGCAGGCGGCCTTGACCACAGGCTGACCTTCATGGAGGTCTGCGGCACCCACACCCACAGCGTCGCCAAGGCCGGCCTGCGGCGGATGATGCCGCCGTCTGTCAGGCTCATCTCCGGGCCCGGGTGCCCGGTTTGTGTGACCCCTGTGGACTACCTCGACCGCGCGCTGGCGCTGGCCGCTCTGCCGGACACCGTCGTTTGCACGTTCGGCGACCTGATGCGGGTGCCGTCGAGCACCGGCTCGCTCGAGCAGGCGAGGGCCGAGGGCGCGCGGGTGGAGGTTGTCTACTCGCCGCGTGACGCGCTCGAGCTGGCCCGCCGGCGGCCGCAGAGCCGGGTCGTGTTCCTGGCGGTCGGATTCGAGACCACCGCGCCCACGATCGCGGCCGCAGTCGCCGAGGCGGAGGCGGATGGCGTCACGAACTTCCTCCTCCTACCGGGCAACAAGACCATGCCGCAGGTGATGCGGGTACTGGTCGACGATCCGCAGCTCGAGGTCCACGGCTTCCTGCTGCCGGGGCACGTCTCGGTCATCACCGGCTGGAGGATGTTCGGCTTCCTGGCCGAGGAGTTCGGCATTCCTGGTGTCGTGACCGGCTTCATGCCGACCGACGTGGTGCAGGGCGTCCTCGCCCTCGCTCGGCAGGTGGCCCAGGGTCACGCGACGATCGCCAACCAGTACGGACGGGCGGTGACTACGGCCGGCAACCTGCAGGCCCATCGGCTCGTCGAGCGCTTCTTCGAGCCCGCGGACTCGGCGTGGCGGGGGTTCGGGGTCGTGCCCGGATCCGGCCTCGGGCTGCGAGCGGCGTGGGCGCACCGGGACGCATCGTCGATCCGGGTCGACCTGCCCGCCCCGCGCGAGCCCGCCGGCTGCCGGTGCGGCGAGGTCCTGCGCGGCGTCGTCGACCCGCCGGAGTGCCCGCTGTTCGCGAACGGCTGCGATCCCGAGCTGCCGGTCGGCGCCTGTATGGTCTCTTCCGAGGGGACCTGCAGCGCCTGGTACCGGCACGAGAGATGGCTGGAGGCCGGCACGTGAAGCCGCCGCAGCGCGTGCTGCTCGCCCACGGCGGAGGCGGCCGCCTGACCCGGCAGCTGGTCGAGGAGGTCTTCCTGCCGGCGCTCGACAACCCGATCCTGGCGACGCTCACGGATGCCGCCGTGCTGCCGGAGCTGCCGGCGGGGCGGCCGGCGCTGACGACCGACGCCTTCGTCGTCGACCCGCCGATCTTCGCCGGCGGCGACCTCGGCTACCTCAGCATCTGCGGCACCGTCAACGACCTCGCCATGGTCGGGGCGAGGCCGCTGTGGCTGACGTGGGCGCTGATCCTCGAGGAGGGGGTCGATGGCGGTCTGGTCGCCGCCTGCACCGAGGGTGCAGCGCGCGCTGCGGCCGAGGCCGGGGTCACCGTGGTTGCTGGAGACACCAAGGTGGTGCCGCGCGGCAAGGGCGATCGGCTGTTCGCAGTGACCGCCGGGCTGGGCGTGGTGCCGCCGGGGCGCATTCTCAAAGACGACCGGATCCGGCCCGACGACGTCGTCATCGTGTCAGGGCCGATCGGCGATCACGG
>Ga0307423_1000664_pt1 | contig 22910 bp, 22 predicted proteins | sample SalMarWE160310MG_FD_202154 | JGI IMG/M metagenome (GOLD analysis project Ga0307423, IMG submission 202154) | Salt marsh sediment microbial communities from the Plum Island Ecosystem LTER, Massachusetts, United States - WE1603-10 | ecosystem: Environmental > Aquatic > Marine > Intertidal zone >...
TTCAGCTTTGAGGTCCGCAGACAAGTAGTCGTGAGCGGCATTCGTGTCCTCGTCAAACAGCGCCTGGAAATATGCCTGGGCGACGGCTTCGGGGGTATCGGGCGCGTAAGTGCGTACATTCGATCCGGCCAACGCCAGAGCCACCACGATGGCGATAGCCACAAACACACCGATTCCGATGAGGATCGGCGTTCCCGGTTTTACTGCGGGCTTCTTGCTCATAACGCCAGTGTGCTGGTGGCCGATGGCGGCGACAAGGGGGGTGTTCCCCCATCTGGTAAGGGGGTGCGAAGCTCAACGCAATACACTGTCTGTCCGGAGGAGTCGCATGAGGATCGTATTGGTTGGCCCGGGTCGGGCAGGCATGTCGCTGGCCATCGCCGCAGACGGCGCGGGTCACGACGTTGTCGCCGTCGTCGGGCGTAGCCTCGACTCTGCAGAGCGGGGCGCCGCGATGGTCGGGGCTGTTGCGCTGGCAATTGGGGACGATCTCCCGGCTGCCGACCTGCTGGTCATCGCCACTCGTGACGCCGCCATACGGCCCGTCGCAGAGCACTTGGCCGGGAACTTCCTCGATATCGCCGCTGCGGTGCATCTCTCCGGGCTGACGTCGGTGACCACACTCGATTCGCTTGCTGAGAACGGGCTCGAAACCGGGTCGTTTCACCCGCTCCAAACACTGCCAACCCCCGACGCCGGCGCGGCGAGGCTCTCCGGTGCATTCATCGCAGTCACCGCGTCGGATCCGCTTCGGGAACAGCTGGAGAGTCTTGCGAGGAGTATCGGAGCTACCCCCTTCCCACTGGGAGACGACGCCAAGCCGTTGTATCACGCGGCAGCCGCGGCAGCCGCCAACTTTCCGCTGGCGGCGTTTGCGATGGCCTCTGATCTGTTCGAATCTGCCGGCGTGCCGTGGGAAGTTGCCCGACCGCTCGTGGAGGCGGTTGTCGCCAACGCCTTCGACCTCGGCCCGCGGGCGGCGCTGACCGGGCCGGTAGCCCGCGGAGATGTCGCGACGGTGGCAGCGCAGCTGGAGGCGGTGGCTGCGTCGAACCCCGATTGGCAGGTCACGTTCGCCCATTTTGTCACCTCGCTGGCGGCATTGACCGGGCGGTCCGAAGAGTTCGAAGCCGTGCTCGACAATGAGGAAGAATGAGAATCACCAACACATTCACTGAGACCAGGGCGGTTGCGGAAGGGGCGGTCGGTCTCGTTCCGACGATGGGCTTCCTTCACGAGGGCCATCTCTCCCTCATCGAGGCGGCCAGGCGCGATAACGACACCGTGGTGATGTCGCTGTTCGTCAATCCGTTGCAATTCGACCGGGACGACGACCTTGCCCGCTACCCACGGAATCTCGAGCGGGACGTGGAGTTGGCTGCCGGCGCCGGGGCCGATGTCATCTTTGCACCCCGCGTCGGAGAGATGTATCCCTCCGAACAGCTGACCCGGGTGAGCGTGAATCGGCTGAGCGATGAGCTCGAGGGCCCGAATCGCCCCGGGCATTTCGAGGGCGTGGCGACGGTGGTCGCCAAGCTATTCGCCGGGATCCAACCGCACGTCGCGTACTTCGGCCGGAAGGATGCCCAGCAGCTTGCGATCGTCAAGCGAATGGCTGCGGACCTCTCGATGCCGGTGCGCGTGATCGGGGCGCCCATTGTCCGGGAGAGCGACGGGCTGGCACTGTCGAGTCGCAATATCTTCTTATCGCAGGCGGAGAGGGAACGCGCTCTGCAGCTGAACCGTGGTCTGATGTCCGCTGCCGATCTGGTCGAGACCGGCGAGAATGATGCCCGGGAGATCATTGGTGCGGTTCACGCCGGGATTGGCGACGACTTGAAGGTTGAATATGTGGCGCTCGCCGGGCAGGATCTGGTGCAACCGCTCACTGAGCTCGATCGTCCTGCCTTTCTCGCCCTGGCGGCATGGGCGGGCAAGACACGGCTGATCGACAACGTCCACCTCGATGTGGCGGACGGCGGCTATTTGGCGGACCGGGGCACGCGTCTTGCCCGGTCGAGCGTGCTGTATGCGATAGGAGAGAGCTGATGTTGCTCACCATCGACATCGGGAACACCCAGACTGCGATCGGGATGCTCGACGGAGAGCAGGTCATCGGTCATTGGCGGTTGACCACCAACGCCGAGCAGACCGAGGATGAGCTGCGTATCTCGCTCAAGGCATTGTTCGAGCTCGACGGGTTCACCAGAAGCGACATCGAAGGTGTCGCCGTCTCCAGTGTCGTACCGGCGTTGACGGCAGCGTTCCGTACCGTCGGCGGGCAAATCACAGACGGCCCGGTCGTTGTTGTCGGTCCCGGGGTCAAGACCGGGATGCCGATCCTCATCGACAATCCCAGAGAAGTGGGCGCCGACCGCATCGCCAACGCGGTGGCCGCGCGGGGGAGGTATGGCACCCCGGTGATCGTTGTCGATTTCGGGACATCGACCAACTTCGATGTCGTCAGCGCCGACGGCGAGTATCTGGGCGGAGTTATTGCCCCGGGGCTCCGCATCGCTACCAACGCGCTCATCTCGGGAACCGCGGCGCTGCGTCGAGTCGAGTACGTTCCGCCACGGTCGCCGATCGGCAAGGGCACCGTCGAGGCGATCCAGAGTGGGGCTTTGTACGGCCACGCCGGATTGGTCGACGGCGTGATGGAGCGCGTTGCCACCGAGCTAGGGGGAGAGGTGACGCGGGTTGCCACCGGCGGTCTTGCCTCTACCATCGTGCCCCATTGCTCGAGCGTCTCAACCATTGATGAGTTCCTGACGCTCGAGGGACTCCGCCGAATCTACGAGCTGAACACAACATGAGAGACGAACCAGAGAGCCAGGAGCCATCCCCGGAAGGGGGTCTGGTCGACCACCCGCTGACCGCACAACGGCTCGAGAAGCATGAGGAGACGCTCGCAGGCGCTGGCTATCCCTACCGATTCGACCGTACCGGTGAAGCGGCGGATCTGCAGGAGCAGTACGGGTCATTGGAGCCGGGCAGTGAGACCGGGGATCGGGTTGCCGTCGCCGGGCGCCTCATGGCTATGCGTCGTATGGGCAAGCTCACCTTTGCCGTGCTCCAGGACCGGAGTGGGCGGATCCAGCTGTTTGTAGACAAGCGCACCCTCGGTGACGAGGGGTTTGCCGAGTTTGACGATCTCGGCCTCGGCGACTGGGTGGGTGCCTCAGGTGTCATCATCACGACCAAGAAGGGAGAGGTGAGCGTCCGCATCGACCAGTTCCAGCTGCTCAGCCGTGCTTTGCGGCCGCTGCCGGACAAGTGGCACGGCCTTCAGGACGTAGAGATGCGCAGCCGTCGTCGCTACGTCGATCTCATGGTCAACGAGGATTCGAGGGCCATCGCCATCATGCGGGCGAAGATCGTCAGCGAGCTACGGCGCCAGTTCGAGGCGCGTGGGTACATCGAAGTGGAGACCCCGGTGCTGCTCAATCAGGCAACGGGAGCACTGGCCCGGCCGTTCGAGACACATCATCACGCTCTCGACATGCACATGTACTTGCGCATCGCCACCGAGCTGTTCCTCAAGAGACTGGTGGTCGGCGGTTTGGAGAAGGTATTCGAGATCGGTCGCATCTTCCGCAACGAGGGCATCGACTCCACCCACAACCCCGAGTTCACCATGCTCGAGTCGTACGAGGCATTCGCCGACTACCACGACATCATGGACATGGTCGAGGAGATGGTCCGTGCCTGTGCGGTTGTCGCCACCGGCTCCACCTCGGTCACCTACCAGGGCCGTACCGTTGACCTTGGCAAGCCGTTCCGGAGAGCCCGCATGGTCGATCTGGTCGCTGAGGCGACCGGGGAGGAGATCAGCTTCGACCGGCCGCTCAACGAGCTGCGCGACATAGCAGTCAAGCATGGGATTGATCCGGACGGCTTGTGGGGTCACGGCAAGATCATCGATGCGCTCTTCGAGGAGCTGATCGCCGACAATCTGTGGGAGCCCACCTATGTGTTGGATCACCCCAAAGAGGTGTCACCGTTGGCGAGGGAGAACCGGAGCGATCCGAATCTCACCGAGCGGTTCGAGCTGTTTATCGCAGGTGCCGAGTACGCCAATGCGTTCTCGGAGCTGAACGATCCGCTCGACCAGCGCCGCCGCTTCGAGCAGCAGGCAATGGCCAGAGCCGAGGGAGACGATGAGGCCCACCCGATCGACGAGGATTACATCCTGGCGCTCGAGTACGGGCTCCCACCGACCGGCGGTCTCGGCATAGGCGTCGACCGTCTGGTGATGCTGCTCACCGACCAGCACCACATCCGCGAGGTCATCCTCTTCCCGACCCTACGCCCCGAGCTATAACGCTTCTGGCGTCCATACCGGCGATATGTTGCCCGTATGGACGCCAGAAACCGGTCACTCCCAGGCGAAGTACCTGATCGCGGCCGCCGTGGCCAGCACCAGGATGACCGCGAGGATGAGCCAGGACAAACCGGCGTCGAGGCCGAGCCAGGCATCCTGGATGATTCGGATCCCATGTCGGAGCGGGGTGATCTTGCCGATCGGGTCCATGACACCGGTGAGTACCTCGGGTGGGGGGCCGGCACCGCCGAGGATCAGCATCACAAACCATAGGAGGACACCGAGTGCCTGCGCGGAGCGTGCGTTGGGCAACGCCGCACCAAGCAGAACTCCAAGCGCGGCAAATGCCAGCCCGCAGACGATGAACGCTGCCAGGACCGCCGGGTAGGAATCGGGCATGACGACGTCATACACCAGCTTGGCCGCCACCACGAGGAGTACACCGCTGGCCAGAGCGATGACAAACATCGTGGTGATCGACGAGCCGACCACCACCCATGCCGGTATCGAGGACGCGTGATATCGCTTCAGGACACCGAGTTCCCGGTTGCCGGCGATGTGCACCGGGACGCTGATCAGCCCCACGGAAGCGGTTACGAGAGCGACGTAGGCGGGGACGTAGTAGTTCATGGCGCCGATGTCGCGGTAGTAGCCGATCTCGGCACTGTTGCCGAAGACGCCACCCATCACGAATAGCACGAGCAGCGGGAGGGCGAGGGCGAACAGCACCGTTAGGGGTTCTCGCATGAAGAGCTTGAGTTCGAGCCACGACATCTTGTTGAGCAGCTTCACTCGTCATTCCCATCGGTGAGGGCGAGGAACACGTCTTCGAGAGTGGCTCGCTCCAGGCGCAGATCAACCGGGGCGATGTCTCGCTCCACCAGTGCCGCGGCAACGTACGCAAGCACCGGGCCATCTCCGCGCAGCTCGAAGCGATCGCGATCCTGAGAAACCGACGTGACGTGAGGAACGTCGTGGAGCCAACCGATGTCGTCACCTGCGTGGGTGAACCGGACCCGCACGCCTCCGCCGTAGCGGTCGATTAGCTGCTGCGGGCTCCCGGTGGCGGCAACGGTTCCTGAATCGATCACTGCCAGTCGATCACAGAGGGTCTCGGCCTCGTCCATGAAGTGAGTGACCAGCACCACCGTCGTGCCACGGTCGCGGATCCGGCGGATGAGCTCCCAGGTGGCCCGACGCGCTGAAGGGTCGAGACCGGTGGTCATCTCGTCGAGAAACACCAACTGCGGATCGTTGGCCAGAGCGAGGGCCACAAACAGACGTTGCTGCTGGCCACCGGACAGGCTTCCGAAGCGGGCATCCCTCTTCTCAGTCAGTCCCCAATCGGACAGGATCTGGCGCCAGTCGGACCCGGTGGAGCGTATCGACCCGAACAGATCCAGCGCCTCCCATACCTTCATTCGGTCGGGCAGTGCCGACTCCTGGAGTTGGGATCCGATTCGGTGGCGGATGTCCGCAGCATGAGTTCTCGGGTCGAAGCCCAGGACTGAGACCCTGCCCGCCTCGATAGAACGGAAGCCCTGCAGGCTTTCCACGGTCGTTGTCTTACCCGCTCCATTTGGCCCGAGGATCCCGAAGATCTCGCCCACCTCCACCGAGAACGAGACATCGGAGACCGCGGTGAAAGTGCCGTAGCGCTTCTCGAGATGTTCGACGGTGACGGCCTGAGGGCTCGGGTTCACGCCCGGAAGGTTACTCCGTTCCAGCCTGTCACCAGGATGAGCCATCGGGCCCGGCGGCGCTGAGTGCGATGACTGTTCCTGCCCATCGTGGAGTTGGGGCCGTTCGGCGCATCGGGTTTGCGATCAAGCGCCAAGCGGTGATCAGCAAGTAGCCTGAGGCGAGCGTATGAAAGGCTGCCATGACGGTCACCGCACCCTACGGCTCTTGGGAATCCCCGATCACGATTCCAATGTTGAGCCACGCAGGAACGCCGTTGCGCGAGGTTGTCACCGAAGGCGGTGATCTGTACTGGATCGAGTCCCGTGCCACCGAGGCGGGTCGGCAGGTCATTGTGCGCCAGGACCGACACGGCAATGTTTCCGATGCCGTTCCCGCCGGCTTCAACGCTCGTACCCGGGTCCACGAGTACGGAGGCGGATCCTATGCGGTCCAGGATGGGGTGTTGATTGCCAGCAACTTCGAGGATCAGCGTGTGTACCGGATCGATGATGGCGTGGCCGAGCCGATAACTCCTGAACCGGGGATTCCCGCCGGAGACCGATACGCCGACTTTGTCTTTGTCGGTGACCACGTCATCTGTGTCCGGGAGAGGCACCGCTATGGGGAGGAGCCTTCGAATACTCTCGTGTCGTTCCCGTTGGACGGGTCGGAGAAGCCGCGGACAATCACGAGCGGTCACGACTTCTACTCGTCACCGAGGGTCAACCCCGACGGCACCTCTCTGGCCTGGCTGTCCTGGGATCACCCCAACATGCCGTGGGACGGCACCGAGATGTGGCGCGCCGCCCTTGACCCTGATGGCACCGTCTCCGAGCCGGAGCTGGTTGCAGGCGGGCCGGACGAGTCCATCTACCAACCGGAATGGTCACCATCGGGCGTCCTGCACTACGTGTCCGACCGAACCGGCTGGTGGAATCTGTTCCGAGTCGTCGATGGTCACTCCGAGGCACTGCATCTCATGGAGGCAGAGTTCGGTGTGCCTCAGTGGACGTTCGCCACGCGTCGCTACGGCTTCGTACTCGACGGCGGCATCGTCGCTATCTATACCGAGGACGGGGTCGCCCGGGTGGGGCTGTTTGACAAGGACACCCTCAAGCAGGTCCACACTCCCTTCGACACATTTGCGGCGTCTTTGGCGACGTGCGGCGATGACGCGTACGTAATCGCCGGAAGTGGAACTCAGCCGATGGCTCTCATGCGAATCGACGTCGCCACCGATGCGGTGAAGGTGATCAAGAGAAGTCTCCAGATCGATATCGACCCGGCTCTTGTCAGCCAGCCCGACCCGATCGAATTCGAGACGACCGATGGTCAGATGGCTCATGCTTTCTACTACCCGCCTCGCAACGGGGGGTTCGTTGCGCCCGATGGCGAGAAGCCGCCGCTGCTGGTCATCAGCCACGGTGGGCCGACTAGTGCCGCAACTTCCGAGCTCGACCTCGGTATTCAGTTCTGGACATCGCGTGGTTTTGCGGTGGTTGACGTCAACTATCGCGGCTCGACCGGTTACGGCAGGGACTACCGCAATGCTCTGCGCCACCAATGGGGAGTAGTCGACCTCGACGACTGCATCAACGCCGCCTGCTACCTCGCCGATGCCGGCCACGTCGATGGCGACCGTCTGGCGATTCGTGGCGGCAGCGCCGGTGGCTACACCACCCTGTGCGCGCTGGCGTTCTCCGATGTCTTTGCCGCCGGTGCCTCCTACTTCGGGGTAGGGGATCTGGCTGCCCTTGCCACCGATACCCACAAGTTCGAGTCGCGCTATCTCGACAGCATGGTCGGCCCTTATCCCGAAGCGGCCGACGTCTACCAGGAGCGTTCGCCGCTTGCGCATGCCGACGGGTTCTCGTGCCCCGTCATCCTGTTGCAGGGTCTCGAGGATCGGGTGGTGGCGCCGGCACAGGCTGAGGAGATCGTCGCCGCCCTCGAAGCGAAGGGCATTCCGTACGCCTATCTGGCATTTCCCGGCGAGGGACACGGTTTCCGCAAGAGCGAGAATATTGAGCGCTCCCGGGAGGCCGAGTTCTACTTCTACTCCCGGGTCTTCGATTTCGACCCTGCCGACGAGCTCGAGCCTGTAGAGATCGCCCACGAAGACGCGTTGTAGGCAACGGAGGGCTCAACCCGTTCCCGGTGCGGCTCGCCAGGATCTCTTCGATCGCCAGATCATATATGCCACCAACCCGAGTGGGACCTGGAGCAGATAACTGAGACCCCGGTAGATGAGCACCGCGGCCACCACCAGCGATTCTTCGCCTCCGGCAACAACCAGCGCCGCTGTCAGCCCGACCTCGATGATCCCGAGGTTCCCCGGTGTGATCGGCACCGCCGTGATCAGACGGACAACAGCAAAAGCAGCCAGAGCTTCCGGCCCACTCACAGCGGTCGCCGGGACCCCCATGTGACGTAGCGCCAGAAACAGCAAGGCAAACAGCGAGAGATGGCTGACCAGCGTTGCGAGAGTTATCGCCAACCATCGTTTGCGAAGGAGATCAATGCTCTGCGAGCGAAACCTGGCGAGCCCCTCGTCCCAATCCTCGTAGGGTCCCCGCTTCAAGGGGCGTGCCAGGCGCGAAGCGATTGCGCCGAGCCGATTCCCGGCCGACCTGGCGACGGCTTCGCTCGACATGATCAGAGCGAGCAGCACAACGGCGCCGGCAAGCACAGCCACTCCCGTCACCGCCGCGGATTGCAGCGCGGGGTTGCTCCCCCCGCCGACGGTGAGGACCGCCAGCGCAATCACCGGCAGACCGAGTTTCACAAACGTATTCCAGAGACCGGTGACCACAGAGGCGATGGCAATAGGCCCCGCCTCGAATCCAAACGACGAGAACAACGTGTAGGTCACCCCAATACCCACGGCGCTGCCCGCCGGAAGAGTGTTCGACACGGCCGTTGAGATCTGGCCCACGACAAACGCCCGCAGCAGTGTCAGCCCGGGAAGAGCGGCCAGGATGATGAACTGATAGGTGAGGATGTTCCAGGCGGCTGCGAGCAGCAGACTCACGATCTCGAGCCACGTGAGCGATCTGATCGCAGCCCACACCTCGCTGAAGTCCGCCATGGCCGGAAGGACCCCGACCAGTAGGCCAACAATCAGAGCGAGCGATGCGACCGTCCCTAGCACCCGACGCCGTCTGCTCCCCGCCGCAGCGGGATCGCCGGCTGCGGCGCCAGGGTCAGCGGTCGGCGTGGTCATGGGTCGTGTACGGGTCGAAGAGCGTCACCAGCGAAGTGTAGGTGCGAGCGGTAGGGTCGAGCGGGTCCCAGTTCGAAGTGGTACCTTCGCCAAATGCATCTCCGACGATTCTCCCTGTTGCTGGCAGCCCTGGCGATGTTTGCGGCGGCCTGCACGTCATCGACCGATGACACCACGACCACCACCGCCGCCGACGTCACCGCGGCACCTGCGACGACCACCACCGAGCCACCCTACGACAAGCTCGAGCTGGTGCTCATGTGGCACCAGCACCAGCCGCTGTACCCGAAGGACGAGAACGGTGTGGTGACCCGGCCCTGGACCCGGGTGCACGCCACCAAGGACTACTACGACATGGCGGCGTTGGTGGCGCAATACCCCGATCTCCACGTGACGTTCAACCTCACGCCCGTGTTGATGCTCCAACTCGAGGAGATGGCCAACGGGGTCAAGGACATCTACTGGACCACGACCGAGATCCCGGCCGACGAGCTGACCGAAGAAGACAAGGCCTTCATCATTGCTCGCTTCTTTGACACCAACTCCGAGATCGTCGCCCGGTTCCCCCGCTACCAGGAGCTGATCGCTCGCAGGGATCGCCCGGCGAGCTTCTCCACCTCCGATCTGCGTGATCTCCAGGTGCTGTTCAATCTGGCATGGACCGACCCGTCCTTCCTGGCGGAGGAGCCGCTCGCCTCACTTGTGGAGAAGGGCAGGGGTTTCACCGAGGAAGACAAAGCGACCGTACTCGATGAGCACAAGCGCATCATCTCCAAAGTGCTGCCGCTGTACGCACAGATGTGGAAGAGCGGTCAGATCGAGGTAACCACGACACCACTGGCGCATCCAATCCTGCCGTTGATCGCCGACACCTCGCTGGCGACCGTCGGCGATCCCACAGCGATTCTGCCGCGCAACCGATTTCGCCAATTGCCGGACGCGGTCGAACAGGTGAACCGTGGCCTCGACGTCGCCGAACGTCTCCTCGGACGGCGTCCTGTTGGCATGTGGCCTGGTGAGGGCGCGGTCGCTCAGCTGGTGATGAAGGTCATCGAGGACGGGGGAGTGCAGTGGGTGGCGACCGGTGAGGACGTTCTGGCCAAGACTCTCGACATTGGCAGCTTCACCAGAGATGAGAACGACCTGGTCCAGCAGGCAGACACGCTCTACTCGATGTACAAGGCGCAGACATCCGGAGACGGCGTTGCCATGTTCTTCCGCGATGTTGTGCTCGCCGACCGCATCGGCTTCGAGTATTCGGGCACCGATGCCGAGAGTGCCGCCAATGACTTCATGAGCCGGCTCTCCGACATCAACGATGCCCTCGACACCGCTGGGGTGGATGGGCCGAAGGTGGTTACGGTCGTCGTCGACGGCGAGAACGCGTGGGAGAGCTATCCCAACGACGGTATTGACTTCCTCAATGCGCTCTACACCCGGCTCACCACGTCGGACTTCGTCGAGACCGTGACACCGAGCGAGCTGCTGGCTGAGTACCCGGGCGAGGTTACCCCGTTGCCCGACATCTTCCCGGCATCGTGGTTCCAGCCGAACTTCGCCACCTGGATCGGGGAGGCGGAGGAGGCGACCGCTTGGGACTACCTGTACCGGGTGCGCAGCGACTTCGGGGAAGCCGATCGCAGCGGTGAGTACACGGATCAGCAACTCGAGAATGCGTACGAGAAGATGCTGTTCGCCGAGGGCTCCGACTGGTTCTGGTGGTACGGAGCCGATCAGGACTCCGGCGACGACGGCTACTTCGACGACGCCTACCGTGAACTGCTCGGTCAGGTCTACGACGGGCTCGGGCTGGAGCGACCACAGCTCATCTCCATCCCGATCGTCCCGACGCCGACCGTCGATCCCGAACGCGGGATCACCGAACTGGTCACGATCCCGATCGACAATGATGTAGACACCGCTGAGTGGTCGCAGGGTGGGCGCTATGCCCTGGCAGGCGATCTGGTCGGTGCCGTCGACTATGCGTTCGACAAAGAGAACCTGTATATGCGCATCGACTTCAACCGTGAGGTGCTCGATGACCCGAACGTGTCTTTCGACCTGTACATGGACTTCCCGAACTCGTCGCGGGATTGGGGGCTTACGTCGGGCGGCAATGTGCTCGGATTCGACGCCACTCACCGGCTGTCCTGGACCGGTCTGGATCCTGTGACGATTAACGGCCCCATTGTCCACAGCAACCGGGAGGAGGACACCGAAGTGGTGACTCCTGCCGGCTATGACGGGCAACGGATCGAGTTTGCTCTGCCTCTTGAATCGTTGCCTGCGATGGAATCGGGTGATCGAATCACCTTCCGGGTCGTCGAGACGAGTGGTGGCCCCGAGGCGGCGATGCTGCCGTCCGCCGGTCCCGGCTACATCCAGGTGCCAGACATCGCAAATGTCGATGTGGTCTTCGAGGTAGCGGATCCGTCGGGCGACGACCATGGGCCCGGTACCTACACATATCCGACCGACGCGGTGTTCACCCCCGGCTCATACGACCTCACCAACTTCACCGTCGGCATCTCCGGCGACAACGCCGTGTTCACATTCGACGTTGATTCACCCATCGCCAACCCATGGGGTAGCCCCGCCGGCTACTCGGTGCAGACGTTCGACCTGTATTTCGACACGGACCCGGGGGCCGGTACCGGTGCGCGGTTGCTGCTGCCCGGTCGCAACGCCGCTCTCGAGGAGGGCAACGGATGGGAGTACGGGATAACCCTCGAAGGGTGGTACCCCGCGCTCTATGTGGCCGACGCCGATGGCGCCACCGAGGAGACGAACCCGACCTTCCGGGTGATCGTCGACGCCGAGGGCAAGCTCACCGCGAGGATTCCCCTCGAGTTGCTTGGCAACGGTGACCCCTCTACGTGGGGCTACAGCGTTGTATTGATGTCACAAGAGGGCTATCCGTCCGCCGGTGTCCGCCGGGTGCGCAACATCGTCGGTACAGCCGAGCAGTGGCTCGGTGGTGGCGCTCCCGACGACGCCAACCACACCCGTATCTACGACCTCCTGGACGCCGACGACGGCGTCCAGGAGGAGATGCTCGGCGACTATGCGCCTGTGCAGTCGCTGGAGGACCTGGGACCCGACGACTACCCCCAGGTGCCGCTGGTGACGGCGAGCGGCTAGTAGCGGCTCGGCAGGCGCAGGGTGGACGGTCCTCATGCCAGTCCCCCCGCTTCAGCGGGTAGACGCAGGGTGGGCGGCATTCATGTCAGTCCCCCCGCTTCAGCGGGGGGAAGGTACCGCCGCCGTAGGCGGGGGTAGGGGGGCCCGGCGGCGAAGCCGCCGGGTGTTTCGGTTGTCTGCAGGCCCGAGCCGGCGGCTATCCAGAAGTTGGCGGTACCATCCGAGCCGTGAAATCCCATGTAGCCCGCCGATGTCTTGTGCTGGCGCTGCTCGTATTGGTTGCGACCTCATGCGGCGGTGCAACCGACGTATCCGATGACCCGTGGGCTCAGAACTGGATCCTCGATGCCGTGCAGACTTCCGATGGATCCATCGACGATGTCGGCACACCGCTCGGGGTCAGTATCCAATTCTTGCCCACCCTCCAGGGAAGCGACGGATGCAGCCTGTTTGAAGGTTCGTACGACTATGCGAACTCGCATCTCAGGTTTCTGGAAATCGAGCGCATGCCCGAGCCAGAGGGGTGCCCCGAGGAGTATCTGCCGATCGTGTCCGCTATGAGGCTTGCGCTGGCCGGCGGCGTCGAGGTGACCGAACTGTCTAGCGACACGATGGTGTGGCAGTCGAATGGTGTTGTGTTTGAGTTCGTTCCCGGTCGCGAGGGGTAGATCGGTCAGTCGGGCTCGACCTCGTCGATGACGGCCGACATTCGCTGCAGTTCCGCAACGAGATGCTCGAACTCCGGTCGCCCGAAGGACCTGGCTATTCGCTGTGAGAACGCCGTCTGCCCGGGACGGATTCGTTCCACCGCGTCACGTCCCGCCTGAGTAGGGGTGAGCAGCGGTGACCGCTTGTGTGCCGGGTTTGGCAACGTGTCCAGCAGTCCTTCCTCCATGAGCCGGTTGGCGACCCGCTGCACCGCCTGGCGGGTGATGCCCATCTGACGGGCGATGTCCGGTGCGGTGCGGGGCTGTCCCAAGACCGCCCCCAACACTTGCCACCAGGCCACGGTGATCCCGGCCGGTTGAGCAAGCGTCTCGCCCGCTGCCAGCATCTGCCCACTCAATTTGAAGAGTGCCAGGGTGAAATCACCGCCGAGCCTCGAGTCATCCTGCATTCGACAATCCCTCCATGAGGCCGAAGAAGCCTGTGGGGTCCTGTTTCCCATACATGAGATACCAATTGTCGCTCGTCGTCTGGGGGTAGAACTCGAGAGCATCGAAGATCGCCCGGGCGAACTCGACAGGAGCGATGGCGCTGGCTGTGATCAGATTCCCGCCATGCACTGCGAGGTCGTAGCGGTAGTGATCGTGGCCGGTGTATGCCGGCGACTCGAGCACCTGAGGGGCGTTGGATGTGTGGTCGACATCGTTGAGCAAGCCGCCCCTCGCCAGACCCACGGTTGCCCCACATATGGCCGCGACCGGCACACCTGCCTCGAGGAATCGGCCTGCTGCCGAGACGAATGCCATGTTGGCGCCGCTCAGCCAACTGTCGGCCCCCGGCAGAATGAGCATGGCGCTGTCTGCAGGGTCGAGCTCGCTCACGGTCATGTCCGGATGAAGGGTCATCCCGCCCTTGGTCGTGATCGGATCGAGCGTCTCGCCGACAGTGACGATGTGGTAGCTCCTGCCTTCGGGCTGCCAGTCGCCCGAGGCGAGGTGGGCGAGGGCGAACCCCGGCTCCCAGTCGGCCCATGTGTCGTAGATCGCAACGTGGATCGTTTCATGCATTGTTCCCTCTGCTATGTAGTATGACAACATCTTGCCAAATTGACAAGATATTGTCAAATGGGGAGAGTCAGTAGAACGGACAGCCCGAGGTCAGGGGAGGCTCCCGAGCCATAGCTGGTAGTCGCCACCGAGCGGGCTGCCTGCTGAGGAGCCAGGGTCGTAGCCGACAAGTACCTCCGTGGAGTCCACGGCAACCTTGATGGTGCCAAGGCCGCCGAATGCGTTGGACTGTGCACCAAACACCTCGGCGAGCTCTTGGCGTGACCATCGGGTGCCGTCGGTCGAGTACCAGAGAGCGCGTACCGGGGTCGATCCGGTCGAGCTGTCGTATGCCCATGCGGTGATCCCATACCCTCCGGCGGTGACCTCACCGAACGTGAGACTCGGGTCGAGGTCGGCGAAGGCGTCGCCCGTTGAGATCACGTTGGCGTCGCCGGTCCGGTCTATGGCGATGAGTCCGTCCGGACCGGTGACGATGATCTGCCCGTTGTAGTGGGCGAAGCTGGTGCTGACCGGCCGCGGATCGGACACCGGGGTCGATTTCCAATCAACGCCGTCGTCCGAGCTCCATATTTCGGATACCTGAAACGGGTCGGACGCCACGATCACGAACCCGGTGCTATCGGCGTCGGGGAACGCGGCGTACTGCTCGAATGCGCCCACCTGATCCCAATCGATGCCGTTGGCAGAATGCCAGATGACAGTCGCGGCGGCACCGACGCGTGAATACCTCTCATCGATCTGCTCGAACGGAACGGTCGCAACGACGGTGCCACCGCCGTCGGAGATGTCGACTGTCATCCTGTCCGTGTTGAGGGTGGCCGTACCGCCGGCCTGGGCGACCTCCGGTGCAAACCGGGCCATTACCGCGTCCGGATCGGGCAGCATCAGGGAACGACCTACGACCACGACGCCGGTGTCGTTGCTGGCGATCGCTATTGATAGCGTGGTTGCAGTGAGTAAGGCGTTGGCAGGCTCGAAGGCGTATGGGAGCGAGATTTCGGTCCACTCGCCGGAGTCGTTGATCCATACGGATGGTGCCTCGGCCGACGAGTCGACGCCGATCCACGTTCCGTCGTAGTACTCGACGGCGTGGGATGTGTCGAAGCTGCCTACTCCGTCAGGGGTTGTGACCGCAAGTTGCCATGTTTGCCCGTCTGGTGAAGTCCACACCTCGGCTCCAGTCCAGAGGGCGAACCCGTCATCATTTGCCCAGATATCGCGTACGTTCTCGACGGGGGGCGGGCTCGAGACACGGGTCCATTGCAGCTCGGGCCCCGGCCCGGTGTCGGCCGGTGGCGTCTCTTTGCTGATGAGATCGGCCATGCCCCACACGCCCGCCACGGCGATTCCGATCAAGATGAAGGAGACAGCGATACCAGCGGCGACCCGGCGGCGCCATCGCAACCCCAATCCACGTTGGATGCCGGGGGCAACGAAGGAGTCGGCGACTCGTGTGGCGTCGGCGCAGGCTTGTTCGAGATGGTCCTCAATGGTCATCGTGCACCTCCCAAGGCTGGATACCGAGGTCTCGCTGTAGTCGTTGACGTGCCCTCGCCAGGTGGGTCTTGACCGTTCCTGCCGAACAGCCGAGGATTCCACCGATCTCATCCAATGGGAGCCCCTCCAGGTAATGGAGCGCCACCGACTGTGCTTGCCGCCGGGGAAGGGCTCGCACTGCCTGCCAGAGCTCTGCTGCCTCGGCATTCAGCTGCGGGTCGTCCTCGCGGTTTGGAGTTGCGGCGAGCAGGGATACGACCCTTGCCGTCCCCAGGCTCCGCCGCCAGGCCGAGACCGCCCTATTGGCCACCGCCCGGCGCACCCATGCCCCAGGTCTCTCATAGCGACCCACCCGATCCCACTTCCGGTATGCCGCCATGAAGGCATCCTGAGTCAGGTCCTCAGCCAATGCTCGCGAGCCCGACAGGACGTAGGCGAGGGCGGCTACGACCTTGAATTCCCGCTGGTAGAAATGCTCGAACTCCTCGATCCCGGGGTGTACGGGAGAATCAGAGTTGTTCATCAACGTTGCTCTTTCCATGGCACTCGTCTGGTAACTCGCACGAGGAGCCACCCCGGTGGACATGGAAATCGGTTGATTTCGGCTCTGAGATAGAAGGCGTCAGTAGAGCAGACCGCCCTCCTCCTTCAGTTTGTCCGTCCAGAGTTCGAGAAGTGTGTCGAGGTCGGCTTTGTTGTCGCTGCCCGGTTGCTCCGGTGGGGGGAGGAGATCGACGACCTCGAACTCGAACGCATCCTCTCCGTCCTCGTTCCAGTCGGCCTGCAGTTCTTTGTTGGGAAAGCTGTCCCAGCCCAGTTGAGCCACGATCCGGTTGAGCATCGCAGGCGCATCAGGGCTCGTTCCGAGCAGTGTGCGTCCGCTGGGCTTGTGGATCACGCGGTATACCCCGGCCGGGCGCGGTGTGTCCTTGTATCTGCGAATCAGCTCTTTGCGGTCCATGTGTCTTCTCCATTATCTGCGTCAAGCACTCTACGCGGGCGAGTCGAGTTGCGGTCCATCGCCGCCGAGCCTGAGGCGAAGCTCAGGTTGGCCGATCTCCTCATTGAAATGACGGCCGGTGACTTCGAATCCGTATGCCTCGTAGAAGCGACGCCCATCGGCGTTGGCCTCGAAGACGTTGAGCTCCAGATATGGGTGCGAGTGGCGGACCCTGTCCAGGAGGGCCCGGCCGATGCCGCGTTTCTGATGGTCGGGGTCGACGAAAATGCCGCCCACCTCATTGCCGACCATGGACAGGAATCCGACTACGTGCCCGTCAAGCTCATAGACCGTCGTTTCAGCAACCGGGAGCCAGCGATCTGCGATATCGCTCCGTTCGGTCTCGAGGAACTCATCTGACAGGAACGCGTGGGCAATCAGCGATGCCCGATACCAGAGATCGAGCAGCTCGGCCACGTCCTCGTCGACATAGGGGCGAATCATGACCCGGCAAGGTAGCGCAATGGTGTCCCGCGGCACCTGCGTCCGCGTTTCACACTTCCCGGTCCAACCGGGATCGCCATCCGATGATCACGTACTGACCGCCCTCGACTGTGATCGTCACCAACAGATCTCCCGTGCCGTTGGCAAACGTGACATCCAGCCAGTACTCAGCCGCGTCGTGGACCACGCCGGGAGCGAGCTCGACGTCGCCGACCTCGATGCCGGCGACAACCGGTTCTCCCACCATGAGGCCCTTCTGCTCAATGTGATCGTTGAAGGCCCCTTCGTAATCTGTTGATTCCACCAGCACGTCCCACGATCGACTTTCCAGCTCGGTGTATGAACCGGATTGGAACGCTGATTCAACGGCCTGCAGGACAAACACCTCTGCATCGGCGCTGGTGACCGATGGCGGACCGGCGAACGCCAATAGCCCGACCCCGACAAACCCGACGACCGCGGCGACGACCCAGGAGCCGCGATCCCGGTGTGACTTCTCGATATCCCCGGCGACGGCGTCGACGTTGGCGCCCGCATCCAGGCGATGGACGACAACGGTCTTTGCCGCCCGATCTCCTAGACGCTGATCGCGGCCGGAGATGGCAACCGACAGGATGCCCACCGGGTAGAAGGCTGGAATCCAGTCAACAAAACGAACCAGGTTGCGGATGAGGCTCTGTCTCCAGCCGATCCGGTCCCCGGTTGCCGATCGGACCTCGAGGCCCATGACACGTTTGCCGGGTGACGTTCCCCACATGGCCTCCGTCACTGTGAAATAGCCCAAGGCAATGATCGTAAAGATGACCAGCGGCCATCCGAATAGCCGGAAGCTCATGCCGCTGGAGACCTTCAGTGTCCCCAACTGCTTGGCCATCCCCAGGAATAGGAGAGTCAACGGAATCGCGTCGATCAATGCTGCCACGATGCGGGACCCGACTACCCCTTCCCGCGGGAGCTCGTATCCGGGGCGCGCCGCATCGTCCGCGTTGGTCTGTTCAAAGTAACCGGGATAGCTCAACCCTCACCGACCTGGATCTGCCACGAGTGCAATGCTGACCGTAGCCACACGAGAGCGGGCAGCACAATCGCCGATCCGGGTAGTGCGCCGGTCCACTGTGTCCGGTCAGCTGATTGCCTTGGCGTAGCCGTCGAGCACGTGCCAGGGCTCGAAGCCGGCGCTGCGGTATAGCGCCCCCGATGCCGTGTTGGACTCGAAGTTGGCCACGATGGCGTACTCCATCCCGGCGGTGGCCATGTGATGTGCGGCATACCTGACGACGGCCCGCCCGAGGCCACGTTGCTGGTGCTCGGGATGTGTGCCGACCGCCTCAAGCAGACCGGTCCGGTTGACCTGGTCGTACCAGGTGACGGCAAACGCGGCGAGCTCGCTATCGGCTGATTCCGCAACCAGCTCACGCCCCGGGTCGTATCCGGGGGACTCCATCACGTGCCGGTATAGCTCGGGCGTCCAACCTGCCCCGGGGAACGCGGCGCCGTGCAAGGCGGCCACCGCAGCAGCTTCCTCGACACCGGTCACCGGCCGTATCGTGTAACCGGACGGGATCGACGGTTCGGGCACTTCGGCAATCCGTGCCCGGTTGATCACGTATGGCGGCTCTTCATCGGGTACCCAGCCAAGCTCGGTGAGCAGGTTGACACGGGTCTGATCGCACCGGAAAGCGTCACAGACCATCTTGTCGCTATCGATGCCGTAGCGGCGCATCAGCTCCGGAGTACGGGCGTCTGCATACTCCAGGGCCTCGCGCTCGAGCTCGCCACCACGCAGATCGGGCCGCACCTGAGCGTCGAAGCCGCGGAAGCGCGGGCTGACGAGCACCCAGGCCGCCACACCGGAATCGTCCTCCCAGATGGTCATCACCTCGGCCGGGTCGTAGAATTTGTTGCCGTTGAACAGGCGGTGGGGGATGTCTCCCGGGTGTACGTACCCGCACCCTCCGGTGGCGGCTATGGATGCTGCATTGAACGCCTGCAACAGTGCAACGTCGGCTTCACCACCATAGGGACGGCATCGCATCGGTCCTCCGCACTTTGCTTGCTACGGCCGCGCCGGATCCTACCCATCCAGGACCGTGCGAGCCTTGGGATGCTGCCTTGCAAGATCGGTCAGCTCTTGAGCGATGGAGCGGTGCTGCGTGCAACACTTGGGGTGTCTCTTGTGTGTATAGGAGTATGACGGACGAAGAGATCTACCTGAAGTACCGCGATGAGCTCATTCGGTATGCGACGGTGCTCGTGGGACCATCAGATGCCGAGGATGTGCTGTCTGTTGTCCTGACTCGTTTATACAAGTCACGGCGCTCACTTTGCACGATTGATTGTCCCCGTCCTTATCCAGCACTTCTGGCTGGCTCCGGGTTGGTTCGACGGCAAACTCTCCGAGCTGCTGATGCGGTGAAGGCCCTGCCCTCGCGTCAGAGGGCAGCCACCTATCTCACATCCTGGTGCGGGATGAACAGCACCGAGGTCGGAGACCTCATGGGGTGTCGTCCGGCAACGGTACGTCGCTATGTCCACCTCGCTACTCGCAAGCTTGCAGGAGTGCTCAACAATGACACATGATCCACATCTAGTCCGGGCCGCCAGAGCCGCCTTTGAAGATCTTGTTGATGAGGCTCCGCTCGCTCCCAGTTGGGAGCGTGTGACCGGCCAGATCGCTCCGCTCCGCTTCCAGGTCGAGGAGAGTGGGGCAACTAACACGCGAGCGGGAGTTACGTCAGCGATCAGATCTCATAGACGGTGGCAGGGGCCCGCCCTGGCCACGGCTGTGCTGCTGGCGATCCTCAGTGTCGGCGGAGCGCTGGTCGTACTGATTGGCATGTGGGACTCCGGACAGATTGCTGGCGGCGTCGCACCGGAGATCAAGCCGAACGTGTGCGATCTGTTCACAGCGGACGAGGTGGCCGCGATTGCGATGGACGCGTATCTGAGTGCAGGCATCCCCGCTGATGGAGTGCCGGCATCGTTTGTTGAGGAAACACAGAGTGCGAGCGGGTCCTGCAACTGGCTGTCCGATTCGGGTGTGCCACGGGCCTGGCAGGGATCATTGCCCGCGGCATGGGTCGTCCTCGACCGCATGCAGGAGGAACAGGAAACCGGGGGAGATTGGTGCAGGGTACAAGCAGACCCGAAGTTCGAGTCGGACCCGGCCATAATGGAAGGTATCCAGCTGGCGTCCATCGAGACACGGCCATTCCCGGGAATCGAGACAGTGGTGCCATGGCAGGTGCAGATCGAGCTCCGGATCGCCGAAGATGCACCCGAATGGTGGTGTTTCAACTTGGTCACCGAGGCGGACCGGGATGTCGCCCAAGAGATCGCATTGGATATCGCCAGTCAGATGATCATGACAATCCGAGGGACGCCCTAGGTCCTACGAAAGAGGGATGTCCCTGTGCGCCATCTGTCTTCGTCGGCGGTCGAGACCACAAGCATCATCGTTGCTGGACTCGTCCTTGCAGTCACAATTGCTGCCTGTGGAGGGGGTGCTGGTGCCAACGACGCCGTGGAGGTGAGCGGCAGCACGGGCCTCTGCGATCTTCCAGGAGAGGTGCTCACCTGTGCAATCGAGATGTCGGATGATCGGTTGGATGGAGTAGTTGAGGTCGACATCAGTTGCCCGGGCTGAGGTTCGTGGTGGGGGTGGCGGCTTGAAGGGCGGCAGCTCCATTGGTCACCTACCCTTGCAGCGCCGGCAGCAATCCTCGACCTCCCCGAAAGCCTTTGCATGTATCTGATTCGACGCTACACGACTAGCGATGCCACGCATGTTGGAGTCTTGATCGCCGATACCTATGCCGAATTCAACCTCGCTCAGATGACCTCCGGGCAACGCAAGGCCATGATGGGGCCTTTTGCGTTTGCGCACTCGTCCCTCCCGGAGCATCGGGATGCGATCGCCGGCGCTATCTCGGCTCCTTCGGTGTGGGTCGCTGAAGTCGACGGCGAGATCGTCGGAGTATTGCGCGGAGGCAGAACCGATCACAGAGGCCGCACGGTGCTCTCGAGCCTGTTTGTGAGCGGGCGTCATCACCGGCAAGGTATTGGTCGGGGGTTGGTTAAACGTTTTGAGCAGGAATACGTCGGGCGTGGGTCGAGCGTCTTCAAACTGGCTGCGACCCTCTATGCCGTCCCGTTCTATCTGAGTGTTGGCTACAAGAGATCCACAAACGTGAGATCGCTCCGGAGTTTCGGAGAACCAGGGCTTCCGTACCAGCCGATGAAGAAGACCCTGACTGGCGTATCCGAGTGAATCGGTTGTAGGTCGCAGCTGATCCGCTTCACCGATGATTAGGGCACTTGTCCACCAGAGGGCTGTTCCTATGCCCATGACCATCATGGACCGCAAAGGAGCGAGCGGCGGCCCAGCGCGGATAGATGACAACGATCCGTTGTCGCTCCCTGGAGCAAATCGAGGGTCCCGGCCCTTGACGCCCGCCTGCCCCGAGCGTCTACTGGAGGTAAAGACTCCAAACGAGGAGGTACGAGGATGACCAGAGTCATCGACTGGGTGCTGGGGATTGTCGGCGCCATCGCCGCCTTCCTTGGTCTATTCATTCTGTTCGGCAGTGAGAGCCAATCGCTGGGGCTCGGAGGTGATCTCACCTGGCAAGTCGGCGAGATCTCGTCGGCGTGGGGATACGGGTTGGCGATTGGCGGTGGGGTGCTGCTGGTGCTCACCCTGGCGTCGGTCTTGTGGGAGCGACGCCACCCTCGGGAGCACCGACCAGAGAGTGAGTTCGCAGGTCTGATGTGGCACATCGGGATCTTCGTGGTCGTGAATGCGTTCCTGTGGATCCAGGACATCGCGGCCGGAGGAGGCCTGGAGTATGCCTACTGGGTCACCATCCCGTGGGGGATCGGGCTGATCAGCCACGTATCCGTTTACATGGTTACTTCGCGCCGGATCGGGAGAGACTCGGACGAGTCGGCTTCAGTCAAGCCACCGCACGAGGGGCTGCACGCTCACTGATACGCCGGTAGCCGGCGCACCCATCGGATGCTGAGGGGGTTCGGGTGGGAACCTTGTCTTTGTTTCGCTTCGTCAAACAAGGCGTGATGACTTCGAACGGATGATGGGTCTCGATTCAGTTGCTCGCCGTCGCGCTCACGTTGGTCGCTGTTGCGTGTGGGGCCGAGCAGGATCAGGTCTGTGACGCGGCTTGCGAAGTGGGCGAGCTCTCTGCCTCGCAGACTCCCCAATCCGGGCTCCGCTTCGATGGTGTAGATGTCTAGTCCGGAATGGACGGTCGTGTGCTGAGCGAGGGCGGAGGTCTTACCATCAACCACACGCGAAGGTCTAGTCCCGCGGCGGTGATCTGCTCGATCACGTCGAATCCGAGGTGCTCGTAGAACCCAACGTTGCCTTCGGTCTCCGTTTCCAGGTACACCGAAACGTTTGCATCGTCCGCCCTTCGAACCCCCGACCGGACCAAGGTCGACCCCAGGCCCTGGCCCTGACGCTCGGGATCGACCCCAACTGCTGCCAGATACCAGTGTGGCCTTGGCATCAGAGCCTTCTTGCGCTCTTCGAGTTGACGAAGCACCGGCATCATCCGTTTGCGGTCGTCGGCCGGCAGGTTCATCACAAAACGCGGGAGGGCGAACCTCGACTTCACCGTGGCCCAGAGTCCGAGATTCCTCCCCGGTGGTAACCAAAGGGCAACCGCATCGATGTCTTGTGTTGTCTCGGCCGTGCCTCGAGCCGCGACAGTCGCCTTGGTCAAACCGGTGAACATTGAGACAAGCAACTCGGGCCGCGTGTCAGAATCAGACAACGTCTCAATCCACAGAGGATCGTCCTGGAACGCCCGACCGAGCATCGCGCCGGCTCTGGCGTGCTCG
>Ga0307423_1000665_pt1 | contig 22898 bp, 19 predicted proteins | sample SalMarWE160310MG_FD_202154 | JGI IMG/M metagenome (GOLD analysis project Ga0307423, IMG submission 202154) | Salt marsh sediment microbial communities from the Plum Island Ecosystem LTER, Massachusetts, United States - WE1603-10 | ecosystem: Environmental > Aquatic > Marine > Intertidal zone >...
ACGACTCCGGCGGATGGGTCACCGCCGACGGCTATCACTCACTCTTCGACGGGCACAAGTTCCATTTCGTACTCGTCGACCTGCGCGACGATGCGGACCAGACGGCCGCGAAGGAACGAATTGCCGAACTAGGGCTCCCGCTTGACGCCCCACAGATCCCGACTCAAGTCGCCGAGCTGGGCCAGGTTCGTGCCATGCCGGTCTTCCTAGCGGCGTTTCTCGTCTTGCTCGCCCTTGGTGCCGTCGGACACGCGCTGACTACCGCGGTCCGCCGCCGCAGCCACGACCTCGCCGTGCTACGGGCGGTAGGAATGAACCGGCGCCAGTCGCGGCTGATCGTCGTCACCCAGGCGACGATCCTTGGCCTGGTCGGTCTCGCTGCCGGGATCCCCCTTGGCGTTGCTCTCGGGCGTACGGTCTGGCGGTACGTGGCCGAAAGAACTCCACTTCTGTATCTAGCCCCCGGCGAGCTACTCGTGCTGGTAGTGCTGGTACCTCTGGTGCTCGTGGCCGTGAACTTGCTCGCCATAACCCCGTCGCGGCGAGCCGCCCGACTGCAGCTCGCCCACGTGCTGCGTACCGAGTGAACCAACGATGACCGGATCCGCAAACGCCAATACATCCCGCCGCGATCTAGCCCTTTGGGCACTTTGGGCAGCGTTGACCGCCTCGGGCGTAGCGTTCGGTGTCTGGGCGCTTCACGTGCTCGTCGACGCACCACACCAAGTGGGATCCTGGTGGGCGACCGGTGCGGTGACACTCGCCGCGCCGTTGCTTGCCATCTGGGTGCAGCCGCTCCGCCGGGTCGCTGCCCCCGTACTGCGGGTTACGGTCATCGTAGGTGGTCTGGCGACGATGGTGCTTGCCGTGTATCTGATCGTGGTTGTCGGGCTCGGTGACGATGTCGACGGCTCCGAACATCGGGTACTCGGCCTATCGATGGTCGCCGGTGCCGTCTCGGTGGCTCTCGCCGGACCGACACGCACTCGCCTCCGTGAGGTCACTCGATCCGCTGCGGGCCCCGCCCGTCCTTCCGCAACAGCAGCCCTCCACAACTTCGGAGCGCGCATGACCCGGTCGGTACCAATGGAGGAGCTGCTGCTTCAGCTTGCCGAGACACTGCGTGAAACCATGGCGCCGGAAGGTGCCGAGATATGGACCGGAAAGGACGGCGTGCTCGACCGAACGACCTCGGTCCCGGATCATGGTCTCGGCCGGATCCAACTGAACAAGGCCGAGCTGGCCGCGGTGACCGGAGCGAGAGTGTCCGGTACGTCGTGGACATCGATGTGGCTCCCGTCGCTGCTGGATCCGTTTGGATCGTCCGAGGACATCCACGTAAGGGTGGCACCGATCACGCACATGGGGAATCTGCTCGGACTGATCGTCGCAGGCCGATCGGAGGCAACCGGGTTGTTCGAGATCGAAGACGACACCCTGTTGGCCGACCTCGCCCGGCAGGTTGGGCTGGCACTGCACAATGTCCATCTCGACTCAGCGTTGCAGGAGTCGCTGGAGGAACTACGAAACAAGAACCGGCTGCTCCAGGAATCCAGGGCGAGAATCGTCACCGCTGCCGACGAGTCACGGCGAGATATCGAGCGGAATCTGCACGATGGCGCCCAGCAGCGTCTCGTCGCACTGGCGGTGAAGCTACAGCTGGCCAGACTCAAGTCTGGTGATCCCGAGGCACTGGGTCACATCCTCGACGATCTCGGCGAAGAAGTCGGCCAGACCATCGAAGAGATGCGGGAATTGGCGCATGGCATCTACCCACCATTGCTTCGCGACGCCGGCCTGGGCGAAGCCCTGCGACGCGCCGCCGCCCGCTCCACCATCGCCACCAAGGCGGACATCCAGACCGACCACAGATTCGACCCGGGCATCGAAGCGGCGGTCTACTTCTGCTGTCTCGAAGCGATGCAGAATGCGGCCAAGCACGCCGGGTCTGCAGCCGAGGTATTAGTGCGGCTGGCCGAGACCACCCATCACCTGGTCTTCGAGATCAGCGATGACGGGGCTGGATTCGAGCCGGAGGTGGTCGACGAGAGCCACGGCTTCGTCAACATGCGGGACCGTCTCGGAGCATACGGGGGGGAGCTCACCATCGAGAGTGCTCCCGGTCACGGAACGGTCATCCGGGGCGAGCTGCCGGTGGGACCAGCGGCGGACCCCGTCTGAGCTCGGGCACTCCACGGCCGTCGCGACGACCGACATCCGCATTGGTTAAGGCGGACTGACTTTTTTTCACAGCTCGGCCGAATCTCCGCTAGAGTCGTGACCATTAACTGGTGGGTGAAGGGAGAAACCAGTCATGAGGGGACGCGCTCTGGTGGCCGCATCCGCGGTCACACTGTTTGTCACGATATTGGCGTTTGGTGCCCAATCGAGCGGGACTGCCTTCGCAGCCGAAGCAGTCACATGCACCCGGGTCCTCGGTGGCTCGCAAACCACCAACTGGTACTCCAAGGGGGACTTCGAATCCCTCGTCGTGCCTAGGGACTGGGAACGCCAAAGCCGTGGCGGTCAGACCATTGAGGATTGGGATCTCGGCGGAAGCGGCTGGAATACCGGGGTGTGGTCAGCCTGCGGGCAGGACTCGCCGAACGGCACTCCGTTTGTGCCGGTGACACACGTCATGCTGCATGCCCTTCCCGCACACGGCGAACCCTCGGTCGACGACGTCGTCCAGGACCTCGCTGCCGCCATCGATGGCATCCGGGCCAATCTGCCGGACCTGATCGATATCACGCTCATGCCGCCCGTGGGCGGCGACTGCCCGGGCGTCGGTCTAGCCGATGTGAACCCGACCGTCGTTGCAGCCATCGACCTAATTGCCGGCGGGGACGTCCATGTGGGGCCGAACGTAATTGTGCCGGACTGCTCCATGTTCAGCGACAGCGCCGGCCACCTGACCGCGTCAGGAGCCGCCTGGGTAGCCGAACAAGTCGCTGCGTGGTTCGGCACCGCCGATTCCGCTCCGGTGGCAGATGCCGGGATCGATCAGACGGTGCAACTGGCTAGTGGAGCGACAACCATCGACGTACTGCTGGATGCCACCGCGTCGACCGACGACGGCACAATCGTCCAATACGTGTGGTCCGAAAACTCCAGCGACATCGCCACCGGAGCCACACCGACAGTGCCATTCAGCGAAGGAACACACACAGTCACCCTGACCGTGACCGACGACATGGCAAACACCGACACCGACACCGTCCAGATCACGGTCAACCCACCCACATCAGGGTTGGTGGCAGACGCCGGAACCGATCAGACGGTGCAACTGGCTGATGGAGCGACAACCATCGACGTCATGCTGGACGCCTCCGCATCGACCGACGACGGCACAATCGTCGACTACGTATGGTCCGAAAACTCGAGCGACATCGCCACCGGAGCCACACCGACAGTGCCATTCACCGAAGGAACCCACACAGTCACCCTGACCGTGACCGACGACATGGCAAACACCGACACCGACACCGTCCAGATCACGGTCAACCCACCCACATCAGGGTTGGTCTACATCGCAGATCTCGACGGCTTGAGCACCCGGGTTGGCAAGGCATGGGTAGCCGTCGTGACGGCGACGGTTCTGAGCGATGGTCAGCCCGTCGCCGGGGCGACCGTGAGCGGAGTGTGGGGCGGCGGCACCGGAGCCACGTCTTGTGTAACCGACGGGGCAGGGCAGTGTGCGGTCACCTCCGACGAGCAAGGTAGACGGACCGAGTCCCTCCAGTTCACGGTGACCGACGTGATTGCAGGCGGACTGGCATACGACCCGTCAGCCAACGCCGACCCCGACGGCGACAGCGACGGGACGACGATCGCCGTGCTCAAAGCCTGACGAGCTACGCGGCAGCGAAGCAGCCTGAGCTTCGATCGAATGTGTCGTCGATAACGCTCTCCTCTTGTCCCTAGCAATAGCGGTATCGAGTTGTTTCCAATGGAAATCTGATCATCTGGTAGACGACAACGGCCTCGTCCGCAGGGCTTTGTTGGGTCCGCGGGTGTACTGTCACGTCGCTTTGGGTCTCGCATCGGTGTAGGGTTGGCGTATCGGCGATTTGGTCGCTGTCTCACTTCAGTTCGGAGTTTCTCCGCCCTCGTCACTCGGGTTTCTCTGCCGACCGTGACTTTCCGTCGCCCGCCTCCCCTGGCGAGTTCATCGTTTGGAGGATGACATGGATAACCAGACACGTAATGTCTCAATTGGTTTCGTCAGTACCTACCCGCCGACTGTCTGCGGTTTGGCAAGCTTCACGAACTCGCTGATCGACGCCATCTCCTACAACCGCCAGTCCCGACTAGGCCTGCGGGTGGTCGGCGTCGGTGGAAAGTTATCCCACACCGACAATCGTGACGTGGTCTACCATCATCGGACCGGCAACTCGTCGTCCCTCAAAACGGCGAAACGGATTCTGAACACCTATGACACGGTGTCGATCCAGCACGAGTTCGGCATCTACGGTGGACAAGACGGTGAAGAGATCATCGAACTGGTGTCCAGTCTCGATGTACCGACAGCGGTTACCTTGCATACGGTGCTTGACGAGCCGAGCCAGCATCAGCGAATGATCATCGACACTCTGGCCGAGCACGCCGACCGACTGGTCGTGATGAGCGAGACGGCATCAGACCGGCTGCTGAGGCGATATCGCGTCGATCCGGAACAGATCGCTGTGATCCCTCACGGAGCGGACAAGCTATTTGCGCGACCGTCGCTGGTGACGGGCGACCGTCCGTTGGTGCTGACCTGGGGTCTCATTGGACCCGGCAAAGGCCTGGAGTGGGTCATCGAAGCGTTTGCGGAGTTGGCGGACGTGGTTCCTCTCCCCCGCTATCTGATCGCCGGAGCTACCCATCCCAATGTGCTCGAGTCCGACGGTGAGTCCTACCGGGAGGGCCTGGTGTCGCTGGTGCGCCACCATGGATTGGAGCAATTGATCGAATTCGACGACCGATACCTCGACCGCAAGTCGCTGGCGCGCATGGTGCGCAGTGCCGATGTGGTAGTCCTTCCGTACGCCTCGGTTGAGCAGGTCACCTCTGGTGTATTGGTCGAAGCCATTGCGGCTGGGAAGCCCGTGATTGCAACCGGGTTCCCCCACGCAGTCGAATTGCTGTCATCAGGCGCAGTCATCACGGTGCCCCACGGCGACCCTGTCGCGCTGAGGACACCGTTGCGTCGGCTCCTGACCGACACCCGGTTGAGATCTCAAATGGGACAGGACGCACGCAGGTTGGCAGAGGGGTGGGATTGGCCATCGATCGGTGCTCGGTTCGACGCGATGATGTCCGGGATTGCCGATACCCGGTACCAGCTTGACCCCTCCGAACCAGTGGAGATATCCCGTGTCGCAGGATGACCGCGCCATACGCTCCGGACATCCCTCCGGCGCGACCTTTGGGAAGGCACTTGGCTCCCCTAGATTCGACCATCTGGCGGATCTAACCGGTCCTTTGGGCGTATGGGAGCACGCCGAATACCTCGAACCGCGTGTGGAGCACGGATTCTGCACCGACGACAACGCCCGGGCCCTGATAGTCGTTTCCCGGCAGCCCTCGCCGTCGGAACGTCTCGTGGATCTCGCGTCCACTTATCTCAGTTTTGTGCTGGATGCCCGCACTGATTGCGGCCGTTTTCACAATCGCCGCGATGCCGACGGCGCGTGGACCGACGACACCGGCAGTGACGATAGCCAGGGTCGCGCCTGGTGGGCACTCGGCACGGTTGCCCGTTTCGGTCCGGTGGCATCGATGCGCCAGGCCGGTGCAGATGCGTTCGAGACCTGCGCATCGTTCGAATCCGATCACCTTCGAGCCAACGCCTATGCCGCGTTGGGTGCGGCCGAGATGCTGGCTGCCCACCCCGGGCAGCAACCCGCCACCAATCTCCTCGAACGCGCTTCCGGGGTCATCGCGGATGCGGCCATCGGGAGAATCCCGTGGCCCGAAACTCGCCTCAGCTACGACAACGCTCGATTGCCCGAGGCTCTTCTGGTGGCGGGGGCGACCCTGGGTCGCCGCCGGCTCAGCGTGCTCGCGATCCGGCTCCTGCAATGGTTGGTCTCTGTCGAGGCCAACGGGGACCATTTCAGCTTCGCACCCGCTGCGGGATGGATGCAGGGGGACGACCGTCCGGCATTTGACCAGCAACCCATCGAGGCGTGGGCGATGGCCGATGCCTGCCAGCGAGCATGGCGGGTGACCGGTGATGGCGCTTGGAGAGTGCGCGCGGTCAAGGCGGGCCAGTGGCTGATGGGACAGAACGACACGGGCAAGGTGCTCTACGACGAATCCACCGGTGGAACCTGTGACGGCCTCATGGAGCAATCGGTCAACGAGAACCGGGGCGCTGAGTCGACGATTGCCGGCATTGGCGCTCTCCAAGCTGCAAGTGGACAGGACAGCGCCGATCAAGAATTGCTGGTTCGCTGATGGTGACCGTACCCGTCTCGAGATCCACGATCAGGCTGTTCCCGGACCCAAAACGAGTGATCACCAAACCGTACGTCCCGATTGACGACGACCCGACGGATGGCAACACACGGGCGATTCGCTTGATAGAACGCACTCTATCGATGTCCCCCGGCGAGGTCACGGCCACCCTGGAAGGGCTCGAGAGGGGTTTCAGTGCGCGACATGCCGATCTGGACTCGATCCTCATCCGAGGATTCGCGGCGGTGTCGCATCTGGTTCCCGACGTCGCACTCCTCCCAAGCGACAGACTCCGCCTGATCGGTGCCTACTTCGTTCACGAGTACTCGATCGAAGCTGCCGCTCTCACCAATCCATCGATCGTTCCTGATTTGGATCAGACCGGTGTGCCCGCCGGCTCACTCCGAGTCATCATCAGTCTTCGAGCCATAGGCGAAGGCCACATCTCTTCGATCGAGTTCCGAACGGGTCTGCTCGGACCAGCCGGAGACATTGATATTGCATCGCCGCACGAGCCGATCGCAGGGCACCGCCGCTCCCCGATATTCGACAAGACGGTTTTCACCGACAAACTGAAGGAAATGGGGGCGGCTAACGATCTCGCGTATCGCGTACTGATCCAGCTCCCAGATCAGTTTGTGATGGCGGATCTCGAATCTGCACTGGCCGACCTTGGCCGACACGAGGCCTCGCCGAATGCCGTGCATAACGTCACCCGGATCGTTCGTTGGTTGGCGTCGTCAAACTATGAAGTCAGCTTTCCGCGGCGTTCTCAGATGTCGCAACGGGTATTGATCCCGAGCGGACCAACAGAGAGCCGCGGCATGGAAGACGCTCGCCTGGTGCGATTCACAGAAGAAGACGGCTCCATCATCTACTACGCACCCTATACGGCATACGATGGATTCAATATCCTTCCTCAGCTCATTGAGACCACCGACTTTGAGACGTTTCGGATCGGCACTCTCAACGGGCAGGCTGCCACCAACAAGGGAATCGCATTGTTCCCGCGCCGTATCGCCGGGCGCTACGCGGCTCTCGCCAGATGCGACGGGGAGAACAATTTTCTCATGCTGTCGGACCATATCCGGTTCTGGCACGATGCCGAACGGATCCAGCTACCAAGCCGGCCTTGGGAACTGATGCAGATAGGCAACGCAGGGTCACCGATCGAGACCGCCGCCGGGTGGCTCGTCGTAACTCACGGGGTGGGGCCAATGCGGCAATACGCCCTTGGCGCAATACTGCTTGACATCGACGATCCGCGTCAGGTGATCGGTCATCTCAAGAACCCTCTATTGGTACCGGATGAGCAGGAACGTGACGGGTATGTGCCCAATGTCGTCTACTCATGCGGATCGCTTGTTCACGGCAGTCGACTGGTTATCGCCTACGGTGCATCCGACACGTCAACGACCTTTGCCTCCGTGGATGTCGATACGCTGCTCGCTGAGCTGACCCGCGACTGACCGCACCGATCATCGCTCAGCCACGATCCGGTAGTAGAGGGCCAGGTAGTCGTCGACCATCCTCGCGACATCAAACCGGCCTTCGATAGAGCGGCGCACGTCGTTACGATTGAGATCCCTCGCGGCGCCAATTGCCGCGAGAGCCTCATCCAAAGTGGACGCCAGATATCCGTTGACACCCGGCCGAATGATCTCAGGCATCGAGCCGCGTGGGTGGGCAATCACCGGTGTACCACAGGCCATTGCTTCCACAACGCTGAAGCCAAACGGCTCGTCGAATTCGATGAGGTGGAGCAGCGCCCCGGCGGCTCCCAACACCTCTTGCCGGCGCTCGGGACCCACAGGCCCCAGGTATGTCACACGATCACCGTCGATGTGTGGCTCGACGGAGCGTTCGAAGTACTCCCGGTCCTGGACTATCCCCGCGATCACGAGTGGGATCTCTGCCCGCGCCGCGACTTCGATCGCCAACGCGGTGCCTTTGTCGGGATGGATCCGCCCGAAGAACACCAGAGAGTCGCCTCCTGGCCCCACGTCAAAAGAACCGATGTCGATGCCGTGATGGATGGTCGCCGCGTATGGCAACGCGGGGTGCCGGTCTGCTTCGCTGATGGCCACGTAGCTGACCCGATCGGCGTATTCCAGGTAGACGGGCAATGTGGCGTCCGAGGCAAAGCCATGGATTGTGGTGACGACGGGGGTGTCCACCAACCTCGTGTAGGTCAGCGGAAGGAAGTCGAAACTGTTGTGGATCAGATCGAATTCGGCGGCACGTTCGAACAGCCCGGCAATGTGCAGGGCCTCCCATGCCTTGGCATCGAGAGTCGGATCCTCCGAGTAGCCGGTGGGTGCCACGCCGACCAAACGGCCCGCTGTAATCGAATCAGCGGTGGCAAACAGTGTCACATCGACGCCGCGACTAACCATCCCTTCGGTGAGGAGCGAGGCAAATTGCTCCCACGGTCCATAGTGGCGTGGAGGTACTCGCCACGAAATCGGAGCGAGGATCGCCACCCGGAGCCGCTTCGAGTCGCTTCGGGCGCCGCTCGTAGCGTTTGTCATTCGGGCTTTCCGTCCGACAATCTCTGTCAGCGGCCGAATGTCCGATCAACCGATTGGTTTGCCGCGGTCTCGTCGGCCGTCCGTTTCGACTTCTTGGCGAGGCGCTTTTCCTTGAGACTCTTCGCGGCCGCCTTCTTAGTGTTTCCACCGCGCGTGTTCTTGCTTGCCATTAGTGCCTCCCGGCGGGCCACCAAAGTGGAGGCCAGACCTCATTGTCCCACACCGGGCCCTCTCCTGGGGGCGAGAATGTGCGTTTGCTCGCCCTAAAACTGGCGATGAATCGGGCTGCGCGTGCGGTGGTTCTCGCTACTATTCCCGCCCAGTCCCCCACATGGGACCGGGCGCGGGGACGTTCTCGAAAGAGCTGGCACAATCGGAGTTGGCAGGGTGGATCCCAAAGGGAACAACGGCACACTGGGGACGTTTGTCGGGGTGTTCACACCCTCGATCCTGACCATTCTCGGCATCATTCTCTTTCTTCGTCTCGGCTATGTCGTGGGCAACGGCGGCCTTCGCAACGCGCTGCTCATGATCGGACTGGCGACCGCTGTTACCTCCCTCACCAGCATCTCGCTCGCTGCAATCTCAACGAACATCGAAGTCCGCGGAGGCGGCGACTACTACCTCATATCCAGAACACTCGGCATCGAGTTTGGCGGCGCCATCGGGATAGTGCTCTTCCTCGCTCAGTCGGTATCCATCGCGTTCTATGCGATCGGGTTCGGTGAAGCGATCGCCGCTATCGCCAACTTGGACGGCGCCCTCCCGGTTCAGCTCATCGCCGCCGCAGCGGTGCTCGCGTTGTTTGTCCTCGCCTGGCTCGGTGCCGATGCTGCGAGCAAGTTCCAATTCGTAGTCATGGCACTGCTGGCAGCCGCTCTCGTATCGTTCTATGTCGGTGCTTTCTCCCACATGGAGGCCGGAGCGTTGTCGGGCAAGTGGGCCCAACCCGCCGGCGGGCCGGGATTTTGGGTCCTCTTTGCGATCTTCTTTCCCGCTGTGACCGGATTCACCCAGGGTGTGAGCATGTCGGGTGACCTCCGCAATCCCAGGAAGAGCCTTCCGATTGGAACCTTCGCCGCCGTTGGATTGTCGACCGTGGTGTACGTGAGCGTCGCGATCCTCCTCGCCGGTACGGCCACCCTCGCAGCGTTGGCCTCGGATAACTCGGCGCTGCGCTCGACGGCGTTCTTACCACCGCTTATCGACGCCGGGGTTATTGCGGCAACTCTTTCGTCCGCGATGGCGTCGTTCCTGGGTGCCCCGCGCATCCTTCAGTCTTTGGCTTCCGACCGCATCTTCCCGACGCTCGGCGTGTTCGCAAAAGGTCACGGGACCACGAACAATCCGCGACGAGCGGTGGTCTTGTCTCTCGTAATAGCCCTGGCGACGATCTCCCTCGGAAGCCTGAATGTGGTGGCACCGGTGGTGTCCATGTTCTTTCTCATCTCATACGGGCTCCTCAACTATGCCACCTACTACGAAGCCCACGCCGGGAGCCCCTCTTTCCGGCCGCGTTTCCGCTATTTCCATCGCCGCCTCAGCTTGCTTGGCGCCATCGCATCGTTTGGGGCGATGGTTGCGATCAACTTCGTGGCCGGCACGGTTGCGCTGCTCGTGTTGTTGGGGATTTACACCTACCTGGGAAGGCGCGCTCAGCCCGAACGGTGGGCGGACGCCAGCCATTCCCACTACTTCAAGCGAGCCAAGGAGAGCATCCGCCTGATGTCGGGCGAGGCCGAGAGCGCCCGCAACTGGCGTCCCCAGGTGCTCGCCTTTTCAGCCGACTCGGCGCGGCGGGAACGTCTGATGCGCCTTGCAGCATGGCTGGAAGGCTCCAGCGGTCTCTCGGCTGTCGTGGAGGTCATCCAGGGATCGGGGGCGGTCAAGAGGCGGGAGCGCGAGGAAAGACAGGAGACCCTCAAGGCGGAGGCCGATGCTCTCGGAGTAGACGTTTCGCTGGTCGTCCTCGCCCCGGACGCCCCCGAGGCCCTACCGATCGTCGCCCAGGCGTATGGATTGGGTCCGCTGCGAGCAAACACGGCGCTGTTCGGGCTTGCCGAGACGGCGGGTCCGGAGCGCATGGCCGATTACATCCAGATTCTGCGCGAGATGGTGCGGTTGCAGATAAACGTGATCGCCGTCACGACCGATGCCGGACGTTGGGACGCCATGGAATCCGTGACGGCAAAGCACCGCCGCATCGATGTCTGGTGGAAAGGCGACGACAGCAGCAGGCTCGCTCTCCTAATGGCATACCTGGTCACCCGCACTGAAGACTGGAGTCACTGCAAGATCAGGGTGGTCGCCGTTGCCGGGCCAAACGACGATCCCGCGCCGCTGACCAAGGATCTGGAGCGGATGCTCGACGAGGTCCGCATTTCCGCATCGACTCACATCATCGAGGTGGCCACCCAACAATCGGTGGCGGCCGTTTGCGGCGATGCCAGCCTCGTGATGGTGCCGGCACGCCTTCGCCGCAACGAGATACTCGATCCGCTCGACGCCGATCTGTACACATTGCTCGAGCAACTGCCGCTCTCGGCGATAGTCGTTGCGGCAAGTCCCGTCGATCTTGTAGCGGGGCCGGAATCCGGCGGGCACAGCGCCATCACCGCCGCCGAGGAACGGGTGGAAGCAACCGAAGCGAGGCTAAAACGTCTCGAGGAGCAATTGACCAAGATCGATGGCCAGGTCGCCGAATTGCGAGCCGAGGTCGAGCGCGACAACTCCGACGACTCCGAGGTACGTCTCGACGTGGCCGAGGCCAGACAAGCCATGTTCGCCAGACGTGTGCTCAAGGCACGCGCCGCCCACGACGCAGCCAAACGTGATCTAGCTCTGGTGATCGAGCACGGCCCGACCACCTGAAACCCATCGTTCTTGCGTAGCTCCGTACGACATGTCGTACGGAGCTACGCACGAATGGGACTTACGACTCGAGCTGAGAGATTCGGTGCAACATTGCCGCCATCTGGCCCCGGGTGATAGGTAGGTCGGGGCAGTAGGCGTCGTTGGCAGGGGGATTGCACCCGACGGTGCCGCCGAGGCCGCCGAGGCCGCCGAGGCCGCCGAGGATACCGATCTCGTTAGCGAAGATGTGGTCGACGGCATCGGTATACAACACCGGAGCATCGCTCTCCAGCCCGAGTGCCCGCACCAGCACCGCAGCCACCTGGCCGCGGGTGATGGTGTCGGCGGGGTAGACGATGTCGTTGCGGGGCGGGTTACAGCCACGGAACACGCCCGCGGCCGCCGCCCGATTCAGCGCCCCCTCGTGCGGGCTGCCGTTGTCGTCCACAAAGAAGTCGATGTCGGTTGGAGCGAACTCGAGCCAGCGGTCGAGGAAAGTAGCTGTCTCTGCCCGGGTGAGTGGGTTCTCGGGGCAGTAGTTGGTGTTGGCGGGTGGGTTGCAGCCGACGGTAATGCCTTCGGACCGCATCCACTGGATATCCGAAAGGAAGATGCTGTTGATGGCGTCATCGAACAACGGCACCACCTTTGGCTTGACCGCGGCTGAAACCACCGTGGCGCCGGTGCCCGCAGCATTGACGGCAGCTACCCGGATTAGGTATCCCACACCGTTGGTGAGACCGCGGATGACGGCCTCAGTTGCGGATGAAACCCCGTCGCTGAACGTGTGCCAGGTGGTCCCGCCGTCGGACGAGTACTCCACGACGTAGTCGACAATCGGCAGCCCGCCGTCGCTCTCGGGAGCATTCCACGATGCGGCAACCTCACCGTCGCCGGACTCAATAGCCAGCCCGGTGGGAGCACCAGGGACTGTGGCCGGAGTGACTGGTTCTGACGGGGCGGACTCGGGTCCGGCACCGACCGCGGTCATCGCGCCCACCCGTACCACGTACTCGGTGCCGTTCGTCAATCCGGTGATGACGGCCTCAGTTGCGGATGAAACCCCGTCGCTAAATATCTGCCACGTGGTTCCGCCGTCTGCAGAGAACTCGACCAGGTAGTCGGTGATGGCGCTGCCGCCGTCGGCGGGGGCAGTCCAGGCCACCTCGATCGCGCCATCGTTCGAGACTGCGGTGATTCCGGTCGGCGCGGCGGGAACCGTCACCGGGATCGCTGGCGCGGATGGCCTCGAATAGGCGCCGGCGCCGACACCATTCACGGCGGCGACCTGGAACACATACTCCGTGCCGTTGACTGGACCGGTTACCACGGTCGCGGTCGCGGCCGAGATCCCGTCGTCGAATGTCTGCCACGTGGTCCCGCCGTCGGTGGAGTACTGCACCGCGTGGTCGGTCACTGCGCTTCCGCCGTTGTCGGCCGGGGCGTCCCACGACAGGGTCACTTGCTGGTTGCCCGCCGCCGGGAACACGGCGGTTGGCTGCCCGGGAACCGTTGCCGGCGTGGCCGGGTCGGATTGGCTGGAGGGCCCCGTGCCTGCAACATTGGCCGCTCTGACCTCGAAGCGGTACTCCGTGCCGTTGTCGAGGCCGGTGACGACGGTCTCTGTCGATGCCGAGACTCCGTCGTCGAATAGGATCCACCCTCCCGAGTCCTCCGTCACGGCCGCGGGCAGCGCCGCGGGCAGCGCCGCTGGTACGTAACCGATCAGGTAGTCGGTGATAGCGCTCCCGCCGTCGTCGGCAGGTGCATCCCACGACAGCGAGATCTCGGTGTTCCCGCGGACGGCAACAACATTCAACGGAGCTGAGGGCCGCGTCCTCGGCACAGCCGCGCTGGATGCGGTTGAGTATGCGCCGGTGCCTTCGGCGTTGATTGCAGCCACATGGAAGATGTATTCGGTGCCATTACTGAGCCCGGTGACTAGGGAGCTGGTGGCGGTGAGTGGCCAGCCGGCGGAAGTGGCCCAGGACGAACCACCATCGGCGGAGTGCTGGATCACATAGACGTCTGAGTGAGTGTCAAGGGTCATGTCGTGACGATCGGCATCTGGCCAGAGCGCCTCCGCCTGACGGAACTCGGAGTCATAGCCTTGGAGGGGAAGCAGTTGATGGAAGATCTCGTGGTAGACCACGTACCCGATGGTTGAGTCGTCAATCGGGTTTCGAGATGCTGACAAGAGCAAGTTGATCTTGATGCGCTTTGCAGCCCCCAGGGTCGTTGGACATGACTTCTGCCAGGCGGGCCAGCCCGTCGAGTCGCCGATCCACCGAATGCTGGAGCTGATTCCGGGGGGATCGGTCAGTGGCTGGCTGCCACTACCCGTGCGAGGGCCGTGGCGATCATCGTGGCCTCCTCGTCCCTGAGGTGGACAGCGAATGAGCGCTCGATGTCGGCGAGGTGGGTGCGGGCCGCACGCCGCAACGCCACCCGCCCCTCGGCGGTGATCGCCGCGTACACCCCCCGACCATCGTGGGGATCGGGCTCCTTGGCAACGAGGCCGGCGGCCTCCATCCGGGCGACTACCCGGGTGCACTCGGTGCGCGAGAAGAGCGCCCGGTCTGCGAGGTCGTGCATCCTCAGCGGCCCGTCGGCCTCGATGAGTTGGACGAGCACGTCGTACCAGGCGAGCGGGAGGTTGTGCTCTGCCCGGAGGGTTGCGTCCATGTCGGCGGTCAGGCGCTGGTGTACCTCGAGGAGAGCCCGCCAGGCCGCTAGGGCTTCGTTATCCGGACGCATGTGGGAATAAACTCACGATAGTTGCAATTGTAACGACTATCACATCGGTTGGAGTTGATATGCCCGCCATCACCGTCGACAACACGCTCACGCTGCCTCGTATCCCGGTCCCCGAATCCACCGCCACCGAGCGGCGGGTGAGATCCGTCACCACCGCACCGCAGGGGTTCGAGGGATTGGGCTTTCCGGTTCGCCGCGCCTTCGCCGGCGTTGACCTCGCCGACCTCGACCCGTTCATTCACCTGGACCAGATGGGCGAGGTGGAATACGCACCCGGCGAACCGAAGGGCACCCCGTGGCACCCGCACCGTGGGTTCGAGACGGTGACGTACATGATCGACGGGATCATGGAGCACCAGGACTCCGAGGGCGGCGGCGGTGTCATCACCAACGGAGACACCCAGTGGATGACCGCCGGATCGGGCTTGCTCCACATCGAGACGCCCCCCGAGCACCTTGTGATGTCCGGCGGGTTGTTCCACGGCTTCCAGCTGTGGGTGAACCTCCCGTCGGCTGACAAGTTCATCGCGCCCCGCTATCAGGACCTCTCCGCCGACTCGGTGGGTCTGTTGACCACTCCCGACGGCGGGGTGCTCCTCCGGCTCATCGCCGGCGACGTGGCCGGCCACACCGGCCCCGGGTCGACGCATACTCCGATGGCGATGATCCACGCGACGCTCGCTCCCGGCGCCGAGCTGCGGCTCCCGTGGCGACCCGAGTTCAACGCCGTCGCCTACGTCCTCAACGGCGTCGGCACCTTCGGCGACGGGGCCCGGGTAGGAATGGGCCAGCTCGCCCTATTCGGTTCAGGCGATGTCATCAGGATTCGCGCTGACGACGTGCAGGAGACCCGCAGCCCGGAGATGGACGTACTCATCCTCGGTGGCCGCCCGATCGGCGAACCGGTGGCGTGGGCGGGGCCATTCGTAATGAACTCGAGGGCAGAGCTCGAACAGGCTTACGCCGACTTCCAGGCCGGTCGCCTCGGCCACATCCCGGCGGAGCGTGCCTGACGGCGATTGGCACGGCCGGTATCAACCATCCGGCGCTCGTCGGCTGCAACTATGGGGAGACCGCTCCACCTCTACACGGACGCGCACGGCATGCGCCTCGGGCGGGACTAACAGGACAGAACGCGAACCAGTGTCGATGTCGTCTCCGGGTCAAGCGGTATTGACAGTCCTACGCGAAACCCAGAGCGGCCGCAAGGTTTTCGCAACCTCGCCGCAAACTTCCCTCAGTACAACGTTGCCCGTGGGGAGCACTCGCTCTCCAAAGGCCAGTTGCTACAGGAGGCAGTCATGAGTCCAACACCAATCGAAACCGACAGGAAGCTCGAGACACTCGTGGATGCTACGTGGCTGGAGGAGCACCTCGATGACCCCGGCGTAAGTGTGATCGAAGTCGACGTAAGCCCTGTCGCCTACGACGAAGGGCATATACCTGGAGCGGTGCTGTGGAACATCTACGCCGACCTGAGAGACGAGCACTACGGCCTTAGGCCGTTGAATGCGATTGAACAGCTGGTTCGTGAATCAGGCATCGCCCAGGACTCGACCGTGGTGTTCTACGGCTACGCACCTGCGCTGGGATTCTGGCTGATGAAGCTTTGCGGTCATGCCGACGTTCGGATTCTCAACACGAACCGGGCGACGTGGTCGAGAGAGAATCGCCCCTGGGCCACGGAGGTGAGAAGCCCCATAGCCAGTGCCTATCAGATCAACGAGGTGCGCTACGACATCCGTGCCGTGATGTCATCCGTGATGGGTTCAATCCGCAACGAGCGTGACACGATCCTCGATGTGCGCAGCCAGCTCGAGTATGAGGGGGAACGCTTCTGGCCGTCGGGAGGGACCCCGGATGGCGGACGCGCCGGCCGGATTCCTTCCTCTGTCCATCTTCCAGTGGACTCGCTGGTTGGGTCGGACGGTGCCTTTCTGCCGACCGAAGAACTGAGCCAGATCTTCGCGGCCGTCGATCTGGCTGGTGCCCAGCAGCTCACCACGTATTGCACTGTTGGGGCTCGTGCGGCAACCGTCTGGTTCGTGCTTACCTATCTCCTTGGGCGAGATCACGTTCGCGTCTATGACGGCTCGTGGGCCGAGTGGGGACTATGCCCTTCCGCACCAATCGAGCGGACCTGATCAGTCCCGTTCCGGGGACTAAGCCAGCAGCTCTTCATAGAGCTGCTGGGTCGGCTCACTCGGAGAGATACCGAGCTCCTGCAGAAGAGTCAGACGAAGTTGCTCGTATGCCCGGAGCGCCTCGGCAGTATTGCCCTCAGCGACATGGGCGCGCATGAGAAGCCGATGGCCGCTCTCACGCAGCGGAGCGAGACGCACGAGCGTCCGTCCGGCCTCCCTGGCGGCGGCGACTTCGGTCTCGCCGAGGCCCAGCCCGGCAGCGCCGTACGCCTCCAGCGCTCGCACATGGATGGTGTCGAGGCGCCAGCGGACCTCGTCGATCCATTCGCCGTCCTCACCGGGGAGGAAGCCCCGGCGGGCCGTGAACATCGCTCCCTGCGCCGCAGCCCAGGCACGGGGCCATTCCCTGTGGGTCACCGCTGACTCGGCGCTGTGTATCGCCTCGTCGGCGACCTCGATATCGATCCAAGGGTCCTCGAGCAGGAGACGGACCGTACCGCGGCCATCGAGTTGCACGGATCCGAGTGCTTTGCGTAGCCGGGACAGCAATACGCTGAGGGCGGAGTCAGCGTCATCGGGACCACCCGTAGACCACAAGGCATCGACAATCTCAGCCCTGGGAACCATCCGGTGTCGGTTGAGAACCAGAAAGGCGAAGATCAGCCTGCCCTGCCGACCCGGAAGCGACTTCTCGATACGCGCCCCATCGATCTCGACCACAATCGATCCACAGATTTGAATGCGAACAGCTGGTTGCAAGGTTTCCGCAACCTAGGTCCTTTATGGTCTGCGTACAACTAGACGGGAAGGGCTATGGACCGGATCATTCGATGCGAGTGCGGATTCATCGCGCGGAGCGACTCCGACGAGAGTGTCATCGAGGAGATCAGAAAGCACATGATCCAGGATCATCCCGCCCTCCTGGATCAGGTGACCACAGAGGATCTGCGCAGCTGGATCGAAATCGAGTAGCCCGAACGGGCGTCAAACGGAAGAGAAGAAGATGGCAGAAATGAGACCGATGACCGTTGCCGCGGTACAAGCCACCCCGGCATTGCTCGATCGTGAGGCGACCTTGCAGCGCGTGGTTGAGCTGACGCAAGAAGCCGCAGCCAACGGCGCTGAGCTAATCGTCTTCCCGGAGTCGTTCGTACCGGGTTACCCGGATTGGGTGTGGCAACTCACACCATGGGCAAATCCGTCAGCGGACCTCTATCAACGGCTACTCGACCAGTCGGTGACAGTTCCAGGCCCGGCGACAGACCTGCTGGCCGAGGCAGCCCGCAATGCCGGCGCGTACCTCGCAATCGGGATCAACGAGCGCGACCGTCGTGGCTCGACCATCTACAACTCGCTGCTCTACTTGGATCCAACAGGGCAGATCATCGGCGTCCACCGCAAGCTGATGCCGACCGGCGGAGAACGCCTCGTCCACGGTCAGGGTGACGGCTCCGGATTGATCAGTTTTGACACCCCCGGCGGCAGGGTCGGCGGGCTGATCTGCTGGGAGAATTACATGCCCCTCGCCCGGGCTGCCATGTATGCCCAGGGAGTTGAGATATATATTGCGCCGACCTGGGATAACAGCGAGGTGTGGGTTCCCACTCTGCAACACATCGCCAAGGAAGGCAGGTGTTATGTCATCGGAACCAACACCGTGCAGCGAGGCAGCGACATCCCTATCGCAGAGTTGGGTCTGAGCGAGGTGTACAGCGATGAAGACTGGGTGAGCCGGGGCAACACATGCATCGTCGGTCCGGACGGGAACATCATCGCCGGCCCGATCCACGAGGAGGCCGGCATTCTGTACGCAGATGTTGACCCGGCCAAGGTCGCCCGTGACCGGCTCAAGTTCGACGCTTGCGGTCATTATTCCCGCAATGACGTCTTTCAATTGACGGTCGATAATCGGCCGCGTTCGGCCATGAGCTCGGCACAAGCGCCCGGTGCCGCTATTGCACCGAGTGATGAGGCACCGGCAGTCCGTGGGCCCGGCAGGACTGAACTCGAACCAGCGCCGTGAACGGATGGCCGGGCCATCGACATTTCCGAACATAGCCACATACCTGCACCTCAGAGTTGCCCGGCAGGTGTCCACTGGCTGGCCAAGGCAGCCCCGAGCCTTCGACCGGTTGCGTGAGGACAACGACGTTATCCTGGCTCGCGGCTCAGATCCGGCTCACGACACGGGATTGATCGCCATGACAGCACGAATCCCGACCGCTGGCTTCGATGAGTTCCTCCGCTCTGTGAACTACACGGGAGTGGTGCTGCTGCGCCGCGGCGGCGACGAGGCCTTCTCCGGCGCCTATGGGCTGGCCTCACCGCGTTGGCGAGTCCCCAACACTATGGACATGCGCTTCGACACCGCCTCGATCACCAAGTTGTTCACCGCGGTTGCTGTGCTCCAACTCGTCGGGCAGGGGCGGCTCGACCTGGATGCGTCGATCCACGACTACATCGAGTTAGCGGACACCACCGTCCCGTCGACGGCGACGTTGCGGCATCTCCTCACCCATAGCAGCGGCATCGCCGACGATGCCGATGAGGAGGCCGGGGAGGTCTACGCCGATCTGTGGATCGACAAGCCGTCGTACTCGGTCACCGAGACGCGCGACTTCCTGCCGCAGTGCACATCAGGCCAACCGAACTTCCCACCTGGACAGGGGCATCGCTACTGCAACTGTGCCTATATCCTCGCCGGCCTGGCGGTCGAGCGTGCGGCTGAGACCTCTTTCCGGAAGTACGTCGTTGAACATGTCTTCGCACCGTCCGGCATGACGCGGTCGGGCTTCTTCGACAAGAGAGACGCAGAACCTGACGTCGCTGAGGGCTTCGACCCGCTTCCCGACGGTCGACTCGAGGCGAACATCTTCAAATACCCACCCATCGGTTCTCCCGACGGAGGCGCCCACGTGACCGCTCCCGACCTGCTGCGCTTCGTCGACGCTCTGCGCTCTGGTGTGCTGTTGACGCCCGACCTTACCGAGGCCTTCTTCACTCCTCAGATTCTGCTCGACAACGGCAGGGGGCAGGGGTTCGGTCTCGAGTTCAAGGACGACTTGTGGTGGAAGGAAGGCATCAACGCTGGCGTCAGTGGAATCCTCACCCACTGGGGCGAAGAGGACGGGGCCGGCGTCGACGGCGTCGTCCTCTCGAACACTGAGGCGGGCGCCTGGCCGGTCATCAGAGAGCTCGACCGCCGCGCCGGTGCGACGCGAAAGTAGCGCTGGCGGAGGCCGGTTGGAAGAGCGTGTCATGGGACCCCCTCGATACGACCCAACCGGCTACGACAGGATCCATTTGGCCAGGGAAGTCGTTGCCGCAACGACAACGACTAGTGGGCCTAGCAGGACGGTTCTTGAACCATGATCCCCTTGGGCGCGAGAGTTTCGCAGGAGGCTCCGCTGACGAGCGAGCGAGGAGCGGCGTAGACCCGGCGGGACAGTTCCTGAGCCAACTAGGTTTGAGTAGCACCAAGGCGTGTAGTCTCGCGAGGTGACTGGATCTCCTACTATTTCGGTTAGGTCCGTACACAAGTCGTTTGGTACGGTCGAGGCGTTGGCCGGGGTCGATTTGGAGGTCGCCGAGGGCGAGATATTCGGCCTCGTCGGACCCAACGGCGCCGGCAAGACCACTCTGATCCGTGCTCTCGTCGGGGCCCTCCGGCCTGAGGACGGCGAGATCACCGTGCTTGGCCTGAATCCGAGACGGGATCGCTATGAGATCCGGGGCCGGTTGGGGTACATGCCCCAGACGCCTGCGCTCTATGAGGACCTTTCGGCATTCGTCAACGTCAGGTTCTTCGCTGCCGCACATTTGCGGAACCGCGCTGCTGAGAAGGCGCGCGCCGCCTTGGATTTCATCGATCTCGCAGATCGTGCCGACGACCCTGTGCACACCCTGTCGGGTGGGATGAAACAGCGTGTATCCCTGGCATGCGCTCTGGCCCACGAGCCCGATCTCCTTTTCCTTGATGAGCCGACGGCAGGCATTGACCCCCAACTGCGCGAGGCCTTCTGGACGGGGTTCCGCCGGTTGGCTGCAGGTGGCAGGACGATGGTTGTATCGACCCATCAGATGTCGGAAGCTCTCGAGTGCGATCGGGTGGCGATCATGCGCGCTGGCCGGGTGTTGGTGGCGGAGGATCCGCGCGCCCTGCTGGGCCGGGGTAGAGCCACGATTCGTGTGTGGCAGGAGGGCCGGGCCGAAGAGACCGTAGTCGACGACTACAGCGTCGACCTCCCCCGCCTCCTCGCCGGACGAGACAGAGTCGACCGCGTGGAGATTGACCGGGAAACATTGGAGGACATTGTGCTGCGGATGATCGACGATGATGCTGCTCGCTCCGCATAGGACCAAGGCCCTGGCAGGCCGGGTCCTCCGTCAGCTGCGGGCGGATCCGCGTTTCGTGGCTGTATCGCTGATCATCCCGCTCGTCATCACCTTCCTCTTGAAGGTGTTCTTTGACGCCATCGACGTCCCCATGTTCGACCAGACCCGCTTTGCGGTACCCGGCGCCGCCTTCATCGTGCATTTCGTCACTTACATCCTTACGGCACTCGTGCTGGTCCGAGAACGGGTCGGAGGCACGATGGAGCGGATGTTCATCAACGGGTACCGCCAACTCGAGATCATCGGCGGTTACTTGGGGGCCTATACGGTGCTTGCCACGTGGCAGTCGTTCCTCATCCTCACCTGGGTCGCGCTCCTTTTCGATCTCGGCTACTCAATCGGAGCCTATGTTCAGATATACCTCGTCATCTGGCTACTTGCGGTCCTCTCAATGGCCCTTGGGATCCTCGTTTCCAACTTTGCCCGGACGGAGGGTCAAGTAATCCCGTTCATCCCTCTCATCGTCGTGCCCTCGATATTCCTCTCCGGGATGATCGTGGCCGTCGAGGATCTCCCCACCTGGGGGCAGGTACTGGCCCGGTTCACCCCGCTGTTCTATGCCAATGATGTGCTGCAGGGGATCATTTCTGGAGGAACGGTTCTCGATACCTTGAATCCGTTCATCGCGCTCCCACTGCTCACCGTCGGCATCCTGTTCATCGCTTCCCGCACGCTTCGCGAGGGCACCTAGGTGTGCTCTTTGGGGAGGTTGTCCTGGATGATGCTGATGGGGGTGGCCCATTTGAGTGAGCCGTGGGATCTGTGGTGATTGTAGAAGTGGATGAATCCTTGGTAGGCGTGGTGGCGTTGGGTTTCTGAGGTCCATGGTTGGATGTGGGCCCATTCTTCGAGGAGGATCCGGTGGAAGCGTTCGACTTTGCCGTTGGTTTGTGGCCGGCGGACTCGGGTCTTTTTCACTTCGGTGCCGGTTGTTTTGCAGGCTCGATGCCACAGCCCGGATTTGTAGCAGCCGCCGTTGTCGGTGATGACTCGTTCGCATTGGATCCCGATCGACTCGAACCAGCCGGCTGCTCTTGTCCAGAACCCTGCAGCAGTGTGGGCTTTCTCATCGGAGAGGATCTCTGAGTAGGCGATACGGGTCCGGTCGTCGATGGCAGTGTGGATGTATCGATACCCGGCCGAGGTGGCTTTGGTGGCTTTCTCCCCAGAGAACCCACGGCCCCGGCTGCGCCACCCGCCACCATCGGGAATGCCAGCGATCTTCTTGATATCGACATGGATCAACTCGCCGGGCCGTTCCCGCTGATAACGCGCCGGCTTGGTTTTGGTGGCTCGGTCTCCCCGATCCAGACGTCCCTCCCCAGCCCGCTTCAAAATCCCTTGCACGGTCGAAGCCGCCAGACCCACCTCAAAAGCAATATGGTCAGCACCCCAGCGTCGTTTCCGCCGCATCCTGAGCACCCGACGTCGTGTTGGCCTCGATGTCCGATTCGGAGACCGTCGCGGACGACACGACCGATCCCGAAGACCCGCCTCACCCTCGCTGAGGAACCGGTCCCGCCACTTACGCACCGTCTTAGCATCAACTTGGAACCGATCAGCGGTTGCTTCGACTGTCCAACCCTGATCCACCACACAGCTCACCATACGGCGACGTCCCTCCGGCGTAAGCGGCGCATTCGGGTACTGTGATCTAGCGTAAGTCATGAGCCCTCCTTGCGGGTCGTGAGTCTGTCAACCCACAGTCTCGCTCGGAGGGCTCCCCCAGTCACACCACCCGACCAGGGACAACGTCCCCGGTTGTCACACCTAG
>Ga0307423_1000666_pt1 | contig 22892 bp, 20 predicted proteins | sample SalMarWE160310MG_FD_202154 | JGI IMG/M metagenome (GOLD analysis project Ga0307423, IMG submission 202154) | Salt marsh sediment microbial communities from the Plum Island Ecosystem LTER, Massachusetts, United States - WE1603-10 | ecosystem: Environmental > Aquatic > Marine > Intertidal zone >...
CGCTGGTCCTCCCCGCGGCTCCCCGAGGAGCTGGACCGCACTTTTCCGGAGAGCGAAGCCGATGGAGCCGTGCTCTTCGCCGAGGACTTGGCTTCCTTTGGGGTCCGCTTCATGGACGAGACGGGCCAGTGGAAGGGTGACTGGGATTCGTCGATCCTCGTCGACTCGAGCGAGCTTCCCCTCGCCGCCGAGATCTCGGTGTCGATTCTCCCCCCGAGCGACTCCCTCGCAGAGCGGGAGCCGGAAGTCTACCTGCGGCGGGTGCTGATGCCCGTGCGCCCGCTCGACCTGGAAGAAATCCTCGGCATCCAGTCGGGATCCGACACTTCCGGCGGCGAAGACGAGGACCAGCATGGCGGCAACGCGATGACGGTCGGTGAATGCCGCAATCGCAACGCCCAGCGATTCGCGGATTTCGAGGCCGCCAATCCGGACAGCGCCCCGGTGATCGACTCGCTGCTGGACCTCCCCTTCTCGGACTACGCCGACTTCTTCACGGGGCTCGGCCTGAAGGGCTGCAAGTGAGAGGGAAGGCACGCGCCCAACGGGGAATGGTCATGATCGCGGTGCTCTTCTTCATCGCGCTGCTGGTGAGCGGCGTCGCCACCTTCCTACGCCGCGCGACCCTCGACGGGATGATCGCCCGGAACCGGGATCTCACCGCTCGCTGCGAGGCCCTGGCGCGCGGGGGCGTCCAGCTCGCCACCGCGCTGCTGCTCCAGGACCGCCTCGACGAGGCGGAGAGCTTCCCCCTCGACACCCGCAGCGACCTCTGGGCGAAGCTCGCGGGGGTGGAGATTCCGGTCCCCGACGGCGGCCGGCTTCGGCTGCGTATCGAGGACGCCGGCTCCCGCCTCAATCTGAACGCTCTCTTCGACCCGGAGGGGAACGCACACGAGGAGGCAGAGCCCTTCCTGATCGCCCTTCTCGACAAGCTGATCGAGGAGCTGAAGGCGAGTGGCGAGGCGCACGACTACGATTCCGCGGAGCTGGCGCGAAGCCTGCTCGACTACGTCGACGCCGACGACTACGAGGAGAAGGGTGGCGGCCAGGAGGACGACTACTACCAGCTCCAGAGCCCGCCCTATCGCGCCGCCAATCGGCCCCTGCTCTCGATCGATGAGCTCGGCCTCGTGAAGGGGTTCGACAGGGCACTCGTCGATGCAATCCGTCCCTACGCCACCGTCTATCCCTATGCCAATGATCCCGATCTGCCCGATGGCATCGGCATCAACCCCAACACGGCGCCCGCCCACGTGCTCGCACTCCTCTTCCACGGAATGGCCCCGGATCGCCGTCTGGCAAGCGAAGACGACGTCCGCTGGATCCTCGCCAGGCGCGACGAAGACAAGGTCTTCTGTCCCCAGAGCGAAGGCTACGGTGAGTTGGAATGCGAATTTCTGAGCGACGACACCGGGCCCGGCCTGGGGGGGATCTACCCTCCGCCGAGATACACGGCAAATGTCTTCCAAGTGATCGCCGAGGCCAGCTACGGCGACGTGCGGCGGACCATCGAGGCCGTCATCGATCGAAGCGAGCCAACCAGCCCGGTGATCCTCTCCTGGCGGGTGAGGTGATTTGGAGATAGAGATTCCACCATGGCAAGGCGAATCCTTGGACTCGACCTCGGAAGCCACGCGGTGAAGGCCGTGGAGTTCCGGCAGACCCTCCGCGGAGTCGAAGTCGTGCAGCTCCGCACGCTGCCCATCGAGGATCCCTCGCCGGCGCTGGCCAGCGAGCTCCGCGACTTCATCCAGATGCACGACCTCCCCACCGAACACGTGGTGGTGAGCCTGGCGGGTGACCGGGTCTCCACCCGGCGCCTGTCCTTCCCCTTCCGGGACCGGCGCAAGATCGGTCCCGCCGTTCCATTCGAGGTCGACGCCCAGGTGCCCTTCGACCTGCGCGACTTCTTCATCGACTGGGAGATCATCGGCCAGCAAGCGGGGCGCACCGAAGTGACGGCGACACTGGCGCCGCGCTCCGAAGTCGCACTCCTCCTCGATACCATCCGGGAAGCCGGGATCAGTCCTCGAACCGTGGAGGCGGAGGGACTGGTGCTGGCGAACCTGACCTCGATCTTCGAGCTCGAGGGAACCCGCCTGCTGGCGGATATCGGACACCGCAAGACGACGCTGTGCCTGTGCGTAAACGGCCGGGCGGCCGCCGCCCGGACCGTCCCCATCGCCGGTCTGGCCGTCACCGAGGCCTTGGCCAGAGAGCGTGGGATCGGAGAGGTGGAGGCCGAAGCGAGCAAGATCGCCGAGGGGGTCTTCGGAGGCCCCGGCCGCAGGGAATCCCCCGCCGGGATCGCCGTGATGGAGCAGCTCGCCCGGGAGATGGTTCGCACACTGGGCTCCCTGGAGACCGCTACCGGAACCATCGACGTTCCGGCCTTGAGCGAGATCGTGCTGATGGGAGGAACCGCCCACCTCCACCGGCTCGACGAATTCCTGGCCGAGCGGACGGGCCTGCGAGTGGCTCGTCTGGCACTCCCGCCGGCGGAGATGGGGGCCGCTCTGGTGGCCGGCGGGGATCCGGTCGTCTTCGCGCCAGCCATCGCCCTCGCCGTCCGCGGCAGCATGCGAGCGCGAACGCGGATGAACTTCCGCCAGGATGAGTTCGCGCGCCGGGTCGATCTCCGCAAGCTGGGCCGGGAGCTGCGCTGGACCGCGGGGCTCGCCGGCCTCGCGCTGGTGCTCGCCTGTGTATCCGCGATCGCCAACATCGCCCTCCAATCGCGCAGGGCGGAGCTGGTGAAGCAACAGACGGTCCGTCTCTTCCAGGAAGCCTTCCCGGGGAAGCCGGCTCCAGGAAGCATTCTCAGGGCCATGACGGAGGAGGTGAGAAACGCCCAGCAGCGCGCCGATACGCTGGGGATCTACCGCGGCAACCTCTCCGCTCTCCAGGTCCTGGCCGAGATCTCCTCCCGCGTGCCGGCGGATCTCGACGTCATCTTCGAAGAGCTCGCCATCGACCGGCAGGTGATTCAGATCAAGGGACACTCCCCCAGCTTTGGAAGCGTCGACCGCCTGCGGGCCGAGCTGGCCAAGTACGCGCCCTTCTCGGAGATCACGGTGGGGGACATCACCAGCGACGCGCGCCGGGGCGGGCAGACCTTCAACGTGCGCATCAGCCTCGCTTCGGGATCGGAGGCGTCGTGAAGGAGCTCATCGAGCGCATACGCGCCACGCTGGCAAATCTCTCCCCGCGCGAGCGCCTCCTGGTCGCGGCAGCCGGCGGCGTCTTCCTGATTCTCGTCCTCCTCGTCGGTGTCATCAATCCCGTCGTCTCCGCCTCGAGCCGCGCCTCCCGAAGGGTCGAAGCCGCAGAGGAGGAGCTTCGTGCGGTCCAGATCCTGCGCTCGCGGTACGACGAAGTGAACGCGCGCATGGTCTCCGTCGAGCAGCGCATCCGGAGCGGTCCGCAGGGCGAGATCTTCACCATCCTCGAGTCTCTGGCGCGCGCGTCCGCCGTGACGGTGGATTCCATGGAGCCCCGCACCTCTCCGGCCAGCGAGGACTACCGGGAGACCAAGGTGCAGGTGATCCTGCGCGGCGTCACTCTGGCGCAGCTGGTGAATTACCTGCAGCGCATCGAATCCGCCCCCCAGCTGCTCTCGATCAAGAGCCTCCGGATCCGCACCCGCTCGGACAAACCCGAGCTGCTCGACGTGAATTTCACCGTCTCGTCGTTCGAGGCGATCTGAGATGGTGCTTGGGGCTGACAGCGCGGGCGAGGCGCCGCAGCAGCTGCCGCGCCGCCTCGTCAGGATCGGTCTCCCCCTGGTGTCGCTGGCCCTGGTGCTGATCTTCATGCTGATTCTCTTCCCCTACGGGCGGTTTCGCGACATCGCCGTCGCTCGACTGGCGCAGGCCACCGGAGCCTCGGTGTCCCTGGACGAACTGGATGGCGGAATCAGCGTCGGCGGCCCCTCCCTGTCGGCGACGAACCTGCTGCTACGCTGGCCCGACCGGAGGGATCTCCTGCTGGAACGGGCACGGATCCGTCCGGCCTGGTCGTTCTCGTGGCTCAGGGGAGAACCGGCTCTTCACCTCGCGATCGAGGGACCCGCTGGAAGGGCCGTCGGCACCGTCTGGCAGATCCCCGATCTTGCCTTCGCAGGCCGAGTGCGAGGGGTCGAGCTATCGCTGCTCCCCTTGGATCCCCTCGATGACCCGCTTCCGCTCCTGGGGCGTCTCGATGCCGAGATCGACCTTCGCGGAGGTCCGAACGGGCCCACCGGATCGATCCGCTTCGAATCCTGGGACGGCTCCATCGCGCTGCCTCAGATTCCATTTGGAATCCCTTTCCAGGAGGTGCGCGGTGAAGTCGAGCGCGCCGAGTCGGGATTGATCGAGGTGCGCGAGTTCGAGCTCAGTGGTCCGATGCTCTCGGCAACTGCCCAGGGCAGCATCGCCGCCGGTCATCGACCCGAGGGGGGCGCCCTGGACCTCGAGGGGGAGCTGGTGGTGGTGGACCCGGCGGTTCGACAGATGGTCCAGCCCTACGGCATTCGCTTCGACCCCGACGGCGCCGCGCGCTTCCGCATCTCGGGAACCCTCTCGCGTCCCGTCCTCGACTAGGCTCGACCAGGCTGCAGGGCGGGGACGGTGTTGCCTTTTGCCCATTCTCACCGGAAGCCAGAAATCCCCCCTCCGTCCAGAGAGAAAAGGCAAAAGGCGACACCGTCCCCGCAGGGCTCATTGCCTCGCGGCGAAGGGACGATAAAATCAATTTATCCTGATTCCCTGATGAAGAGACGCCATGGGCACCGAAGCACTCCAGAAGGTCTTCAAGACCCTCTCCGATCCGACCCGGATACGGATCCTCTTCCTCTTGGAGCGGGAAGAGCTCGCCGTCCAGGAGCTGATGGAGGTCCTCGGTATGGCGCAGTCCAGGGTCTCTCGTCACCTGGGGATCCTTCGAGAGGCGGGTCTCCTCCACGACCGACGGGACGGCACCTTCGTCCTGTACCGCTTCGCCCCGCCCCAGCACGCATCCTGGCGGGAGGCGTGGAAGCTGGTCAGCCGGTCGCTGGGAGATGACCCGACGACGGATCGCGACCTGGCAGCCCTTGCCCGTGTCATCGAGGCTCGGGCTTCCCGAAGCCGGTCCTTCTTCGACTCGGTAGGTCCCGAGTGGGACGCCCTGCGAAAGGTCTGGAGCGATGATTTGCTGCGGGCTCGAGCGCTGGCCCGTCTGATCCCCAGCGGATTGCGGGTCGCCGACATCGGCACCGGGACCGGCGTCCTGGCCCTGGAGCTGGCTCGGGCCGGGTTGCGGGTGGTCGCCGTCGACCACTCGGCGCGGATGCTGGACGCCGCCCGCGCCAAGCTCGCGCGGGACCCCGGTCTGGACGTCGATCTGCGCCTCGGCGACGCGTCGAGTCTTCCGCTCGGGGACGCCGAGGTCGACGCCGCCTTCGCCCACATGGTTCTCCAGTACCTGGCTGCCCCGGTAGAGGCACTCCGCGAGATGACCCGTGTCGTGGCACCGGGCGGGAGCGTCGTCGTCATCGACTTCGTCAGCCACGATCGGGAGTGGATGCGCCAGGAGCTGGGCGTTCTGCGGCTCGGCTTCACGGCCGAGGAGATCGAATCCGGCTTCGTATCGGTGGGCCTCGAAGCGCCGCGGATCGAAATCCAGGCTCCCGCGTCCCGCACGGCGGATCTCCCGGAGACCTTCATCGCCTCGGCGACGAGACCGAGCCAGTGAGTGTTCCCATGACCGAATCGGAAAGACAGATTCGCGCGGCGCTGCAGCAGCGGATCCTCATCCTCGATGGGGCGATGGGAACCACCGTTCAGGCGCGCGGCCTCGAGGAGCGGGATTTCCGCGGTGAGCGCTTCGCCGACCATCCCCGAGAGCTCAAGGGAAACAACGAAATCCTCTCCGTGACCCGGCCCGACGTGATCGAGGAAATCCACGACGCCTTCTTCGAGGCGGGTGCCGACATCGTCGAAACCAACACCCTGGGTGCCACGGCCATCGCCCAGAGTGACTACGAGATGGAGGGATTGGCCCGCGAGCTGAATCTGGAATCCGCCCGGATCGCCCGGGCTGCCGCACGACGCTGGAGCAGCAGAACCCCTGACAAGCCGCGCTTCGTGGCGGGCGCCCTGGGGCCGACCCCGAAGACCCTCTCGATCGGACCGGACGTGAACGACCCGGCCTTCCGCGCGGTCGGCTTCGACGAGCTCCGGGATGCCTACGCGGAGCAGGCCCTCGCCCTCATCGAAGGCGGCGTGGACCTCCTGCTGGTCGAGACGATCTTCGACACGCTGAATGCCAAGGCCGCCCTGGTCGCGATCGATCAGGTCTACGGGGAAATCGGAAGACGGCTGCCGATCATGATCTCGGTGGCGATCACCGAGGCCAGTGGGCGCACCCTCTCCGGGCAGACCGTGGATGCCTTCTGGCGCTCCGTCTCCCATGCGCACCCCCTCTCGGTGGGCGTCAATTGCTCTCGAGGAGCCGACTTCATCCGCCCCTTCGTCGCCGAGCTGAGCGAGATCAGTCCCGCCTTCGTCTCCGCGTATCCCAACGCCGGCCTTCCCAATGCCTTCGGCGGGTTCGACGAGAAGCCGGCGACGACTGCGGCCCTGCTCCGGGAGTTTGCAGAGAGCGGCCTCCTGAACATCGTGGGCGGCTGCTGCGGCACCACGCCGGACCACATCCGGGCGATCGCCGAATCGGTCGCGGGGACCGCCCCCCGCCCGCTTCCCCAGCCGGATCACCTCACCCGCTTCAGCGGTCTCGAGACCCTCACCATCCGGGGCGATTCGAACTTCCAGATGGTCGGGGAGCGGACCAACGTCACCGGATCTGCGCGCTTTCGCAAGCTGATCACGGCCGGCGACTTCGACGCCGCCGTGAACGTGGCCCTGGAGCAGGTGCGCGGCGGCGCCAACATCCTCGACGTCAACATGGACGAGGGAATGCTCGACTCGGAGCAGTGCATGACCCGGTTTCTCAACCGGATCGCCGTGGAGCCCGAGATCGCCCGCATCCCCATCATGATCGACAGCTCCAGGTGGTCCGTCCTCGAGGCGGGCCTCAAGTGCATCCAGGGGAAGGGCATCGTGAACTCCCTCTCGCTCAAAGAGGGAGAAGAGGAGTTCCTGGCAAGAGCGCGCCTCCTGCGCCGATACGGCGCTGGCGCGGTGGTGATGGCCTTCGACGAGAAGGGCCAGGCCGACACGGTCGACCGCAAGGTGGAGATCTGTGAGCGCGCCTACGCGCTGCTGACCGAGAAGCTCGACTTCCCACCCCAGGACATCATCTTCGATCCGAACGTCCTGGCCATCGGCACCGGCATGGAGGAGCACGCCGACTACGGGCGCAACTTCATCGAGGCGACCCGGCGGATCAAGGAGCGATGCCCGCGAGCCCTGGTCAGCGGCGGGGTCTCCAACCTCTCCTTCTCCTTCCGGGGCAACGACCGCGTCCGCGAGGCCATCCACTCGGCCTTCCTCTATCACGCCATCGCCGCAGGGATGGACATGGGCATCGTCAACGCGGGCCAGCTCGAGGTCTACGAGGAGATTCCGAAGGATCTCCTGGAGAGGGTCGAGGATCTCATCTTCAATCGCCGCCCGGACGCCACGGAACGCCTGGTGGAGTTCGCCGAGACCGTGAAGGGCGGCGGGAAGAAGCGCGAGGTGGATCTTCGCTGGCGAGAGGGAAGCGTCGAGGAGCGCCTCTCACACGCCCTGATCCACGGCATGGACGACTTCATCGTCGAGGACGCCGAGGAGGCGAGGCTCGCCTACGGGAGCCCCCTGCTCGTGATCGAGGGTCCGCTGATGGACGGGATGAACACCGTCGGCGACCTGTTCGGCTCCGGGAAGATGTTCCTGCCCCAGGTGGTGAAGAGCGCCCGGGCGATGAAGAAGGCGGTGGCCCACCTGGAGCCGTTCATGGAGAAGGACAGCCGCTCCGGCGGGGTCCGGTCCAAGGGCAGAATCGTGATGGCCACGGTGAAGGGCGACGTTCACGACATCGGCAAGAACATCGTCGGCGTGGTGCTCCGCTGCAACAGCTACGAGGTGATCGACCTCGGTGTAATGGTGCCCGCGCAGCAGATCCTCCAGACCGCCATCGACGAGAGCTGCGACCTGGTGGGCCTCTCGGGACTGATCACGCCTTCGCTGGACGAGATGGTGCACGTCGCCCGGGAGATGGAGCGACGGGGGCTCGACCTTCCGCTCCTGATCGGCGGCGCCACCACCAGCAGGCAGCACACGGCGGTGCGGATCGCCCCGGCCTACCATCAGTCCACCATTCACGTGGCGGATGCCTCCCGAGCCGTGAGCACCGTCGCGAGCCTTCTCGATGTGGCCGCGCGTCCCGAGTTCGAGAGGAAGAACCGCGAGCGCCAGGAGATGCTGCGCTCGCTCCACGCCGAGAAGAGCGCCAAACCGCTTCTGTCCTACCAAGAGGCGCTGGCGAACCGGACGAAGATCGCGTGGCGGGCCGAGGACATCGCGACGCCCGCCTTTCTGGGGCGACGCGTGCTACAGAAGGTCCCGCTTGCGGAGCTGGCCAAGTACATCGACTGGACCTTCTTCTTCTCGGCCTGGGAGCTGAAGGGCAAGTTCCCGGCAATCCTCGAGCATCCCGAGCATGGCGAGGCCGCTCGGGACCTCTTCGCCAGCGCATCGGATCTGCTGGCCAAGATCATCGATGAAGACCTCCTGAGGGCACAGGGCGTCTACGGATTCTGGCCGGCCGCGAGCGATACCGACGACATCGTCCTCTACACCGACGAATCGCGCTCCGCGGAGCTGGTCCGCTTCCCCATGCTCCGCCGACAGCGCGTCAGCGATGATCGGACTCCCACCCGCTGCCTGGCCGACTTCGTGGCACCGGCAGAGACGGGTCTCCCGGACTCGATCGGCGCCTTCGCCGTCACCGCCGGAATCGGGGCCGCCGAGCTGGCGGATCGCTACGAGCGCGAAGGCGACGACTACCACGCCATCATGACCAAGGCCCTGGCCGACCGACTCGCCGAAGCCTTCGCCGAGTATCTCCACCAGCGGGCGCGCAAGGACTGGGGGTATGGCGCCGACGAGAACCTGGACAACCAGGCCCTGATCGGAGAGAAGTACCGGGGAATCCGCCCGGCCTTCGGGTACCCCGCCTGTCCGGACCACAGCGAGAAGCTCAAGCTCTTCGACCTGCTGGGAGCCCAGGAGGTGGGACTGAGCCTCACGGAGAGCTGCGCCATGTTCCCCGCGGCCAGTGTGAGCGGCATCTACCTGGCTCATCCCCAGGCGCGATACTTCAACGTGGGCCCGGTCGATCGGGACCAGGTCGCCTCCTACGCCGCGCGCAAGAACCGGCCCGTGGCCGAGGTGGAGGGCTGGCTCAGGCCCAACCTCGGATACGATCCGGAAGAGTGAACTCCACGACCACGACTCCGGTGCGCGCGGTGCTCTTCGACGCCACGGGTACCCTGCTCCTGTTTCGCGAATCGGTGGGAGAGATCTACCGAGCCTTTGCCCTCGAGTTCGGGGTCGATCTACCGGCGACGCGCATCCAGGAGGCCTTCCGCAGGATTCTCTCACGTTCCGAGCCAATGGTGTTCCCCGGCGAGACCGGCGAACGCTGCCGAAGCCTGGAACGCCAGTGGTGGCGGCATCGGGTGCGCTCGACCTTTCGCGCGGCTGACAGCACCGCCCGCTTCACCGATTTCGACGCCTACTTCGATCGTCTCTGGAACCACTATGCAGCGGGCGCCGCCTGGCGGCTCGCACCCGGCACTCGTCGAGCGTTGGGCGAGCTGCGCGCGGGGGGAATCCCGATGGCGATCGTCTCGAACTTCGACCACCGTCTTCCAAAGATTCTCGAAGATCTCGAAATTCTTGAGTATTTTGAGACTGTCGCAATCCCGGCCGAAGTCGGAGCTGCCAAGCCCGACCGGCGCATCTTCGAGGCGGCGCTGGAAGGGCTGGGGGATCCCTCTCTCCGCGCGATCTACGTCGGCGACCGCGCCGTGGAGGATGTGGAGGGCGCGAGAGGGGCCGGCCTGCTTCCGATCCAGGTGCAAAGCCTCGCTACCCTCGCAGAACTGCCCGCCCACATCGACGCTCTCGAACAGGAGACGGAATGAGTCACGCGGCGAGAAGCGCGACGCCCCTGACACTGCTCCGCGATCGCTTCGGGATGGATTTCCACAGCCTCGAGGCGGTGATCGAGACAGCCCTCTCACGGCGAGTCGATCACGCGGACCTCTTCTTCGAGTACACGACACGCGACGCGGTGGTCCTCGAAGAAGGCATCGTCAAGAGCGGTGACCGCCACCTCGAGCAAGGCGTTGGCGTCCGCGCCCAGGCCGGTGAACGCCAGGGGTACGCGCACTCCGATGAGGTCAGCGACCAGAGCGCAATGCTGGCGGCTGCCACCGCCCGGGCGATCTCAGAGGGCCCCTCCTCAGCGGGTGCGGTGGCTGTGCGCGGGAGTGGAGCGCCGCCGAGCGATCTCTACCCGGTCCGGACCGCCCCCACCGAGGTTCCCGTCGGGGCGAAGATCGCGGTCTTGAACGCGATCGACAGCCACGTGCGGCGCAGCGATCCGCGCATCAAGCAGGTGATGGCCAGCGTCGTCGCGGAGCATCGCAACATCCTGATCGCGGCCAGCGACGGAACACTGGTCGCCGACGTTCGACCTCTGGTCCGCCTCAACGTTCAGGTCATCGCAGAGAACCAAGAGGGGCGCCGTGAAACCGGCTATCAGGGCGCCGGCGGGCGCTTCGAGCTCGCGCGTCTGCTGGATGAGGAGGGCTGGAAGCCCATCGCCGACGAGGCGGTGCGCTCGGCGCTGGTGAATCTCGAGGCGAAGCCCTGCCCCGCCGGCACCATGGACGTCGTCCTCGGCCCCGGCTGGCCGGGTATCCTGCTCCACGAGGCGATCGGCCACGGCTTGGAGGGAGACTTCAACCGCAAGAAGACATCCGCCTTCTCGGACCGGATCGGAGAGCGGGTCGCCGCCGAAGGCGTGACCGTCATCGACGATGGGACCATCGCAGAGCGGCGCGGGTCGCTGAACGTGGACGACGAAGGGACTCCCACCCAGCGCACCGTCCTGATCGAGAATGGAATCCTGCGCGGCTACATGCACGACCGTCTCAATGCCCGGCTGATGGGCGTATCCAGCACCGGGAATGGACGCCGAGAGAGCTACGCTCACCTACCCATGCCGCGCATGACCAACACCTTCATGCTGGCCGGCCAGGACGACCCCGAGGAGATCATCCGCTCGGTCGAGAACGGACTCTACGCGGTGACGTTCGGTGGTGGGCAGGTCGACATCACCAGCGGGAAGTTCGTGTTCAGCGCCAGCGAGGCCTACCGGATCGAGGGCGGTATGGTCACCACTCCCGTCAAGGGTGCAACGCTGATCGGAAACGGCCCGGAGGTGCTGCACAGGGTTTCGAGAATCGGCCACGATCTGGCTCTGGACCGAGGTGTCGGCAGCTGCGGCAAGGACGGCCAGTCCGTTCCCGTCGGCGTGGGGCTGCCGACGATTCGCGTCGACGAGATGACCGTGGGAGGCACGGAGGGATGACCCCGGACCTGCTCGAGACGATACGGCGGGCGCTCGGGCGGGCTCAGCGAGCCGGCGCTTATGCAGCGGACGCGGTGCTGGTCGAGAGCGACTCGGTCGAAGTCCGGGTCCGCGGTGAGGAGATCGACTTCGTCAAGCAGGCCCGGGAGCGCGCCCTCGGCATTCGGGCCTTCGTGAAGGGTGCGGACGGCCTGCGCTCGGCGATCACGTCCACCAGTGATCTGGCCTGGGACGCCGTGGACCGGTTGGCAGACGACACCGTCGCCCTGGCGAAGGCGACGGCGGAGGACCCTCACGCAGGACTCCCGGACGGGAGCTTCGCGGCGGACCTCCCGGATCTGGAGCTTCTCGATCCGAGCGACCGGGACGTCTCGCTGGAGGAGCGCATCGACGAGGCGCGGCGCGCGGAGCGCACCGCGCGGGGCTTCGATCCGCGCATCACCAACTCCGAGGGCTCCGAGGCGACTTCGAGCTTCTCGCGGATCGGCTGTGGTAACACGTCGGGCTTCCTGGCCGAGTACGAATCCGCGGCCCACTCGCTCTCCTCGATGCCCATCGCGTCCCAGGACGGCGCCATGCAGACCGACCATTGGTTCAGCGTCGCCCGTCACCGCAGCGCCCTCGAAGAGCCGGAGGCGGTCGGATGCCGCGCCGCCGAGCGAGCCCTGGCGCGGCTCGGCGCCAGGCGGGTCCCGACCTGCAAGGTACCGGTCATATTCGACGGGGTCAGCGCCCGTTCGCTGCTCGGAAACCTCGCCTCCTGCCTCTCGGGCTACGCCATCTACCGCCGCAGCTCCTTCCTGGCTGACCGCCTCGAAGAAACGATCGCGAGCGAGCTCTTGAGCGTGGTGGACGACGGGCGGCTTCCCGCCGGCCTGGGCAGCAGGCCCTTCGACGGAGAGGGATTGCCCACCCGGCGCAAGGTGGTGATCGAGCGCGGGAAGCTCGAGACCTATCTCCTCGACAGCTACTCGGGGCGCAAGCTCGAGATGGCCTCCACGGGCAACGCCGCGCGAAGCGCGGGAAGCTCCCCTCGGGTCTCGCCGACCAATCTCTGGATCGAGCCCGGTGCCTCCAGCCTGGAGGAGATGATCGCCGGCACCGAGCGGGGCCTGCTGGTGACCGGTCTATTCGGCTTCGGCTTCAATGCGGTGACGGGAGACTTCTCTCGGGGTGCGACGGGCGTCTGGATCGAGCGAGGTGAGCGAATCCACCCGGTGGAGGAGATCACGATCGCGGGAAACCTGGGCGAGATGCTGACGAAGATCGACGCCGTCGGGTCCGAGCTCATCTGGCTGGGCAGCGTCGCGGCCCCCGCCCTGCGCATCTCTCGGATGACGGTGGCCGGAGAGTAGAGATGGCGAAGAACGCCGAGGTCATGCTCGGGCTCGAGCTCCCGGACGTCGATCTCTGGTCCGATCGGGTCGCCGTGGCGCTGGGACAGAACCCGGGGCCCTTCACCGGGCCGGGAACCAACAGCTATCTGATCGGCACCGGAAGCCACCGCATCCTCCTCGACCCGGGCGAGGGCGCGAAGCAGTACCTTCCGGTGCTAGAGAAGGCCCTCGATCGCGCCGGCTGCCGGGGGATCCAGGAGATCGTCGTCACCCACGCCCATCCCGATCACATGGGGGGCGTCGCGTCGGTGCTGCAGCGCTTCGGTCCCCTGAAGGTATCCAAGAGACCGTGGCCGAGCGCCGACGAGAAATTCGGCGTGGAGATCGACGCCATCGACGACGGCGCGCTGATCCGAACCGAGAATGCGACCCTGCGCGCGATCCACACCCCCGGTCACGCCCCCGACCACCTCTCCTTCATGCTCGACGAGGAGCGCGCGCTGATCTCCGGAGACAACATCCTCGGCGTCGGAACGGCGGTGATTCCGCTGGACACCGGCGATCTCCTCGACTACATGAGCTCGCTCGAACGCGTGCTCGCCGAGGCACCGGGGCGGATCTACCCGGCCCACGGACCCTTGATCGAGAACGGACCGGCGAAGATCCGCGAGTACATCGCGCACCGCAACGACCGCGAGCGGGAGATCCTCGCCTCCCTCGAGCGGAAACCGATGCTGGTGACGGAGATCGTGGGGATCGTGTACGCGGCCTATCCGAAGATCCTTCACCCGGCGGCCGGCCAATCCGTCACCCAGCACCTGTTGAAGCTGGAGCGTGAGAAACGGGTGACCCGCAAGGCGGGCGCCGAAGCGCTCTCGGCGAGATGGGCTCTCCCGTGAACCAGCCGATCCCGGCGCTGCTGGAGAGACTCGCGAGCGCCGACCCCGACGAGCGCCGCAGCGCCTGTCTGGCCGCGGTAGAGAGCCCCTCTGCGATTTTTCTCGCCGACGCGCTGGCAGCGGCCCTCGGAGACCCGGAGAAGGCCGTCGCTCGGGCTGCGTCCGATGCCCTGGTCGAGATCGCGACCCGCATCGGCGGCGTCGACAGAGCGATTCGGGAGGCCCTTCACAGCGACGTGCCGGGCCGCCGCTGGGGTGCAGCCTTCACCGCGGCGCGGATCGAGCCCCCCGGACCTCGGCTGCTGCCATCCGTGGTGGAGGCGCTGGGAAGTGCGGATGGGGACGTGCGCTGGGCCGCGGCCCGGCTGATCGTGGAGATCGGTCGGCTACACGGAGAGGTGCTGCCCCTGCTCCTCGCAATGGTCGGAAGCGCCGAGCGAGCCATCCAGAGGCGGATGGCGACCTTTGCCCTTCGCGAGCTCGCCCCCGACCGCATCGAAGCAGCGGAGGCGCTTCTGGCGGCGACTCGGGACGCCGATCTCCAGGTCCGGCGCGCGGCCTTGACGGCCATGGCCTCATTGACCGCTCCGGCGCCCGGCATTGCGGCGCGGCTCCTGGAGGCGATTCGCGAGGACGACGATGCCCCGAGCCGCCGCCTCGCCGCGCTCAGCCTGGGTGAGATCGGGCACGCCGATCCCCGGGCGATCTCCCCCGAGGCGATTCACCAGCTGCGGGACCAGGAGCAGCGCTGCCAGGATCCCGATCTGCGGCGTGCAATCCAGCGAGCCCTGGCCCGGATTTCTCAGCAGACACCCAGAGGCGTCGCCGAGAACTCCTAGCCCGGATTCGGTCACCTCTGGCCCGCAGCTCTCAGCGGACTCACCGAATCCCTCTCATGGGCTGGAAGAAGCCCTTCTACGCGGGTTTTTGGCCCAAATCTCCTGTCTTCGCGCAAATCAGAGCTTTCCAACACACCACTGCAGGCATTACTCTGAGAGCCGAGGTGTGGGGGTGGGCGAGGAGATGCCGAGTCGCTTCATACCTCAGCCGGACTTCGTAGGCCGGAGCGCGGAGCTCGTCTGGCTCGAACGCAGTCTGCAGGAGGCGATGGCCGGGCGGCCGCAGCTCCTGCTGGTACTGGGCGAGGCGGGCGTCGGCAAGACGCGGCTCCAGGGGGAGATCTGCGAGCGGGCGCGGCGAGCGCACGTTCGGGTGGGCATCGGCTGCAGTGACGAGAACATGCCGATGCCCTACGGGCTGCTCGCCGAGGCGCTGAAGCCGCACCTCGGGGCTCTCGGTGACCCGTACTCTGGCGTCGTGGCCTGCACGCAACAGCTGCTGGGCTGCCACGACCCGGGTGCCCCCGGACAATCCGCAGGCGGAGGGACGCTGGACGAGGCTGAGCAAGCTCGTGCGTTCCACGCTGTCGAGGAGGTCGTGGTTGGGCTCGCTTCGGAGCTGCCGCTGCTGCTATGCCTCGACGATCTTCATTGGAGCGATCGCCCCTCGTTCGATCTCCTCCTGCGCCTGGTCCACGCCGTCGGGGGACGCACCGTGGCGCGTCCAATCCCGCTCATGCTCCTGTGCGGGAGCCGGCCCGTTGCCGCCGATCACCGGCTGGCTACCCCACTCGAGCGACTCCAGCGCGAGCCCGTATGCACAGTGATCGAGCTGGGCGGGCTGCACCCGGGTGAGGTTGGCGATCTCCTCGAGACCCTGGGCGACGAACAGCCCTCGGCTCGTCTGGTCGAAGCGGTGCATCGACTGACACTGGGAAACCCCCTGTTCGTGAGGGAAGTGTTCCGCCATCTGGCGGCCCGTGGGAACCTAGGCGCAGCCGCCGAGCGCCGGCTCGCCGCCGGGGGCGAGCTGGATCTTCCGCCGAGCCTCCTGGCCGCAATCGCGACACGCACTCGCCAACTCGCGCTGGAGACCCGCCGGCTGCTCACCCTGGCTGCGTGCATCGGGGAGCGCTTCTCGGTGGCGAAGCTCGTAGCCGCGACCGGCCAGAAGGAGACGGTGCTGCTCGACCGGCTCGAGGAGGCGGTGCGCGAGGGGATGATCACCTTCGACGGCGACGACTTCGCATTTGGTCACCCCCTCCTGCGTCGCGCCTGCCATCAGGAGGCAAGCGGTCTGGAGCGGCGGCGCTTGCATCTACAAATAGCGCGAGCCTTCGAGCGACAGGCTAAAGAGGAAGAAGCGAGCGCGATGGAGATCGCGTCCCATCTGATCCGAGCCGGCTCGCTCGCAGACTCCGCCGTCCTCCGCCGCTATGCGCGCTGTGCCGGCGATCAGGCCTTCGCCGCCTACGCATCGGGCGACGCCGCGCGCTTCTATGAGGCGGTACTCGCCGCGCTCGATCCCGGGACCTCGCCAAGCGAGGCGGCGGAGCTCCACTGCCTCGCTGGGAGCGGGTATTACCGCGAGGCGAACGCCGCCGGCGCATTGGAGCACTTTGAGCGCGCCGCCGAGTGCTTCGCGGAGGCGGACGACGTGGTGGGCGTGGCGCGCGCCGAGCTCGAGCGCATGCGGGTCCGCATTACCCTCGAGCCCCTCCCGTACGGGGCCAGTGTCGATGCGGAGCTGCTCGAGAAGGCACTGAGCAGCCTCCCGCCCTCGGAGGAGGCGCTGCGCGGGCGCATCCTGTCACTGCTCGCCGGCGTGCACTGGACGGCACGCGATTCCGATCGCGCCGGAGCATCCGCCCGACAGGCCCTGAAGATCGCCCACCGGACCCACGACTGGAGGCTTGCCAGCGAAGCTTGGGCAGCCCTCTCCTCCGCCGAGACCCAGGACCTCAAGCTGGCCGACGCCCTGTTGAGCAACCAACGCGCCATCGAGAGCGCTCGCGCTGCCGGAGACAGCTGGCTGGAGGCCATGGCGCTCTCGCGGATTCCGCTGGTGCACGCGTGGCTCGGCGATCTCGAAGCCGTCGAGCATTCCTCCCGCGATTGCGACCGCGTGAACCGGCTGACCCACGACTGGGCCGGGCGCTCCCTCGCGCTCGCGGGTCGCGTGGTCGCCGCTGTGGCCCGCGGCGACTTCGAAGCCGTGGAGGAGTGTGGAGCCGAGACCCTGCGCATGGCCGAACGCTCGCGCTATCCGTGGGGCGCACTGAGCGCCCTGCCGGCGATGGCCTGCGCGCGCGTGCGGCGAGGTGACGCGCGCGGCGCCGAGGCTGCCCTCGCGCGGCTCGATGAGCCCGGATACTTGTTTCCCGACCCGGGGCCAATGATTCAGCTGCTGGTGTGGGTGTATCGAAATCGCATCCAGGTGCGTCCGGACCTGCCTCACGGACAGCGCGAATCCCTGGTCGCGACCCTGGCCTCGGTGTCGACGGGGGAGATCACGGAGGTAGCCGCACTCGGCGGCTTCGGCGCCGCTGTGGAGATCGCCGAGGTCCTGGAACAGCCGAAGCTGGTGCGCGCGCCGCGGACCGTGCTCGCGAGGGCGGCGGCGCGCGGGGCCCGTCTCTCGAGCGGATGGGTCTTTCTGCTGCCCCGCCTCCTCGGAGTGGCTGCCGCACTCGAGCGGGACTGGAGCGCTGCAGAGCGCCACCTCGACGACGCCATCGAGCTGGCCGGGCGGATGAAGGCCCGCGCGGAGCTCGCCCTTTCCTGTTTCGACGCCGCGCGAATGCGTGAGCTTCGCCAGGCACCGGGAGACGAAGCGCAAGCGCGCGAGCTGGCGAGCCGCGCCCGGGAACTCGCCGTAGAGCTGGGGATGCATCCACTCGTCCATCGTGCCAGCGAACTGGGATCGGAGCCCCCGTTACGCGGGACCGACACTGCGGAAGAGCCCCCCATCACCGGCCACTGGCTGCGCTCTTTCCTGGCGCTCGCCGAGAGCGGTGAGAGCTCGATCGCGATCGCCGGCGCGAGGGCGTACCGCAGGCTTCCGACCGAGGCGGTGATCATGATGACCGACATCGTCGAGTCGACCCGGTTGATCGAGGAGCTCGGGGATACCGGGGCACTCGCGGTGATGCGCCGGCACAACGTCATCGTCAGGCGGTGCATGGCAGACCAACAGGGAACCGAGATCCAGCACACGGGCGATGGCCTCTTCGGACTCTTCCTGTCCGCCGCGCGGGCCCTGGCCTGTGCGGTGGACATCCAACGGAGCCTGGCGCGAGAGAACGAAGCGGGCTACGAGGCGCAGATCCGAGTTCGAATCGGCCTCTCTGCGGGGCGCGTGCTCCACGAGGAAGGGCGGCTCTTCGGCGCGCCAGTGGTCGCCGCCGCGCGCCTCTGCGCCGCCGCCAAGGGAGACCAGATTCTGGTGTCGGAGGCGGTGCGCGCCCTCGCCGGCTCGAGCCCCCGCTCCCGCGATCTCGGGCGAGTTCGATTCGCCGGGTTCAAGGACCCGCTGCACGTTCACGAAGTTCTGTGGTGAAAGAAAAGGAGGGATTCAAAATGCCCAACCTGACTCTCTGGAGAAGCCTGTTCTTGGAGCGGCTTCATGAGGCCAGCCGACACGCCGAGAAATACCCGCTCGACGAGATCCTGGCAAGGCTGGAGGGCGGCGAGAACATCTGCGACGTGGCAAGCGACGCCGGGCTCGTGCCGGATGCCGACGAGGACGAGCACCTGCGCCGCGACTGGTACGGATACGGCGAGCCGGATGGCCGCAGCCGCTTCTGGCCGGACTGGGACGTCGAAGGGATCACGCGTGAGGCATACATCCGGGCGCTGCGCTGCATGCTGGAGCTCAAGGTGCCGGTCACCGGCTACTGGATCAGCGGCATCGATGAGTTCGCCGTACCGATCCTGCCCTCTCCTTCGCAGATCACCATGGTCATGCTCACGCCGACGCCACGGATGGAACTCGGAGAGCGCGCCGAGGGGCTCGAAATCGTCCGATCGTTCGGAGGTCGAACCTACGTGGACCCGGGCGTATTCAAGGGGTAAGTGTGTCCGCCCAGGGGAAGGTGATGGGGGACGTCACTGCACTGTGCACGAGCTGCGCTCTCTGCTGCAACGGCGCGCTGTTTCAGGCCGTTCGCCTCGACAGCGGCGAGGCGCGCGCGCTGAAGGTCGCGGGCCGACACCTGCTCGCGAGCGCCCAGGGCCCCTCGCTTCCTCAACCGTGCCCGTTGCTTCGCGGGTCGATCTGCGGCGCCTACGCCGAGAGACCGCTCGGCTGCCGTCGTTTCGAGTGCGACATGCTCCGCGCCTTCCGGCGTGGCGAGCTCACCCTGAACGAGTGCCTGGCGAGAATCGACCGGGTTCGCCGCTTCCTTGTGATCTGGGTGCCCTGCCAGGAGGACGAACCGGGCATAGCCGCCTCCGCGAGCCATTTGCTCGAACTCGCCGGTCTGCGAGAGCTCGTCCAGGCGGCGAAGGAGCGCAAACCCAGCGAGCTTCAACGCCTGGGTGACCCTGCCGGGTGATCAGGAAAAGCGCACAGCCCGCTCGGTGCGCTCGCGCACCTCGGGGAACAGCTGCCGCGCCGTCTCGAGCGGCCAGCGGCGGCATTGTCCCACTGGGAACCCCCTCTCTTGACGGTCGCCCGACTCGCCGGTACCCCCACAGGATGCGGGCATCATCGCTTATCCTGGCCAGCGGATCTCCCCGGCGGCGCGATCTGCTCTCCCGCCTCGAGGTGCCGTTCGCCGTGGTGCCCGCGGAGATCGAGGAGACGGCACGCTCCGGCGAGACCCCCCGGGCGCTGGCGGAGCGCTTGGCCCGGGAGAAGGCCGAGGCGGTCGTGGCCCAGCTCGGAAGGACGCCGCGCTGCGTGGTCCTCGGCTCGGACACCATCGTGGTGATCGGAGAAGAGGTTCTCGGCAAGCCGCGCGACCCGGAACACGCCCTCGCCCTGCTCCGCAAGCTCAGCGGCCGCACCCATCTCGTGATGACGGGAATCGCCGTGGTGGAGAGCGATACCGGCCGGGCGCAAAGTCGCGTCGTCGAGAGCCGGGTGACGTTGCGGAAGGCGGACGAGGCGGAGCTTCGCGACTACGTCGCTACCGGCGAGTCCCTAGACAAGGCGGGCGCCTACGCCCTGCAGGGCACCGGACGCCGCTTCATCGCAGGCATCGAGGGAAGCGAAACCAACGTGATTGGGCTTCCCCTGGAGGAAACCCTGGCAATGCTGCAGGATGCCGGCGTGGAGATCCCGGGATGTTGAGTGGGGGGATCTCGGAGCGTCTCCGCGCGGTCCGGGAGCGGGCGAAGGCCGCGGCGGTGAGGGCGGCTCGCGATCCGGGAGAGGTGGTGATCCTCGGAGTCGGCAAACGCCAGCCGGCCGAGCCCATCGCCGAAGCCGTCCGTGCCGGTCTCGACCACGTCGCGGAGAACTTCGCCCAGGAGGCCCGCGACAAGATCCCGCAGGTCGAAGCGATGCTGAGGGAGACGGCCACGGCCTCGCCCTGCTGGCACTTCGTCGGCCAGCTCCAGCGGAACAAGGCCCGCTACGTGGCACGCCTGTTCGACTGCGTGGAATCCGTCGACCGCATCGATGTGGCCCGGGAGCTCGACCACCGGGCGGCCATTGCGGAACGCCACCTCGACGTCCTGATCCAGGTGAACCTGAGTGGAGAGGTCCAGAAGGGGGGCGTGCCTCCCGATCGGGTCGGCCCGCTCCTGGAGGAATGCCGGAGCTGCGAGCGCATCCGGGTGACCGGCCTGATGACCGTACCCCCCGCGTCCGCCGAGCCCGAAGCGTCCCGGCCGGTCTTTACGGCCCTGCGCGAGCTGCGCACCGAATTGTCCGACAGGCCGGGGGGCGAGGCGCTGCGAGAGCTTTCCATGGGTATGTCTGCCGACTTCGAGGTGGCCATCGAGGAAGGCGCGACCATCGTTCGCGTCGGAACCGCGATCTTCGGCCCGAGGGAGAGAGAATAGATGGCGGAGAAGCTCGACCGCACCCACACCCGGATCGGCATCATCGGAGCTGGGGCCATGGGGGGAGCCCTCGCCGCGGGTCTACTCGCCTCTGGCACCTCGGCCGATGCCATCCGAGCTGCGGATCCCGATTCCGATCGCCGCAGGAACCTGGAAGAGAGCCGAGGCATCCGTTGCGGCGCCGACAATCGCGAGGTGGTGGAGCAGAGCGACCTGGTGGTACTGGCCGTCAAGCCCAACCAGGTAGCGGAGGTGCTTCGGGAGCTGGGGGGAGCGCACAACCCTGTGCTGACCCGCCCTCTCTGGGTCTCCATCGCTGCGGGAGTCTCCCTCACCTCCCTTGCGGAAGGGCTGCCCCCGGGCGCCCGGCTGGTGCGTAGCATGCCCAACACTCCAGCTCTGGTGGGAGAGGGGGCGACCGCCTTCGTGGCGAACCCCGAGGCGACGGATGCCGACCGGGCGGCGGCCCGCCTGCTCTTCGAGGCGGTGGGAACCGCCTGGGAGGCTCCCAATGAGGCGCTCATGGACGCGGTGACCGGGCTCTCGGGAAGTGGGCCCGCCTACGTGTTCGTGTTGCTGGAGGCGCTCGGCGACGCGGGAGTCCGCATGGGTCTTCCCCGGGAGGCGGCCCGAGCCCTCGCGACCCAGACGGTGCTGGGCGCCGCCAGGCTGGCGCTCGAGACCGGTCGAGATCCGGCGGACCTGAAGGCCCAGGTCACATCGCCCGGCGGCACCACCATCGCCGGTCTGGAGCGCCTGGAGGCGGCGGGGTTCCGATCGGCGATCCATGACGCGGTGGAGGCGGCCACCAGGCGCTCCCGGGAGCTGGGCAGGAGCTGACCCGCCCCTCTGGCCAGCTCGCTGCTGCGGGATTCTCCGCGACCTCTGCGTGTCGGGGATCACTCAAGAACTCCTGCGTTTGCGTCGATCTCTGCACCACGAGGAGGTCACCGTGAGACTCACGCCGCTGGATATCCGGAACCACCGCTTCTCCACCCGGGTGCGCGGACTCGACGCCGCGGAGGTCGAAGCCTTCGTGCGCCTGATCGCCGAGGACTACGAGGAGCTGGTTCGGGAGAATGAGGTGCTCCGTGACAAGACCCAGCACCTGGAGGCCCGGGTCGAGGATCTGGCTGCGAATGAAAAAATTCTTCAAACCACGATAGTTACAGCACAGCATCTAAGTGAGGACCTCAAGAAGACGGCGATCAAGGAGAGCGAGGTCCTGGTGTCGGAGGCCGAGGTGAGGGCCGAGAAGATCCTGGCTGCCTCCCATCGCCGGGCGGCAAAGCTGGCCCAGGACATCCGCGAGATGAAGCTGCTTCGGGCCCGGCTTGGTACCACCATCCGCTCGGCCATCGACACCTACCTGAGCTTGCTGGACGGTCTGAGCCAGGACGATCCGGAAGACGCGGTGGACGGCGAGAAGGTCGCCTATCTGACGCCTCCCCCGCGGGCGCCCGAGGCGAGCGAGGCTTGACGAGGCGCTAGTGCGACCACAGGTTTGGGGCCATGGGAGAAGGTCTCGCCTTCTGGATCTTTGTCACGCCGAGGGCCCGGCGAGAGGCTGTTGGAGGCCTTCGGGGCGATGCACTCCGAGTCTCCGTTACGGCTCCCCCCGTTGGAGGCAAGGCGAACGCAGCCTGTGTGCAGGCCCTCGCCGAAGCCTTCGGAGTGGGGCGGCGCGATGTGGAGATCAACCCGGGGGCCAGGGGAAGACGCAAGCGCGTGCGTCTGAGCGGCGAGACCCGGGCACTGGAGGAGAAGCTCCAGAAGCTGGCGATGACTCCCTGATTGAGATAACAAGGCCCCCCACAAATAGCTGGATTCACCGAGGTTTGGCGGCATGCCGGTCTACGAGTACATCTGCAAGGCCTGTGATCACGAGTTCGAGCGGGAGCAGCGGATCAGCGACAACCCCGTCAAGAAGTGTCCCGAATGCGGCGCCATGAAGGCGAAGCGACTGATTTCCCGAACCTCGTTCGTCCTGAAGGGGGGAGGCTGGTACAGCGACCTCTACTCCAGCACCCGCGGCGACTCGGCCAAGAGCAACGGCGGCGCGGAGTCCAGCGGCAAGTCCGAGCCCAGCTCCAAGCCCGAGTCCAGCCCACCCTCCAAGCCCTCCTCGGACCAGAAGGACAGCAGCTCCAAGGGATCCAGGGCCGCCGCCTGAGCGGCTGTTGAACTAAACCGCTTCGCGGTGGGTTGGCTTCCGCTCACTGCTGCGCCCCCTG
>Ga0307423_1000667_pt1 | contig 22891 bp, 14 predicted proteins | sample SalMarWE160310MG_FD_202154 | JGI IMG/M metagenome (GOLD analysis project Ga0307423, IMG submission 202154) | Salt marsh sediment microbial communities from the Plum Island Ecosystem LTER, Massachusetts, United States - WE1603-10 | ecosystem: Environmental > Aquatic > Marine > Intertidal zone >...
CGCCACGGCGATGCAGGCCCGCTCCACCTTCACGCCGGTCTCCCGGAGGAACTGGGCCACCACGGCTTCCAGCCCGTCGTACTCGGTGCTGGCGTACACGACCTCCCTCCCGAGCCGCGGGCTTCCGCCGCCAACCTCGAAGAGCGCGAGGCGCGCGTGCGTCCCACCCACGTCTCCGGCCAGGACGGGTCCGGGTCCTGCGCTCATGGTGCTCCTCCTTTGCCGGGGGCGTACCCCCGCGTGCGATGATGGAGCACCTAAGCAAGAGGTGGACCAGAGATACGCAGCGGGCCGCCGGGTGTCACCCCGGCGGCCCGCACATTCACCCCTGCCGCGTCGGACGCTAGGCGCCGCGGCTCAGACAGGTCTGCTCACCGATTCCGAGATTGGGGTTGTTCTGCTCCGCCTGGGGAACCGGCATGTTCACGTCGGTACCGTAGTTGCCGCCTTTGTGCCACGGCCCGACGGGGAAGACCGTGGCCTCGCTCCTCCCGTACTGGCGAATCAAGCGCCGCATGTCTCCCGTGCGGTACCCGCGACCATACTGCCAGAACGCCCTCTCCCGGAACAGCTGGTCCAGCCGGGCCGCTGCGCTTCCGGCGTCCGCGAGGGGCTCCATCCCCTTCGTCGCACGGGCGTCGTTCAGGGTGGCCAACGAACCCGCGGCGTCACCGGCGGCGAGTTGGGCCTCCGCCTCGATCATGCGTGCGTCCACACCCTGCATGATCGGGATCGGATCTCCCCGCCCCGGCCACAGCATCAGGACATGGAAGGGGCTCGTCAGGTCGTCCCGGTCGCTGCGCGTGACGCCGATGGACCTGCAGGCGTCGTCGCCCCCCAGACACACGGGCACGCGCGGGTCGTTCGCCGAGGCGAAGTCCATCCCGTTCGTCCCCTCGTGATCGCTCACGCTGTAGCGGCGCGAGTTAAGGTTCCACGACCAGAATGCGTTACTCCACGTGGTCTGCGAGTGGTAGTTGACGTACTCGAACGACGTCGCCACCCCCGCCACGGCCGCGGCCGCCTCGGTGAGGCGGTTCAGGTTCGCCAGGATCCGGCCCTTGGTGAGCGCCAGCGCGCTCCGTACCCGCACGTCGTCCGACGTGGAGCCGGTGATCTCGGTAAGCCCCTCGTTGGCGAGGGTGAGCGCGCGCTCGAAAGCGGCCTGGGTCGTCATGGGCTCGCCGTATTCCTCGCGGCCCTCCACGACGTCGCTGATGATCAGGCCGTCGCAGAAGTGCTCGGCGAGCAGGTCGATGACGTACGCCTGGAGGAGAAGCATCTCACCCACCTTCCACCCGGGCGCGGTCAGGTCGTATTCACGGATCAGGGCCACCGCCTGCTCCGCGGACAGACGTACGCGATGGAGCTGGCGATTGGTGTTCAGGATGTACGAGTTCGCGATCGTGATGACCCGCTGGTCGATCTCCTGTCGGTAGATGAACGAGTCGCCGTTGACCCATTCGTCTGTGAACAACCCGCCCAGCAGGAACAGGCTCTCGTCCCCGCTGGTGGCACCGTTGAAGCGGGACAGGGCGCCCAGGCGGACCGCCTCGGCCCCCGCCGCCGATTGAACGTTACTCGGGTTGATGATATCGGGGTCCTCCACGTTGAGGATTTCGTCAGGGCTGCACGCGACCGCCAACAGGCTCAGGCCGGCGATCATCGCGAGGGACGCGACCGATGTCGCCCGACCTCTGGTATTCGAAGTCATGGTAGGCGTCATCCCTAGAAGCCGACGGAGAGTCGGAGTGAGTAGTAGGTCCGTGGGCCGAACGACTGGAACTCGGACGTGCCGTCCGTGTTGCTGCCGAAGTAGGCCTCGGGGTCCACGCCGGTGTACTTGGTCCACAGGATTCCCAGGTTGCGCGCGGCCAGGGTGGCCGTGACGGTGTACCTACCCAGGATGCCGCCGGCGAAACCGCTGGGCGGCGACAGCGTGAGCGACAGCTCGCGGAAGCGGATGTAGTCGCCCTCCTCCAGGAAGCCGGCCACCGAGCGGCTGGGGTGCTCACGCACCATCACCGTGCGGGCCTGCTCGAACAGCGACGACTCCGGGTTGATGAGCCCTGAGCAGTTGAAGCGGCTCGCGCATCGGATGCGCTCGGTGTTGTTGTACATCAGGTGGCCGCCCTTGTAGTCCACCATCGCGTCAAGGCGAACCTGCCCGCTCCACATCGTGAGCCCGCTCGACAAGGCGGCCTCGTACTTGGGCAGCGAGCGCCCGCTGTATTGCGCCGTGTCGGCCACCGTGATCTCGCTCAGAGCCGGGTCGGCGTTGTACGTGATGATCCCGTTTCCGTCCTTGTCCTCCCACCCCAGCAGCCGGCGAGACCACCAGCCGTTGATGGGATAGCCCTCACGCTGCTGCCGGGTGGAGCTGCTGACGATGTTGGGCAGGCCACCCAGGCTCACCAGCTCGTTGTCGTTCATCGACGCGTTGAGGGTGAGCATCCAATCAAGGGAGTTCCTGCGGAGGACGGTCGCGTCGATGAGCGCCTCGAAGCCCTTGTTGCTCACCTCGCCCAGGTTCTCGAAGCGGGACGTGGCGCCCGTGCCCAGGGACGGCGGGAGAATCCGGCTGATCAGCGCGTCCTTCGACGTCTTGTCGTAGTACGTGACCTCCGCCGAGAGGCGGTTGTCGAACATGGTGGCGTCGAAGCCCACCTCGACCTCGGTGGATCGCTCGGGCTTGAGGTTGGCGTTGCCCAGGGTGCTGAACACCAGGCCGGTCTCCTCGCCGCTCTCACCCAGGAACTGCGTGGTCGAGTAGTACTGCACCGCGTCGGTGGTGCCGGGCTGCACGCCCGACGCGCCGTACGCCATGCGCAGCCGTAGCTGGTTCAGCCAACCGGGCGTGGGGAAGAAGGATTCCTCGGAAAGGACCCAGGACGCCGAGAACTTCGGGTAGAAGACCGTCTTGAAGTCGGCGCCGAACGCGCTGTTCCGGTCGGACCGCAGGGCGCCGGTGACGAACAGGCGGTCGCGCCACGCGATCCTCTGCTCCACGTACGCGCCCAACGTGCGGCTCTCGGTCGTGGTCTCGCTGGCGTCTCGGACCGCGGCGGCGGAAACGGTCTGCGCGCCGGGCGGAAGCGTGCTCCCGCTCGCGTAGTTGCCGTCGAACAGGCTGCGGTAGTACTGCACGCCGAGGGAAGTCTGCGACTCCGTCTCGTCGCTGATGCGCCGCGTGGCCGTGCCGCCCAGGTCGAAGGTGTAGTTGTAGAAGCTGTGGCGGTTGTCCCTCTTGAAGCCCAGGCGGTTGGTGGTGTGGGTGCAGTTCTCGAATCGGCAGATCTGTGTGTCGATCCGGCCGACGTAGTCCAGGCCGAAGTTGCCTCGGAAGGCCAGCCACGGCTCGGGGCGCCAGTTGGCGTTCACCGAGTTGATGAAGCGCTCGATGGACTGCATGGACTCCCGCTGGTAGATCAGCCGGGGCGTGAACTCGCGCCACCCGAAGAGCGTGTCGCCGGCGGCGTTCAGGTTGTACTTGAAGCCCGGCCCGCCGTACACGTTCCCGGTGATCCCCGCCGTGCCCGAGTCGTCGGCCTCGGGGAGCCGCAGGTCCGATGAGATGTACCCGGAGCTGAGCGCCAGGTCGACCTCGTCGGACAGGCTGATGTTCAGGTTGGCCCGCAGCGAGCCCTTCTTCCACCGGTTCTGGTTCTGCTGTTCCTCCGTGAGGGAGAGGCCGTGGCTGGCCATGTACTGCTTCTCGAATTCCGGCACCTTGATGGTCCCCCGCTCGTCCTCCCACTCGCCGTGCAGGAAGTAGCGGATCGTCTCGGTGCCACCCCGCACCTGCAGCCCGTGCTGCTGGCGGTAGCCTACGCCATAGGGAGTGGACTCCGGGTCGTCGAAGAGGTTGTAGCTCGTGAGGCTGTCCTGCGCGCACACCCCCGCCGCGGCCTGGGTGAGGAAGCACTGGACGGTGTTGGACCGGGTGGATGTGGTGCCGGACGTCGAGCCCGTTCGCCAGCCCCGGTACGCGGTGGGGTAGGGGTTCTGGTCCGTGATCGCCGTCTGCTCCGTGTAGTAGGTCCACTGCGGCCGGCCCGCGATGCCCCGCTTCGTCGTGATGACGATCACGCCGTTGGCGGCGTCCGTGCCGTACAGCGTCGCCGCGGAGGGCCCGCGAACCACCTCGATGGACTCGATCTCCTCCGGGTTCAGGTCGCCCACCCGGCTGGTCCTGGTCCCGCCGACGCTGATGGAGAACGAGTTGGACGAGTTCTCCATCCGTATGCCGTCGATGACGTAGATGGGATCCCTGCTGAGCGACAGTGAGCTGATGCCGCGAATGCGCACGCGCCCGCTCATCCCCGTCTGCGTGCCCGGGATCACCATCACGCCCGGTGCCCGGGCGAGAAGGAGGTCGTTCATGTTGGCGACGGCCTTCGTCTGCACGAGCGAGGCCGCCGAGACCTGGGCGATGGCGTTGCCCACCTCGACTTTGCGCTGCTCTCCCGTCGCGGTGACGACCATCCCTGTGAGGGCGAGGGGAACCGGTCCGATGGCGAAGTCCGCGACGCTGGTCTCGCCAGCGACCGCCGAGACCTCTCGCGTCTCGTCCGCGTATCCGAGACGGGTGGTGCGCAGGGTCACCGACCCCGCCGCGACGCCCCGGATGATGTAGCGCCCTTCGGCATTCGTGAGCGCGCTCTGGTTCGTGCCGACGACCGTTACCTGGGCCTCGGACACCGCCTGCCCCGTCAGGGCATCGGTGACGCGGCCCACGACGGTCGCCTGCTGAGCGGACACCGGGCTCCCCGCGCTGAGGGGGATCACGGTGCAGAGCACGGCGACGAGCCGACATGCAAATCGACCCATTCGGACCTCCTGGTAGTGGACAGCTGCGAAAGGTGTCCCCTACCCGCCTTGCACTTGACGATGGGGGCCTGCGGCTATACTGGCAATAGGTCGGAACCGGGATTTCACTGGGTGTGGCCCGACCGCCGTCGCGGACCCCACAATGTCCTCCCGCCACCGATCCGTACTCCCTCGAAAGGAAGGGCACGCCATGCGCGGCCTCCTCGTCCTCTCCGTGGCGGTCGGGACGGGGCTGTCGCCGTGCGCCGCCGTCCCCAACGAGGACCGGAGCTGGCGTCCAGAGACAACCAGGCGGAGGTGCTGATCGGCGAGCTGAGCCGGATGGCGTGGGAGGCGTTGGACGGATCGGTCGGACCCCGGGGAGGCTCGGGTCCGGGGCCGTAGGCCACCGCCCTATGCCGAGGAACGATTCCAGCGCGGGATCAGTAGACTCCGTGGTTCTGGCGCGATCCAGCCGTCTTGGCGAGACTTAGCCGCCCATCGACCAGTCCCGAACCACGGCCCCACACCCGGGAGAGAGCCAACCGAGTGCGGTCCAAGCTCACGATCTTCGGCATCGCCTTCCCGGTGGTGATGGTCCTCGACCTCATCACGAAGCGGTGGGCGCTCAGCGCGCTCGCGTCCCGGCACGGCGAGCTCTTCGGCGGCCTCGTGCCCCTGACGCTCGCCTTCAACAAGGGCGCCGCCTTCGGAATCCGCCTGGGGGAGGACTCCCGCTGGTTCTTCGTGCCCGTGACGATCGTGGCGTTGGGGCTCCTCGCGCTGCTCCTGCGCCAGGCGTCGTCGCGAGACTACCTGCGCATCGTCGCGATCTCGCTCGTGATCTCGGGCGCGCTCGGCAACCTCTACGACCGCCTCCGATGGGCCCGCGGCGTCATCGACTTCATCGGGCCGATCGACCTCGGCTTCTGGGACTTCCCGATCTTCAACGTGGCCGACATGGCGATCACGTGCGGCGCCATCCTCCTGGCCCTCTCCTTCTGGATGGAGGAGCACGAGGAGCAACAGGTCGAGGCCCGGCCGGACACACCGCCCGTCGGGTCGACGGGCGAGGCGGGGAACTGACGCGCGGTCGGGCTACTCGGGCGCGCGTGGCACGAACAGGAGGTATTCGATGCGCCGGCCCCGCATGCGCACGACCCTCAGGCTGCCCGACTCCACCTCCACCTGGTCCCCGACGATGGGGATGCGGTTGAGTCGCCCGAAGACGAACCCGCCCAGCGAGTCGTAGCCCTCCTCCTCGTCCTCCGTCGGCGCGAAGCCCAGCCGCTCGCTCGCCCCGCGAAGGGGGACACCGCCCCACACGCGCAGGCGTCCCCCCGGCAGCTCGTGGAAGTCCTCGGGCTCGTCGGACTCGTGCTCGTCCTGGATCTCGCCGATGATCTCCTCGATCAGGTCCTCCAGCGTCACGAGACCCGCCGTTCCGCCGAACTCGTCCACGACAATCGCCATCTTCGTGCGCTGCCTGCGCATCTCCGGGATGAGGTCCTCGACCGGCTTCGACGCCGGCGCGAAGGGGACGGGGCGGGTGATGCTGCGGATGCGGGTCACCCCCTCGCGGTCCGCCCGCCACAGATCCCGCGCGAGCAGGACCCCGGCGATGTGGTCCAGCGTCTCCTCATAGACCGGCAATCGGAGGTGCCCGTCGTCGAGCATCAGCGCTTTCGCCTCGTCCACGGTCGCGTCCAGCGCGATGGCCACCATGTCGGTGCGGGGCGTCATCACCTCCCCGATGGAGACCTCGTCGAGCCGGATCACGTTCGACATCACCTTCCACTCGTCCTCGTCGAGGGCGCCTTCCCGGCGTCCGATCTCGGCGAGCACCTCGAGCTCCGCGCGGCTGATGGTCGGGCCTTCCGAACTTGGCGTGATCAGGCGCCCGATGAAGCCCAGCGGGATGATGATCGGCTTGGTGAGGATGATCAGGACCCGGAGCACGTAGGCCGCGGGCTTGGCGAGGCGCTTCCAGTAGACGGCGCCCACCGTCTTGGGAACGATCTCCGAGAAGATCAGCACGGAGAAGGTGAGCACCGCCGAGAACAGCGCCATCCACGTGCTTCCGAAGACGCGCCCCGCCACCGCACCACCCAGCGCCGCCCCCATGGTGTTCGCGATCGTGTTCAGCGTCAGGATCGCGGCGATGGGCTCGTCCACCTTCTTTCGTGCCCGCCCGAACCAGTCTCCCGCCCACTCCCCCCGATCCTGCATGAGGGCGACGTGCGAATGCGTGACGGAGAGGAAGACCGCCTCGAGGATGGAGCAGAGGAACGAGGTGGCGAGCGTGATCCCGAGGATCCACAGGAGCGTCGTCATGGTGGGTCGCCCACCTGAAAAGGAGGGGTCGTCCCCGATCGCGGGACGACCCCGATCCTCACAGGTTCGGACGGCTCAGCCTTCCAGCGCCGCGTCCAGGGTGATCTTCGTGGCGGCCAGCGCCCTGGAAACCGGACAGCCGACCTTGGCCTCTTCCGCGTGCTTCCCGAAGTCGGCGGCGCCGATACCGGGGACGGTGGCGCGGGTGCTCAGCTCGATCAGGGAGATTCCGTCTCCGCCGATGTGGACCTTCGCCGTGGTCCGCACGCTCGTCGGCGTGTGCCCGGCTTTCGCGAGGATGTTCGACAGCGCCATGGAGAAGCACCCGGCGTGGGCCGCGGCGATCAGCTCCTCGGGGTTGGTCCCGGTCCCTTCCTCGAAGCGCGAGCTGAAGGAGTACTGCCCGTCGAAGGACCCCGTGTCGGTCTTCATGGTGCCCTTCCCCTTGGGGAGGTCACCCTTCCATTCGGCACTCGCGGTACGAACCGGCATCGATCGTCGCTCCTTGGTCGGTGAGCACGGATGAGTCGAGAGTTCCGGCAGCATACCCGTCATGTCGGGCGCCGGTCCCTGCAATCTCCCGTTCCCGCCGCTCGAGGGTCAACACCCCCGCGACCGGCGCGGTCAACATCCGGCGGGGGTGCGGGTGTCCCCGGTTCACTCGCGATGGCCTTCAGGTTGACGCCGCGCCCGTCGGCGCGGAGTATGTCTGAATCCCTCCCGAAAGAGCACCCACGGAAGAGGCGGAAGCATGTCCCAACGTATCGTGCGTCCGCTCCTCGCCTTCGTCCTGACCGCCGTCATGGCGGCTCCGGCATGGGCCCAGCACAGGGTCACGACACCCGAGGAGCAGTTCGGCTTCCAGATCGGAGCCGACTATCAGTTGATCAACTACGCGCAGCTGCACGAGTACTGGATCAAGCTGGCAAACGAATCGGACCGGATGATCCTGGACACCATCGGCTACACCGAGGAAGGCCGGCCCCAGCTCCAGGCCATCATCTCGTCCTCGGAGAACATCCGTAACCTGGACCACTACCGGGAGATCTCCCAGCGGATGGCCAAGGCCGAGGGCGTCACCGAGGCCGAGGCCCAGCAGCTCGCCAAGGAAGGCAAGGCAGTGGTGTGGATCGATGGCGGGCTCCACGCCACCGAGGTCGTGGGTGCGCATCAGCTCATGGAGCTGGTGTACCGCCTGAACGACTACACCGATCCCGAGACCACCCGGATCCTAAACGACGTCATCGTGCTGGCCACCCAGGTGAACCCCGACGGCCAGGACCTGGTCTCCAACTGGTACATGCGGGAGTCGGACCCGCTGAAGCGCAGCACGTCCAACATCCCGGTGCTGTACAACAAGTACGCGGGCCACGACAACAACCGCGACTTCTACATGTCGGCGTTGGAGGAGACCACCAACATCAACCGGTCCCTGTACCGGGTGTGGTTCCCCCAGATTGTCTACAACCACCACCAGACCGGCCCAGCGGGTGCGGTCATCTTCGCGCCTCCCTTCAGGGATCCGCCGAACCACTTCCTGGACCCCCTCATCCTCACGGGGCTGGACCAGGTGGGCTCGGCCATGCATCAGCGCTTCATCCTGGAGGGGAAGGGGGGGAGCACCATGCGTTCGGGTGCGTCCTACTCCACCTGGTGGAACGGGGGGCTGCGCACCGAGCCGTACTTCCACAACATGATCGGGCTCCTCACTGAGATCATCGGGAACCCGACCCCCATCGAGGTGCCGTTCATTCCGCGGCAGCAGTATCCCCACGGTGACCTGCCACTCCCGGTGGAACCCACCAACATGTGGCATTTTCGGCAGTCCATCGAGTACTCGATGACGGCCGACTGGGCCGTGATGGACTACGCCTCGCGCAACAAGGACCACCTGCTGTACGACATCTGGAAGATGGGGAACAACTCCATCCAGCGCGGCAGCGAAGACTACTGGACGGTGAAGCCCCATGAGATCTACGCCGCCGAGGAGGTGGTGCAGCGAGGCGACCACGACGACTACGTGCGCCTGATGAAGAAGCCGGAGGACCGGGATCCCCGGGGCTTCATCATCCCCTCCGACCAGCGCGACTTCCTCACGGCCACCAAGTTCGTGAACGCGCTGCTGAAGACGGGCGTGGACGTGGACCGGGCAACCGCCGCCTTCACCGTAGAGGGGAAGACCTACCCGGCGGGCTCCTACGTGGTGAAGACGGACCAGGCCTTCCGGCCCCACGTGCTGGACATGTTCGAGAAGCAGGACCACCCCAACGACTTCGCCTATCCCGGCGGCCCGCCCATCCCTCCGTACGACGCCACCGGTTGGACCCTGGCCTGGCAGATGGGGGTGGACTTCGATCGCATCCTCGACGGCTTCGACGGCCCCTTCCAGAAGATCACGGACGAGCTGGTGTCGCCTCCGCCCGGGAGGATCGCGGGTGCGTCGAACGCGACCGGCTACCTGGTGGACCACATCAACGACGCCTTCACCGCGGTGAACCGGACGCTCAAGGGCGGCGGCAAGGCCTGGTGGTATACCCAGCCGGTCCGGGCCGGCAACGCGTCTTTCCAGTCCGGGGCCTTCTATCTGGAGACCGACCGGGCGACCATCGAGGGCCTGGCGAAGGACAAGGGGTTGAGCTTCGTGGGCGTCACCTCGAAGCCTTCCGGCAACGCGATGGAGCTCCAGCCCGTCAAGGTCGGCCTGGCCGACGTCTACGGCGGCTCCATGCCGTCGGGGTGGATGCGCATGCTCCTCGAGGACTTCGAGTTCGACTTCGACGTCCTCTATCCGCCACAGCTGGACAACAGCGACCTGTCGGCCTACGACGTCCTGCTCTTCGAGGACGGCCTGATCCCCGAGGCTGACGGCGGCGGTCGGTTCCGGGGTGGAGACAGGGAGATCGATCCATCGACGATCCCGCCCGAGTACAGGGATCGCCTGGGCCGCATCACGGTGTCCACGACGGTGCCGAAGATCCTCGACTACGCCCGCCAGGGCGGCGCGGTGATCGCCATCGGCTCGTCGTCGAACCTCGCCCTCAACTCGGGGCTGCCGATCTCCGACCACATGGTGGAGGACGGCAAGCCGCTGAGCATGGAGAAGTACTTCATCCCGGGCACGCTCATCGACATGAAGATCGAGCACATCAGCCCGCTGGCCGACGGCATGGGCGAGTACGCGCCGGTCATGTTCAGCCGGAGCCCGACGTTCACGCTCGAGCCCGACGCCGCGGAGCACGGCGTGCGGGCCATCGGTTGGTACGACAAGGACAAGCCGCTGCGCAGCGGGTGGGCGTGGGGCCAGGAATACCTCAAGGACGGCGTGGGCGCCATCGAGGCCGACTTCGGACAGGGCAAGCTCTTCCTGTTCGGGCCCGAGCTCACCTTCCGCTCGCAGCCCCACGGGATGTTCCCGTTGGTGTTCAACGGGATCTACTACGGCCCGGCGAAGGGGAAGCCGGTCATGAACTGAGCGGCCACCGAGGCTCTGGCCAACGCTTCGCGTCTCACCGCGAAGACGGGGGCGCCCGGCCATCGGCCGGGCGCCCCCTCACGCTCGAATGACCCCTCAGGTGGGCTGGTCGGTCGGGCGGATGAGGATCTCGTTGACGTTCACGTGCTCCGGCGACGTCACGGCGAAGACGACCGCGCGGGCGACGTCCCGGGGACCGAGCGAGCGCCGCTCCTCCCAGTTGGATTGGAACGCTTCGCGCCGGGACGGATCGGGGATGTGGTCGGTGAGCTCGGTGTCCACCACGCCCGGCTGCACATCGGTAATCCGGATGCCGTGCGCCGCCGACAGCTCGAGCTGCATCCCCCACGAGAGGGAGCGCACTGCGAACTTGGTGGCAGAGTAGACCGAGCCACCGGGGAAGGGGCGGCGGCCCGCCACCGAGCCCACGTTGACGATGTGGCCCGAACCACGCTCGAGCATGGTGGGCAGCACCGCGGCGATGCCGTGCAGCACGCCCTTCACGTTCACATCGACCATGCGCACCCAGTCGTCCACCCGCAGCTCCGTCACGGGCGACAAAGGCATGATGCCGGCGTTGTTGACGAGCACGTCGATCCGCCCGAAGCGGTCCAGCGCGAGGCCGGCCAGCGCCTCGACGTCCCCAAGAACGGTCACGTCGGTCGCCCGCAGCTCCACCCGTCCTCCACGCTCGCGGATCCCTCCGGCCACCTCTCGGAGTCGCTCTTCCCGGCGGGCCCCGAGCACGACCGCGGCGCCGGCCTCGGCGAGCGCCTCGGCCACGGCCGCCCCGATGCCGCTCGAGGCACCCGTGACGACGGCGACCCGCCCGTCCAGCTTGTCCGGCACGGTCAGCTCGCCGACGCGACGCCCGCCTGCGCCAGCAGGATGAGCAACGCCCGCTTCAGGCCCACCGTGCCGTTCTGGTTCAGGAACCACTCGTTGAGCGAGTGCGCACCCCCCGCCACGCCGCCACCGCCGATGGTGATGGCGGGGATCCCCAGCGAGATCGGGATGTTCGAGTCGGTCGAGCTGCGTCCCAGACGCGGCTCGATGCCCAGGAACCGCGTCGCCGCCACGGCACGCTGGACGATGGGCGCGTCCTCGGCCACCTCTCCCGAAGGCCGGTCCCCGATGAGCTCCATGTCGACGGTGAGCGCGTCGCCGCGTCGCCGGATCGCGTTCTCCTCCTCCACGGCCTGCTGGACCGCGTGGTGGAGGGCCGCGTCGATGCGCTCCAGGCTCGCGGGGCTCTCCGAGCGCATGTCCACGTCCATCCAGGCCTCGAAGGGGATGGAGTTCACGGACGTGCCGCCACCGATCACCCCTACGTTGTAGCTCGTGCGCGGCCCGGAACGGGTGAGCGAGTCGCCCGCGAGGTCGAACTCGTAGATGGCGCGCCCGAGGGCGTGCGCGGGGTTGGCGAGCCCGAAGGCGCCCCAGGAGTGCCCGCCGGGCCCGTGCACCGTGACCCTGTAGCGGTGCGAGCCCAGGCCCTGGTGCGTGACGCCCGCGTCACCCGTGCCATCGATGGAGATGAAGCTCTCGATGGGCGGGCCTCCCTCGCGGAAGAGGTTCTTCATCCCCCGAAGGTCGCCCTGGCCTTCCTCGCCGACGTTCCCGATGAAGAGGATGTCGGCGTCGGTGCGCACGTTCGCGGCGTTCATCGACCGCACGAGCGCGAGTACGGTGACGAGCCCCCGCGTGTCGTCGCCGACCCCGGGCGCGTACAGCGTGTCGCCCTTCATGCGTAGGGTCACGTCGGTGCCCTCGGGGAAGACCGTGTCCAGGTGGCCGGCGATGGCGATCGTCCCGCCCGACCCCGAGCCCCGTCGGAGGCCGATCACGTTGCCCACCTCGTCCACCCACGCGGTGTCGACTCCGGCCTCCCGCAGCATGGAGAGGAACCGCCGCCCGCGCGCCTCCTCACCGAAGGGAGGGGCGGGGATCTGGGTGAGCTCCTCGAGCTGGGCCATGGTCTGCGCATCCGTCGCGTCGATCACCTCCATCGCCCGCTGGACGGCGGGATGGCGGGCGAGACTTCGCACCTGCTCGTCGTACGACGAGCCCTGGGCCAGGAGCCCCCGGCCCGGAAGGAGGAACAGGGTCAGAATGGCCGCGGAGCGAGCGGTGCGGAGCATGCGATCTCCAGAGACGAATCAGGGCGCGAAGGACGGGGGCGGGATTCCCGGAGCAGCGACGGTAAGTGGGCCGGGCCGGGAGGACAATGCCCCATGGCTCGGACGCGTCCGACAGTTGATTTTTCGCCCTCTTTCCCCGAAGGTACGAGGCTGTATTTCCGGCCCCGCCAGGCCCTCGGCAGGGGCCTTCCAACCCCGGACCCCCGACGCGTTTGAGCCGCCCCGCCTCCATGCCTCTCTCGATGCCCCGACCCCTGGCGCGTTGGTTCGCGGGCCTTGGGCGGCGCGCCGAGGACACGCTCGAGCACGCGGGGGCGATGGGCTCGCTGTCCTGGCAGATCGTCCTGAGCATCGTGCGGATGCAGGTCTCGTTCCGCGACGTGGTCCAGCAGCTGTACATCATGGGCATCCAGAGCCTGCCCATCGTCCTGGTCACCGGCTCTCTGGCCGGGATCGTCACCAGCCAGCAGGGAGGCTACCAGTTCACGGGAGCCGTGCCGCTCTACGTGCTCGGCAGCCTGGTCGTGGAGACCGTGGTGCTGGAGATGGGCCCGGTGTTGACCGCCATCGTGCTGGTCGGTCGCGTGGGGGCCCGCATCACCGCCGAGCTCGGCACGATGGTGGTCTCCGAGCAGATCGACGCCTACCACTCCCTCGGGCGCGACCCCATCGCGCTGCTGGCCGCGCCCAGGGTGCTCGCCGGCATCATCGTGATGCCGCTCCTGGTCGGGTTCGCGGACATGATCGGGATCCTCGCCGGGCAGATCGCCGCCACCTGGCAGGTCGGGCTGAGCTGGGAGTCGTTCTTCTACGGCGCCCGGCTCTTCTGGCACTCGTGGGACCTGCTCTACTCGCTGACGAAGGCGCTCGTGTTCGGGCTGGCCATCCCCCTCATCTCCGTGCACATGGGGCTGCGCACCAAGGGAGGCGCCGAAGGGGTGGGGCGCACGACCACGCAGGCCGTCATGTTCATGACGTTGACGATCCTGATCCTCGACGCGCTCTTCCCGCCGCTGATGCTGCAGTGAGGATGGTGTCGTGATCCGATACAGGAACATCCACAAGGCCTTCGACATCCCGGTCCTCACGGGTGTCGACATGGACGTCGAGACCGGGGAGATGTTCGCCTTGTTCGGGCCCTCGGGCACCGGGAAGAGCGTGCTCCTCAAGACGACGATCGCGCTCATCCGTCCGGACCGCGGCGATGTCGAGGTCAACGGCGAGTCGGTGTTCTTCGGCGGAAAGGGCTCGCTCGAGGCGGTTCGCCGTCAGGTCGGATACGTCTTCCAGAACGCGGCCCTGTTCGATTCCTTCAACGTCTTCGACAACGTCGCCATGGGCATCCCCGAGGACCGTCTGAGGACGATGAAGCGCGCCGAGACGGCGGTAGCCGTCTGGCGTGCCCTCGAGCTGGTCAACCTCGAACCGCGCGAGGTGATGGAGAAGCTCCCCGCCGAGCTGTCCGGAGGGATGAAGAAGCGGGTGGGGATCGCACGGGCGATCGTGGGACGTCCGAACGTGCTGCTCTGGGACGAGCCGACCACCGGGTTGGACCCGATCAACACCGCGGCCGTGGAGCGGCTCATCACCCGGCTGTCGAACGAGCTCGAGGTGACCTCGCTCCTGGTCACCCACGACGTGGAGGGCGGCCTGGACATCTGCGACCGCGTCGCCATGCTCGACGGCGGAATCCTGCGTTTCTGCGGGACGCCGGCCGAGTTCCGGCAATCGAACGATCACGTGGTCCAGGCGTTCATCGACCGCGCGGCCGCGGAGGCGGCACTCGACATGGTTTCGGAGACCTATGACTGACATGCCGAAGGCGGAAGGCCGCCGTCGTCCGACCGACGAAGAGATTCTCAGGGCCGCGCCCTCGAGCACAGGGGGCCGCGAGGTGCGCGTGGGCATCTTCGTCCTCCTGGGCCTGATCTCGTTCGTGGTGGTTCTCTTCCTGCTCACGGATCCGGCCACGCTGCGCGGCCGGTACATGCTCGTGACCGAGGTGGACAACGCCGGCGGCGTGCGCAGGGGCGACCCGATCCAGATGCGCGGCGTCAACATCGGCCGTGTCAACAAGTTCGAGATGGAGCCGAACGAGCGGGTGGCGATCACGATGGAGATGGACGGGCAGTGGAAGATCCCCGTGGACTCGCGGACCGAGATGGGCGCGAGCGGCATTTTCGGGGGGAGAACGCTGGAGATCATTCCCGGCCACGCACAGCAGCTGCTCCAACCGTGGGACACGCTCCCCGGGGCGGAGGGTGCCAGTGGGGGGCTGCTGGGCAACGTCGACGCGCTCAGCGGGAAAGCCGACACCGTGCTCGATCGCATCCGCACGCTCCTGGACACCGGGACGGTGGCCTCGGTCCAGAAGAGCGCGACGGAGCTGGAGACGCTGCTGAGCCAGCTCTCCTCCATGACGCGCGAGCAGCGGGGGACGCTGCAGCGCCTCACGCAGAGCATGGCCAGCACGGCCGAGGAGCTGGAGGGGGCGGGGCCGGACGCCCGCCGCGCCATCGCGCGGGCCGACTCGACGATGGCCGTGCTTTCGCAGACGGGGGCCAGCCTGGACCAGGCCGTCGCGTCCCTCCGTACCCTCCTCGATCGCATGGAGCGCGGGGAGGGCACGCTGGGCCGGCTGTCTTCGGACGAGGCCCTCTACGAGAACATGAACAAGGCGGCGGAGAGTATCGCGGCGCTGGTCGAGGACATCCGCGCCAACCCGCGGCGGTACATCAACATCAGCATCTTCTGACCTGAAGCCGGGCGGGTGTGGCCGGAAGCCCGCCCCGGGGCCTCCTCGCCTGCCGGGCGGCCGACGCGCGTCGATGTCCTCCCTTCAGGACGGCATGTGTACCGTCATCTGGACCCTCGACACCCCGCTCGTGTAGGAATGATCAGGATTCTCCCCGCTTTTCCACATGGCATGAGGCTTGCCCCTCCACCGGTACGGAAGGCGCCGTCCCCCGTGGCGCCCCCCGGTCCCTGGAGGCCCTTCGATGAGACGATTCCCCCGCCTGCCGGGACGCCCCGCCCTCGCGGCGGTCGTCCTCGCCGCGATCGCTTTTCCGGCCGCGGCCACGGCCCAGCAGCACCGCGACTTCCTGTTCCGGACGCCCAGAGCCACGCTCGGGCTACGGGTCGGGTACGCCGTGCCGGCCGCGTCCAGCGAGATCTTCGACTTCACGCAACAGCAGCTCACCGTCAGCCGCTCCGACTTCCGGTCGGCGACATGGGGCGGGGAGCTCGCCATCCGCGTGACCCCCCGCGTCGACGTCGCGATGGACTTCAGCTACGCCCGGTCCCGGACGCTCTCGGAGCTCCGCGACTGGGTGGACAACAACGACCTGCCCATCCAGCAGACCACGGAGTTCCAGCGGGTCCCCCTGACCTTCGGCGCGAAGGTGTACCTCATGGATCGCGGCCGCTCCATCAGCCGGTTCGTGTGGATCCCGACCCGGTGGGCCCCGTTCGTGGGCGCTGGCGCAGGATGGGTCTGGTACCGGTTCGAGCAGAACGGGGACTTCATCGACTTCAACACTCCGGACCTGCAGATCATCAACGGCGTCGCGACCTCGGAAGGCCACGCGCCGACGATGAACCTGTTCGGCGGAGCCGACTGGTCGCTCAGCTCCAGCTTTCTCCTCACGGTCGAAGGGCGCTATTCTTGGGCACGTGCGGCGATGAGCCAGGACTTCTCGGAGTTCAATCGCATGGACCTGTCGGGCTTCCAGGCCACGGCGGGCATCTCGGTCCGGTTCTGACCGGAAAGGAAACGACCATGGCGAATCATCGAGCGAACGGACTGCGCAGCACGGTGCTGGCGCTGGCACTCGCCGCCCTGGCACCCGCGATCGCCTCGGGGCAGGACACCGATCCCCGGCTGCTCCCCTGGCTCGGCTGCTGGGAGCCCGCCACCGGCGCGGACGTCGGCGACCTGCTGTGCGTGCAGCCGGCGGCGCAGAACGAAGCGGTGGAGGTCGTCCGCCTCTCCGGAAACGAGATCGTCTCCCGCGAGCTGGTGTGGGGCGACGGAGCCCGGCACGACGTGGCTCGTGAGAGCTGCGACGGCTGGGAGCAGGGCACGTTCTCCGAGGACGGCCGGCGGCTGTTCATCAGGTCCGAGTATGCCTGCGAGTCGGGCGGCACCGAGGAGGGCGCCGGCATCATGGCCATGGCCTCGCCGGCCGAATGGCTCGACGTGCGCGTGTCCGGGAAGGAAGGGGACCGTATGGCGTGGGTCCAGCACTACCAGCTGGTGGACAGGGAGCGCACGGAAGCGGCCGGCTTCGGCGACGTCCTCGGGGACCTCAGCTGGAGCGCGCGCTCCGCCAGGATGGCCGCGAGCGCACCGCTCGACGTCGACGACGTGATCGAGGCGAGCGCCCAGGTGCCCCACGAGGCCGTGGAGGCGCTGCTCGCGGAGCGCGGCGACCGGCTGGCCCTCGACGCGAGCCAGCTCGAGCGCATGGCCGACGCCGGCGTGGCGGCGAGCACCATCGACGTGGCGGTGGCCGTGAGCTACCCGGAGACCTTCCAGGTCGCCCAGGGCGCCGAGCCGGAGCGGGTGCCCGTGGACGAGACGAACCTCGACCGTCCGTGGATGTACCGCGGCTACGGCCTCTACAATCCCTACTACCTCGATCCGTTCTACCGCTACGGATACGGCTACGGCTACGGGCTGGGATACGGAGGCAACTACGGCGGGTACTACGGAGGCTACTACGGCGGGTACGGCTACGTGCCGACGGTCGTGGTGGTGGGCCGCCAGCCGAGCCAGCACCTCCGCGTCGTGAACGGTCGCGGCTACACGCGTGGCGGGTCGTCCGCCGGCGCGTCCCGGACCTACGTGCCCTCGGGTTCGCGCCCCAGCAGCGCGGCCCCGCGGTCCGGCTCCGGCGCATCGACGGGCAGGACGGCCAAGCCCAGGGGCGGGGGCGTCTCGCGCAGCTCGGGCAGCGTGTCGTCCGCCCCCAGCAGCTCGCGCCCGTCGTCGACCGTCAGGACGGCCAAGCCGAGGGGCGGACGGGGGCGCTGATCCCCGGACTCCTGGATCGCCGGCAGGGAGCGGCCCCGGGGAAATTCCCCGGGGCCGCTTCTCTTCGGCTCCGAGCTTGACGCGTCACCCCGCGGGAGGGATCGTTGGTTCCCCCAGGCGCCGACGTGCGCGCCGGGGTCGGACACCACCGGAGGTCGACATGCTCAATCCCCGGACACGGCAGGTTTTTCGACTGCGGGCCACCGGACTTCTCTGTCCATTCCTGGTCGGGTGCGCGGCATCGAGGTGCTCCTGTACCACAACCCCGAGATCCCCCTGCGCGTCGTCGAGGCCAAGGACCTGACGCAGGATCCGGGACCCGGGTTGTTCCATGCACGAGTGGGTGTCAACGGGGACGTCGACTCGAAGGTGGAGGAGCTCCAGCGCATCCTGGCGGGGGGCTGTGCTGGCTCGCCGCCAAGCTCACGGGAAGGACCACGGAACGGGACTTCAACCGGGTCCGGTACCGCTACAACGCGCTGATCCGGGCAGCCTACGGCGGCGGGGAGCCACTCTTCGACATCGCGGCCCTGGAGTCGGTGGCTCCCGAGGTGGCGAGAGCCTTCCTGGCATTCCTCGCGAACCTCCCCCCGCCGGGGAGCTCGACGGACTGAGGGCGTGAGGATCCGCGACGACCAGCGTGCGCCCGTGCGCGAAGGGCCCGGCCTCTCATCCGAGGCCGGGCCCTTCCGTCAGGCCGTCCGGTAGTCGCCCCGTCGGGCGCCTACGCCCCGCGGGCTCCTACCATCCCGGAGCCAGGTTGAAGCCCCAGTGCCACCCCTTCTGGGGTCGCTGCCACGGGTAGGCGTAGTAAACCTCGAGGACCATGAAGCCCAGGACGTTGAAGCGGGCCGAGACGCCCGTCGAAAAGACCGGTATCCGATCCGGCGAAGTCCGGCTCCACTCCAACTTGGCCGGGTTGTCCTGATCCCAGGCGAGCCCGCCGTCCGCGAACACCGACAGCTCGGTCGGCAGGAAGGGGAAGTTGATGATCCCGTACTGCTCCACTCCGATCAGCGGGACACGCGCCTCGAGGTTGACCACGGCGAGTCGCTGCCCGAAGAGACGATTGAAGGCCGGGCAGTTGTCCTGCGCGGTCGCACCAGCAGCGCACTCGCTGCTGCTGAAGCTGGCGTAGTCGTAGCCGCGGATGAGCGTCTCGTACCCGAGGAAGAGCGGACGTAGCAGACCGAACCCGTCCTTGTTGTTCTCCGCCTGGCTGAGGCCGTACCGGCCGAAATGCAGCCCCCGCGCCGCGAACGTGAGGTCCTTCGTCGGGCTGTAGTACCGACGCCAGTCCGCGATCAGCGTCGTGAAGTTCGCCGTCCCCCAGGTCTGCTCGACCTCGAGGCGATACCGCCCGCCGCGGATCGGGCTGGTGAACCCGAAGAAGGTGTTGTCCCCCACCAGGGCCGCGCCTGTCTGGAACATGTTCAGCGGCGGCGGCGTCGAGTCGTTGAGGCTCTGCCGCTGGACGTCGACCACCTGGCCGAGGGCGTTCATGTAGTACTTGTCCACCTCGATGTCGTAGCTGTAGCGCGTCACCCCACCGGTGAACTCCACGCGGCGGGTGGACGAGAACGGGTACGCCACCTGGCCCTGGGCGGACGTCTGGAAGATCCGATACCGGTACAGCCCGAGGTAGTCGCCTGTGGCGTCCGTCCCATAGTTGTAGTAACCCAGCAGGTACGGGATCCGGCCTGCCCCGACTCCCCAGTTCCACCGGTGGGCCATGTTGGCGTAGAACACCTGGCCACCGATGTCCTTGAACGTACCCTGTGCCTGGATGGCCACACCCAGGACGCGGTTGCCCAGCATGTCGCTGAAGAACGCGGACGCGCCGCCGCCGATGTAGTTCCCGAAGTTGTCGGTCCCCACGCCCAGGCTCGGCTGGCCCACGTAGTCGAGGCTGAGCGAGGAGTCGTACGGCTTCGCGTCCGTCGGCAGCGTGTAGGTGCCCACGGGAACGAGGCCCGTCTCCGGGTCCGCCAGGTAGGAGGCGACCCGGCTGAAGCGGTCCGGCTGCGTGGGCGGGAGCATCCGTCCCGGCTGGTCTTCGGGCCGTTCGGGCACCTGCGCGACCGTGCCCATGTCCGGATCCATCCCCTGCACGTGGAACTCGAGCGAGTCGAAGACCGAGAAGACCATCCGACCCGTCTTGGCCGCCACGGTCATGGCGGGCGAGATGTATGTGTGGCCGCTCACGCCGGTGGCGATGTTCGTGATCCTGTGAACGTCCCCGCTGTTGAAGTCGAGGCGGTAGACGTCGCTGAAGCCGTCCTGGTCCGAGATGAAGAACAGGCTGCGCCCGTCCGGCGAGTACTGCGGGTTGATGTGCTTGACGTTGCCGAAGATCGGCAGCACCCGCACCTGCTTCGTGCCCACGTCCATCAGGGCGATCTGGAAGCGGGAGTAGGTAAGCTTGGCGAAATCCGTCTGGGGCCCGCGGTCCGACGTGAAGGCGATCGTCCGGCCGTCCGGCGACCAGGTGGGCTGCAGGTCCGCGAATTTGTCGTTGGTGAGCTGCGTCGTCTTGCCGGACTCGAGGTCGTAGACGTACAGATCGCTGATTCCGCCCACCATACCGGAGAAGGCGATCGTGCTGCCGTCCGGCGACCACGCGGGGTTGTTGACCGCGCCGATGCCGTCGAAGCCGATGCGCTGGGTCTCGTCACCGCTCTCCGCGTCGACGATGACGAGCTGGTTGTTGCCGTCCGCCGTGACGACGAACGCGAAGTACCGCCCGTCCGGCGACCACGTCCCGGAGGAGTCGATGTAGCGGAGCGCCTCGATGTGCGGATCGCTGTTCGCGCTCAGCAGCTTGCGGACGATCTTTCCGGTGTGCGCGTCGGCCAGGAAGAGGTCGGCGGAGAAGAGGTCCTTCTGCGAGATCGCCGCGACGTAGCGCCCGTCCGGGCTGATGGACGGAGCGATGTTCATGGGCCCCCAGCCGTTGGACGATCCGAGCAGCAGCGTGCCCGTCTCCGAGGGAGCGGTCTTGCCCTCCATGAGGGGGAGGTAGTCCTTGGCGACCTGCTCCTTCCACCGCACCGACAGCGTGTCGGTCGGCATGCCCAGGACCTGACGGATCGCCGGCTCGAAGCCGACGCGAAGCGAGCGGCGGTAGATCTGGATGATCGCGTCGTCGCCGTACGTCCCGCCGATGTAGGCCCACAGCGCCTGTCCGAAGCGGTAGGGGAAGTACTTGGACGTTTTCGTCATCTCCTTGATCGTCGGCAGCTCGTCGCGGCGGATGGCGTCGCGAATCCACATTCCCGTCAGCGGGTCGTCCCGACCGACCGAGAGGTACTCGGCCATCCCCTCGATCAACCACAGCGGAAGCGTGTTGAGCCCCTGGAGGCCACCGCCGCGGCGCGACTGGGCAATGTTGTACTGGAAGGCGTGCACCAGCTCGTGTCCCAGGACGTGGTCGGTGTCCCAGTACGAGCCGGTGAGCGGCATGATCACCCGGTTCTTCAAGGACTCGGTGACGCCGCCGGTGCCCTCGCCGATGCTCCCCGAAAGGGTGTTGGTCTGCTGGAAGTCCGGGTGATCGGCGTAGACGATGACCGGCTTCTTGGCCTCGAACTCGTGCTGGAAGGAGCGCGCATAGCGCTCGTACCACCGCTCCCCCATGCGCGCTACGTCTTCCACGGCCTCGGCCTCGACCGGGTAGTAGTAGAAGTTGAAGTGGTCGGTCGGGAGGATCGAGAAGGAGAAGTCCTGGTACTGGACTTTGTTACGCCCGAAGTACTGAGCCGAGCCCGGAGTAGGAAGGCTCAACAGCGCCACGCCGGCGACGAGCACCGCGAGGGCACCGCCGCCGGGGCGAAAACCGCGGGAGAACTGCATGGTCGTCTTGCCTCTGGCCAGTGGACACAGCCGCACGGAGGGGCAGTCATGTGGCCGCTGCCGCCTCTTGTACATTCGAGTCGGGCCCGGTGTCACTCGCAAGCTCGAAGTGATCCGGTGCCCCTGAGAAACCCCGCAATCCGGCGGCCCGTTCCACGCGCGTTGCCCGGCCGAGCCCGCATGCCGAGATTCCTCGGGCTTTCCGGACCCCCCTGTGGAGCAAGAACCTTGCCCGCTCGGTCCGACGTCTCCCCATCACGTACGTGCCCATGTCCTCCAGGCTTTCCAAGCTGCTTCTCGTGGGATTCAGCGCGTGTGCCCCCGGCGAGGTGCACGCCCCCCTGCCGGCGCGAGCGGTGGAGCTCGAAGCGCCCGCCGGAGTGGGCAGCGGTGAGCCGTACCTGTCCTCGTCGGGGGACGCCGTGCTCCTGAGCTGGCTCGAGGTCGCGGACGGCGGTCACGACCTCTGGGTCGCCGGCCTGAGGGAGGACGGATGGGGCGAGCGCAGGCGGGTGGTGGGAGGGACCGACCTCTTCGTCAACTGGGCCGACTTCCCGTCCGTCCAACCCAGTCCCGACGGGGCGATGTGGGCGCACTGGCTGGAAAAGCGCGCCGGTGCCGGCATGGCGTACGACATCCGGCTGGCCCACTCCAGCGACGGGGGCGCGACCTGGTCCGAGGCCTGGACGCCGCACGAAGACGGAACCGCGACCGAGCACGGGTTCGTCTCCGTCTTCGCCCTCGGCGAGGGGATGGGCCTGGTCTGGCTCGACGGCCGCAAGTACGCTCCGGACGACGCTGGAGGCGAACCGGCCCGGGAGATGACCCTCCGCCACCGCACCGTGCGGGCCGACGGCACGGCCGGGACGGAGACGCTGGTGGACGGACGCACCTGCGACTGCTGCCAGACCGACGCGGCACTCACCTCCCGCGGTGTGGTGGTGGTGTATCGGGACCGCAGTGCGCAGGATGTACGCGACATCTACGTGACCCGCCGGACCGAAGGCGGTTGGACAGAGGGGATCCCGGTGCACCGTGACGGCTGGGTCATCTCCGGATGTCCGGTGAACGGACCGGCCGTGGACGCGTCGGGCGACCGGGTCGCGGTGGCATGGTTCACGGGGGCCGGCGACCGCCCCCGGGTGTACGTGGCCTTCTCGGAGGACGCCGGTGCCTCCTTCGGTGATCCGGTCCGCGTGGACGGAGGCGACCCGTCGGGCAGGGTGGACCTCAGCTTGCTGCCGG
>Ga0307423_1000668_pt1 | contig 22879 bp, 23 predicted proteins | sample SalMarWE160310MG_FD_202154 | JGI IMG/M metagenome (GOLD analysis project Ga0307423, IMG submission 202154) | Salt marsh sediment microbial communities from the Plum Island Ecosystem LTER, Massachusetts, United States - WE1603-10 | ecosystem: Environmental > Aquatic > Marine > Intertidal zone >...
TCTTTGAATTTGGCTGGTAGAGCTCCATCTTTATGAACAGTTTTCTGTAAATCCGTATACGCATTTCTTGCATCAGGAATATCTCTATTCAGTGCACCAAAATGTTTCATGAAACTCTTCAGGATATTTTCAACGTCGTGAGTCATTGTCGTGTACCTCTACTCATCATTCATGGACTGGAGTGCCCATGTTCCACGATGCCTGTTTATAGTGTGATTGATATAAAGTCTGTGAAGTGTCAGCCTCTGTTTCAGTTAGGACCCCTTCTTCAATTTCTGTTCCTGCTAGTTTAGATAGAGATTCAATGATGGCGCTCTTGATTTCGTTTCGTGAGGGACAATCTTCTACTTCTTGTGCAATGTTTGTAACGGTGGTTTTCTTGCTTTTCATGCATCTAATCCTTGTTTTGTCTCTGAGAAAGACTGGTTGCCCCGCTGGTGGATTCAGACTCTCTTGAAGATTCTTAAGGTCTGCATCAATAAGGAGTGTTCCATGGATGAAAGAAATACCTTGTTTGATCCATCCTGCTGTCCCAGAGATTTTCTTATTTCCAATTCTGATACTCGAATCAACAGGGTCAAAGCGTGCCGGAATATTAAGGGAGTTTAGACTTTCCGTAATGGTTCCAATGACAGTTCCATAGAGTTCCTTGAGACCTCGAGGTACATAATCGCAGGATTGGTGAAGACAAAGTGCATAATTCAGATTTCCTAGGTCGTGGAAGACTGTTCCGCCACCTGTGAACCTTCGGGCTATCGATATTTTGTTCATTTTGCAGAATTCGAGATTTACCTCTTTGTGTACGCACTGGAACCTACCAATTACAACTGCTTTATCTGACTTCCAAAATCGAATAGTGTTGAGATTATTTTCAGATTGCTGGCGCGTCTTTGCTAATGCTTCATCGATGGCTAGGTTGTGATATACATCTGAACCTAGGTCGTTCAACAAGCGCCAAGACATAGGCAAGTGATACTTGCCGTATCTGATTAATCTGTTGTACTAATTCAAACACAAAATGAAACCCTGTAGAGCCGATGGCTAAAGGTAGTTGCTCGCCACCGGCAGGAAGGCCTCAGAGCAACATTGAGGCGGAGCAGATGTCGTATTTCGAGGCTTGACACGTGTAATACGTGCGACATGAAGTGTTGGTACAGTGATTTAAGGTCCACCTGAATTTCTTTGCCTGAAATTGCGAATCGATATCTCTCTCGCTCTTACAGAAATATCACTTAGATGTTGTTTCCACACTCTGAGCAGTATGTGGAGTCCGGGCGAACTTTTGTACTGCAAAATGGACAGACGCGTCCGGTTTCGCCCTCAGGTCTGCTAAGAAACCTGCCATATTTTCTGACATTCTCCAGACCCCAAATATCACTATACCATTCTGTATATCCACATTCGGAACATACTAGTGCCTGCAAAGTAGTTGTTTTGAAACGTGGAAGGTTAATTAATTTAGTTCCATGTGGACCAGCAATCTTTGTACAACCACATTTCGGACATACTCCAGAGTTTTTCATTTTTCCTCATGAAATATCTGGTTCTGAAAGCTCATAATGCTTTGCAGAAATTCACATCTTCATCATAAAGGGATTCTCAAGAGTTTCTTTCAATGCAGCAAGAAACTGGCCCGCTGGAGCGCCATCAAGAACTCTGTGGTCCACCGCACAAGAAGCCATCATCATGGACCTAATTGCAATCACATCATCAACTACTACTGGTTTCTTCTTGATTTGCCCCAATGCTAAAATCGCAGTTTCAGGAGGGTTGATTACTGGAATGAAGAGATCCACTTTGAATGGCCCTAGATTTGATATAGTGAAGGTGCTCCCAGTTAGCTCCTCAGGAGCAAGTTTGTTCATTTTTGCTAGTTTTCCTTTTTCCTTGGTTTCGACCGCAATTTCAGTGATTGACTTCTTGTTCGCATCTCTGATTGTGACAACTATAAGCCCATCATCTGTAGCCATCGCTACTCCGATGTTCACCTCATCAAACATGTGGAGGTCATTCCCAGCAAGGGTGGCATTGAACTTCGGAAAGAGCTCAAGTGTATCTGCAACTGCTTTGACGATAATGTCATTGAATGACACTCGAATTCCATGGACCTTCTCGACTTTGAGGTTGATCTCCTTCCTGAGAGCAACTGCCTCTGTCATATCAATCTCCGTAATCATGGTGATATGTGGATTCAGAGCACTCTGAGTCATTCTTCGAGCAATGGTTCTTCGCAAGGGAGTCATTGTTTCAACTTGTCGGACCTTTCTGTCATCCGATATTGTGACTTGTGGGGTTGACTCTTTGGTTGCAGTAACATCCTTTTCGACAATTCTACCCTCTGGACCAGTGCCGATAACGAATGAAAGATCGACACCAAGTTCCTTAGCTTTCTTTTTCGCTCGTGGAGAAGCTTTAATTTTTCCACCAGGCAATCTAGTTTCGGTATTTTGTGGAGATGCTTGACTGGTAACAACTGTTGATGTTTGGACTGATGCAACGGGTGCTGCTTTTGGAGTGGGTGGTGCAACACTTGCAGCATTTAGCTTCTTTGGTCTGGCCTCTGGAATTGCATCTCCTTCTTTACCAATGTATGCGATTGGTTCACTGATTGGAATCTCATCATTGACATCACAAAGGATTTTCAGGATGATTCCATCATCTGGTGCTTCGAGTTCGAACTCGTTTTTCTCCCCAAATATCTCTACAACGAGGTCTCCTTTCTTGACCTTGTCACCTTCTTTCTTGAGCCATTTGAGGATAACGCCATATTCCATTGCAACACTCATGCGCTGCATGATCATGGTTGTGACCATTGTTTTCACCTACACAATATCTCGAACAGCTTGTGCTATTCTCTTGTTATCAGGAATGAAGTAATTCTCTAATGGTGGGCTAAATGGTACTGGTGTATCTGGCGCATTGACTCTCTTGATAGGTGCATCTAACCAGTCAAAAGCTTCTTCCTGAACAATGGCAGCAATCTCAGCAGTTGTTGCTCCCGTCTTTGTTTCTTCAGTGACAAGCACTAATCTTCCTGTCTTCTTGACCGACTCGATGAGAGTCTTCTTGTCGAGTGGTACTAGTGTCCGCGGGTCAATCACTTCGACACTGATTCCTTCCTTCTGAAGCTCTTCAGCTACCTCAAGAGCTTTGTGTAACATGATAAATGTGCCCCAAATTGTTACGTCGGCTCCCTCACGACGTACTTTAGCTTCACCAAATGGAATGAGATATTCTTCGTCTGGTACCTCTTCTTTCTTATCGTAGACTAGTTTGTGTTCTGCAAAAAGCACTGGGTCAGGGTCTCTAATCGCCGTCTTAATGAGCCCTTTCACATCAGATGCAAAAGCTGGCACTGCAACCTTGAGACCTGGTGTATGCATGAACCATGCTTCCAAGCTTTGTGAGTGATGCGATGCGATATTCTTTCCACCGCCAAAGACAGTTCTCAGAACCAGTGGGACTGATGTCTGCCCACCGAACATATAGCGCATCTTTGCAGCTTGATTGCAAACTTGATCCATTGCAAGAGTAATCAGGTCTCCAAACATGATCTCTGCAACTGGAATCATACCTGTGATAGATGCTCCAACTGCTGCACCAACGATCGTATTCTCAGAGATTGGTGTATCTCTGACACGCTCCACGCCGAACTCTTCGGCGAGACCCTTGGTCACCTTGAAAGCTCCGCCCCAATTGAGACCGATATCTTCTCCAAGAAGGAATACACGTTCGTCGCGTAGCATCTCTTCGCGAATTCCTGCCTTGAGAGCTTCTCGATATACCATATCAGTCATCTAGATCGCCTCCGCATAGACATCATCCAATGCATCTTCCGGTTCTGGAAACTCAGACTTCTTTGCAAAGTCTGCTGCCTTGTCTACTTCCTTTTGCAGTTTTTCACGTATCTTCTCAGCTTCTTTCTCAGTGATTGCACCTTGCTCGAGAGCAATCTTCTGGATGACATTTACAGCATCCTTTTCATCACTGAGCCAATAATCTGCTTCCTCTTGTGGTCTATATTTTGCTGGATCGAATCTTGAGTGTCCTTTCATTCTATAGGTCTGACACTCAATTAGAGTTGGACCACCACCCTCTCGAGCTCTCTTTACAGCTTCAACTGCTGCTTCATACACTTCGAGAGTATTGTTCCCATCAACCACTTTACTTGGGATGCAATATGCTTCAGCTCTCTGTGCAACAGTTGAACTTGGACAGGTGAGTTTGATTGGTGTGCCCATAGCATAGAAGTTGTTTTCCACAATCCAGACTAAGGGTAGCTTCCAGATTGAAGACATATTCAATGATTCACCGAAAGTACCATTGTTTGAAGCTCCATCACCGAAGTAACATACTACTACATCGTCTGTCTTTCTCATCTGACATGAAAGTGCTGCGCCAACTGCAATTGGAAGTCCTGATCCAACAACTCCTGTCGCGCCTAGCACACCAATATCAAACTGAGTGATGTGCATTGAACCACCTTTACCCTTACAGGAACCTGTCTTCTTACCCAGCAATTCTGCTAGGGCTGCACTCATGTCTGCCCCCTTTGCAACAACATGTCCATGGCCTCTGTGAGAGCTCTGGATCCAGTCTGAATCTTTGAGTGCAACAGATACGCCTGCTGCCACTGCTTCTTGTCCTAGACATAGATGTAGTGTTCCAGGAACTATATTTTCTCCGAATAAATCCCAGACTTTTTCTTCAAAGAGTCTTGTTTTCAGAGTTCTTGTGAACAACTCTTTGAGGGTCTTCTTATCAACTGCCATTGTCTATTCAACTACCTTGTGAGACTATGAGCTTCTGAGCGTTCCACGAATCTAAGTTGATAAAGGCTTCGAAGTAGCTGAATCCTGTCACCATCATCACAACGAAAATCGTTGTTTTTCTAATAATAAATGCCCATTTTCAAAATCAACGTAATCATTGTGTTCGTTGCTACACATCAACGCTTAAGATGGGTTTTGTATTCGCAAAAGTGGGGATGCCGGAATCTCAAACGTTGCGATAGAATGCAAATGTTGGAATTGGATTGGATTGTTCCGCATCCCTTCCTTATTCATATCAGATAGCTTACAAGTCCAATTATTAATAGGCTAAACTGGATAATGATAGATTTAGTGTGTTCTAGGATGAACGAAGGGAATAGTGCAAAATCTGGATACGAAGGGATAGGACGTTTCTATGATTTATTTGCTGATAATTCAGATATTCCTTTCTTCTTGAAATGCGCTAAGAAATATGGTTCTCCAATCTTGGATATCGCAGCTGGAACCGGTCGTATTTCTTTTGCTCTAGCTAACGAAGGATATGAAGTTGTAGCTCTTGAACGTTCACTTTCAATGCTTGAAATTGCACGACAGAAATTGAAAATTACCAGTCAAACTATTGCGAAAAAAGTGACTATAATTGAGGGTGATATGACTAAATTCAGCCTTGATCGAAAGTTTCCTCTTGTTATTATTCCGAGCTCTATCGGTCATGCAATTACCACTGAAGAACAGCTTTCTACACTTCAGTGTATACACAATCACCTTTCTGATGATGGAGTATTCATTCTTGATGTCTATCCTGGATCATTACAGCATGAGCATGCTGAATTCAAGGAGAAACCTGTACAATTCTCAGGTGGTACAACTGTTGAGAGAGAAGGAGAAATTCACTCAGACCTGTTGCAGCAAATGATGAAAGTGAACCTGCGGTATATAGTCCGTGATAGCATGAAGAATATTATCGAAGAAGTGAAAGTAGTATCCACTGCAGCTCTTCTCTTTAACAGAGAGATCGACCTTCTCATACGGCTATCTGGATTTAAAATCGAGGAGGAATTAGGTGGATTTGATGAAGCTGCATATACTCTAGAGAGTTACCGTCGGATATTGATACTAAAAAAGCAATGAAGAATTAGAAAGGGGGATTTAATCCCCCTGCTTCCTGAACAAACTTAGGGGTGAAGGCCCAAATTGTTTGTCTTATTCCATTTCTTCAGGAGGCGGTAATTGGTCTACCTTTCTTGGTTCTTCCTTGAACTGCACACCATCCTCTGATTCGAGGCTTTCAGTGTACAACGTCCTACCTTCTACAATTGCATTACGCTCAAGGTAGATTTTTCGTCCATAGAGATTTCCGACACGAGCATATTCTTCGATTCGGATATCGTCCCCATAAAGTGAGTCCGTTCTCGCACGTTCTCGAATGAGAATTTCTTTGGATTCGACTGGTCCTCTGACCTCAGCGCGCTTTCCGATTCTGACACCATCGGTAGCCTTTGTGTACTCTGCAGAGATTTCACCACCGACAATGATTCGGAATGTGTGAATTCTACCTTCTACTCTAACAGTACCACCTACTTTGATCTTGTCTTCACAGTTCAGATTTCCTCCAATTGCAACGGTCCCACCAACGGTTAAGCCACCCGTAAGAGAAAGGTTACCTTCTGTCTTTACAGTTCCACCAACATCAATTGATTCACCGTTAGCAACACCTGCTAGTTTAACACTCCCACCCACATCGATTTCACCAAATTCGAGATTTCCTTCAGACTTGAAGGTTCCACCGATGTCGATATTTTTGACCGTTGAGCCTGGACCAACCTTTGCCGAACCACCAACATCTAGGTCATCAATCTCAACTGCATCCTCTGCTTTGAAGCTTCCACCAACTGATACTTTCTTGATGCTTCCAGTAACTACTTTTCCAGCTCCACCAGCATCTAGCTCTTCGGCATTTATTGTGCCGTGAACAACTACTGATGCGCCTCCAGCAATTCTTTCAACAGTACAGTCCCCTTCAACTTTAACGGATGCTCCACCGGTAAGTCTCTGGGCAACTACATTACCTGTTACTTTGATAGAGGCTCCTGCTTTTGCGGAAACACAATTTAGGTCTCCTCCAACTCGAAGAGAAGCTCCAACTTCTATATCTCGAGAATCCAAGTTTTCCTCAACTTCGATCGACCCTTTTCGAGCATCAACGCCGCTTGGTGCGATAAGGCTACCCAGGATACTAATTCGGTCTCTAGTTTTCAAAACCAAACGGTCACACTTGAGAGATCCTTCGATGTCTAGGTCACCAGAAACAGTTAGAGTTCCTGAGATTATAATCTCATTTCCCTGTTGAGGTACTAGTCTTCTGCAATTGTGAATTTCAACATCGCCTTCAATGGTGCTTAGTTCGACAACGCTTTCGTTTTTGTATTCAAATTTTTCTGCCATTTTGGCCTTCACCAATTATTATTTTCTAAGATTAACTCCCCATATCTGCTATATAAGCAAAAGTCACATCATGAAGTCACAACTTGTTACTAGCTTATTCGGTTTTTTTACATCCCAATTATCGGTTCTGGAATTGGAATTCCAACCAAGCCTGCCATTCTCTTATACAATTCGAGATACTGATGACCTCTCACAGTGACCTTGTATACTCGCATACCTTCATCATCATCTTCTTCTAAGAGACCTCGTGCACAGAGTTCTCCTATAGATTCTTTCGCGCGATCAACTGGCATATTGGTAGATCTTGCAGCTCTAGTTAGTGGACAAAATCCCCAGATGTAGATGACACGCAATAGCTCGGCGTAGATGTCATATCGTGTTCGTTTCTGAAGCTCTTTTCGCTTCTTCTTCTTTGGTGCTTCGGGTGCTTTCTCTTCTGACATCCTTGCCGACCTCGTTGTGTTGTGTACCTACACAGTTTAAAGTCTACTGACATCCGCTATATTAAGGCGCTATACTATCAACCAGTAACTCTTATGTCTTGAGAAAGATGCTCTTTTTAATAGCCGGGAGTCAACATGATACGCAATCTGTACATCGTAAAGAGTGATGGTGAGCCTCTCTACGGCAGATCCTTTGATAAAGATGCTATAGTTGACCTAAAAGCAGTCCCCGTATTTGTCAGAAACAGCGTAATCCTTTTCCATTCCCGCTCGAGTACCTCATCTGAACGAGTCTATATTCTTGAACATGAAGAATCAGTTTGGTCCTATGTCTTCTTTCATTCCTTTGTTCTTGTATCTCAATCAAACAAAGACGAAAGTCTGATTGACCTGAAGAACGTGGTACATGCAATGGGTCGAAGGATTGCTCAGAGATTTGGTGAGATGATTGCTTCATGGAGTGGAAGTATGTCGGAGATTGTTGATATCGATGACCTAATTGATTCGTATATAGCTGTTAATCTTGGGCCTCTTTCTAAGGCATTATTGAAGAAGATTGAGAAGCAAATCAATAATACATTATTGAAACCTGAGATTGCTTTTGTAGGGGTATTTGATGCAAATGGAACGATGATTGAAGGGAACATTCCTCCCGCTCATTTATTTAGAATTGAAGTGGAGATATCTCAAGGAGTCATCAAACCTGTGATGGATATTGCTCCAACAAGCGTAATCTCTGGTGACTACAAGCTTCAGATGTTAGGAGTCAATTCTCTAACTGTTGTTGTTGCATCACAGGCAAATCAGAGCATTCTTCAAGCAGTGAAAGTAGTTGCTGAAATAGCACATGCCCTCTACGACCTCATGTAGATTATTGATTCCTTCTGCGTCAACGGATTGACGAAAGACAAAAGTAGGGAGTTTGTAGTGGAGCATTTTGCTGGAGAGGATATTTGATGCGAATTATTGGAATCTCAGGATCTCCCAAGAAAGAAAAATCAAACACTCAATTCCTTCTGCTTAAGGCACTTGAGGCTACATCTGCAGAAACGAAACTGATCAACATCAGTGATTATAACATTCAGCACTGTACGGGCTGTGACTCATGTGTACGGAAGAAACCCTGCCCACAAAGCGCTCATGATGATATGCCTAAACTTGAAGAGGAGCTGAGAACTGCTGAAGCAATCATCATCGCTGCACCTTCCTACTTCACTTCTGTTCCTGGTATCCTCAAAGACTTCATTGATCGCTCACGAGCAATGAAGATGCTTGATCATCAGTTGAAGGACAAGGTCTTTGGTGCTCTTACCTATGCCGGTCTTAGATACGGCGGGCAAGAACATGTTATTGATGTTTTAAATCGATATGCGTTGGGTCAGGGAATGATTGTAGTTGGAGCTTTAGGAAGTCCAGTCAAACACGGTACATTCGGTTCAGGCAGTCTTCAAACTGATGAGGGCTCATGGAGGTCAGCAGTGGATGATGAACTGGCAATCAAGGGAAGTATACTTCTTGGTGAAAGAGTGGCGTATCTAGCCAGTCGCATCAAAGACTCTGAGGTGTACACGTGACATTCGATACTGCTCCTGGTTTGATTCAAGTGTATACCGGCAACGGTAAAGGAAAGACTACCTGTGCTCTGGGAGCCGGTTTGCGTGCCGCAGGGCATGGTCTGGAAGTACTAGTTATCTCTTTCATGAAGGCTAAAGTTGCTGTCCGAGGAGATGAAACCGATATCAACTATGGAGAGTTCAGGACTGTGGAGAATATTCCCAATTTCACCATCGAACCTGTTGGTCGTGAGACCTTTGTGAATAAAGAGAATCCAGACCCAATTGATATCAAGATGGCACAGGATGGTCTCAAGATGGCACAAAACGCACTCAAGAATCATTCTTGTGACGTTCTTATCCTTGATGAGATCAATGTGGCTGTGGAGTGGAACCTGTTTTCAGTAGAGGATCAATTAGGCCTCCTCGACATCAAACCTTCTGATATCGAACTCATAATGACTGGAAGATATGCCAGACAGGAGATTATTGACGCTGCAGACCTAGTGACTGAGATGAAAGAGATTAAGCATTACTATAACACAAGGAAGATTACAGCCCGACGAGGCTTCGAGTTTTAGAGAAAATGCTCTTTCTTATGCAAATCGAACAGTTAATATCATGTACACTAATTGATGTCATGTTCCCCCTAGGAGGAGTTCACAATGGGTGCAGAAAAGAACTTGGAAGATATTCAGAAAGCCCATGATAAATGGGAGAAAGAAATCCTGAGTTCACATCAGAAGAAACATCCTGACCGGCGGAAGGATTTCGTTACCACATCAAGCCGTCCCATCAAGGCAATCTATACTCCCCTTGATGTCCCAGGATTAGATTATATGAAGGATCTTGGCTTCCCTAGTGAGTATCCCTATACTCGTGGTGTTCAACCAAGCATGTATCGCGGTCGTCTCTGGACCATGCGACAGTTTGCTGGAATGGGTTCTGCTGAGGAAACCAATCAGCGATTCAAGTTTCTCTTGGCTAATGGTACAACTGGTCTCAGTGTTGCTTTTCATCTTCCTACACTCTTTGCACGAGACTCTGACCATCCATATTCCTTGGGTGAGGTTGGAAAGCTCGGAGTGGCCATTGACAGTCTAAAAGATATGGAGATTCTCTTCTCAGGTATTCCCTTGGATCAGGTCACAACGTCGATGACGATAAATGCTCCAGCTTCAATTTTGCTTGCCATGTACATGGTCACAGCACAGAAGCAGGGCGTTTCCGCAGACAAGATTGGCGGCACGATACAAAACGACCTGTTGAAGGAGTATCAGGCTCAAAAATCCTGGATTCTTGCGCCTACGCAATCCCTTCGTATCATGGGCGATATCATGGAGTATGCAACAAAGAATATTCCAAGATGGAATACGATTTCAATCTCAGGTTATCACATACGGGAAGCCGGTAGCACAGCAGCGCAGGAACTAGCTTTTACGCTCATTAACGGAATGGAGTATGTTCGAGTCGGAATGAGGCACGGTTTAGATGTTGATTCATTTGCTCCCAGGCTCTCCTTCTTCTTCAATGCCCATAATGACATTTTCGAAGAGGTTGCCAAGTACCGTGCTGCTCGACGAATCTGGGCTCGAGAAATGAAAGAAACCTTTGGTGCTAAAGATGAGAGGTCTCTCTGGATGCGATTCCATACTCAGACTGCAGGTTGTTCACTCACTGCTCAGCAGCCCATGGTCAATATTGTCAGAACTGCATATCAAGCTCTAGCTGCAGTCCTTGGAGGTACGCAGTCACTACACACTAACTCAATGGATGAAGCTCTTTGTTTACCAACAGAGAATGCAGTTCGTGTAGCACTACGAACCCAGCAGATTCTTGCTCACGAGAGTGGCGTCGCTAGTACTATTGACCCATTGGCTGGTTCCTACTATATTGAAAAATTGACTGACGATATGGAAAAAGAAGCCTACGCGTATTTTGACAAAGTTGAAGCAATGGGTGGAGTTGTTGCAGCTATTGAGAAAGGTTTCTTCCAGCGTGAGATCTCTGAATCATCCTATCGTTATCAGAAAGAGATAGAGAGCGGTGAGAGGACCATTGTTGGCGTTAACGATTTTGTTCTCGACGGTGAACAGATTACTATCCCTGTCTTGAAAATTGATCCTGAGGTAGAACGGAAACAGATAGAGCGAACCCAGAAGATTCGAAAGGACCGAGATAACACGAAAGTCGATGAAGCTCTTGCAGATCTCCTAAAGGCATCAGAGAACGGTGAGAATGTCATGCCTTCCATTGTTGAAGCTGTTAAGGAATACGCTACTATTGGTGAGATTTTCCAAATCTGGCGAAACCTGTGGGGTGAATGGGATGAGCCAAAGATATTCTAGTGTTCGTATATCAATTGGCTTCTTGATTCCTGCGAGTTTGCACAATGTGTACTGTACAATAGAAGGTGACAACACTTGAGCCAACAGAGAGAGCTGCACTAAAAACGAATGAACAGGTCACCAACAATTCCGCAGTTTGGTTCGTTGTAGTACTTGTTCCAGTAATTGAATTGGTATCGTTGGGATTTGCTGCATTATGAAAATCAGTCCACCAACCTCCAATCCAATTTTAGTAATGTGAAAATTCTGAATTAACCTCATGCAATTAAATCGGATTTCTTCTTTTTACGAAACTCACTGCAATTGCTAAGCCACCAATAAGTGAAAATCCAGCAATAACTCCCACAGTGGCGGTTACAATCTCGGGAACATCAGTACTATTTGTGCCAGTAGAAGTTGCTCCTGAAACTATTGTCGAGTTCTCTTCCCATAGGGATCTAGGAAATCTATCAAAATCATCTTCATCAATCATATAGATGACAGAATCACCAAGGTCTGACCAGCTATTTCCTTTATTCGCTCCATCATCCCATATATTGTCGAATCCGGTGCATTGGACATTTACCGTATTCCAACCAAAACTGTTTGCAATTATCGTGTTGAATCTAGAGCCTCGGTTGAGGAGAAGCCCGATTTCAGAATTGTCTATCACATTATTGTTTCCGATATACGAGTCTTCTGTTCGAAGTAGATAGATTCCAAAAGCATTCCTAAAGATACGATTCGTTTCGACAAAGCTATTATGGGCACCAATAAGTACCAATCCATACTCGTTATCATATAGATCACAATCATAGATTGTCGAGTTTGGCGAACTATCTAGAAGCAGTCCATGGCCATTGTTGCGAGAAGTTACGCCTACGATATGACAATGATTGGACCACTCTGCTCGAATTCCTGCACCGTTTCCAACCAGTTGAGAATATCCAATATCGATTTGACTTGAGTATCGAATATGGACTCCATTTGTTCTGTTGGTGATACTCACACTTGAAATTTCGCAGTTTGTACAAAACATCAGGATGAGTTCATCGAGTATTCCTCCGGTGACTGAAACATGTTCACAATCAGCTAAGATGACCTGACCATACTCGCTTCCATTTATTTGTAGATCCGTTACTCCATAGAGATATAGAAGAGGTCTTCCATCAATCTGATTATCGGTAATCTCATGATTCATACCCGCTGGGTCAGTAATGCTAAAACTAAATCCACACTCTTCTAGTTGATTGTTTAATATTCTGCAATTAACTGGAGGACCATCTTCAATTCCGATAGAAGCAAGTTCTTCAAATGTGATTGCCACTGAACATTCCACGAAACTATTAGTTGATACCTCTAGATTTTCTGTTCCTTGGATTCTCATCCCATATTCAAGGCCACTCATGACATTCCCTGTTACTCGGGAATCCCCTCCACCACCGATATCCATACCAGTGGCATAAATTGTTCCCTGTAATTTATTTGAATTGATAGTAATCCTGAATGCTTCCCTCAGTTGAATGCTGAATCCAACTACAGTAATTTCGTTATTACTGATAGCGATATCATTCCCACGGACGTTGATTCCTCTCCAACATATGTTGATATAATTCATTGATATGGTATGTAGATATCCATTGGCAATATCTATAGCAGTTCCAAAGGAAGTTACGTTATTTTGAGTAAGAGTGCATTCTCTTGAATTGCGTATAGTGAATCCAAACTGGCTATTGTATTGATTTATGCCAGATAGAGTGTTGAATGCCACATCGCATTCCGCACAGGAAGTTAGCCCAATCCCCTCATAAAGACAGTCTTGGAATAAGTTGTTGGTGATATCTACATTGGTGCAATCTTCTATATGTACTGAATATCCCATTGACCCTGAGATTTGAGTATTATCAGAAAACTCGCTATCATGCAAATTGTAAGCTAGAAAACCCATCAAAGATGTGCCGATTTCGTTCCTAGTAAAAATGCAATTGGAAGAGTCTTCAATCTTTATCGCGATTGATCCTGCTGCAAACTGGTTCCTCTCAATTCGTCCATTAATGACATTGCTCAAAGTAATAATCCCTTGTTCCCAATCAGATTCCTCTGAACCTAACCAACAATCCTGTATTGTGAAATAGCTGGTAGTGTTTGCAATTAGAATACACACTACTGATTCTGAAGTGATATTTAGATTTGATATTGAATATGGCGAAGATGAAGATCCTCGTCCAGACCATCCTTGATACTCAAAATCTGAATCACGTGTTATGACTATAGGGGAATGAAAAGAATATGCTAGAGATGCGCTTGAGTCTTCAACTGGGGGAATTATCGAATCGGACATTCCTAATGTTGAGGATGATGCAAGACTTAATGATACTAGTAGCATGCTGACTGCTAAAACGATTATTCTGTGTCTGAAATTTGAATGGAGCACGAAAATATACGGGATTTTTAGTTTAAGGGCGTTTGCTCCAGAGCAATGGTATCACCCAATATTCGCATACATTAAAAGATGAAGACATAACCTAAGACATCAGGAGTGGTTACTGCTGGCTGCACATAACATTCAGGCTCTTCTAATCATGGAACGTGGTGGAATTCCTTTGTTCTTCATGAAGCTTGACCCCAAGGCCCAGGAACTCGACCCAATGTTGGTATCTGGTTTCTTTACAGCAATTCAGAGTTTTTCAAAAGAAGTTATTGAGAAAGATAGTTCGATGTTCCAAGTTGATTACGGAGCTCGACTCTTCACAGTCTTCTCTGGTGAATCCACTGATTTCGTCGTTGTAAGTTTGGGAGAATGGGATAGTGAAGTAACTTCCGTTTTAAAATCCCTTCATGATGAATTTGAAAGTGTCTGGGTTAAGAACTTGTCAAGAAAGAAAAAGGACACCCTCAAAATCGATACGGAGTTCCCAGACTTTAGAGAAGGTATTGTCCAGAACCTATCCTTCAGAAAATTATCAGGAAGTTGGGTACCTTATATTTCTGGACCAGAGGATGTTCGTTTTACAAGTTCCTCCGGACTAATCACGCCGCTTATTGATGGAAAACGGACCATTAACGAAATTGCAAGTGAAAGTGACGCAGGAACTGATGAAGTACTATCGGAAATAACACGACTCTGGGCTTTGGGTAGAATAAAGTTCAGTAGTATTCTAAGCCGAGAGGATATTGTGGCTTCAACATCGAAGATAGACCGTCTATTGCAACTGTCATCTCCACAGAGGGCAGAAATCGAACGAATAGATCCACTCATCATCAAAATGCTCCCTCATCTCTCGATGTTATTCGATGGAAGGCGCACTGTTGGGGCAATTATCGAGAGTCTCTCCGAGGAGTATGAGGATAATCAAATCATAAATGTAATAGACTCTCTTGTCGAATTCGGTGCCATCGTAATACTCTCTCCTGAAAAGAGACGTCTTCTCCTTGTGAAAGAAGCAACCGAACTTGCAGTTAGAGTAGCTGAGAAGATTTACTCTCCTGAGGAAGCAATGCAGTTTCTGAATGCAGCTCTCAACAAGGTGGATGTGACAGAAGTTACAGGCGTCTTCAGAAAGACTGGGGACTCATGGAACATTGATTATGACACTCGTCTATACGAAGGGCTCGATCCCAAAAGACTCATGGATTTGTACGCCGAGTGGATGAAACTATTGGCGCAATTCGTTGGAGCCTTGGAAAAAGACAAGATCATCAAGTTTGCAGACGCCCTGACCAATACCTACCAAAGTTACCTCTTTAGACGGTATTCTGGATATGACCTTCATGGGTTTGAGGAGTTTTCTTTCTGGTTGGAGATTAACTGTGTAAATAAAGGAAGTACATGGAGTTGAAGATATGTCCGAGTTAACAAGACCGATTCACATGATTGCTGATGTACTTAGTAGACGTGGTCAAACTATCTATGGTCGAGAGGTGATTGTTGACCTATGTGCAAATGCAGGAGTTTCTCTTATGGATAGCTTTGCTTCTGATATGAAAGAAGAGGATAGTGAAGCTTCTCTCCTTGTCTTTGTTGTAAATTATGCAAAACTCAATCCTGCCGCAAAACTCACTGTGATGACTCTAGCACGAATGTACGACGTTACAATTCCCAAAGAACTTCTTGAGAAGAGACGGATTTTTGCAGATATTCTAGATTCACTCTCTGAATTCACACATGAGATTACAGAACGACTCCGCGGCTGAAAGTATTGTAAGTTGCTTACTTGATTTATATTATATTGGAATTATAGCTGTGGAAATCGAGTGGATATGAAGTTAGGAAATGTAGTTCTAGTTGTACTGGTATTTACACTCTTCCTTCCCAGTATAGGGAACTTACCTGTCGATGGATATGTGATGTTCGATTCCAATTCTTACTCTGTGAACCAACGTGACTATTGGCCCACTAACGGTTGGCAGAACTCAACACCCAGTGAACAGGGAATGGATGGATCAGTACTTCAGTCAATGATTGATCACATCGTGGACGAAGACCTTGATGTCCATTCAGTGATAGTCGTACGAAATGGATACGTCGTTCTAGAAGAATATCCTAATCCGTTTCAAGGGCAATCTCGAACGAATTCATTTGATGGCACTCATTACTTGTATTCAACAACGAAGAGTTTCACTTCATGTATGGTTGGAATTGCAATAGACAAAGGATACCTCGATAATACAAGTCAGAAGGTCCTCTCGCTTTTCCCAGATACAACATTCGATAATGTTGATGAACGAAAGGAGCGAATAACAATTGATGATCTTCTTACGATGCGGTCAGGGCTTCCATGGGATGAAACCAGTGCTCCATTCAGTTCTCCAGATAATGATGTCTGGCAGGTGAACTTCAACTCGAGTGGTGGAGTCCAATTTGTCTTGGATCAACCAATGGAAGCTGAGCCTGGGGAGTATTTCCACTATAATACAGGAGCATCTCATGTTCTCTCTGGTATTGTACAGGAGGTCACCAATATGTCCATGCTCGAATTTGCAGTTGAGAATCTCTTCACTCCACTTGGAATTGATAGATACTTCTGGCCCTCGGATACTCAAGGAGTCACATTTGGTGGATTCGATCTCCAACTACGTCCATTGGATATGGCAAAATTCGGATTTTTATTTTTAAACAATGGCACTTGGGATGGTGAGCAAATTGTATCTTCTGATTGGGTACATAATACGACAACTACTGTGACCAATTTGGATACAATCCGGGGATACTCGCGTCAATGGTGGACTATGCCTGATTACGGCGTGTATCACACCGCTGGATTATATGGTCAATACATCTTTGTTGCTCCTGAATACGATATTGTTGCTGTCTTCACATCAGGATATGGTCTCAACGATGTAGATGAAAATCCTCAGATGTTCCGCGACTATATCCTTCCCGCAGTTATTGGTTATGAGCCCCCTAATGATTCAGGAATATTTTCTATGGATGCTCTTCAACTTGCAGTAATCATTTCGATACCCGTAATCGCAGTCACTCTTATCTTATTTATCCGGAAAAAGCGATAAATCTGATAAGGCAAAAGATTGAACTAGCCAGATAACTCAGGAAAGTCTAGGTCTTTCACATGACACCGCAATTTCTTTACAAGATAGTTACAGTGGGCTCCTCAGCTGTCGGAAAGACAAGTATAATCTTGAGGTATGTAACTGGGAAATTCAGAGAGTACTATACTCCAACACTCGGCGCCGACTTCTCCATCAAGAATATGCAGTTCGACCAGAACAAGGTCAAACTTCAGATTTGGGACCTTGGATCCCAGGATTTTCTAGAAGCAGTACGATCTGGATACTATCAAGGTGCAAAAGGTGTTATTTTCATGTATGATGTCACACGTCCAAATACTCTTGAGGAATTATGGGATTGGAAGAAAGAAGCAGATGCTCATCTGAAAGGTGTAGTGTATTTGGTGGTCGGAAACAAGACTGATCTTGAGAAAGAGCGTCAGGTGTCTCCCACTGAAGGTGCTAAATTCGCCAAGAGTTTCCTAGCTGATTATCATGAAACTTCCGTTAAACTGAATGCTGGTGTGGATGATACCTTTACAACTATCGCAAAGAAAATCATAAGGAAAGCAGGATAAACTCGCAAAATATTTTGTTTGACCTTTATGCCTCTAGCTCATTATGGCATGAACTTGGTTCTATCCAATTCAGAGTGGAGAAGTCTCCAGAATCCTAAATGGGATTCATTCCTTCTTCTCGAAAGGGAGAGGTTCTCATGAAGTCGAATCTGAAAGGAATGAAACATGGGAAGAGATATACTCAGAGTAATGATTCTAACGCCGCTTGACAATTACGACAGCCACAAGGATTAGAACTGCACCAACACCTGCTCCTAGCATTATCAAATCTAGTGGTAAAGGACTAAGAGTTGGTGGAGTATATGGCCATGACGAGATATTAGCCACTGTTGGCGATGAATCTACAAGCCAGCGTGATATTGTCAACAACATCGGCCATTCTGAATCCGGGTCATTATACGTATCCATGTAATCTGTTCCATCACGATCCCCATTCTCTTCATATTCAAAGTGAGGACTTGATATGAACAGATTACCCTCACCATATTCTGCCGCAATCATAGCTGGTTGATTGTTATGTGTGTAATTTGCAATACAGATTATTTCCTGTCCCTCTGATGGTACAAAATAACGTCCCGTTCTGAAGAGTACAGACATATTTGCTGGCATATCAGAGAGGTCTGGTCCTGTAGAATCTCGATTGATAGACACATTCATCATTTGAATTGAATCAAGTTCTTCTACTTCGTATGAAGTTCCGTTTACAAGTGCCAAGTCAAAAGTCGATGTGTATCCTTCAAAGTATGACCCGTTCATTGCCATCGCAGCACTTCCACGAACGCCAATATATGATCCACCAAGAGATACCCATTCACGGATGGTCTGTAATCCATCATCCGTTAGTCTATTCTCCATGGTTGGCCCAAGTCCTTCTGGAATTGCGAGAATCTCACATGCCCAGAGACATCCATTCAGAAGTTCAGTTGTATTGAATATGAAGACACTGGCATTCATCCAGGTGAACATATTGAATAATGCTTGACGACTTTGGTTTACTCGTGGGTCTATATTGTTGATGTAACCCTCATAGATTCCTACAGTAATACCGCTCAAATCCGTTGTTGTCGATTCTCCTGTCGTTTCTGCACTTGAGGTGATGATTTCATTTCCCATAAATGGTGTTATTCCTGATACTACAAGGAGTGAAAGAAATATTATTGATAGAGTTCTTCTAGGCAGCATTGTTTGACCACATATCCTAAAGTTCACTTAACCACTGCAGCGTATTCAGTATACAATATGGTTACTTATTGGCGCAAGTTTTCGTGGTCGATAAGATCATGTTGTAGAACATATTTGATTCACCAGCTACCTTCATTTTTTGATGCAAGAACCCAGCACTTCTTACCGAGAAATTCCGACGAAATTACTATCTGTCTTTCCTCCATATTTCGGAGATGCTCTTTGAATTCTCTGCATGTTATAACTAATCCATCTGTCAAATGCAGGAATTTTTGATAAAGCGTTGCTTCAAATTCCAGCATCGAATGACCAAAAGATAGTATGATTAAATCCTCGACTACGGGTGGCACTGTGCTCTTTATTTCTGGCTCTTCTATTTCTTTGATTTTTGTGAATGTTATGTGCAAATGAATCACCGATACCACCTTCTCTAGAGTATATATAATGACGATGAATAATTCTTCTAAAGAGATCCAATAAGAATCACTCATAGACCTTTAAATTACTAAAAAATGAATATAACAATTCAAAAAAGCAAAAAAGCCAGTATGTCTGCGTTTGCAAAGATACTGGCTATTTACCTTTACCTTACATTTTCAAAGGTCTGCCTTGCAGTTGTGACATGTTAGTACACCTTGTTCATTCTTTGCCCCACAATATGGGCAAATCACAAGTACTCGATCCCTAACTATCTCTCGTTCTATTACAGTTGATTCAGTTGGTGTTGACGGCGGTGCTCTATAATGATCAACAGTCGGCGGTGCGTATTCTGGTTCTTTCTTCTTACTTCTACATACGCAGCATAGAATGCCAAGAATGAGGACTGCCGCAATCAGTCCCACGGCAGTTATACCCGACCCCAGTCCGCCTGTATCAATACTTGTGACTCCTGATGTATTTACATCAATGCCATATGAGAAGGTCACAGTATCAATTTCAGATTGTGCAAAGAAAACACAATAATATGTATCATAAGCCGGAGTAGTATAGGAATCTATTGATGCAACATGCATATCCGTTTTGTGGTTAAACTGTGTTATTGAGTATCCTGATTCCCAATCGTTGAAGTCCGCTTGGTTGCAAATGAAGAAATCTATTCCATCCGTTGAGAAAAATGTCGCGAAGTTTCCATCGATTATTGCTCCAGCTCCCAGAGTAAGTGCAACATATTCGTACTCGTTGTCTTCTAGTACATCTCCATATCCCGTATAATCGTATGAGGAATAAGACGGGGTGTTATCACTATCCAAGTCGATAGCAGCATCAATAGTAACCGCTGTTGAACCGCCAGTATTATCGAAGATAGCATACCAGTCACCACTATACGGGGCTGTGAATGAAAAGTAATTGGTATGCATATTTGTTGCAATCTCATACCCCGTTGCAGAACCTCCCAAATCCCAAACAGTGAAATTAACTGAATCACAGATAAAGAAGTCTATTCCATCAGTATCAACAGATGTTTCGAAATATCCATTCAATTCTTGGCCTGCAGTCAGTACAAAGTTGTCGTACACATAAGCTCCCGCATTTATTAGCTCATCTGTGTACTCATTATCAAATGGTAGTGCTTCTGCAGGTTGTGCTCGATATGCCATAACTGCAAAGAGAAACACGCAGAAGAGCAGTACACATTGTTTTTTGGTTATCATAGGCGGATTGACCTCCGGGTATCTTCCTCCGTTTCTATTTTTTGACCACATATAACTTTCGCGTGTTTCTGTTCAATTTATCATAACTAGCTTTGTTCGGTCTGAGTCTAATTCTTCTAGTGCCTCATTCATCAATAATCACTAAGTAATAGTTCATCACGTAGAAATTCACTGGGTACGCTTAGGTTATAGAAGAACTTCTGAATTGCAATCCACGCGAATTTTTCTGTTGAATAATGAGTGGCTGCAATCACGTTGATTTTATTCTCTTGACAAATCTCATGGAATCTCACAGAGAGTTCGTATTCTGGGTTCTTCATAGTGACTCCTGTTACCATTTCACTATTTCATAGAGGACTCGATTGCTGAATTTGTCTTCGCTTAGAGCTGCGAGGAAGTCTGACTTGGTGATTGTCTGCGTTTCGAGATGTGTTTCCAGAGTTACTAGATCCCACTGAGATAGTTCTGTCTTCTTGATATCTCCGAATCCATCGATATATAGTATATACATCTTCTTGACTTGTTCGTTATCAAGAACCATTTTGACAAAGGTAGCCATATCCTCAAGATCATCCTCGGGAATGATATAATGATGTCCAAGATACAAGATTCCATCAGATTGCCCTTTCAACTCCTGAAACATTGCATGGATTGGTGTGCATAAGGCACATTCCCCAGGTTGAAAGGTCTCACTCACTCTGGTGAGTTTTAGAAAGAACGGATATGGGTCTGAAGTATAGGTTCTGACCACATCTTGGATTGGTCCCATTACTGATTGTCTATCATCTTCGCTCCATTGACCCTGTCCATAGAGGAGAACCCCGAAGTGTTCGTATGTCCCTGTCTTCCTTTTCCGAACCATATCACACACATCCGTATAATGACTGGAATTTTGTAATGGTGATCATTTCTAAGATTCTCTCTTAGAACTCGCTAATAAAACTACACTGACAATCACTGAAAATACAGCAACTCCTCCAACTAAAATCAGAGTTTAGGAATAATATATTCTTTCAGAATCTTGAGAGTATCTCATCCTACTATGTCTACAATTATATCTGGCTTGGTATATCAAATACAATTATTTCAGTTGCACGAACTAGGATTCTATCAAAGGAATATCCATAGATACTCCAATCTGAGAATCCATAGAGTGTAAAGTTCATATCCGCACCATGAATAGCCCTTATCGAGATTGTAAAATGAATCCCGTTAGAAGCTTCGCGGGGATGGAATGTATCAGAACCTAGCAGAACTCCGAATCTCCATTCGATAGATCCATTCCAGAGTGCATCTGTGGTTGTTGTCACCTGAACTGCTCCATTCCCATGTTCTTCAGATGAATCCGCTATCATAAGGTTGTCTGAACGTAAATCGATCAAGGTTTGACCTCCCTCGATCCAACCCACTTCGCCAATATCTGCTGCTGATCCTCGAACATTCTCAAAGAGAAAGAATTCATAGTAATCGTACTCGGATGTATTGCTAACTAAATTAATTTCCCAAGTGAAATCGATTTCACCTACTGTTACATTCTCTCCGCTAATGTCCACGGAGTAGATGACCACATGCTGATAATCAAAAGGGGTGACAGCAATTACCGGCTCATTTGTTATCGTTAGTTGTGGCCTGAAGAAATAGACCAAGGAAATACCTGCAATGACAATTGTCACAATAAGTAGGACGCTTAGACCCTTCATCTTGCGTGATGTTCCCGCTAGAACAGAATGAAAACTACGCATAAAATCGCCCCTCAATGTTATTCTGGACTCGAAACTTAAAAAGATTGACAACAGAATGGTCATTGAATCTTCTATCGAAATTTCATTGTGGAGCGTTACTGAATCCACACTAACTCAAGTAAAAGAATCGATTACTCTTACTTTCCTTCTATGTTTTTTAATTCCCTCTGGCCAGTCTCCAATCTCCCGATTCAGGGTTGTTGTTAGTTCTATTCTCCCAATCGCAAAATCAGTCAATACCCTACATCCAAACAGTGGAGTGATATCGAGTGATTTGAGTTCATCATCCTCAACTTTTAGAAACTCCAATTTTATGCAGTCACTTAGAGAGGAGAGATCGATTTCTTTGAGGTTCATTCCATCTATAGTTAGAATTTTCAAATCCCTACATTTGGAGAGTGGACCTAGATCGATCTGTGAAGTTTTGTTTATTCCAATGTTTAGGGCATTTAGCTTCAAGCATGAAGATAGTGGAGTGAGATCAATACTCTCAAGATCATTGTCTGTGAGGTCCAGATACTCCAGATTTGGACAGGATGCTAATGGGGACAGATCGATGGTTTCTAGGTGATTCATGTAGAGAACCAACTCAACAAGACTATTACTCCCTGCGAGAGGAGTGAGGTCGATCGTCTTCAGGTTATTTAATCCTAGATTGATTCGCTGTATTTTGCCTA
>Ga0307423_1000669_pt1 | contig 22865 bp, 17 predicted proteins | sample SalMarWE160310MG_FD_202154 | JGI IMG/M metagenome (GOLD analysis project Ga0307423, IMG submission 202154) | Salt marsh sediment microbial communities from the Plum Island Ecosystem LTER, Massachusetts, United States - WE1603-10 | ecosystem: Environmental > Aquatic > Marine > Intertidal zone >...
AGATAAATAAAAATTAAATAAAAATAGATTATTTTTGTTGAAGGTATTCATTCATTTCAACGAATGAACTAGTTCGAATTAATGTTGCTTTTAGGAACGGAAATTCGATATCATAGGTAAATCGATCTCCACCTATATGAATTAGATAAGGAATTTCACCATTAAACTCTTTTTGGATTTTAAGATTTTACACGAAATACTTATAGCATCTGCAATGGTGGTGCCGAACTCGAAAAGGTGATTAATCTATGACACTTTCCAAGAAGTAAAGAATTATTTTGAAGTAGAAACTTCGGAATAACTAGTATTTTTTATTTGCATGATATTTTCTCTTATTTGTGGTTTAGATGTCTAATCTCAAATGACAAAATTTTAGTCACTTTTTAGGTAAAACCTCCAGTTTTAAAAAAATCTTCATATGCCTCTCTATCTTCTACTGAAATATGATCTTCTGAAGGATTTTCGATAACGATGGGAGATAAATCAACCTCATCATGATTTATGGTCTTAGCAAGGAGATAATCTTTCTTAGAATCCGAATTGTATTCTTTATTACACGCTTTACAATATAACTTTTTGTCTTTAGGAATCAACATATTACCACATTCAGGACAAAATTTCATCATATTTATTTCATTACTCCTCAATGTTAATTTCTTTTTTAAATTACTTCAATTATTGAGTTTGAAACTTATTTTTTCGACAACAATTTCGTGCTAATAAGCACCTATCTTATAATGTAGTTGAAAAAGAGTGTATTTAAAAGTTGTGATTCAAAATTATAATCGACTTATTACGAATTAAAAGTATAAATAATTTCAAATTTTTATTTTTTAAAAGAAAATAGAATTTAGAGTATAGCAAATTATAGCAATATCATAAGTTTAAAGAACAGATCTTTCATCTCATTAAAAGGGTAATAGCTTAAAAAAATTTTAAAAAGATTAAATAAATAAGAATAAAAAATAATTATCGTTGTTCTAAATATTCATTCATTTCGACGAATGAACTAGTTCGAATCAAAGCTGCTTTTAAGAACTGAAATCCGATATCATAAGTAGACCCATCTCCACCAATATGAATGACCCAAGGTATTTCTCGGTCATACAAGTTTTTAGTTTTTAAAATCTTCTTAGTGGTTGAGATTGCATCAGCAACGGTAGCGCCAGATTCGAATAAGTGATGGACCCAAGGAACATTCCATGAAGTGACGTTATCTTTAGATGTGGACACTTCTGAGCAACTGGTATTATTCACGTAGATGATATTTGTTCCCGCAACAGCTTGTGCAGCGGTAGCTAATTGATTCAATACCATTCCTGCCCCGCATCCTGGACATAGTCCATGGCCTGGCTGGAGATGGGTTTGAGGTTCTAAAGATTTCCTATTAATTCTATAGAAATCAACGGGTTTTTCTGCACCGAATTTCTCAATTAATCCTTTCAATTTGTCATTTCTCTGTTTGGTGAAGTAGATTATTTCATCAATTTCTTTTTCCATAAATTGTGGTTTGAAAAGATGTCTAAACCGACCCATTGACTGGAGATATTCGACAAATTTCTCTTTATCCACGTCAAGACCTCGGAAATACGTAAACACAGGCATTCCATCTTCGACTCTTATTGTATAAAGAGGCCAATATCCACAATCTGTAGCCATTTTTGAAATTTTCAATGCATCTGAAGCACCATGACGCCAACCCCTCATGCAATCAGAATAGGATTGAATGAAAGCAGAACCATTAGATTTTAAAGCATCCGCAACTTTACCCATAAAATCAATTGGATACGCAGGATTTGCAGTAGCTAAAAATAGTTTTTTAGTACCGAAAAATGCAAAAGGTGTGACTAAATCTTGCTTGACACCAATTTTTCCGGGAATTTTGTCTCCAGCAGGACCGGTAGTGGTGCTTGCAAATGGAGGCGTGCCCCCAGATTCTTGTATTCCTGTATTCATAAAGGCTTCATTATCATAATTGAAGAATAATACGTTAGATTTCTCTTTTCGAGCTAAAATATCCTCAAAATTTATTAAATTTCTTTCTGGTTTGGACATTTTAGAAGTTCACCCCATGAATTTTTTCTTTTGTTTCTCGCACTCCGAGATACATGTAAAGTGGGCCTTTCATATCGTTAACTGTAGCCATTTTCTTTTTAGCAATATCAAACTCATCTCGAGTTACATCTCGACCTCCTAAACCCACAATAAAACTTCTGAAAATGGTTTTAAGAGGATAAAGAGCTGATGCGATAGTCATCGAAAAGGGAGGTAAAAGTCCGTTTAAGGAATCACTTTTCTCTAATATAATCAATTTCTCTATACCATTTTCTTCCACTATTTTTCGCAATTCTTCATACGGAAATGGTCGAAATGCCCGAATCTTAATTAATCCAATATCTTTATTTTTTGTCATCCAGCTTATTATATTTCCACTCATTGAACCCATGGTGCAGAATGCAGTTTTTGAGGGATTATCTAAATTATACGATTCAATTAATTTATATTCTCGACCAGTCTCTTGCTTAAATTTTTTGAAACTATCTTCCATTTGTCCTAATACAGGTTTTTTGGCTTCATCTAGGCTCGCCCTTCCTTCCATAAAATAGGATGGAGTTACGATGCCACCCCACGTTCCAGGTTTCGAGGGATCAATAATGTGACGGGGCTTTTTAGGTGTCATTCGTTTTACCGTTTCATCTGGTATTAAAGTTAAATTTTGAACTGAATGTGAGATTATAAATCCATCGTGGACGAATATTGTTGGAAATAGTGTATCTTCAGAAATCATGACAGACAGGATCGCTGCATCATAGGTTTCTTGAACATTTTCTGAGACTATAATGTTCCATCCAAGCTCAGAATTGACTTGGGTATATTCCCATGAATTCCAAATAGATAAATTGGGTGAATTGAATGCTCGGGCTGAAATCATCATTGTCAAGGGTATTCTCCAACCTACAGCCATAGGTAGAGCCTCAGTCATCAACAAATAGCCCTGACTCGCAGTAGCAGTAAATGTTCTAGCACCAGCTGCACATGCTGCTGTTGAATAACTAATCGCAGCTAATTCAGATTCTACATTTACAAAAGCAGCTTTTAGTCTCCCATGATTGACAACATCTGATAGACCTTCTACGGATTGGGTTTGAGGCGTAATAGGAAATGCGCAGATCACATCTGGGTCAGTCTGAGTGACACCTCCAGCAACGGCATAATTTCCAATCATGGTGGTTTTAATTGGTTCCTTGATTTCCTTGAAAAAAATTCTCATTGGTTCTATACTCATTTTAGATCACCTCTATTCCTCCGGTACAGCACAAGCTGCCGGACCTTGTTTTAATTTTTTGGATATTGCACTAACAGGACAGATTTCAAGACAGTTTTGACAAGATTTGCAATGATACTGATCAATCCCTTTCATGTGCCAAAGTCCATCTTCTCCTTTTTCTCGTACAATAGCAAAATCAGGGCAAATGTACCAACATAAAGCACAATCAGTACATTTTTCTTCGTCCCAAATGATATCCCATTCACCCCAAGAACCAGTGTTTACTTGGTTACTTCCATATTCGATTATATTTTCATCGCAATACCATACACCAGCGTCATCAATCTCTTTATAACCTGGTAATCCTAAAGAAACTTGTTGCCAAGGAACTTTTGTATCAACCGAAAAATCAAGCTCTGGAGCTTTAGGTGTTTCAAAAATGCATGTTTCTTCATGTGCTCTTTTTATCGCTTCTACATTTTTAGCGGCGATACTCCCTATAAACCTACTCATAATCGCGTCAGCTAAAGCATCCATGGAAAAAATGGGCATGACACGTATTACGGCTCCAAGAATTATTGTATTTGTGATGTTACGACCAAGCACTTCCATTGCAATGTTTAAAGCATCAATTGTGGCAATATTAATATCTTTCCGATTAACTATCGTTTGCAGTGAGATTTGATCCAACACTGTATTAACAATTAACCATCCTCCGGGTGCTAATCCTGCTACAACATCTATTTCTCCAAGAAGAGATGGATCTAAAACAGCAACGACATGAGGACCGTATACTTGTTCATTGTTTCGAACTAAATCAACGTTAGCACTTAAACGTACATAACTTTCCGTAGGAGAACCCATTCTTTCAGCACCAAATTTAGGTTGGCATACACCATACCCATAAAAAGCTTCAACACAAAGATTTGAAGCAGTTACTCCTCCTTGACCCCCGCGAGCGTGGAATCTCAAGTTAATAACGTTTTGTTCTAAAACTTCTTTTAATTGTTCTGGAGTTATCATTTTAGTTCTAATCTTTAATTTTTTAATATTTTATTTCAAATGAAGAAATCATTCCAGAAAATTAAGCTTTATCTATTAATTCCATAAGTTTCCCATCAGAATTTACAATGAAAATTTTCTCATCATTATAAATATTTATTAACTTCATAATTCTAAAGTAATTTAAGATTAAAAAATCACGATAGAATTGAACAAAAGTGGCAAAAGCCAATATTGGAAAAGTTTTGGAAGTAGATTTAGAAAATGATTCCTTTTCTGTTAATGAATACGGCAGAGAGAATATTGAGAAATTCTTAGGTGGTCCAGGATATGCTATTAATTATCTATTGGAAGAGAAAACATATAACCACGATCCTCTTGATAAAAAAAATGTACTAGCATTGATGACCGGACTCTTAACAGGAACTAGTTATCCTTGTTCAGGTTTTTATTCGGTTTCAGCACGTTCTCCTCAAACAGGTATCTACGGAGAAGGATTATCTGGCGGTTTTTTCGCTGCGGAATTGAGAAAAAATTTTAATGGAATTGTCTTTAAGAGAAAATCAGAAACACCTAAATATCTTTTGATCGAAGAAGATCATTTTGAATTAAAAGATGCTTTAGGGCTATGGGGATTAAAAACTGATAAAACAATTAAAGAACTGAATTCTATACACGGAAAGGATTATAAGATAGCTTGCATTGGTCCATCTGGAGAAAAAAAGATTCCATTAGCTACTATTATGAATGATCATCATAGAGCAGTGGGACGAACTGGAATGGGGGCAGTTATGGGTTCAAAAAATCTTAAGGCGATTGCTGTAAAAAGTAGTAAGAAAAAAATTGAATATTATGATGAGGATAATTTTCGCAAGATATCACAGTCTTTATTTAAATCATTTCAAAAATCTCCCATGGCAGAAATTTTAAGAACGTTTGGCACGAATAACATTACTTATTTTGAACGATTATATGATGTTCCTCATAAAAATTGGACGATGCATAAGTGGCGAGAAGTACCTAAAATTTCGGGAGAAGTTGTTTTTGAAAAATACCATGTTAGAAATAAACCTTGTTATCTTTGCCCTTTCATGTGTGGTAGAGAAATTGAAATAAAAGAAGGCCCTTACAAGATTGAGAACGCTGCAGGGGCAGAATATGAAACAACTGCTGCATTTGGAGCAATGTGCTTGATATCAGATGTTGAAGCCATAGCTTATTTGAATGATCTATGCAATATAATGGGAGTTGATACCATATCCACAGGATGCACGATCTCATTTGCATTGGATTGTTATGAACATGGAATTTTAACAGAAAAGGATATTGGATTTCCATTAGGATGGGGAAATGCAGAAGCTATAGTTAAATTAGCTAGATTAATATGTGAAAGAGAAGCTATAGGAAAAACTCTATGTTTAGGTTCTAAAAAAGCCTCTGAAATAATTGGAAAAGGATCAGAACAATTCTTAACTGATGTTAAAGGTCTTGAAGCGCCCATGCATGATCCAAGAGGTATTTTTCCACTCGGTTTACAATATGCCACATCCAATCGAGGTGCTTGCCACGGTAGAGGATATGCAAATGATCAATATTCCGGATTTACTGGTTTTAATGATAGCCTTAAAATAACCAAGGAAAAGCCAATGAGAGAAAGAACATTAGATGATCCTAAGTTCGCAAAAGATATTGCAATGACCCAAAATTTAGCTGAAGTAGTGAACGCATTAGGAATCTGTAAACAAACTATGACCTCTGGATCCCAAATTGTTGATGGCTTATTGGATAAACTTTTAGATGTGCTTTATTATTTAACAGGGGTCCAGTTTTCATTGAAAAATCTAATAGGAATTGGAGAACGAATATTTAATTTAAAAAGAGTTTATAATACTAAATGTGGCGTCACCAGAATTGATGATAAGTTACCTCCAAGGCTTAAACTCCCTCTTGAAAAAGGGTTAACTAAAAATAAGGTGGTAACGATTGATTTAATGTTAGAGGAATACTATAAGTTTCGAGGTTGGGATGATAATGGAATACCTACATCTAAAAAATTAAAAGAATTAAAGATTGGATAAGTTTGAAAAGAAAAAAAAAGATAATTCATATTCCCCTCTGCAAGAGGAGTATAAGAGAATTATTTTTCATTAATTTTATATAGTTCTTCGTTGATCAACTTAACTTGCTCTTTTACTTCTTTTAAATGTTCTCCCGCTAAAGGATATTTATATAGAAAAAACAATCCTATAATAATAACGAGGACAGGCAACAATCCTACCGAGATTCTAAGCCCAATATCATTTAATGCTGTAATATTTAGAGGATTTAGGTTATTTCTGTCTATTTGAAATAAAGTTATCATTATACCTAACAATAACCAGCTTATTGAATTTGCGAGCTTCACAATCACACCAGAAACACCATTATAAAGGCCTTCTCGCCTAGTTTTTGTAATTAACTGATCTTCATCAATTACGTCGCTTAACAAAATGGTTGGAAATAGCATCACTCCTGCCAAGCCAATACCTGCCAGTAGAAGTAATACCATCATTGTTAGGGAATTAAACACTAGAAAAACGAAGGGAAAAACTGCTGAAAACGCAACCATAGACCAAAATAAAGCATATTTGGTTCCTTTGGTAGATGCTATTTTAATCCACAAAAATAAGCTTGGAATAACAATAACAAATACTAAAAGCAGCTGCAATGCCCATTCGACCGATTCTAACCCTAACACGCCCTCAAAAAACAATGGTAAGCTTGAGAGCACCAAAGAATAAGAGAGTTGGAGCAGAAATTGAACCATTACGTAATAGTTAAATGATCTACTTTTAAATGCGATTTTCAGCGACTTTATAAATTTGACTTTCTGTTCAACTTGAATTTGAAATTCTTTACGTTCTTTCACAAAAATGATTGTTGGAATTACTGATAATGCAGTAAGAACACCAATGGCTAATCCCATTATTGAATATCCCATTCCCACTTCGGAAAAAGATCCTGCTATCAAGGGTGCTATTCCTAACCCAAATATGAGCCCAAATACTCCGAAGATTTGTAAATATTTGGAAATTGATAGCCTTTCTTCTTGTTTTAACGAAATTTCAGGAAATAAAGAAAACCACATTGTTACCACCATCGTCACGAATGTATCATACAAAAAGAGCATGATTATTAAATAAAGTCCAGCTGCTATAGAATCTGAAAGCGGAGGAGTATAAATTAGAAAGCCAAATATAATTAACGGAATTATCCCTCCCATTATAAATGGTTTTCTTCTTCCCCAACGGGACTTCGTAAAATCTGAAATATAACCGATTATAGGTTCATTTAATGCATCCCAAATACCATATATCATTAAAATTAAACCCAAAACAATAGGATGAAGTGGAACACCAATATATAAAAAATAATAGGTATACAATAGTAAAATTGAAGATTGACCTATAGCTAATCCTCCAATATTGCCCAAAGCAAAAGAAATTTTAACTTTTGATGATACAGGTTTTTCTTGTTCACTCATTTTAAGATAATCTCCTCAATTAAAATTAATAAGTCATAATAAAGTTAAACATTTAAATATACCACCTTTCGAATTTCCCTCATTGAAAAAATGAGATTTGATGTTATTTCTATAAATGCATCCTTCCTAAATTCTAGGATGTGAACGTGCTAATTTTTGATGTAATAATAATTGATGCCCGCTTTCTAAGATACCTTTAATATAAATTCTAATACAAAAAAAGTGGAGAAAAACCAAAATCAACCAAAACCATCCATTTCATACAAATCCGCAATATGTATTATTACTATTATACATACAATATTCTAAAATTGTAATTTAATTAATCTTATTTTAGAATTGTAAAATCGCTCCTTTTGCGGCAGAGGATACTAATTTTTTATATTTTAATAATGCCTTACTTGAAATAGGCTTTTCAAAAGGTGTCCAATGTTCCAACCTTTTTCGAATTTGATCCTCTGTCAATTTAACATCGAGTTTTCGATTTGGGATATCTATAGTGATAATATCACCATTTTCAATAACTGCGATTGGTCCCCCAACATATGCCTCAGGACTGATATGTCCAATGCAAGGTCCTGAGGTGCCACCAGAGAACCTTCCATCAGTAATTAATGCAACTCTATCGAGTTTCTTCTTTAACATCAGTGTTGCCGTGACTGCTAGTAATTCTGGCATACCAGGAGCCCCTTTTGGTCCTTCATATCGAATGATAAGTATAGAACCATTGTCTATTTTATTCATGGCTAAATCTTCAAGAACATTTTGTTCTGAATTATAACATTTAGCAGGACCGGTAAATTTGAGCATATCTTTGTGTTTAACTCCAGATTGCTTGACAACGGCTCCATCCGGAGCTAAATTTCCTTTTAAAATAACTGTTCCACCTTCGGGAAAAATGGGATTATTCAATGGTCTTATAATATCACCATCTAATACTTTAAATCTTCTAAAAGTCTTTCCCAAAGGTTTTCCTGACACGGTCATGCAATCTAAGTGTAAAAATTCTTTAATCGTGTTCATAACAGCTGGAATACCCCCCGCTTTGTATAGATCTACAACTCCATATTTTCCTGAAGGATATATGTTAGCAATAGTAGGAATTCTCTTACTAAATGTATTGAACCATTCCAGATCAAAATCAACTCCCATTTCATAAGCAATAGCAGGTAAATGTAGAGCAGAATTTGTAGATCCCCCAATGGCTAAATCAACCATTAAGGCATTTTCTAATGAGTTCTTAGTCATAATCTGAGAAGGTTTTATTTCATCCTTGAGTAATTGCATTATTTGTTTTCCAGAATTTCGAGCTAAGACGTATTTCATATTTGTCACAGCTGGAATTGTTGCTGCATTAGGTAAAGTCATTCCAAATGCCTCCATTATGCATTGAAATGTATTCGCAGTTCCCATTATTTCACAGGCACCATGACTTGCGCAAGTCACGCATTTAACTTTATCAGAAAAATTATCATAATTATTCTCATCTATTCCTGAATATTCTGGTGAAAATTCAATTTCCCAAAAGCTTGGACCTCCTGGAACACAGATAGTTGGAATATCTAATCGAATAGCCGCCATCAACATCGCAGGATTGATCTTGTCACAGCTGGAAAGAGTCACCAATCCATCTAAACTATGAGCTTCAACCATCAATTCAATAGAATCCGCAATGACTTCTCTATGTGGAAGAATATAACGCATTCCTTCATTTCCATTGGCCCATCCATCACAAGGTGCTACAGTGCAAAATTCAAATGGAATTCCTCCAGCCTCTATAATTCCATATTTTACGGCTTCTGCAAGTGAATTAAGATGTGCATGTCCGGGATTTATTTCATTCCAGGAATTGGCTATTCCTATAAAAGGTTTATTATCAAGATCCTTATCATCTAATCCTGCTCCCTTAATAATACCTCTTGTCACGTAATTAAAAGGTGTTGTTTTAGTATGTTCAAAGATTCGATTACTTCTTGACTTCAAGGATAAATCTTCATCATTCATTTTAACCATTATTTTAGGTTGGTGTAATTAAATTTATAATAAAAAAAGAATCAATCTATTTATTATATTTTAATATAATCTTAAAGCTTAAGAAATATGAATGATACCAAATTAGAATTTTTTCTCAAAGAATATTCAAATTTATATACTTGCGCGGTGTCTGATGCGATTGATGAATTAGGTCTTGAGCCTGGTTTTATCGACGCGGGAATTAGACCAATGTGGGCAGGAGCAAGGATTTTGGGATACGCTGGGACAATGAAGATGGTGCCATCTCAAGAACCATTAGATAGAAATATCATAGCCAAACTTGTGAAATACATTAGGAAGACACCTAAGTTTCCTATCATGTGTGTGGACATGTCAGAAAAAATGAGTGCAGCTGGACTTGGTCAGAGTACAAGTAGGTTATTGCAAGGCTTAGGTTTTCGAGGAGGTTTAGTAGATGGACCAGTTAGGGATATGTCCCAGGTTATTGCACTGAATTTTCCGATTTTTGCTAGAGGGATTATCTGTTCTTCAATAAGAGGGAGAATGATCGTAGATTTAGAATCTGTGATGAAACCTGTGAAATGTGGAGAAAGGATCATCACTCCTGGAGATTTGATTTTCGGTGATATTAATGGTGTAGTTGTAGTTGAGAAAGATGATATCGAGGCTGTATTGTCAAAAGCACAAGAAATAATTTCTACAGACAAATGGTGGTTTGAACAGTTAGAAGGGGGGCGAGATCCCTCAGATATTGAGAAAGAAAAACCTTTACCATAGTTTATAATCAATTAATTAAAATTTAATAATTGTGATTGTCTTTGCAGGAAAGAATATCAATAAATCTCGAAGATATAAATGCTCTCCATAAAATCATAGATTTAATAGAAGAATATTTTGAAAAAATACCTATAAAAAAGAGAAAATTTGATTCAAATCGATTTAAAGAGAAAATACAAGATTTATTACATAAAAACAAACATGATAATTTTGAAAATACTAAGCAATTTATAAAAATTTTAAAGCAATTGCGCACAAAAATAAAAAAAGATATAATTCCTGAAATTTATTATATTTTTGGTGGTCATGGGGGGATAATTATAAATGACATTGGTTACTGCGAGTTTGATTCTCCGATTTTCGCCTTAAAATCACTTATAAATAAAATGGAATTAGCTGTAATTTCAGAAATGCCTTTTAATATTGAAGTTTCAATATCTTGTTTTAAATGGCTAAATAATAATCATCCAAATGAATTTGCTAAATTTAAAGCTTTATATAAAGATGGAAATTTTGAAATAATTAACCCCTCTTTTTCACAGCCTTATAGTTTGATTATAAGGGAGGAATCAAATATAAAACAATTTGAATATGGCTTGAAAACACTTAAAGAACTTGGATTAGATTGTAATCTATATTATGCATCTGAATCATCTCTCCATCCGCAAATTCCTCAGATATTAAAGGGGTTTGGGATAGAATTTTGTTCTTTAAGAGCTCGATTATTAGGAATGAATCCAACTACGCCTTCTGGTCATATTATTTGGAAAGGTTTAGACAATACCCCAATTCAAACTATAACAGATCAAGCAGGAGTTTTTAATGGAGAATCTTGGCATGGACAATTTTTCAGGGAATTACCTCATTTAATGTTCCAAGCGGTTTCTCGTCCATTTGTAAATTATTTGATTTTCTCATCAATTGAAGATTTTGTAATGCCATTACCCTATAATGAAGAAGTATGGAGGATATCACGATTTTCGAATTTATTTGGGAAATTTGTTTCATGTTCAGAATTATTCAGCTCTATTGATATAGATGGGGAATTCAATTTCACTAGAGACTATTTCTACATTGGAGATAAAGCTCTAACTCAATCAGAATTGTTTTTAAACAATAAAAAATGTGAAAATCTTTTATTAACAGTAGAACGCTTAAATTGCATATTGAATTTTTACCAGCAAACAAATAGAGATGCTTTTATAGACGAATTGTGGGAAAATTTCTTAATGACACAAGCCCACGATAATTATGTTGTACCAAATATTCGTAATGGAGATTATTCAGAAGTGCAATTATCATCGGAAGAATATAGCAATTTAAAACTCAATAGTAATAAGACTCCGATCTCAAAATTAAGCATTAGTATGCAAAAAGAGATTCAAAAAAGATGTAATGATATTATTATCAATGATTTACAGATACTTGCTTCTCATTATCAACAACTAAATGAAGATTCGCTTCATTTTTTTATTTTTAATCCAGCTCCTTATGAAGTGAAAGATATTGTGAAAATCAATGCTACCCAAAAATTAGGGGATGATGTTTATTTAGAAGGAGAAAAAGGAGAAATTGTCCAATTTAAGCAAGAAAACTCACAGATAATATTTGTTGCAAATATAATGCCGCTCGGTTACAAGATATATTCTTTAAAAAGCAAGAAAAACGAAGCTAATTTTAGAAATTCTGATTTTAATTATGAGATAAACCTTTCTAAAGATAATCAATCAATTGAAATAAATTTCAAGCAAGAACCATTTTGTTCTTTACAATTCAAATCTGAATTCTATTATGAATTAAATCAAATTTTACACAGTAAAGATTTCATTGAAGAATCATTTGTCATCAATGGTTTTGTAAATAAAAAAAACTTTTATTTAGAGATCACGCAATCTATTGAATCTGAAATATTAAAATTTAAGTTAGATTCGATCCTGATGAATGAAATCATTATTTCTCCTAAAATGAAAATTTCCCGTTCATATTTGAATTATCCATTTGGAATAGAAGAAACTAAAAGGAATTCATTTCAATCATTAGACTTTGTCTGGTTGATGGGCGAAGAACAAGGATTAATTTATATTCAATCAAATGCTCAAAAATTTACATTAGAACGCAAATCATTTACATTACATAATAGAATATCTGGTGGAACATTTGAATTTGCATTATCATCTACTAAGAATGAACCATTAGCAAAAGCGTATGAATTAGTAGATAAATACTTCAATAAGTTGTATGGAATAGTGATAAAAGGGATAAATCCAGAAGAAAAGAAATCAGCCACATATCTTTTACCATCATTTCCTTTTAGAATCACAAATCTTTGGTCTAGATCATCAAAATCTTATGTTAGATTATTAAATCCTTCCAACGGAAAAAGTAAACTAAATTTAACGGGGATTATAATGAAGAATCCAATCAAAAGTCTGACCTTAGACAATAAAATAAAACAAAAAGAAGTTAAAAAGGATTATTTTATCAATCCATGGAAAATTGAAACTTTTGAATTATAAGAATTAATAGTTTACTAGTCAGAACGACTAGTAATATCACTCCATATTTTTTTTGATTCCTCTTCACTTAAATCCCATGTCCCAAATGCTTTTTCAAAATTGATTTTTTGAACTCTTAATAATCTTAAGAATAATTCGGAGAAACTTTCATTTTCACGTTTGATTTTCATTAGTTTATTGTAGACTTCTTCAGTAATGCTAATATTTTTTGATGTCATGGGTATGCACATATTAATTTCAGTCATTTAAATAATCATTACTGATCAAATTAATAACTTCGGTTGTAATTAACATTATATCACGTAGCCCTTTTCTTGATACTAAATCCATGTTGTCATATTTTGTATGTACTTTTTTCTCACAACCTCTCGATCCAATAAATAGCGCTTCAAATCCTTGCTTAATAATTGGTTCATGATCTCCCCATGCCCCTGTTGGGATATATTTGCTTTGCACTTCAATTTTATGTTTTTCACCTGCTCTTATGTAATCTTCAACTAATCTCGAATTATTTACTTTTTTAGGAATACCATGTGCTGAAACAATAAATATTGGTCCCGTACTCCCTACAAAATCAAAATTTATGAAGAATGTATTCTTTTTATCATAAATACTTTCATGCTTTGTAATGAAATCATAAGCACCTCCAAGATTTAATTCTTCTGAACCCGTAATAAGAAAGGTGAAATTAACGTGTTTTATCGGATTTTCTCTATAAAATTTAGATAATTCTAAAATTGATCCAACACTTGCTGCATTATCCGTGGACCCAGGTGATTTATTACCCGTTTTATTAAAGAAATTTACCAACGCTAATGATGCTATGATTATTGATAAGCTAAAGAATATATTATCTAAGATTAATAAATTTAGGTTGAGAAAAATCTTTAATATACTAAAAATTAAGTATAAAATTAAAAGGAAGAATCCCGCGAAAACAGCTATAATTATTGAAACCATTCGAATATATGATGGAAATGTTTGAGACTTGGTATCATGATGAGCTAGAATTACCACATTTACCAAGGGGTCGAAAGATTTTAACTCAGTATAAAGGTTTTCTGTCATCATATTTTTTGTATTATTCCTAAAAAGACGAATTTTAGGAGAACTGATAATCCTAAGATAAGAAAACATACCAACTAGCATTACAACAGAAAGTAGAGCCGTAATTAATGGTATTGTATAAAAAGATATTGCTAATGTAATAATCAAAATTGAGGTGCCTAAAAAGAAATATTCTGCTAATTTCCAATTAAATAATGAAGTTTTGAATGGTTCTCTCTTAACATCATCATAACCAGCTTTTTTAAATTCTTCAAGTATAATGTTTATTGCTTTCTTTTCTCCATCTGATCCCGCTAATCGGGGAAAAGATAGTTTTTCAGTGATTTCATAAGCATTATTTTCATCTATAGACATAATTACTCCAAGTTTTCCAATTATTTAAAATGTGAGAGATTTTAGAATTTCTCTATTAGTAAACGATTTGAATGATCATAAGTGTTAAATTCTTAATGAGTAAATTGATTTAATATCTTGGAATAAAATGTCTAAAATATATACTGATAACGATTGGAATGGGATTATTCCTCATATACCTCCCGGGTATGACAATACCAAGCACAATGTGATATTTGATCATCATTCACATACAAACTACAGTGATGGCAGACTTACCCTCAAACAGAATATAGAGTGGCATATTGCAATGGGATTTAATGCAATTGCTATAACTGATCATAACAACATGCGTCATATCGAAGAAATTGAAGGAATTAAAAAGCAATATGCTCAAAAAGGTATCATAATAATAAGTGGATTTGAATGGACGACAATCAGACTTCATTTTAATTTTTTAGGAATCTCAAAATGGGATGAAAGAGTACCTTATAAACCAAAAGATAATAAAATCATTGATGTCATTGATAAGGTTCATGACCAAGATGGTCTTGTGGTATGCAATCACATTCCATGGAGTATTTATGAAGCGAAGTATAAAAATCATCCATCTCGAGAAGAATTATTAAAGTGGGGTATAGATTTTATAGAGGTTGTAAATGATGACTCTCTTCCCGAAAATGTTTATGATGAAGAATCGGTAAAGTTTTGCAATAAACATAAAGGAGAAATAGGCATGATCACTGGAACAGATATGCACATACCAGATGGTTTAGCTAGTGGAGGAGTACATGGATGGACATTATTAAACATAAAGGAATGGACAGAAGAGGCATTAATGGAAGAATTAAGGAAAAAAAACACTGAAATCCTCTATTCCGAAATTTCTTTTTTGGATCCCGGAATATAATATAAAGTTCTCTCCATTATCACATGCTTATTCTTAAAGAATTAAATTTATAGGATATAATATATTGAAAAAATCAATAATATAAGTTTTCATTTGTAAAAGCACTATTCAAGGGACTTAAAATTGGTATTTAAACTTTTTTCAAGACAACCTAAAGATGAAGTTGAGAAAATCACTCCAGATTTCATGCCAATGATCCGTATCGTGTTTTGGAACAGTTTAGGTTTCTTTTTCTTTTGGTTCCTCATTCCTCACGTGATTTTGACTCTTATAGGGGGAACAGCAACAGAATTAGGATTTTCAGTTGCTGGACAAACGTTTGGTGGACTTATCAGTGCTCCAATTGTAGGATACTTAACTGATAAAGTATCAAAAAAATTATTAGTGCTCATTGGCAGTTTTGGGAGAGGAACATCTTATCTCATCATGTATATTGGCATTGTATTATCATCATTGAACCTTTTTATTGTAGGATTGTTTACCCTTGGTTTTTTTGTAGGTTTTTTTTGGAGCCCTTTGGATGCATTAGTATCTCAGAAATCTCACAAATCATTTCGATCTTCTGCTTTTGGAAAACAAGCAGGAATGTTAGGAAAGGGAAATTTTGTTGGTTCAATGTTATCTTTTTTGATATTCGCATTAGCAATCACATTCACTCCAAATAATCTATTCTTAATATATAGTCCTCTTATTTTATTTGCAATTTCTAATATATATGCTGGAATTGTTTTCAAAAAGAATGTAGATGAAAAACTCACCTATGATGATCATGTTGCTAATATTAACGGAAGTATGAATGATTACGATATTATTGAAATTGAAACACAACCAAAAGAAGAATCAAAAGTATCACTATTATTTATTTTCGGATTCGTGGCCTTAATATTAGCCTTCATGACCAGTAATATTAACCAAACAATTGCTTCTCCCTTTGTTTATGGTTATATTAAAAATTTTATCAATTCTAACGATATAATTATAATGCTAATATATTTTCCGAGTCAAATTATTTCATTGCTATTAGCACCTAAATTAGGGAAATTCGCAGATCGCATTAATCCCATGATAGGGATAGCCATTTTCAGTTCTTTAGGTTCATTAGTCACGTGGTTTTTTATCAACAGTAATAATGAAATTATGGTCTCAATGATATTATTGTTAGATTCAACGTTAGCATGGGCTGGAAATCTTGTTCTTCAAAATGTTTTAAGTCGCATATCTAAAGGTCATCGAGGGAAAATTTTTGGAGTATCAAGATGGATGAGTTTTTTTGGTGCTATAATTGGACCAATAATAGGAGGTTTAGTCTCCTCCCAGATTGGTTTCACTGCACCATTTATCATTTCAATATTTGTTGAATTGTCTGTTATACCCCTATATATCATCGCAATCAAGTTATTGAAACCGCATATGGCTGAGAAATTGGATTAAATCTTAATTCGTATCCTTTTCTATTTGGTCTGCGATTTTAACATACTCAGGTATAAAACTTGTTTTTAATAAATTAGAATTGCCAGTAGAAACGAGTTTACCGTTTATGTCTAAGATTTCAATATTCATGTGAATAATATTCCTTCCCTCACGCACAACTTTGGCAATAACTCTCACAGACTCTCCAACCTTTACTTTTCCTAAAAAATCAATATGAAAATCGATACTGATTGGAAAGCCTTCATAACCAAGTGTTGCTGAAGTCATTCCTAATACATCGTCCATAAAGGCGCTTTGCATTCCACCGTGCAATAGTCCAGTAGGATTAGACATTTCAGGACGTATCTCAATCTCTACTTCCACCTTTCCATACTCAGCACTAATAATTTTTCCATTAAGCCATTTTGTAAATGGTGGAACGGGATGATTTTTTAACTCTTCCCCTATAAACGCGTTAAAGAGCTTGAGTATTCTTTGTGAACGTCTTTGCCTTTTTCTATCTATGTTTGACATTAGGAACAAATTTTATCTATAATTATTAAATCGAGATGTCTAATGAATAAAAGGTTAGTCTTCATAATTTAAAGATCTTTTTTTCTTAAAATATTAAATTTATCCTAGCTTTTCTTATTTGAATGTCGCTTCAAGATAATATTAACCTTAATGAAAAAGATTTATCGTTCATTAATAATATTAAATCAATGGCGGTCATAGGAGCTTCCGCAAAAAGAGATTTCTTCTTCTTAAGAAATCATCAAAACTCATTTAAAGGTAAAGTATATGCAATTCATCCGAAATTAGAAGAAATTCCCGACTTTCCCAAAGAAGATATTTATGCTTCTATACTTAATGTTCCTGAAGATGTTGACTTCGCATTTATCGCAGTCCCTGCAAAACTTGTTTTAGATATAATGGATGAATGCGTGAAAAAGGGGGTTAAATTAGTAACTGTGTTTACATCAGAATTTTCAGATGCAGGAACTCAAGAGGGTGAGGCTTTAGAGAAGGAACTATTAAGCAGGGCTCAAAATAAAGTAAGGATATTAGGCCCTAATGGATTAGGACTTTATTATCCCAAGATTGGAATGGCATGGCGTCCAAACTTTCCTACGACTGCGGGGAATATCGGATTTATTGCTCAATCAGGAGGAATTTGTAATATTGCTATCTACTCCTCTATTGAGTTAGGTATAGAATTTTCGAAAGTTTTCTCTTTTGGTAATGGTGCTGATTTGGACTTTGTTGATCTATTGCATTATTTAATAAACGATCCAGAAACAAATATAATTCTATGTTATTTAGAAGGGATAAAGCAAGGGAGAATTAAGAAATTAAAAGCAGTTTTAAAGAGTAACAAGAAACCAATTATTATTTTAAAAGGTGGAAAGAGTGAAACGGGTTCTAAAGCAGCAAAAACACACACTGCGTCAATTTCGGGGGATAATACAATTTGGCAAACCTTTTTTAAACAGTATAATATAATTGAAGTTGATTCTTTAGAACAACTACTTCATACCGCTAGACTAATTGATTGTTATGGGGTATGTGCTATGAAAGATTTAGCTGTTTTAAGTATCTCAGGAGGGTATGGCGTAATATTAGTAGATATAATTGAGCATTATGGAATGAAAGTTCCTCCCTTTTCTTCAGAAACTCACGATGAAATAGCAAAAATACTTTTTATGCCTGGTACCAGCTCTAATAATCCTTTAGATCTTGCGGCTCAATTTTTTGCAATAAATAAGGTTCAGGAAATAATAGAGGTAGCACTTTTAGATATAAATATTGATGGTTTAATATTAGATTTGCCCGGTTTCTATCTCACATTGCCACCAAGAATCCAAGATCCTTCTGCATTTCTTAATGTATTATTAGAAAGTCTTAATCTCGGACATAAACATCAAAAGCCACTTATTGTTATAACTCAGCACTTAACTCGTCCAAAAAATATTGATGCGCTTTTAATGAATTTAAAGGAGAAAAATGTCCCGGTATTCGGGGATCCTTTAGAAGTAATTCCATTATTACCTAAAATTTCTCGCTACGCACTTAAAAAAGGTTAAAAAACCTCGAGACTTTTGTATTCTCCATATACTTCTCTTAAAACATCACAAATTTCTTGAATCGTAGCATAAGTCTTAACAGTCTCAATCATTATTGGCATAATATTATCATTTGAACTAACACGTTTCTTGAGCTTTTCCAATGCTTGTTTTACCAAGTTTTCATCTCTCTTTGATTTGAGATCTTTTAAATTGGAAATAATTCTTAATTCTTCGTCTTTGTCTTGTTTAAAGATATTAATCTTGCTTTTTTCATCAGTATAATAAGTATTTACTCCTATGATTTCAGTTTCCCCATTCTCAATCTTTAATTGCTCTTTATAAGCATTGTTTGATATCTCTTGTTGGATAAATCCTTTCTCTATAGCGACTGTTATTCCCCCCATTTTATCGATTTTTTCTATGTATTCATTTGCCTTTTCTTCTAACCTTGATGTAAGATATTCAATATAATATGATCCACCCAGAGGATCTACTACATCAGTCACCCCTGATTCACTCGCTAATACCTGTTGAGTTCTTAATGAAATTCTAACGGAATCTTCGGTGGGAAGTGATAAGGCTTCATCGGCTCCACATGTATGAAGAGATTGTGTCCCACCTAATATGGCTGCCAGTGCTTGTACTGTAACTCTTACAATATTTACGTTTGGTTGTTGCGCGGTTAACGTGACTCCCGCAGTTTGGGTATGGAATCTTAAACGTAATGAATTAGGATCCTTAGCTTCGAATCTTTCTTTCATAACTTTGGCCCATAATCGTCTTGCAGCTCGCAATTTCGCGATCTCTTCAAAAAAATTGTTATGTGTCGTGAAAAAGAAGGATAACCGGGAAGCAAATTCGTCGATATCAATACCTCTTTTTATTACTTCTTCAACATAAGCTATTCCATCAATTAAAGTAAAGGCGATCTCTTGAATTGCATTACATCCTGCTTCTCGCATATGATATCCACTAATTGAGATCGTATTGAATCGAGGTAATTCTTTAGAGCAATATTCTATCACATCTGCTGTTAACTTTAATGAAGGTTTTGGTGGAAATATGTAAGTCCCTCTAGCGACATACTCTTTTAAAATATCATTTTGTACAGTTCCCATTAACTGCTTAGGATCTACGCCTTGTTTTTCTCCAACTGCAATGTACATGGCAAGGAGTACGCATGCGGGTGCGTTTATAGTCATGCTTGTAGACACCTTATTTAATGAAATGCCCTCAAACACTTTCTCAAAATCTTTTAACGAATTGACCGTTACTCCTACTCTGCCGACTTCTCCTAGACAAATACGATTGTCTGAATTATATCCCATCTGTGTTGGCAAGTCAAAGGCAATAGAAAGTCCCTTTTGACCCTGAGAAATTAAGTACTTGAATCTTTCATTAGTTTTCTCCGCATCTGCAAATCCAGCATATTGTCTCATGGTCCATACTCTCCCACGATACATGTTAGGATATACTCCCCTAGTATAAGGAGGAGCTCCAGGAAATCCTAAATCCTCCAAATAACTCATCTCTTGAATATCTTCGGGTCCATATAAAGCTTTTAAGGGAATTCCTGAAGGAGATTCAAAAGTGCTTTTCCTCTCCCCATTCTCAATTGCTCTTCTAAGGTCTTGATCTTCCCAACTTTTCCGTTGTTCCTCGATTTTTTTAATATCCTCTTTAGAAAACATGTAATCACCTTAAAAGTATCTTAGAATTAAATCATTAAAGTGGTCTAAATACGTAATCAACTATTTCCTTCCCATCTAAATTTTCACAGATTTTCGCTTTGAACGGTTTCATTTTCATGCCAATTTCCAACTCGCCTTCAAATTCGATTTGACCTAAAGCCTTCACACCATTCTCAAACTTAACAATACCCAAAATATATGAATCTTTGTTTCTGAATTCAGCGGGAGGGGCGGTTAACGTCGTGAAAGTTAGCAGGGTGGCATCACCCATAGCCTTTACATATGAAAATTGTTGCCCCTTACATTTCAAACACCTTACATGAGTCGGATGTTGCAAGAAACCACATTTTTCACATTTTTTCCATTCCATTTCCATTTTAAAGACCACCTTCTGATGATATAATCTTTAGCTTAATAAAAGGATCATTAAAAAAAATTTATGTATCGTAAAAAATCTTATTTACAAGCTTTCCAAGCTCAGGGGGATTATGCATTTCTAACATCCTACCCGTCTTAACAGAAAGTGTTAAAGCATCCCAAATTTCTAAATTTACCCTGATTTCAGTTGTCAACTTTTCCAATTTTCTTTTAGCTAAATATGATTGCCCCTTGATAACATAACAGATTAAATAATTTTCAATGTGATTGACAAGAATTCTATGTTCACCAATATTGATCCGCTCAATTAAGCTTTCTGGTGAAAATAGTTCATTTCCGAAAGAATTGAACGCTGATAAAAATGAACTGAACAGAGGTTCAAAATCTAAATTTTGTTGAAATGTTTGAGAAAAATGGGGTACACCATCTTTACTCATGATAAGTAATAAAATGGGCTTTTCCTTGGTAATTTTCGGAGAATCAATTGCAATTTTTCCTTGCATGCGCCCCAAAACACCATTAAGAGCGGCAAGTTTTATTCTTTCAGATATCGGTGCATTTCTTTCTAATAACTCCTCCCATAATGGTGATTGATCTAAAAGTGCATCCTGATCATAAGATATTCTCTGAGCTAACAAGTTGAGACTATGCATTTCAGCAATCTTTTGTGCTTCTGACATCAACTTTTTTGCTCCTCCTATATCCATTTTAATCAAGCTTAATTTTGCTTGCAATAATTTAGTCTCAGATAACCATAAATAAGAGTTCTGTTTTTCCGAGAATTTAAGCATTTTTGATATTAACGGATTAATCTCATATAATATATCCAGATTATCCATCATAACCATCTCATACAAAAGAAGTTCACATAAACTAGCTAATGTTAAAAGAAGGAGTTGTATTGGCAAGACTTTGTTTTCCAAAATTTGCTTGAAAATTAACTCTGCTTGAGTTTTATCATGTAATCTTCTTGACATTCGAAGTATTAAAGCTTTGGCCAACAGAAATCTATTTTTATAGCTTTCGCTTTTAGTATGAGTAGACACAGATTCCAACTCTGATAAATAGGATTCTGCTTGATCAATGTTATTTTTATCAAGAAAGGTTAAAATAAGATGGAAAAGAGATGATGCCACTCCATATTGGGAGTTAATTTTTTTGCATTCACTATAACATTTCAAGAAATTCTCTAATGCTAAATCATAATTGCCTTTCATCCTATAAATTATCCCTATTTCAAGTACGATTGTTAAATATTCCTCGAAATACTGTTCAATATCTCTAATTTTAGCTGTTCGCCTGTACAATCTTAAAGCTCTATCTAATTCCCCTTTCATCTTATAAATCGCCCCTATAAGATGAAGTGAAGTTGACGTTGTGAAAATACTTATGTTCGGGGTTGATAGGCTTTTTTTACATAGCGATTGAGAATGATCTAAATCACCTATTAAATAGTATCCTAAAGCTAAATATTGTAAACTAGTTGCAATACCTGTTGGATTTTCTAATTCAGATTGAAGAATACGACTTTTTTCAAAGCACTCTAATGCTTTATCTGTTTCATTTTTATATATATAAATATCTCCCAGGATAATATAAGCTCGAGAAAGATCTAATTTTTCCCCGTCTTTTTGATTGTTAGATATCCATTGCGTAATCGAATCATAAGCTTGATCAAGAAGAGCAGTGTAACGATAAACAACCGCTCTCATTATTAAAAAATCATTAATTTGTCTCTTTAAGTTTAAAGAGGAGTTATTTTTATGTTCATTTAATAAGCTTTCAATTTCATCAATAATTTGTTTTGATTCCTCTAACTTACCTAAAAAAACTACATGAGCTTTAATCAATAAAGCATCAATATATTGACTAATGTTATTCAATTTTAAACTCAACACACGGGCAGATTCAGCAAATTCGGTTGCTTT
>Ga0307423_1000670_pt1 | contig 22830 bp, 23 predicted proteins | sample SalMarWE160310MG_FD_202154 | JGI IMG/M metagenome (GOLD analysis project Ga0307423, IMG submission 202154) | Salt marsh sediment microbial communities from the Plum Island Ecosystem LTER, Massachusetts, United States - WE1603-10 | ecosystem: Environmental > Aquatic > Marine > Intertidal zone >...
CGCCTCGGCAGGTGGACCAACCGACCCCGACAACCTCACAACGCTTTGCTGGTTCCACCACCACGTCGTCATCCACGGACTCGGGCACCGGATCGATCCCGACACTCCCCCACACCGCCGCCGGTTCCTCTCCCCCGACCGCCACGACCCACCCTGACAGCGGACAGCAAACCGCAAACAGCTGACGGCAGGCAGCCAACGGCCCGGCACCTCACTCGTTGCCCAATCCAGGATCTCACCGAGGATCGCGGCGCTGCCGCGCGCCCGCACATTTCACCCTGCACAGGGGCCCTGCGCTCGTAGCTTCGGGATCTGCACGAGGACAGTCCACACCCAAGCCGCCTCAACGGCTCGAACCTCTCACCGACGCATGGTGCCTGGATGCCGCCACGAAACCATGACGGCTACGACCCGCCGAACTCCTCAACCAGTCTGGTGTAGCCGTCCAGACGCGGAAGAACATCGTCCGCCCCCCGGGGTGGGATGCCGATCACGATCCGCGACACACCTGCCTCCACATACCGCTCGACATCAGCAGGTTCGACCTTCCCGGTGCTCACACTGAGCTCGAGGGAAGCTCGTCCCGCCGCGGCCGCGGCATGGTTGAGCGCATCGATGCCGGAGATCACACCGTGGCGGCCCGCGATCGGCATCCACCCGTCGCAGAACTCCACGAGGTCCGCGATCGTGCGCGGTCCCGCCGCCCCTCCCAGGATGATCGGCGGGTGCGGTTGCTGGACGGGTTTCGGCCACGCCCAACTCGGTTCGAGGTTCACATGCTCGCCCCCGAAGGAAGCGACGTCCTTGGTCCACAACTCCTTCATCGCGAGCACGTTCTCTCGGAGAATGGCTCGTCGTTGCAGGTAGGCGATGCCGTGATCGGCCATCTCCTCTTTGTTCCATCCATACCCGACGCCGAACAGCACACGACCATGCGAGACCACGTCGAGGGACGCGACCTGCTTGGCCAGCCAGATCGGATCCCTCTGGGCCACGAGGGTGATGCCCGTTCCGAGCTTCAATGTCGTCGTCGCGGTGGCCGCCGCGGTGAGCCCGACGAACTGGTCGAGGGTCCTCGAGTAGTACTCCGGGAGCGGTCTGGCGTTCTTGACCCCTCCCCATGGCGTGCGCCGGCTGACCGGGATGTGGCTGTGCTCGGGAAACCACAGTGACTCGAATCCACGAGCCTCGACCTCACGCGCCAGCTCGACCGGCTGGATCGCCTGATCAGTCGGAAACATCGAAATGCCGAACCGCATGGCTATCTTCCTTCGAGGAACCGGGCGAGGACGCCCGTGTAGTCGTGCGGCGCGTTCAGGTACGTGAAGTGGCCGGTGTGATGAAACGTGTGGACCTCTGCGTTCGGGTAGGTGCGTCGCAGCATCTCTCTCAGCTCTCTCGGCACGAGCGGATCGTTGTCCGATTCGATGATCAGGTGCGGCATCGAAGGCTCGGCAGGATCGAATGGGTCGATGACACACCGATACCTGGCGAGGAACTGCGCTTTCGACATCTGCCCGTAGGACTGCTCGAAGAGGTAGGCACGGACCAACGGCGACCCGCCGGCGGACGGGACCACCGATGTCGCTAGGTTGCGACGAAACCCGTACATGACAACCCGCTCTGGAAACAGCCTGCCGATCGCCGCGGTCCCGCCGTTTCGCGCTTCGATCAGGTCGTTCGGTGGGAACGTGTTCCCGAACACGGCACGATCGATCCTTCCACCGTCGGTCGTCACCAGGTACTGAGCCAGATAGCCACCCAGGGACGAGCCGATCGCCGAGAAACGGCCGACTTCCTCGGCGTCGAGGATGGCCATGATCCCTCTGCGAAGCCCCGCCAAGGTGGGAACGGCCGGGTAGGTGAATGACACGACCCTGAACCTGTCGGCGAGCACTTCGAGCTGCTGCCACCAGATGTCGTAGGCGCCACCCATCCCGTGAAGGAACACCAGTACTTCGTCGCCGGAACCGAACGAGACATACCGCCACATCTGATTGTCCACGCGAAGGCCTCGAAGTTTCCGCTCCCATCGGAACCGTGTGAGGGACGAGTACTCGGGAACATCGGCGTACAGCCGGTCTGGGGTATGACGTACCACGGTGCCGATGATAGGACCGTTTCAGAGGTCCTCGACACGTCGAGGCCTGGCGTCCTTGAGGAACCTGGACCTCGCTCGATCGGCGAGGAGACGTCCATCCGTCTGACAGATCGCGCAGTAGTTCGTCTCGTTGTCTGCATATACGATCCGCTGCACGGGCGACCTGCACACCGGGCACGGTTCACCGAACTTACCGTGTACCGCCATCTCCGGATGAAACGCCGTGACCTTCGTCGGCCACCTGTCCCCCGCCTGAGCGAGGAGACGAGTCGTCCACTCGGAGAGAATCGCACGTGTGGCGCCATGCAGGCGCTCGATCTGCTCGGTGGTCAAGCGCTCTGTTCGTTGCAGCGGTGACAGGCGCGCCCGATGCAGGATCTCGTCCGAATAGGCGTTGCCGATCCCGCTGAACCACGACGGGTCCGTCAAGGCCCGCTTGAGGGTTCTGTTCTCTCCGGCGAGCACTCGACCAAACTGCTCCGGCGTCGCCGTCAGTGGGTCGATGCCGCCACGATTCAGCTCCTCCACTCCGCCGCGAAGGAGATGAAGCGACGCCCGCTTGGTTTTCGACGCCTCCGTGAGCACCAGCATCCCATTGGGGAACCCAAACGACGCGAGCCCCCGTGTGGTACCACCGGTTCGCCACTGGAGCCGGCCCGAGACCATGAGGTGGATAGCGACAAAGAGGCCGCCCTCCATCTCCCAAACGATGCGCTTCCCCATCCGGCTGACGGCAGCGACCCGCCTTCCCTCCAGTGTGGAGATCGGCGGGTCGTAGGTTCTCAACAGTGACGGTGAAGTGATTGAGACATGCTCGAGCGGTTCGCCAACGATGCGACATTCCAGCGCGTGGAGGTACACCTCGATATCGGGCAGCTCGGGCATGCCTCAAGGGTAGGCATGCCGGGTGATCGCTCACCCGGCACGACGGCTACTCTCCTCGTTCGAAGTCGTCCTCGAACGAAACGACCTTGCGTCGCGGCCTGTCGCCGCCACGGTTCCCGTCATCACTGCGGTTCCGATCGCCGCCACGGTTCCCGTCATCACTGCGGTTCCGATCCCCGCCACGGTTCCCGTCATCACTGCGGTTCCGATCCCCGCCACGGTTCCCGTCATCACTGCGGTTCCGATCCCCGCCACGGCTCCGGTCACCACCACGACCACGGTTCCGATCGCCGCCACGCCGATCATCCCTACGATCGTCACGACGCCCACCCGACCCGAGCTTGGCGTCCGGCTTCGGCTCGATCTCTCCGACGAGGTCCAGATTGACCTTGCCCATCCTGTCGACTTCCCGAACAACGACGGTCACCTTGTCTCCAAGGGCGAGGTAGTCCTCGACCCTGTCGACACGACGGTTCGCGTCGATCTTGGAGATGTGCAGCAGTCCGTCCCGTCCTGGCAGGATGTTGATGAAGGCGCCGAACTTGGTGATGTTGACGACCTCGCCCTCGTACTCCTTGCCGACCTCGGCCTCCGGAGGAAACGCCATCTGCAGGACACGCTCCTTCGCGGCGGCAAGGGCCTCCCCGTCCGGCGAACCGATTCTGACGATCCCCTCGTCGCCATCCTCCTCGATCTCGATCGAGGCACCGGTTTCCTCTTCGAGTTCCCGGATGTGCTTGCCCTTAGGTCCGATGATCTCACCGATCTTGTCCTTCGGGATCCGCACGGCCTCGATGCGGGGTGCCCACTGGTTGAGCTCCGTCCGCGGACCCTCGATGGCGGCATGCATCACGTCAAGGATCGCCAGCCGTGCATCCTTCGCCTGCTGGAGGGCGGCCGCGAGCACCTCCGACGGCAGCCCTTCGATCTTCGTGTCGAGCTGAAGGGCGGTGATCACATCTGCGGTACCTGCGACCTTGAAGTCCATGTCACCGAGCGCATCCTCCGCACCGATGATGTCGGTGAGTGTCACAAACTGGCCGTCCACGGAGATCAACCCCATCGCGATGCCGGCCACCGGCTCCGAGATCGGGACGCCGGCATCCATCAGCGACAGGCTCGATGCGCATACGGACGCCATCGACGTCGACCCGTTGGATGACAGCACCTCCGACACGAGACGCAGTGCGTACGGGAACTCGTCGCTGGTCGGAACAACCGGCAGTACCGCCTTCTCTGCGAGGGCGCCGTGGCCAATCTCTCGGCGCTTCGGACCGCGCATGAACCCGGCCTCGCCGGTCGAGAACGGCGGAAAGTTGTAGTGGTGCATGTACCGCTTGGACTCGTCGATGGCGAGGGTGTCGAGCATCTGCTCCATCCGCATCATGCCGAGAGTGGAGATGTTCAACACCTGCGTCTCGCCGCGTTGGAAGAGCCCCGAACCGTGTGTCCGGGACACAAGGCCGACCTCGGCCGACAGCGGCCGAATGTCCTTCGGGCCACGCCCATCCAGACGGACGCCTTCGTCCACGACACGACGGCGCATCAGCGTCTTCTCGATCTTCTTCAGCGCTCGTTTCGCTGCGGGCTGATCTTCTTCGGAAAGGTCGAGTTCTGCGAACACCTCTCCGGCGACGCGATCTTCGGCGGCCCCCCGCTCATGCTTGCCGGTGATCCTGATGACCTCGGCGAGCTTCGGCGTGGCGACCTGCTCCACCCTCGCATACAGCTCGTCGGAGTAATCGGAGACCGTTGGCCACTCGATCTGCGGCACCTCGACCTTGCCCACCAGTTCGAGCTGAAGATCGATGATCTCACCGATCGGTCCCTTCGCGGCTTCCAGACCGCTTGCGACGGTCTCCTCGTCCGATGCCGGCTGGCCGGCTGCGATCAGGCGCAGGCCGTTCTCGGTCGCGCCGGCCTCCACCATCATGATGTCGATCTCGCCGCTGGCATTCCTGCGACCGGCGACGGTCAGGTCGAAGACGCACTCTTCGAGTTCCTGATAGGTCGGGTTGACGATCCACTGGCCGTCTTTCAGACCCAAGATGACGCCACCAATAGGTCCTTCGAATGGGATACCGCTGATCATCAGCGCAACGGACGCACCGTTGAGAGAGATCATCTCGTAGGGGTTGACCCCGTCGACCGACAGGATCGTCGACACGACCTGCGTCTCACAACGGAACCCATCCCTGAACGAAGGGCGCAGTGGCCGGTCGATCAACCGGCAGGCGAGAATCGCTTGTTCGGTCGGTCGTCCTTCTCGACGGAAGAACGAGCCGGGAATCTTCCCGGCCGCATACATGCGCTCTTCGACGTCGACGGTGAGCGGGAAGAAATCGATTCCCTCCCGGAGTTTCTGGTTGGCGGTGGCGGTGACCAATACGGTGGTCTCACCGGTTGAAATGGTCACCGAGCCGTTCGCCTGTCCGGCGAGCTTGCCGGTTTCGATGACGACCTCACGGCCGCCAACGAGTCCGCGCACAGTACTAACGGGCACGCGTCTCTCCTTTTCCGAGGAGGCGGGCCAATTACCAGTGGTCATCCCCCTCGCACAGGGCTGGCAACTGACAACTGGTCTCACATCCCCACTTGTCATTCGTATCCCGTCGCCGGGATTCGGGGAGACCGTCCCCGACCGGCCGTTCCACGAACGGCAAAGGAGCGGCTACCGCCGCTCCTTGAAACCTACCGCCGCAATCCGAGGCGTGCGATGAGCGATCGGTATCGCTCAACATCCTGCGCACGCAGGTAGTTGAGGAGCCGTCGACGCTTCCCGACCAACATCAACAGACCTCTACGGCTGTGGTGATCATGCTTGTGCTCACGCAGATGCTCGGTCAAGTGATTGATCCGCTCAGTCAACAGCGCGACCTGAACCTCAGGGGAACCGGTGTCGCTGTCGTGCTGACCGTACTCTTCGATGATGGTCTTGGTGTCCTTCATTCACACACGCGCACAAATAGGGGGTACGTGGAACGCCCGAAGTGTAGCAGGTCTCGGCAAAGCCACTATCCCTCCAAGAGAGACCGGGCTCGTTCCACATCCCGCCCAATCTGCTCGACGAGTTCCTCCGGTCCTTCGAACCGTTGCTCATCACGGATCCACTCGATGAAGCGAAGCCGTATCTGTCTGCCATACAGATAGGGGACACCGTCGAGGACGAACGCCTCCACGACCCGCTCGGTGCCGCCGAACGTCGGTCGGACACCGATGTTGGCCACTGCGTGATACGAACGGTCGCCCACGTCGACCGTGACCGCATAGACGCCATCCGCCGGTATCAGCAGCCCGTCGGGAATGGCGAGATTCGCCGTCGGATACCCCAGCGTGCGTCCCCGTCCATCACCGGTGACGACGGTCCCCTCCAGTTCGTACGGCCTCCCCAGCGCATCCGCGGCGGCTCGCACGTTCCCCTCTCCGAGAGCGCCCCTGATCGCCGTCGACGAGACTGTGTCTCCGTCGCCTCGAAGGAGATCGATGGCGTCGACATCGAATCCGTACCGCCGACCCTCCTCGCGGAGAGTGTCGGCATCGCCTGATCGATCTACCCCAAACCGGAAATTGGACCCGATGACGACCAGCTTCGAGTGGAGCGTATCGACGAGGACACGCTCGATGAACTCCTCTGGGCGCATGCGACGGATATGCTCGAACGGCAGCACGCCCACCATATCCACACCGAGCTCACCGAGGATCTCGATTCGCCTCGCGACCGACGTGAGCATCTTCGGCGCTGCAGCCGGATTGACGACCGAGGCAGGATGGCGATCGAACGTGAGCACGACCGTTCTGTCGATACCGAGCCTTCGGGCTGTCTGCCCAAGATCCTCCAGAACCGCCCTGTGACCACGGTGCACTCCGTCGTACACGCCGATCGTCACCGCGGACGTGCCGCTCGAAGGCGGCCACAGGGTCGGATCACCGGACAGCACCTTCATGCCACGACTACCTCCGCTCCCCACAATTCCTTCCGTCTCGCATACACGGCAAGCAGCTGTCCCTCGGAGTCCACGAGCCGAGCAAGTGGAACGTCCGTGTCGAACGCGTCGATAGGGAACTGCGCTCCGTTCTCGATCGCTCTCGACATGTCCTCAGTCACGACTACTGCCGGGAGATGCGACAGACCTTCCGACATCGGGACGAGATGAGCTTCTGGACCGCCTACGAGCTCGTCGAGCGTCCTCGCGTCATCGACAGTCATCGAACCGATCCTGATTCTTCGAAGTGTCGCGAGGTGAGCTCCTCCGCCGAGTGCTTGGCCGATGTCGGCGGCCAGACTTCGAACGTACGTGCCGCTGCCGCACCGCACGGTCAAGACCGCCTCCGGGTACGGGCCCGGTGCGAAGTCCACCACATCGATGTCGTACACCTCGACCATCCGCGCCGCCCGAGCGACGTCCTTGCCCTCGCGAGCCAGTTCATACAGCCTCGTCCCCCCGACGCGGATCGCGGAGACCATCGGCGGTGTCTGTGCGATGGTGCCGATGAAGCGATCGATCACCCGATGGAGTTCGGTCTCGTCGAACGACATCGGCTCACGGCTCAGGATCGAACCGTCCGCGTCCAGCGAGTCGGTCGTCACCCCGAACGCCACTTTCGCCACATACTCCTTCTCTTCGCTTTGGATGAAGCGAAGCAGGCGTGTCGCCTTTCCGAGTCCGAGTACGAGCAACCCCGTAGCTGCCGGGTCCAGCGTGCCGGCGTGGCCAACCCTCTTCTGCCCGACGATGCCGCGCACTTTCGCAACGACATCGTGGGATGTCCACTGCGACGGCTTGTCGATCGCGAGGAAGCCGTTGATCACAGTCGGCCCTTGATTCCCTCGATGATCACCTTCGGGGGTCCGGGATGGGAGAAGCCGGCGGCGTTGTGGTGGCCACCGCCACCATATGACGAGGCGATCGCACCGACGTCTGCGCCTCCCCTCGAACGGAGGCTCACCTTGAACGTCCCATCTTCGGTCTCTTTGATCAGCACGGCCACTTCCGCCTCCCAGGCGAGACGGACCGTATCGATCAGCGAATCGGTGTCCTCCATCCCAACCACTCGGCGTTGGAGGTCTTCCTGAAACATCACCGACCAGACAATCGTCCCGTCGAGCTCGATACGCTCGAGCACGTCTCCTACGAGCTTGAGGAACCCGAATGGAACCCGCTCGTACATGTTCTGCCCGATGAGATCGGGCGACGCGCCCGCCTCCACCAGCTCGGCGGCGATACGCAGGGCCGATGGTGTGGTGTTCGAGTACTGGAAGCGTCCCGTATCCGTGACGACACCGGTGAGGAGAGCGTTGGCCACGGTCGCGTCGATCGGCCAGTCGAGTGCCTTGATCAGCCGGTAGACGATCTCGGCCGACGCGGCAGCACCCGGGTCGATCACATCGACGGTGCCAAAACCGGGATTGGAGACGTGATGGTCGATCACGATCAGGGTGCCGGCTCTCTCGACCGCTGCCCGGAGCGTTCCGAGGCGGTCTGGCGAGGCGGCGTCGACGCTCACCACGACGGGAGCCTCGCCGGGAAACTCCGCTGGCGGCACCAGGAGGTCGAGCGGGAGATAGTCGTAGATCGGCGACAGGACGAACGGTTCGGAGAACGAGACGATGCTGTCCACACCCGCGAGGCGGGCGGATGCTGCGAGACCGAGCGCAGACCCGATGGCGTCACCGTCGGGATGGAGGTGACAGACCACGGCGAGGCGGTCCACGTTCCCAAGAACGGCACGGGCGGCCTCGATCATGGCTCCTCCTCTGCGATCTCTCTCAACAGCTTCGACATCTTGATACCTTCCTCGATCCCCCGGTCGGCCATGAAGACAAGCGCCGGGGTGTACTTGAGACGAACCCTGTGTCCCACTTCGCCGCGGATGTGGCCGGTCGCGGCCTGGAGACCCTCGGCGCATGCCTCGTGCTGCTCCACAGAACCGAGCACCGAGTAGTAGACCCTGGCGGTATGAAGGTCCGGGCTCGTCTCGACGCCGGTGATCGTGACGAATCCGAGCCTGGGGTCCTTCAGACCGGCGACGATGTCTGCAATCTCGCGCAGCAGCATCGAGTCGACCCTTTGAAGACGAGGCGACCTGTTCATACGTCCTCAAGATAGGAGGTGACGACATCCAACACCTCTACGCTGTCGCGTCGCTCGAGGTGCCTCCTGATGGCGAGCGCTCGCCGTGTCAGATCCGCATGGCTGGACGCCACGAGCCCCACCCCGACCGTTGCCCGCTGCCACTGGTCCTGGAACCCCACTTCCGCGACCGACGCGCCAAACGTGGTTCGCAAATCGTCGATGAGCGGCCGGATGACGCCTCGTTTCGCCTTCAGGGAACGTACGGCGGGTACGCGAAGTTCGATGCGGAGTGCGGACGCGTGCATGTCACTGGCGAGCGACTTCCTTCAAGGCGTACGCCTCGATCACGTCGCCTTCCTTCACGTCGTTGAATCGTTCGAGACCTATGCCGCACTCGTACCCGGAGGCCACCCTGCGCACATCATCCTTGAACCGTCGGAGGGACTCGATCGCACCGTCGTACACGACGATGCCGTCTCGAAGCAGCCGGGCCTTGGCGCCCCTGACGATCTCGCCTTCGGTGACGTAGCTCCCGGCCACGGTGCCGGCGCGGGGAACCTTGAACACGGCCCTGACCTCGGCGGCCCCCAACACCTGCTCGATCTCCTCCGGGGCCAGCCGTCCGACGAGCATCTGCTCGATGTCGTCGAGCATCTCGTAGATGACACGGTACGTGCGAATCTCGATGCCCTGCTCCTCGGCTGCCCGCCGTGTCTTGCCGTCCGGTCGAACGTTGAAACCGACGATGACCGCACCCGTGACGTCGGCCAAGCTCACGTCATTCTCGGTGATCGCGCCAACGGCTCCATGCACAGTGACGATCTTGCCGCCCTCTCTGCCGATCTTGGCCAGGGCGTCCCTGATGGCTTCCAGCGAACCGTGGGCATCCGCCTTGATGATCACGCGCAGCTCCGCCTCGTCTTCGCTACGCAGTTGCTCGAGCAGTGCGGTGAGGCGCTCCTTCGCCGAAGGCACGACCGAGTCTGCCGCACGCCGCTCGTCTTCGACGTCTGACGCTCGCGTCCGAGCTTGGCGGTCGCTCTCTACGACTTCGAACTCGTCCCCGGCGGTGGGCACGGCCTCCCATCCCATGACCAGGACGGGCGTGCTGGGGGTAGCAGACTTCACCTGCGTGCCGGTCTCATCGAGCATCGCCCGGACTCTTCCCGACACGGAACCGGACAGGATGGCGTCACCCGGCCGGAGTGTGCCTCGCTGAACGATGACCGTTGCCACCGGTCCACGTCCCTTGTCGAGGTTCGATTCGATGATGGCGCCCGAGGCCGGTGCGTTCGGGTTGCCTCTGTACTCCTCGACTTCGGCGATGAGGTCGATCATCTCGAGCAGATGGTCGATGCCGATGCTCTGCTTGGCGGAGATCTCGACTGTCACGGTGTCCCCACCCAGTTCTTCGGCGACCAGCCCATGTTCGGTGAGTTGGGCTCGGACTCGGTCAGGATCTGCACCAGGAAGGTCGATCTTGTTGAGCGCGACGATGATGTTCACACCGGCCGCCTTCGCATGGCTGATCGCTTCTGCCGTCTGCGGCATGACGCCGTCCTCTGCAGCAACCACCAGCACGACGATATCGGTGACGTCGGCACCGCGGCGACGCATGGAGGTGAAGGCCTCGTGGCCGGGGGTGTCGATGAAGGTGATCTTCCTGCCGTTGCGGGACACCTGGTAGGCGCCGATGTGTTGCGTAATGCCGCCTGCTTCGCCGGCAACGACGTTGGCGGATCTGATCTTGTCCAGCAGCGTCGTCTTGCCGTGGTCGACGTGGCCCATCACGGTCACGACCGGGGGCCGGGATACGAGATCTGCCTCGTCATCCTCGGGTCGCACCACCGAGGCCTTCGGCTCGGCCGGCGCTACCGAGGCGGTTCGCACGGTGACTCCGAGCTCCTCTGCGATGAGTTCGATCGCGTCCTGCGGCATCGGCGACGAGGCGCTCGCCATCTCTCCCATCAGCAGCAGCGATTTGACGATCTCGCCGGCCGGTCGCCCTACCGCTTCGGCGAAGCCTGCGACGGTGACGCCTGGCAGGATCGTTACCTCGCGCGTCGGCTCTGCCGGCTCGAGTCCAGGCTCAGCCTCCGGCTCCAGAACAGGCTCCGGTTCAGGCTCTGCCTCTGGAACAGGCTCCGGCTCCTGTACGGGTTCGGATTCGCGAACGACCGGAGCGAAGGAGCCGATGATGCGAAGGGCATCGTCAGCCTCCACGCTCGAGGAAGCGGTTTTCACATCCACTCCAAGCTCGACGGCGCGCGCGAGCACAACCTTGGACTCCTCGCCAAGCTCCTTTGCCAGCTCGTAGATGCGTCGTTTCGCCATGGATCAGGCCTCACCGTCCTTGCTGTCGTCTTCGCTCGCCTCATCGGCCATCTCGATCACGGGGGACTCGTCCGTCTCCTCCGTTTCTTCTGCGGCCTCATCGACCGTTGTCTGTTCCGTCGCGTCGATCGCAACCGCCACTGCAGCTTCCTCGGCAGGCTCGCTCGCCTCAGGAGCTGACGCCTCGACCGGTTCGTCAGCCTTCTCCGGCTCGTCGATCGCGTCCCTGGCCAGTTCGGATCTGATGTCGATTCGGTAGCCTGTCAACTTCGCCGCAAGCCGGGCATTCTGACCCTCGCGACCGATGGCGAGCGACAGCTGATGTTCCGACACGATCACGATCGCAGACCGGTCATCCTCGTCGATGATGACGTCCTGTACCTTCGCCGGTCCGAGCGCCTCTGCGATGAATTGCCCTGTGTCGGCTCGCCACTGGACGACGTCGACCTTCTCGCCACGAAGCTCGTTCACGACCTGGCGGACCCTCCCGCCGCGTGCACCGACGCATGCGCCCTTGGGGTCCACGTTGGGATCGTTGGATGCCACGGCGATCTTCGTTCGGTGTCCCGGTTCGCGTGCGATGGCCCTGATCTCGACGGTTCCGTCGAGCAACTCCGGCACCTCGAGCATCAGGAGTTGCCGGACGAAGTCGGGATGACTCCGACTGACCACGATCTGAGGTCCCTTGGTTTCCCCACGCACCTCGATGATCAACCCCTTGACCCTGTTGCCCCGCTCCAAACGCTCGTACGGGATCCGTTCCGAACCCGGCATCAACGCCTCTGCGTCACCGAGATCGAGGATGGCGTACCGGTGATCGACCTGTTGAACGATACCGGTCACCAGGTCGCCTTCGCGCCCCTCATAGAGGTCGAAGACCTGTTCACGCTTCGCATCCCGCAAGCGCTGAGCGATGACCTGCTTCGCCGTTTGGGCCGCGATCCGACCGAAGTCGTCCGGTGTGTCTTCCCACTCTTTGACGACCTCTCCATCTTCGTTCAGCTCCTGCGCATACACGGTGATGTCCCCTGCGTTCGGATCGATCACAACTCGCGCTTCCTCGGCCGCGCCGGGGCTGCGCTTGTAAGCGGATACCAGCGCGTTGGCGAGCGCGTTCAGGATCGTCTCTACCGGCACGCCTCGCTCCTGTTCGAGCAGCTCAAGTGCCTCCATCACGGCGAAATCCATCTTCATCGGCTTGCCTCCTTGCGCTGCTTCCCCGGCTTCGCGCCGCGTTCCCACCGGAACACCGTCTTCGCCGACACGATCTCACTCAACGGAATGGTCACGACACGCTCGTCGCCGGCAACCACACAGGTGTTGTCGTCCGCCGCATCGAGTGTGCCGCGGACCGTCGTCGTGTCGCCGCTCTCGAGGCGAGACGTCACCACGACCTCCCGGCCGATCGACGCACGGAACTGCCCGGGCCGGCGCAGTCTGCGCTCGAGACCCGGCGATGACACCTCGAGCGTGTAGGGCCCGTCTACGTCACTCTGCCCGTCCATGAGACGCGAGATACCCGACGTGGCATCCGAGATTCGTCCTATGTCGACTCCGCCATCTGCGTCGACGAGGACACGCAGGACGCGCCCCGACCACTCGACATCGTCGAGTCTCAGACCCTCGGCGGCCAAATACCGGTCGAGGAGATCCCAAAGCGCGGTCTCGTTCATGGTTTCCTCGCAGGAAGAGGCGGGCAGGGCGCCCACCTCACTCACGCGTCCGTAGGTTTACCGGAGGGAGTATACCGCGCACGCAGAACCCGCCAACGGCCCCACCTGCGGGTTTTTCGGCTAGTACGCCTTGGCGAACACGGCCAGGTGTTCCCCGGGACCTCCGCAGAACACACACGGGGCGAGTTCGTCCGGCTGCTCGAACGGAATGTTGCGGATCGTCGCCTGGGTGCGGTGCTTGATCTGGGCCTCGCAATCGGGCGAGCCGCACCAGGCTGCATTGAAGAAGCCCCCCTCCTCCCTGACCCCCTCCTCGAGTTCCTCAAACGTAGACGGGTAGGACGTGTGCTCGTCCCTGAAGGCGCTCGCTCGATCGAACAGGGATTGCTGGATCGCGTCGACGAGATCGGTCACTGCCCTCGGGACTCCCTCGAGGGGCACCGACTGCTTGCTTCCTAGATCCCTTCTCACGAGCACGACGCTTCCTTCGGCGAGGTCGCGTGGCCCGATCTCCAACCGTATCGGGACCCCCCTCATCTCCCAGTCGTTGAATTTGAACCCCGGGGTGAGATCCTCACGATCGTCCATCGTCGCACGGATGCCCGCATCGTGCAGTGATCCGGTCACGTTCCATGCGGCTTCCACCACGGCATCGGTTTCCCCGATCGGCACGACGACCGCCTGGTATGGCGCCAGTCGCGGTGGCAGGATCAAGCCCTGGTCGTCTCCGTGCACCATCACGACCATTCCGACGAGCCGTGTGCTCGCACCCCACGACGTCTGGTGTGGGTACTGGAGTTCGTTGTTCCGATCCAGGTATCTCGTTTCGAACGCCCTGGCGAAGTTCTGCCCCAGGTAGTGGGATGTTCCCGCCTGAAGGGCCTTCAGGTCGCCCATCATCGCTTCGATGCTGGACGACTCGACTGCGCCGGCGAACCTCTCGGCATCTGTCTTGGTTCCGAGGATCACCGGTGTAGCCGCCCACTCTTCGGCGAATCGTGCGTAGACCTCGAGCATGAGTCTCGCCTCGTCCCTGGCCTCCTCCTCTGTTTCGTGGGCCGTGTGACCCTCCTGCCAGAGGAACTCGGTCGTGCGTAGGAACAGGCGAGTGCGCATCTCCCATCGAACGACGTTCGCCCACTGGTTGATCAGCAGGGGGAGATCCCTGTAGCTCTTGATCCACTTGGCGAACATCGCGTTGATGATCGTCTCTGACGTCGGCCGTACGACCAGGGGATCCTCGAGTTTCTTCCCCCCGCCATGGGTCACGATCGCCAGCTCCGGGGAGAAGCCTTCGACGTGCTCTGCTTCCCGCTCGATGAAAGAGTAAGGAATCAACAGCGGGAAGTACGCGTTCTGATGACCGGTCTCTTTGAACATGTCATCGAGCGCCTTCTGCATGTTTTCCCAGAGGGCGTAGCCGTAGGGGCGAATGACCATTGATCCACGCACCGGCGAGTAGTCGGCGAGTTCGGCACGTTGCACAACGTCGGTGTACCAGCGGCCGTAGTCCTCGCTCCTTGGGGTGACCTTCATCGTGTCAGGCCTCGTCCGGCCCCGCGATCTTGGCGACCGACTGTCGCCGTTCGGTCGCGTGATTGGCGTCGCCCTGGAGTTCGAACAGCTCCCGGGCTTCCGACGCTGCTTCGGTGGCGACCCCACCACCGGCGGCGGCGAGCCGGGCTTCGGCTCCTTCTTCGACGAGTTTGCGCGCCTCCTCGAGGAGCGCATCGACCATTTCGTCTTCGGGCACGACCCGAATGACCTGTCCCTTGATGAACAGGTGCCCTTTGCCCCTGCCTGCTGCGATACCGATGTCTGCTTCACGCGCCTCTCCCGGACCGTTGACGATGCACCCCATCACGGCGACTTGGATCGGCAGATTCTCTTGGGCAAGGCGCTCTTGAGCCTCAGTCGCAACCTTGATCACGTCGACCTCTGCGCGCCCGCACGAGGGACAGGCGATGAGGTCCAGGCTCTTTCGCTCCCGTAATCCGAGGTACTCGAGGAGCTGGCGTCCTGCCTTTGCCTCCTCGACCGGGTCGGCGGTCAGCGAGAAACGAATCGTGTCGCCGATCCCCTCCATCAGCAGGGTTGCGATACCGGCCACCGACTTGATGAGCCCGGCCGGCGGTGGCCCCGCTTCGGTGACTCCGAGGTGAAGCGGATAGTCGACGGTCTCCGACAGGAGACGGTAGGCATCGACCATCGAAGGAACGTTCGAGTGCTTCACCGAGATCTTGATGTCGTGGAACCCCACGTCCTCGAGGTACCCGATCTCCTTCATGGCAGACGCGACAAGCGCCTCTGGGATGGGTCCTCCAAACTGCCGCAGGAGATCCTTGTCGAGAGAGCCTGCGTTGACACCGACTCGGATCGGCACGCCGCGATCCTTGGCCTCCTGTGCGACAACCTTGATCTGCTCCTCTTTGCGGATGTTCCCTGGATTCAGTCGCAGGCCGTCGACACCGGCCTCCAGCGCTGCGAGCGCGAGCCGGTAGTGGAAGTGGATGTCGGCGATGATCGGCACGGGAGACCGTGGAACAATCTCGGCGAGTCCTTGGGCCGCCTCCACGGTGTTGCAGGTGATGCGAACGATGTCGGCGCCCGCCCCGGCGAGGGCGTACACCTGCGCGAGCGTGCCGCCGACGTCGTCGGTCTTGGTGGTGGTCATCGACTGCACGCTGATCGGCGCGCCGCCTCCCACTGCGACACGGCCGACATGCACGGTGCGGGTGGACGTGCGCTCGATCATGAGAGAGTGATCGGGTTGGCGATGTCGAGAACGAGCGCGACCGAGAACAAGAAGATCACGAGCATCATGACCGCGGCGGCGATCGGCATGAGGGCACGCATGTTGGCCTTTCGCCCGGTTACACGTTCGTACAGCGCGATGACGAAGTGTCCCCCGTCGAGCGGAAACAGCGGAAGCCCGTTGAACACACCGAGCACGATGTTGAGAAGGGCGATCAGGGCCAGCAGCGCCTGCGCGTCGAGACCCTCGCCCAAGTGAACGATGCCCACCGGACTCACCGGCCTGATGTTGTCGGGAACATCAGTGTTCCCGACGAACGCGCCGGCGAGCCGAGCGAGGGACGATGGCCGTATCAGATTGCCGAACGAAGACAACGTCTCCGTCGTGGCGGTGCCGACGGCTCGGCCGGCGAGACCGGCCGCTCTGAGCACCCCGACACGTTCGACCGGATACGCCGGGTTGATTCCCAGATACCCGACGCGTGCACCCTGATCGTTCTGGGTGGATGCCAGCGTCGTTTCGAGCGTCATCTCCGTGCCGTCTCGATCGACCACGATCCGTACCAGTTGGTTCGGTCGTGCCGCAATTGCGGCGACAAGCTCGTCCCACGTGGTGACGTTCACCCCATCCACCGACAGAATCCGATCACCCGGTTCAAGGCCGGCAGTTGCGGACGGAGCCGGGGAACCGTCGTCGAGCGTCGACTGGACGGCGGCGACCATCGTCGTCGGATCGGCGTCGACGTTCCCGATGCCGAGGCCGACCAGGATGCCGAAGAACACCAGGTACGCGATGACGAAGTGAATCATCACGCCTGACAGCACGACCACCGACTTCTGCCAGAACTTCTTGTCCCTATAGGTTCGACCCTCGTCCTCAGGGCTGATCTCTTCGAGCGGATCCATCCCGACGATGCGGTTGTAGCCCCCAACCGGAATCGCCTTGATGCCGAACTCGGTCTCACCCCGGGTCGTCGACCAGATCTTGGGCCCAAACCCGAGGAAAAACTCGGTGACTTTCATTCCGGTCGCGCGCGCAGTCACGAAGTGCCCTAGCTCGTGCAGCATCAGCGAGGCCACGACAGCGACCAGCATGATCAGTCCACCGTACATGTCACCTCCAACCGTACCGACCCTGCATGTGTAATCAACATGCACCACCGACCAGGGAGTTCGCGATCGAGCGTGCCTCCGCGTCCACCCGCAGGACGTCCTCGACAGAGCTCAACCCGACCTGCGGAACTCGCTCCATGGTCTGCTCCAGGATCGAAGCGATCCCCAAGAATCCCAACCTGCCCGTCAAGAACGCTCCCACAGCGATCTCGTCGGCAGCATTGACCACCGCTGGCGCCGACCCACCCCGCTCCCCTGCTTCGATGATGATGTCGAGCGCAGGGAACGCGGCACGGTCCGGTTCCTCGAATGTCAGCGTCCAGGACGCAGGCTCGGCGACGACTCCGCCGGTGAGCCGCTGAGGATATGTGAGGGCGTACTGGATCGGGATACGCATGTTCGGCTCTCCCAACTGCGCCTTCATCGAGCCATCCTCGAACTCGACGAGCGAGTGGACGATGCTCTGCGGATGAACGACGATATCGATCTTCGAGTACGGGACCCCGAACAAGTAGTGGGCTTCAATCACCTCGAAGCCCTTGTTGGCAAGCGTCGCAGAGTCGATGGTGATCCTCGAGCCCATCGACCAGGTCGGATGACGAAGCGCTTCTGCAGGCGATACGTTCTCCAACTCGTCTCGGGACCTTCCTCGAAACGGTCCGCCGGACGCAGTAATAATCAAGCGTTGCACCGAACCGATCTGCTCTCCGACGAGGCACTGGAATACGGCCGAGTGCTCCGAATCGACTGGAATCAGTTCGCCGCCACCACGCCTGAGCGCGTCGAGTACGACCGGGCCTCCGGCAACGAGGCTCTCCTTGTTGGCGAGCGCGAGACGATTCCCTGCCTCCAGTGCTGCGACCGATGACCGCAACCCTGCCGCGCCCACGATCCCATTGACGACAATCGCACCCGGGGTCGAAGCGAGCTGCGCCGGAGATTCGGGGCCGAACCGAACTCTCGATCCGTAGGCTGCGAACCGCTCCCGCTCGCTCCCTGTCGGTGCTGCGACCCCGATGGAAGCCTCGGGAAACGCATCCGCGATCGCCGCCAGGGCGTCGGAACCGCGCCGAGCGACGAGCGCGGCGACGGGGAAGTCCAAGCGTCGGGCGACGTCGAGCGCTTGGCGTCCGATCGAACCGGTCGCACCGAGGACGACCAGGGGTCGGGTCATAGAAACCCGAGCCAGAGGAACACCACGTACCCGACCGGAATGGTGAACAGGTAGCTGTCCAGCCGATCGATGAGACCCCCGTGTCCGGGGAGAAGCGCCCCCATGTCCTTGACTCCGACGGCGCGCTTGACGAGCGACTCCGCCAGATCACCGAGTGGCGCGAAGACCGAAACGGCGGCTGCCAACCACAAACCAGCGGTGAGATCGAACTCGAACCACGAGATGACGGAGAGCAGGAATCCTGCGACGAAGGCAACCACTACCCCGCCGACGAGCCCCTCAAACGTCTTGTGGGGCGACAATCCCGGAGCCAGGCTCACCCGACCCAGCGCGCGTCCCACGAAATACGAGCCGGCATCGAAGAGCGCTGTGACGGCGATGATGGCAAGGATGAGCTGTTGCGAGTGCTCCGACTTGATGATTGGCATCGCGAACGCAAGGAGCGCTGCGATCCACACGACCCCGAAGACCGTGAAGGACGCATTCTCCAACGGACGACTCCTCGACAAGAGGGCATACCAGAAGACGACTGCGACGATCGTGAGTCCGATCACAATAGACACCGCCGACAGGGGTTGTGAGGAGAACCACGCGGCGGCAAGCACACCGATGGCCCCCAAGAATCCGAACAACGCGAGAGGTGCGTAGCCCGCCTGCCGAAGTGCCGAGTAGAACTCGACCATGCTCACGAGCGTGAACACGCCGATGAGGAGTGCAAGCCATCCTCCGCCGATGGCCAGCATCGCCAGCACCAAGGTGACGAGAACGACACCGGTCGCGGCCCGCACGAGCGTGTCTGAAGGGCCGCCTTGGGCCTCGTAGGTCTCGACATGCGTCTCACCTGTGACGTCGTCGAACCCGACCACTCCTGCCTCGAGACCGGGCATGTGAGCTGCGACGGCCTGCATCTCGACCTCTTCGTCGGCGGATCGTGCCATCGACTCGGCGAGACCTCGGTACTCCTCGGTGGTCGCGTTCAGGTAGTCGTCGCGGGTGAACTCGTCGAGTTCGTCCGTCAGGAAGTCCTCGAAGTCCTCGACTCCTTCGTCGACCTCGGGTCCCTCGATACCTTCACCGTCGATGTTGTCGGTACTCATACCTCGAGCAGCTCCTGCTCCTTGTGCTCCAGCAGCTCGTCGACCTTGGTGATCATCCGATCGGTGATCTCCTGCATCTCGCCCTCGGCGCGGTGGATGTCGTCGTCCGAGATCTCGCCATGCAGCTCGGAGAGCTCGCCCATGGCGTGGCGACGGATGTTGCGCATCGCGACTCTGCCGTCTTCGGCCATCTGACGCACGACACGAGTCAATTCGACACGCCGTTCCTCGGTGAGGGCCGGGAACACGATGCGAATGACATGACCATCGCTGGACGGATTCAGACCCATCCCGGATGTCCGGATTGCTCGCTCGATGGCGTTCACGGAGCTCTTGTCGTAGGGCTGCACGACGAGGAGGCGAGGTTCGGGTACAGAGAACGAGGCAAGCTGCTGAAGGTGGGTCTGCGTCCCGTAGTAGTCGACCACGATCCTGTTGAGGATGCCGGCATTGGCACGTCCAGTTCGCACGGTCGCGAACTCCGATTGCACATGTTCGATCGCCAGACTCATCTTCAACTCGGCCTCATCGAGAGTCTCCTGAATCATGGCGCGCCTCCTACTGAACCAACGTCCCGATCCGCTCTCCTCGTAGCGCCCTCACGACGTTGCCCGGCTTCGTGATGTTGAACACCACGATCGGGAGCTGATGGTCCTTGCACATCGTAGCGGCGGTCGAGTCCATCACCCGGAGTCCCTTGGCGATGAGGTCCAGATAGGTGACCTCCGGCATGAGCGTCGCGTCGGGGTTGGTGAGTGGGTCGGCGTCGTACACGCCGTCGACCAGCGTTGCCTTCAGCATCACCTCGGCGCCGATCTCCACCGCCCGCAATGCCGCTGCGGTATCGGTCGTGAAGAATGGGTTACCTGTGCCGGCGGCGAAGATGACGACGCGTCCCTTCTCGAGGTGTCTGATGGCTCGAAGTCGGATATAGGGCTCTGCGAGCGACTGCATCAAGATCGCGGTTTGTACTCTCGTAGGTACCCCGGCGTTCTCGATTGCACTCCTGAGAGCGAGCGCGTTGATCGCCGTCGCGAGCATGCCCATCGAGTCGGCCGTGGCGGGCTCAATTCCCGTCGCAACGGCCGACGAGCCTCTGAAGATATTGCCACCACCGACGACGATGCCGAGTTCGATCTCACGGTCGCCGATGGCCTCGACGATCTCGCCGGCGATCCGGCCGATCTGCCTGATGTCGATGCCGTTGCCGTGCTCGGGATCGGCGAACGCCTCCCCCGACAGCTTGAGCAGCACACGGCGGCGATCAACCATCACATCTCCTCGCCGACCGCGAGCCGGGCGAACCTCCGGATCCTGATGTTCTCGCCCATGGTGGCGGCGAGACCGGCGACCATGTCGCCGACCGTTCCGTCGAACTGGTTGCTTTTGATGAACTGCTGTTCCTCGAGCACGGTGTCTTTGTAGAACGAGCCGATGCGACCATCGACGATGCGCGAAATGATGTTCTCCGGTTTCCCCTCGTTGTGTGCTTGACGCGTGATCATCTCGCGTTCGTACTCGAGAGCGTCCTCCGGCACGTCCTCACGCCGGACCCAGCGAGGCTGCGCGGCTGCCACGTGCATCGCGACGTCGTTGGCCATCGCTTGGAATTCGTCGCTCTTGGCGACGAAGTCGGTCTCCGAGGCGAGTTCCACCAGTACGCCGATGACCGGCCTGTCGAACTGACGGTGGACGTACAGCCCGATCACACCGTCGTTGGCTTCTCTCCCCGCCCGCTTCTTGGCATCCGAAAGGCCTTTCTCCCTCAGATACTCTTTGGCCTTCTCGAAGTCGCCACCGGTTTCGACCAACGCGCCCTTCGCGTCCATCATTCCGACCCCTGTGACACGGCGAAGCTCTTGGACGTCTTTCGCGGTGAAGTCGGCCATCACTCCTCTCCTTCGCTGCTCGGCTCGCCCTTGAGTGCGATCTCTCGCCCCTCGATGCACGCGTCGGCCACGAACCCGGCCATGAGCTGGGCAGAACGGATCGCGTCGTCGTTTCCGGGAATCACGAAGTCAACCAAGTCTGGGTCACAGTTCGTGTCGACGAGCGCGATGACCGGAATCCCCAGGCGATGTGCTTCCTTCAGCGCGATCTGTTCTGCGTTCAAGTCGACGATGAAGAGCGCTTGCGGCAGATGAGTCAGGTTGCGCACACCTCCAAGCACCCGCTGAAGCTTCTCGAGCTCACGGTGAAGCCGGAGACGCTCCTTCTTCGGCAGCGTCGCCATCTCTCCCGACTCATCCATCCGCTCCAATTCCCGCATGTACGAGATGCGCTTCTGAATCGTGGCGAAGTTCGTGAGCATCCCACCGAGCCAGCGGAAGTTCACATACGGCATGTCGGCGCGAATGGCTGCCTCTTCGATCGGAAGTTGCGCCTGCTTCTTCGTGCCTACGAACAGAACGAGCCCTCCATCGGCAACCTCGTTCTTGACGAAGTCGTAGGTCCGGTTGATCTGATCGAGCGTCTGGCGCAAATCGATGATGTGGATGCCGTTGCGAGCGCTGTAGATGTACGGCTCCATCTTGGGATTCCAGCGCCGGGTCTGGTGTCCGAAGTGGACGCCAGCTTCCAGCAGCTGCTTCATGGTGACCGTGGACATGAGTCCTCCTGTTCCGGTTGTTCCTCCGCCCGTTCCAGTCAGTGACCGTTTCCCGCGACGAATCGACCGTTGGGAAGATACGGGCGTGCGTGATCTGGCAACTGTACCAGGCGGTCAACCGTGGTGAAACGCGGGCTCCGTCATGCGGTGGCGAAGGCTCATCACCGACTTCGTGTGGATCTGACAAACACGAGATTCGGTCACGCCGAGAACATCGCCGATCTCTGCGAGTGTGAGACCCTCGTAGTAGTAGAGGGTGAGAACCAGGCGATCCCGTTCAACGAGTCGGCTGATCGCATCGGCAAGGACGCGCTTGACTTCTTCTTCCTGGTAGACGGCCTCGGGATCGACTCCCTTTGGATCTGCCAAGAGATCTCCGACGGTGGCCGAATCCCGCCCGGGCGCGAGTAGCTCATCGAGCGCGACCAGGCCGGCCGACGACACCTCGGCCATCGTGTTCTGAAGCTCCCCGACCGGGACCTCCATGTGAGTGGCGAGCTCTTCGTCGGTGGGTGGCCGCTGGAATCGATGCTCCAGCTCGCTGAAGGAGCGGTCGAGTTCACGGGCACGAGCTCTGAGTGAGCGTGGTGCCCAGTCGAGCGCTCGAAGCTCGTCGAGGATCGCTCCCCGGATCCTGTTGATGGCGTACGTCTCGAACTTCACTCCCCGCTCGAGGTCGAACTTGTCGATGGCGTCGATCAATCCGAAGATGCCGTCCGAGATCAGGTCAGAGCGATCGACGCTGGACGGCAGACCCGACGCAACGCGGCCCGCGACGAACTTGACGAGTGGCGAGAAGTGCAGAATGAGGCCCTCACGGGCCTCCTGGTCCCCTGTGGCTTTGAACCTGCGCCACAGCTCCTTCAGGTGATCCTCGGATGCCCGATCAGGCCCGCGGGTGACTTCGGTCATAAGTTGCCTTGAGATGCTCGCGGGTGACCGCAGTGTACGTCTGGGTGGTGCCTAGTTCAACGTGCCCGAGCAGCTCCTGCACGGCACGAAGGTCCGCTCCACCTT
>Ga0307423_1000674_pt1 | contig 22745 bp, 23 predicted proteins | sample SalMarWE160310MG_FD_202154 | JGI IMG/M metagenome (GOLD analysis project Ga0307423, IMG submission 202154) | Salt marsh sediment microbial communities from the Plum Island Ecosystem LTER, Massachusetts, United States - WE1603-10 | ecosystem: Environmental > Aquatic > Marine > Intertidal zone >...
TACCTGAACTCAATTTCACTGAATCGGTTTCGTATTTTTGGAGATACAACAGAACTCATAAGTTTTGAGTTGATCGTTTAAAACTAAGATTATAACATTTGAACAATAATTAAGCAGGGCGAATGCTGACCCTAATCCAAATTATTTTTAGAACCTATCTCAAAAACAATCTAAGCGCCCATGGCAGCGTTGCGAAACGATTCAAAATGCTCACATACTACGTGTATGCTCCGCTTTTTAACCGTTTCGCGCCTTGCCCTGAACCCTAATCTTATTTTTGAGATAGGTCCTGGTAAAACAAATTTTTCATGAATGATTCAGAGAAAATGCAGGATACGATAATCAACAGTATCGGAATGGAACTTGTTTTGATTCCGTCGGGTACTTTCAGAATGGGCGGAGACAAAAATCTTGACCAAGCTGAGGATCATGAAACCCCACAACACCTGGTTAAAATAAGTGATGCTTTTTTTATGGGTAAGTATGAGGTGACTCAAGCACAGTGGTCTAAGATAATGAATCATAATCCAAGCGAATTCAAGGACGACATTAGACCGGTGGAAAGGGTTTCATGGAATGATGTACAAGCTTTTATCCAGAAGCTGAACACCAAAGAAGAAACAAATAAATACCGTATTCAAACCGAGGCTGAATGGGAATATGCGGCAAGAGCCGGTTCAGAAAGCTCTTATGGTTTTGGCCGTGATGTTTATATATTAAGCCAGTATGCATGGTACGGAAAAAATTCAGCAGGTGAAACCCATCCAGTCGGTCAATTAAAGCCGAATGCATGGGGACTTTTTGACATGCATGGAAACGTCCATGAATGGTGCCAGGACTGGTTTGATAGAAAATATTATTCTCAAAGTCCTTCAAATGCTCCTTTAGGCCCTTCATCAGGGTTAGCCAAGGTCCTGCGAGGAGGCGACTGGGGAAGCGAGGCCTGGTATTGTCGTTGTGCATCGCGCAGCCTCAGTTCACCGGACCGACGCAGCAACCGACTGGGTTTCCGTTTGATCAGGATGGTTTAGTTTGCGAACCTGTACTTGACACCAATATTGGAGATCGTTACAAGTTTCGGAAAGGTTTCTATGTGTTCAGAGTCGGATGAATATAAGCATATTATCTCGGTCCGATCCCAGAGGGTGAAATGAGCGAAGATCATAATAGTGCAATACTGCAGGACGGTTATAATTTTGCTTAAAAATATATAAAACTGCACATAAAATTGGGCATTTTATGTATTCTATCATCACAAATAAAGGATAAAATAAGATTTAACCTGCTGAAATTATATCTAATAATATGTTGATTCACAATTCAAGGTTTGACACCAATAATTTCTGGAGAAAGCCATCTTTTCCCTTTTGGATCAAGTCAGGGCCAACAGTATTTTTGACAAACGTTTTCCTTGGTCAGCCCCGGCTTGAAGATGCGGGCGCAACCAGGCATCCATGCCAAACACACGGCCAGTGGGGATTGCAAGGAAGATCAATCCGAGCGTGGCAAGCATTCCATAGGTCCAATACCATTCGCCGGGGGCGGCAGATACGCCAATATATAGATTGATCGCCTGAAGTAAAGCCGCCAGACCTCCCAACCGCGTAAACAAACCAAGAATCAAGGATACCGCAACAAACGCTTCCATCAGAAAGATGATCCAGCCCATCCATGAGAGATTGGGGACAACCAGGCTTTTCACCAGGGATGCCTGCAACGGCCACTTTGAATAAAGAGTCATCATGCCGACCCAATCGCAAAGACCGGACGTGCGCGCATGAATATCCGTAGTCACTGCAAAATTCGATGGGCAGCCAAAGGTGGGCGGCAGTTTCCACAAAAGCTGGTCAAACCACAAGTAACCGATGACCAGCCGGGAAATCAACATACCCACCTGGCCCAGTTTATCAATCCCGGTATTATCAGACTTAAGTAGCGTATTCATCAGAACCTCCATTCCTAAACGCGCAACACAATTTTCCCGATGTGACGACCGCTCTCCATGAGACGGTGGGCCCCGGAAGCATCTGACAGGGGGAAAACCGCAAAGATTTTGGGCCGAATTTTTCCGCTCTCGATCAGTGGCCAGATCACTGTCTTGAGATTTTCGGCAATGGCGGATTTTTCTTCAGAAGACATCGGCCGCAAAGCGGAGCCGGTCAAAACCAGGCGTTTGAAAAGCACCTGCGCCAGGTCGATTTCAACCTTTGCCCCTTTTAAAAAGGCGATGCTGACCACTCGTCCGTCTCTGGCAGCCAGATCCAGGTTACGGCCGGCATAGTCACCGCCCACCATATCGAGAATCACATCCACGCCATACCCTTTAGTGGATTCCCGAATTTTTTGGACATAATCATTTTGCGTGTACAAAACAGACAGATCGGCTCCCAGATTCTCACACGCCCGGCATTTTTCCGGCGTACCTGCAGTGGTTGCGACCCATGCCCCCATGGACTTGGCCATCTGGATGGCGGTCGTCCCGATGCCGCTGCTCCCGCCGTGCACCAAGAACCGCTCGCCTTTTTTGAGACCGGCTCGGTCGAACACGTTGCTCCAAACGGTAAAAAAAGTTTCCGGCAACGCCGCGGCCGCTTCCATGTCAAGACCCACCGGCACCGGCAGGCACTGTCCTTGGGGCACAGCAACATACTCGGCGTAACCCCCGCCATTGGTCAGCGCACAAACATCGTCGCCGATTTTCCATGCCGCAACGTCCCTTCCCAGAGCCGCAATTCGGCCGGCAACCTCAAGCCCGAGAATGGGCGAGGCGTCCGGCGGCGACGGATATACCCCTTTCCTCTGCATGACGTCCGGTCGGTTTATGCCTGCGGCAGCAACCCTTATCAACACCTCGCCCGGACCCGGCTCGGGCCGCGGACCTTCAGCCAACATCAACACCTCAGGTCCGCCGCTTTCTGACTTATCGATATAACGCATAGAAGCACCTTTCTATATAACAGATTCAGAATACATATTTTTTGATTCAATCCTCGTCATTATATTATATCAGAAATTACCCTAATTGAGCGAAAGTTGAGGATGCTCCAGATCCAAGGCGACCGAGGGCGAAACTGTAGTCGTCTACCGCGAACCCTCGGCAACGAAGGAGATAGGGTATCATCGCTCCGGCGAAATGACCTTGTTGGGCGGAGATTGCCTTGTTTGTGCTTTTTTTCTCACCACAAAAACGCAACTGCGCGCTTGCCCAGGATGTAGTCATCAAATATCGTTGAAGCCGGTTTGCCCGCCATACCAAGACACACATGGAGCGGCAACAAATGCTCTTCGCGGGGGTGACAGTACCGCGCCGAAGGGGCTTTCTGCCACTCGATCAGAAGTTGTTCACGCTCAGACTGGGATATTGGGCCGGTACAACCCTCAATCAGCCAATTTTGGAAGGCGTCATTGGCTGGATCTGGCGTATTAATTCCTTGCCAAGAAAATGCGCTCATGTTGTGGAATGAAAACCCGGACCCAATCACCAGGATATTCTCAATCATCAATTCCCGCAACGCTTTGCCAAGGGCTATATGTGCCGTCGGATCAAGACCGCGCAATAGCGAAAGTTGCAGTGAAGGAATATCGGCTTGAGGGTACATCAGTTTCAGTGGGATGAATAAGCCATGGTCAAATCCCCGTTGAGGATCGAGGCGAGCCGATATATTATTTTTAAGCAGTAGGCTGATTATCCTATTTGCAAGCTCGGGGCTTCCAGGGGCCGGATAAGTGATTTCATAGGCTTCATCAGGGAAACCATAATAATCGTAAAACATGGCAGGAGTATCTGCGCTTAATAGTGTCGCCGTGTTTTCTTCCCAATGGGCACTGATGACGAGGATAGCATCCGGTTTCCTCAGACGAGATGGAAGCTGTCGCATGAATTCCACCATCGATTTGTGGCTGGCATCTCCGAGAATTGGCAAGGGGCCTCCTCCGTGGGAGAAATAGACAATTTGAGCTTTATTTTGAGAATTGCTTTGATTCAGCATAAAGACCCTTCCAATGAATCTTTTCTAATAGTTGATTCATTTACTTGCGAGACCGCCCAATGTTGAAATAAGCTGCAGATAGGAAAGCGGTCGTGTCTTCTTGGCCTTTTATAGTAGCTAAAAAATAACAATATTAAACCACGCTTCTTGACGTCAGTTTAATTGTTTTGTTATGATTTATTCCCTTTAATACAATATGTTATGATGCTCTCGCAATGAATGGCCGAAGTGTTTAAAAAGGGAATGCGGTATTTGCTTTCTGTTAATATCAGCGGTAATTCGGTACATCCCAAAATTAATGAGTCAATTCCCTCCTCATCCACCATTCTTTTGGCGATAAGCAATAATTCCTCTCTTGTTGAGTCCTTGAAGATTCCTAATTCAATTTCTGAGAATAATTTATGGTGGATTAACTGTTGTTCCTCCTTCGAAGGAACAACGACTGATATCCCTTTTGAAATAAATGGTTTTTTGTAAAATTCTGCCTCCATTGTGAGCTTTGTGCCCATCAAACCAACATTTTTCAATCCCATTTCTTGGGCTTTATTGCAGGTTGCCTCGACTATGCTCAACAGTGGTATAGGTGATTTTGTTTTAATTTCGTCAAAAATGATATGCGGTGTGTTTGAAGCGATTGCAGCAAATTCGGCGCCAGCACGGTGAAGAGAAAATATTTTTTCTAATAACCACTCAGAAAGTTCGGGCCAATTCTTAGTTTCAACGAACTTCATGAGCACATTCATATTTACGCTGTAAACAATAATTTCAGGATATGCCAAGTCAGAATACTTTGTGTGGAATGCTGCAATAATCTCTTTGTAATAATCAACTGTCGATTCTGGGCCTATTCCTCCAATAATTCCTATAGTTTTCATATCTATCTCCAATTCATAACGCCCCTCCTGAGTAGTGGCGCTGATAATGGTCGGAATATCAAAGACTTTTACAAAAAACCGCTATTTTTATACCGTCTACTCCAAACGGATGTTATGTGCTCAATTTATTTAATAAATTTTTTAATTCGTCGATACTATATATTTCCTTTATAGCACTCATAGGAATACGATTTAATGCATGGTTTAATTCCATAAGATCAACATAGACAAGCCCACCCATTGCAGCAATTCTATATCTCAGTTGAAAGGCGAGATCGTTCATTGAGCCCAATACACTCCGATTATTTGTCTTTGCGATTATAATCTCGCGATGCTCATCAAGTACAATTTCTATTTGACTTTGTGGGAAGTTTTCCCAGAGAAGATTTTTAAACAGATGCTGTCCAAACACATCTCGGAAATTTCCAAACTGGGGCTTTTTGAATCCAGGCACAAGAAATGAATAGAGCGTCACATCATGTGTAAAAAGAACGCATTTCCTTCGATCGACTCTTAAAAGATTTGCGTGCCAGCTGCCCACCTCACTGGAAAAAATCTTACCTTCCAATGGTTTGGTTTTTAATTCAGTCAGCAACTTTTTTGTGCAACGGAGTATCGCCATGTTTCATTTAAATGTCACACGCAGGGGCTCAATCGCGACGCGCAGCGACGTCGATTTGCAGCCCCATGTTAGAAACTTTGGTAAACAACATTGAGTACCTTCCGCAGACTCTTGACTTTCTTTTTGTGAAAGTGAATATCTGCAAGGTTATTTGAAGCCTGAAGCCCGTCGTTGAACAGTGATCGCAGACCATTCAAATCATCTGGACTTGGGGGATTATTGACCACCAGCATAAAGTCAAAGTTTTCTTCCAAGCGTAACACTCGGCCCGGAACAGACGACATACCCGCCAAGAGCAGGCCAAACATTCTTATCATGATGATACTCTTTTCCTTCCCCAATTTTCTTGCGACAGTTACTACAAAGCATGGGGGGCTTCTTCAATTTACCTGATTGATCGGAATTCATATTCATTCCTCAATTGCTGTCTATTGACACCTTTTTATACCCAAAACTACAAGAAACGCATAAAATCATAGCTGTCCCTATTATTTCCCTTTTACAAATTCTAACATGAGTCAAGAGCAGACTTGACCCCATTATTCAGGATGTTAGCTTTACCCTCGATTTCTCTTTTTTTTGCCTTCTATTCTTTCAATTGGATCATTTACATAGACTTTTCCGAGGCCAATCGGTGAAGTTAAAGTTCCACCTTTTTTTTCTTCACTTATTCCATCTGAAAAACCGAGATCTACAGGGACCTTTCCTCTTCCGCCTTGTGCATCTACTACATAAACCGGCCGCAGGAAGCCTGTAGTGGTTCCGCAAAGGTCTCTACAGATCTCTTTCCCTCTGTATACGTCTGTTCTAAAATGACCTGTTCCCTCAACAAGGTCGGCATAATAGAGATAATATGGTTTTATTCCCATTTTGCCGAGGCTGTGTAGCAGGTTTCTCATTACATCTGTGTCATCGTTCACTCCCTTCATCAAAACAGTTTGATTTCCTATGGGAATACCTAGTTGTCTTAAAACTTTAATGGCCTGGTAACTTTCAGCAGTGATTTCATTAGGATGATTGAAGTGCGTGTTTATATAGAGTTGCGGATCTTTAAGCGACTGGGGTGTATGTTTACTTAGTACCTCGACGAGTTCTTTGTCTTCAATAATCTTTTGTGGCCAGACGCATGGAACTCTTGTTCCAATTCTTATCAATTCAAGATGTTGAATTTCTCTTAGTTTTCCCAAGACATCATCAAGTCTGTTGTTGGACATCAACAACGGGTCCCCACCAGAGATTAATACGTCTCTGATGTCTTCGTGAGATGCAACGTATTCAATTCCCTTTTTTATGCCCTCTATACTTGGATTCTTATGGTCATCACCTACTTTTCTCTTTCTCGTGCAGAATCTGCAATACATTGCGCACTCGTTTGAAATAAGCAATAAAACTCTGTCAGGATATCTGTGGACTATTGTCCTCGGGCCACCAAGCGGAATATCTCCTTCCTCATCTAGAGGATCTGGTGTAAGGTCCTTATAATGCTCAAGCTCTCCGACACCAGGAATTGCCTGTTTCCAAATGCCATCATTCACCTTTTCAATGAGACTGAGGTAGTACTTATTTACTCTCATAGGATATTTGGCAATTACTTCCTTGAGTCTTGGATCAACTGTTACCTTCTGTCCAGCAAGCCATCGCTCCAAATCCTCGAATGTTTTTATCGAGTTTTTTAAAATTTCTTTATATGCCATAATAATTCTCCTTTGGTTACTTTCAGGAAAAAGCAATAGCCAAAGATAATGTAATGGTGTGTAATGGTGTCAAATCTTGAATAGTGAATAAATTTTGCTATATTTTTCCTTTAAGTCTCGATCTTCCTCAATTTTTACTCTTACCGTCTTTACGATATGGCTGATCGAAGAATACGTCATTCCAAATAAATTACCGATTTTTTCATTTGTTAATATACCTGTCTTCCAAACAGAAAACACCAATAGATCCCGATCATCTCTTTCAGCTTTTGTGATTCTTGACACCCGTCTGAAATGATCGAGGTCACAATCAAGAATCTTCGCTGCTTCCTTTAACCTGACAACAGGATCGAAATGCTTGGCTAAATCACGTTGTTGAGGAATTTCTTTGTGTGGTTTTTCCGGCAGATATGTGTTGCGGATTTTGTTGACAAATTTCTTTGACCCGATAATCATTCCGTAACGCAAATCTTCCAAAAGCTTTTTCTCCTCCTTGGCATAACGTTGAACTTTTTCCCGGTAGGCTTTGTATTTATCCGTTCCTTTGAATTGGGAAAATATTTGCTTTGTTACAAGCCATTCAGGAGCTTTGTCGCCATAAGCATAGGCCTTATAACTGCTCCATCGATAATCTGCCAACCGTTTAACGATGCCGGCTCTGAGCGGATTGCGGTGAATATAGCAAGATAGCCTCATCAAGTAGGCGTCATTTTGAACAATGAGACTCTTGAACCTTCCCTGGAACAAGTGTCCCGAACGAAAATGTCGCAGGTTGAACCGCCGGGTATATGTTACCCCCAGCCACTGCATGCTCTTGGAAAGATTAGCGCGATTTGTCTTTAACAGCAAATGATAGTGATTGCCCATCAGCACATAGGCAAAAACATCTATTTCGAAACGTTCGGACATCTCGCCAATTGTCGTTAAAAATAATAAGCGGTCTTGATCGTCATAGAAGATGTCTTTCTGCTCATTACCCCGAGACAAAATATGGTACAATGCCCCTTTATATTCAATTCGCCATGCTCTGCCCATAATGATGTCTTTTACAGCAACAATGTATTCATGTCAATTTTTTATTCACTATTCAAGATTTGACACCATTCCCATTCCATTCCCATTTTTTTATAAGGAGAGGTTTTTTTTCGCTTGATCAGCCCTTTAATGGATGACACCATTATCTCTGATTTAAGCGTTCTAATAATTTGCAACTAACAATGCTATCAAACATGACAAGATAGAAAAAAATGCGGTTAAAAACAATTGTTCTATACACAAGTCTTTCGGCTGTGGTTTTATGTATTATTTTTTCTCTATCCATCTATCTGAGCCTGCCGGATGTAATATACTTGAAAAATAACAATCCGAAAATCACAGCAATCATGCAGTTGCGCAAAGAACAAGCCGAAGCCCAAGGTAAGAAATATGATATCAAACAAAATTGGGTCAGTTTTCAAACCATTCCCGATTTATTAAAAAAAGCCGTCCGAATTTCGGAAGACGCTTCGTTTTATGAACATAATGGAATTGATTATAAGGAATTAAAAGCGTCGATTGAAAAAAATTTCGAGAAGGGCACGCTGGCTCGCGGAGGCAGCACAATCACGCAGCAATTGGCTAAAAATCTCTTTCTTTCTCCTGAAAAAAGTTTTTTAAGAAAAATAAGAGAATATTTTATTGCCAAACGTTTGGAAAACGAGTTGTCGAAAGACCGAATTTTCAATTTGTACTTAAACGTGATTGAACTCGGCCCGGGAATATTTGGAGTCGAAGCAGCTTCGCAACATTATTTTAATAAAAATGTCCAAACCTTAAATATAGAAGAGATCGTCCGCTTGACAGCGATTATTCCCCGACCCCTTGCGGTGAGTCCAAAAGAGGATAGCGAGTGGTTAAAATGGAAAGTCGAATGGATATTTCACAAAATGAGGCTTTATAAGTATATTGATTGATGAAGAATTAATTGAGAAGAACTCGCCTTAATCCCTAATCCTTGTTCTCTATTCTTTGCTCGTGTTTTTTCACTTAACCCGCCCTTTAATGGGAGACCCTCATTCCCTAATTGGAGGCGTTACAAGGTTTCGGGAAGGTTTCTATGTGTTCGGGGACGGATGAATATAAGCACATTATCTCGGTCCAACCCCAGAGGGTAGAATAATCGAAGATCACAATAATACAATACCGCAGAACGGTTATAATTTTGCTGAAAAATATTTAAAAGTGCACAGAAAATTGGGCATTCTATGTACGCTATCATCATAAATCAAAGATAAATTTAACCTCTTGAAATTATATCTAAAAATATCTTAATTCACAATTCAAGCTTTGACACCATTAAGATTGGGCAACAGCCCGTGAAGATTTGACCCCGCTGCTTTAGCAGCAACCGACACCCTACAAACTGTTTGAAATAACACATTGCGTTAGGGCATCATACATCCCTACTCTGCAGACGCCACCTCTTGCCTACTTCCGTCAGGTGCTCGTCGGTTACTGGGTCACTTTGCCACCCCGCATCGAAGTCTATGTCCTGAGACCGAGGCAGCGGTTTACCGTCCTTGACCAAGTCACGAATCAATATTCGCGAAGGAAGGATTGCGGCCTGTCCCACGAAGATCGCTTCCCGGCGGCGAAGACCGGAAAGCACCTTTGTCAATCCGGCCAGGGAATCTGGTAGTATCCCTTGGACATGGCTTCGATCCGACTCGTTTGTGATACGCAACACGATCCATGAATTGCACTGGGAGAGCACGGTCGCCTCAACCTCACTCGGTCGCTGTGAGACGAGCATCAGGCCAACGCCGTATTTGCGTCCTTCTTTGGCGAGGCGTCGGATTGCATCCTGGGCGGCTTCGTATTGCGCTGCGCCTCGATTCGGCACATAACGATGTGCTTCCTCGCAAACAAGCAGAACTGGGGTTCTCTCGCGTTCATCTCGCGTCTGCCAGAGTTTCACCGAGAAGAGAGTTCGAGCAATCGCGGAACTTGCCGCGCCTGCTATTTCGTTTGGAACGCCAGACAAGTCGACGATTCGGATGGGGTCACTATCACCGAGAAATTGTTTCACAATATCCGGCAGAGGATCGGCATTGCCGTCCCATTCTTGCATCATGAATGCGAGTCGGGAGTCATTCCTTAACACTTCAATCTTATTGAGTATTGAGTTCCATGATTCCTGTTTGCTCGCTTGGGGGGGCTTATTGGTGCTGTTCTCAACATGGTGAATGAATCTGTCCATCTCATATGGGACGGGTGAATCAACGTTTATCCCCCCGCCATCAAGATTTACTCTCTCCGCAGCATCACGTCGTGCTAGAAGGAGAGCGGTCTTTACGATGTTAGCTTGTGAGGTGGCTACGAACTCAGTCATTCCGATGAGCAGACTGATGGTCTCCTGTAAATTTAAAAGCCAATAAGGAAGGAGAAGAGAATCCTCATCTGTGCATAACCTGACATGGTCTGGAAAGGCCTCGCCGTATTCATTGTGCGGATCAAGAACGACAATTTGAGGGTGCCATTTCTCATGTTCAGCATCGCTTCCCCGATCGAGAATTGCATGGAGAATTGCTGCAACTGTTCCCGACTTCCCGGCTCCAGTAGAGCCTAATATCGCCGTGTGCTTGCCAAAAAGTTCGTTCATTTCTGCGTAGCAAGGTGTTCCACCAGAACCAACGTGCTCACCTAAGAGAATTACAGGTCCGGTTCCTTCGCCGTAGATAAATCCGAGATCGGCACGCGGTGTCAGATAGACCTTTTGCATAGGCAAAGGAAAAGTGGTCACACCTCGCTCAAATTCCAATTTCCACTCATCTGCCTCGAAAAGCCATTCACCCTCGCCGAACAAGTCGGCCTCAATGATCCGCGCGCTTCCAGTTGATTCTGGGGCAATTCCCTTTTCCCGTTCATAATCGGATTTCATCCTGAGTCGCCCCACATAGCCAAATATCAGTCTCGCTCCAAAATGTATCTTGATGATTGAACCAAACTGACCTATAGGGTAAATGACTCCACCGTAAACGCGAGTTAGCTCTGTAATCTTCGGATCCAGTTCAGCAACGATATGCGTCCCATCGACCTCGATCACTGAACCAATTTCCAAATTCGAGATTGGCTCGTTCGGATTTCTTTTCGCTTTCATCGTTCCCCTCCTAAGAGCCTTGCGAGAATCTCAAACTTCCACCACGGTATTTCAGCCTCCGATTTGACTTCATTGTCACCATGAAAGAAGCCTTTTTGGGCGTATACCCGAATCTGTTCCGAAATCGTGGGATTGGCCAACCAGTCTTTCAATTTCCCTTCCGGCTCGTCAGTCCCAGTAAACGCCGCTATGGTCAGACTGCCATTCGATTGATGCAAGGCATTCTCGATTTCTATGTCAATATGTGAGTCGCCGAAATTGTATCCACAAATCGCCAAAACCATTTCCTCTCTCCCGCTGGGGCAAAGGCTCAAGCGCATATGGTTAAGCATCTGAGCGAATGGATCACGCTGTGTTTCCTGGTATTTCGTTGCTGCGGGGTAGATTAGAACGTGGCTCTTGGGGATCTCTGTCTTGATTCCCGAACGAATTCGTCTTGGTAGTGAGTCGCCCTCAAGCAGACACCAGTCAATTGAACCATGAATTTTGAAGACTCTGACGGCCTTTTCATTAGTTATAAACGTACTTGGTTCCCACCAACCGGTTGCAGCACCGGTAAAGCCATCGAAATAAGCAACTTGTCCAAGCCCCAGCGCATCTTCAATCAGCGTATCGTAGTTGAGGATAAAGTAATCGACACTCCTACCTACCTTTCCTGCCTGCAGCGAACCGTGGATTGCTCTGATAAATTGCTGGTGGGTAGTGACATCAACTTCCTTATCACCAATGACTGAAGAGACGGCTTGTTTTATTTCATCAAGCGCAGTCTGGAGTTCAGCGGAGTCACTCTCTTGATCCCCCACGGAAATCTTGGTATTTGTGGCCCCGCGCTGTATTCGTCTCTCAGCAATCGAAAGAAGATCAACGATTTCACTCATATAGTCTTCAATTGTAGCGAGCCTTGCGCCTGAAAACAGCTTGCAGACTTCGTTGAGGAGTTCTTTCGTTTTTTCGCCGATCTTGTTGTGTCCTAATACTTCTTCCGTGAGTTTTGGCATAAGCGGAAGTCCTGCTTTCAGGCTGCATCCGGCTCCGAGCAGGAACGCAAGACGACTTTGCGATAGTAAGTTGCGCATGTCTTCAACGATGTCCTTGAGTTCGGACGAGGAGAATAATGTTAAATCTTCACCCATGTTTTCCTCCCTGTGGCTTTTTCAACCCATTCGTAGAACTTTGTCTTCGGAAGAGGGTTATCCATCCAAGACTGGTCGGGACCAGGATCTCGGATGACTTCTTCGACGGATTTGAGTCGTGACATAGGCTGCGAACTGATGTGTCCTCTGCCCATCACCCACCGAACTTGTCGCGCCTGTTGTATGGCGCGGACTATGTGGTTGGTCATCTGACAATCACTGAGGCAGTAGTCCATTACCTCCTGATAATTTCCTGCACGCCATTGCTTTGGTGCGTCCGCACCGTCCATAAGTTTCATTTGCGGGATGCCCATTCCTTCGGCTACCTTTGCCAGCGCGACGGGAAAGCCGGCCTGATTGAAGAACTGGAACATAGGGTCGTAGATCTTCAAAGCGATACGTGCAGCGAGGGCCATGTCATCTGATTGATAGCCGATCCATTTCAGATCGAAGCCCAATCCATTCCATGCGCACACCATGAACCCTTTTTGTTGCTTCTCATATAAATATTCAAGCAAATCATGAGCACTTTCCTGCGTCAGGTTCAACGCGGGACGACCCTCCTCATCGTCCGAATACCACATTCGCTCCTCACCTTTGTGTATCGCCGTCGCCCCAACCGACATATGAAACGGCGCATACTTCTCCATGTCCTCGTACTTTCCGAGCTCGAAGACATCCGAGATCTCTATGTCAAAGCTGAGTAACTTCATGTCACCTCCTCGTCTAACGCATTTCTCACCGGCTGGTGTGAAGCGCAGCGGAACACCAGTCAGGTGTAGAAAAATGTTATGTCGTTGCTACCTTTTTATATACTGATAGTCCTTCTTTAAAAGCGTTCTCATAAAACCGGGATACATCTCTGGGTGCATCACTGAAGAATCCACCTTGATCCTCTCGTGCAAGTAGATAATTGTACAAGTAGACAACGCTCTTCTTGGCAATATCCAATGTAGGTATATCAAATCTTTCAACTAAATCCAGATGAGCGACATATTTATCTCGATAGGTTCTCATCTCGACAACATACGCATTGAACTCGGCTTCAGTCAGCTCCAAATCCTGTAGTAATCCACCCTGAAAAGATTTTGGATCTGAAACAGCTCTTTTCCAAGAATGTTTACCCCGCAGGTCGCCAAATAGCTTGCACCACTCTAAGACACAGATATCAATGAAATTCCCGTTTACAGCCACCCAGAATTGGGTACGAAGTATAAGAGATCCTCCGTTCCAGCCGGCTCTATAATAGGCCATGTGTCGGAGACAATAGAGGCAGAGTGTTGCAACCATTCGAAGAAATTTTTTCCGTTCCATGGAAAACCTTTAAATGTAAATAATAGACATAATAAGTAAGTAGATAGTTTCTGCATAACTTGCAGAAATTAAATTCTTGATAAATAATTTTGAGATATTTTATAGTTTCCTAACTGCATAACTCCAAATATGAGTGTTATACAGAAAAGGGTATAACCCCAAGAAACCCATTCCTCTTGAGAACAAGATCCTTTAGACGCGGTTCTGGCAAAAGGCAAAAACCCTAAACTCATTTCTTTTAAATGGTCAATTTTTATATATGAGAATGCACAGAAAAATGTGCATCAGATAATTTAAATATGTAGCAGATATGAAACAAATGTTTTCATATCAAATTGTTATCATTGAAGCTGGAGAAAAGTAATTTGTCGCAGTAACCTGTTGAGATCAGGAAGAAATTGTCGATCTTAATTTTACATTTTTAAATAAGCAAAAAAATCAAATAAAATCAATGGAAAAAGCAGGGGCCAAAGGACAGAGGTAAGCTGTTGGATGTCAGAGGGCAGGAGTTAAGATTTACCTCCCGATTTTTATACTTATTCCAAAATCTCCCGAACTGTTTTCAATAACTCTTTTCGTTCAAAGGGCTTTGTAATGGTTTTTATGGCGCCTATGGTTTTGGCTATTTGAAGGTATGTCTCGGGATCAACCTTCCCGCCTCCGGACATGGCAATAATCTTGACATCCTGGAACTCCCGACGAAGTTCCATAATAGTCTCTATGCCGTCCTTTTCCGGCATTAGGAGATCGGTGATGATGAGATCTGCCGGATTCTCCCGATAGATCTTTATTCCATCTTTTCCACCTGATGCAGTTACCGTTTCGTACCCTTCGCGTTCTAATATATTTACGAGCAGGTCCCGTATCATGGCTTCATCGTCAATGATAAGAATACGCGCCATCCTTTTGTATTTCCTTTTTTTTAAGTGAAAGAAAGGTCCCGTTTTGATAAAACAGGGTTCAAATTATATGCCAAACCGATATAATATTCATTTCTTGGAATAAAATCTTTGGGGAATGCTAAAAATCCTTTAATTACTTGATGTTATAAAAACAGCCGATACGATAATTTTAGAGAGATTCTATTTTAAGGAATGCTTTTATGCAAGTGAAAGGATTAAGTGCACAGAAAATTGTGCATGAATGCACAATTTTTTGTGCATACGAGGAGCAAGGGAAGGGCGCAGAGTTCGGAGGCCAGACATTTTCATTTTGTTAATTCGACTCTTTCGCGACGCAATAGGTAAATGGGAGTGTGGGTCAATCGCTAAATAACAAGAATATTTGTGGTTGTGGATAGATGATTACTATGAATGATCCTTTTTACATAATAAAACTTAAGTATTTTGAACCATGGAGTTTACCAATTCGTACGTAACATCATCCACGATTTCTATCCCCCAGCCTAAATCCTCCATTTCTTGGTTAACAGCGGTTAACGTGTAATATTCAGCATTACCTGAAACATCAAAAATGTCTTTGATGAGCCCTGGGATTTCAATGGGCATAAACCCCTTTGTTTGAAACCTCAGAAACAAATCGTCTAATTTGTTTTCCATTTTTTTGCCTCCTCAATAAACCTTTATTTTAAGTCACCATCTATAACAAACGCAGTATCTTATCCGAATGCCGGAGTGCTGTGTTCAGGCACATTATCTCTATTCGCTGGGGATTAGGTTACTTTGCTTATAGATACTCTCCTTCATTCTGGGACTGATTTGGATTCTCTTCTGCTTTTATAATCTTTTTATCCAGTTTGCGTTGTCTTTTTTGATCTTTCTTTTCTTTCCTTGCTAATTCTTTCCTTCGCTTTTTAAATGATTCACTTGACTTCGCCATACTGTCACCTCGGAGGCCGTAATTCTTGATAGTGATAAAAGGAAAAGGAATTTGGCCGGGATTTTTTTGATTTTAAGATCTGGCAATTACAGATAGGACTAGTACTAATTCAAAAAAACAAAAAGGCATCCCCTCAATATTAGAAGGAATGCCCTTTTTACTCAGAACATAAAGTTAAATCACAGTGACATTTGCAGCAGCAGGACCTTTTTGTCCTTGCTCTATATCAAAGGAAACTCGGTCGCCTTCATTGAGGGATTTAAAACCGGCTGCATTGATTGCAGAATGATGAACAAACACATCTGCTCCGTCTTCCTGCTCAATGAATCCGAACCCTTTGTGGTCATTAAACCACTTAACAGTTCCATTAGTCATGATAACATCCTCCTTTCAAAATATTTTCAAAATCTTAAACTGGAGGATGGTACATAAAAAAATGAACTGTTCCTTCAGAAAAAAACCGTCCTGCAGATTAAGCAGGACTTAATTGATTACACATATAATAAGCTTTGTTTAGAAAAAAAGCAAGCTAAATATTTGTTTTTTTTAAAAATTTTAAAATTCTCATTTAAACGTACAAAAATGAAGGGTTTGGAACAATTCTATGCAATTTTTAAGACTTTAGCCCCCCTAATTTTTCTCTCTTTCAGCTCCAGCAGCGCCTCGTTTGCCGATTCCAGGGGATATTCCTCGATTTCCGGTATGATGGGGATTTGGGCCGCCAGCTTGATGAATTCTCTGACATCGTTCCTGGCCACATTGGCCACACTCTTTATCTCCTTTTCCATCCAGAGATGTTCATGATAATTTAGTTTTAACAGATAATCTTTGTCTCTATCTTCTTTGCGAATGGCATTGATCACCAATCTTCCACCTGGCCTCAAATGGTTCATTGCTTCGACAACCGGCTTCCATGCCGGCGTTGTATCGATGACAGCATCCAGCATTTCCGGTGCTTTATCTTCGGTATTCCCGGCCCAGACCGCTCCGAGCTCTTTTGCAAAATCCCTTTCTTTTTCACTTCTGGCAAAAACAAAAACCTTTACATCACAATGTTGATAGTTGACCATTTTGAGGACGAGATGCGCAGATGCCCCGAAACCGGACAGCCCCAGGTTTTGACCATCCTTGATGTTGGCCAGCCGCAAAGACCGGTAGCCGATGGCGCCGGCACATAAAAGCGGCGCTGCCTGGGAGTCGGAAAAAACATCAGGAATTTCATACGCAAAGTCTTCGGGCACCGTCATATACTCTGCATATCCACCATTGGCATCCCGGCCGGTGGCTCGGAACTCTTCGCACAAATTCTCTTCACCTTGTCGGCAAAAATCGCAATGATCGCATGCCGAATAAATCCAGGCGACCCCTACCCTGTCACCTGTTTTATATTGGCCGGCATGGGGTCCTTTCTCTTGGACCCTTCCCACAACCTGGTGCCCCAGGACCATGGGAAATCGAGACGGGGGGGTTCTTCCCTCAATTTCATCCAGCTCGGTGTGGCAAACTCCGCAGGCGGATATTTTTACCAATATTTCTTTTTCTTTGGGAGTAGGGATCGGCAGATCCGTCAACTGAAGCGGGTTTCTGTTTTCCTTGAGATCGCAGATCTCGTTTAGTACCATCGCTTTCATTTGAACGACTCCTCAAGTCGTTTAGAAAATAGGAAATAGAAATTAGAAATTAGATAAATTCAAATGAACTCGCCCGCCATCGCTCTCGTTCAAGCGAGGCGGGCGTGTGGTTTTTCTATCCCCTATCCTCTTTGCTCTTTCCTCTTTGCTCTTTCCTCTTTCCTCTTTCCTCTTTCCTATTTTTAGCATCAGGTCGAAATTTTTGAAAAATCGGCAAACAGGCCGAACAGATCCGAAATCATCCCCAGCAAAGAAAGCCGGTTGTTGCGTATTTTTTTCTCTTTGCTCATGACCATGACGCCGTCGAAAAAGGCATCCACCGGATCGCGCAGCTTGGCAATTTCTCGAAGCGCTCGATCAAAATGTCCTTTGTCAAGATGATTCGACACCTTTCCTTTGAGGTCTTTATAAGCTGAATACAATGCTTTTTCAGAATCGTGTTCAAACAGTTTTTCATCAACTTTCTTCTTCGCAGGTAGGTCGGCCTTTTTAATAATATTGACCACCCGTTTGAAAGCGATGGCCAAAGGTTCGAAATCCGCGGCTGCTTTCAGTTCTTGAAGCGCACGCACGCGATTCCATACATTCGGCACATGATCCGTATCTGCATCGGCAACCGCCGCAATGACATCTTTGGAAAAACCTTCCTCTACCAACTGATACGTCACGCGGTTTTGTATGAATGTGTAAACCGGATCGGCAATCTCTTCGATTTTTTTTGCACCTTTTATGCCGTAAATACTCAGGCTCTTTTCAATCAATTTTTTCAAAGAAAATGAAAAGCCCCGGTCATTCATGATCTGGATAATGCCGATGCCCTGCCGGCGAAGGGCATAGGGATCAGACGCGCCGGTAGGTGTGAGTCCCACTGAAAAGAACCCGCAAATGGAATCGATCTTGTCAGCAATACTGAGAAGTCCGCCGATCTCGGTCTCCGGAAGGGGGCCGCCGGAATAGGTCGGCCGGTAATGTTCTTCTATCGCGATTGCCACGGCTTTGGGTTCTTTCTTGATGGACGCATAATTTCTTCCCATAACGCCCTGCAAATTCGGGAATTCGTAAACCACCTGACTGACCAGGTCGGCCTTGCACAGCCAGGCAGCCCTTAACACCTGTTTTTTTACATTCGGTTTATGCCCTACGGCATCCGCCAGATACGCTGCAATTTTTTGAATCCGTTGAACCTTTTCGTACATACTTCCCAGTTTGGCCTGAAAAAGCACGCCTTTGAGCCTCTCGACCCATTCATCCATGGATTCTTGAACATCGCTTTTGAAAAAGAATTGCGCATCCGAAAGACGGGCTCTCAACACCCTTTGATGTCCGGTGGCGACGAGTTTCATATCCTTTGTGCGGGTGTTGTTCACGGCGATAAAGCTGGGCATAAGGTTGCCGTTGTCATCGACCACGGCAAAATATTTTTGATGATGACGCATCGCGGTGATCAGGATCTCGCCGGGTATTTCCAGAAACGCTTTATCAAAGTTACCTGCCGTAGCGATGGGAAATTCAACCAGGTTCTTGTTGATATCGATGAGCGCTTCATCCGGTAGTACCTTGCCGCCGACATCTTTGGCAGCTTTATTAATTTCATTTTCAACAAGTTTTCGCCGTTCTTCAAAATCGATAATCACCTGGGCGTCTTTCAGGGTTTTGGCGTAATCGTCCGGCGAGGAAATTTTCACTTTGCCGGGCTGCATAAAATAGTGCCCGAAGGAATATCGCCCGCTCTTTGTATTCCCCACCTCAAACGGGATGATCTGATTTCCCAAAAGGGCCACGATATAATGGATCGGTCTGGCGAAGGTGATATTGAGTTCCGCCCATTTCATGGTTTTTGGAAAGGGCGTTGCCAGAATCATTTCCGGCAGTATGGTTTTAAGAAGCGTCCGGGTTGCCAGTCCCCGCTCCGCAACCCTCGCACAGACATAACGGCCTTTTTTGGTCTCTTTTATGGTTAAGGCGTTTACGGAGACCCCGACCTTTTCGGCAAATTTCAATGCAGCCGTTGTAGGCTTGCCGTTGGTATCAAAACCGACTTTTTCCGGAGGCCCCAATACTTCGGAGGTTAACGATTTCTGTTTGTCTGCCACCTGTTGAACTTCTATCGCAAGTCGTCTCGGCGTACCAAAGACTTTCGCGCTGCCATGTTCGATGCGAGCATCGGTCATTTTCTGTAAAAGCGCCGACGACAAGAATTCAAGCGCCGGTTCAATATAACCCGCCGGGATTTCCTCAGTCCCTATCTCAAGCAATAAACTTTTCATAATCACCTCTGTCTTTTGAATGCATCAAGTTATCTTGTTTTCCGACCATTTATTATAGTTTTTTAACCGTTTAGTATTTTGAAACAAATCGATACTAAAGAAGCTTCATGTATGATTAAATTTTTGACTGGAAGCTGTCTGAGTAAATTAGGGATCGTTTTGAAAGAATCATAAGCGATATAACTTTATGGGTGAATCCCTTTGTTAAAGCAAAAGACCTTTATAAATAGCCCAGAAAGGTTCTTTCATTACGAGCCCTTATTCACGAGTTCTTTCATCAAAAATTTAATCATACATGAAGCGATCAGTTGTAAAAAACAAAATTCTTGCGAAATTTTTATTTTTTCAACAGCGGAAACCCCATGGCTTCTCTTTGTTTCAGATACCCTTCCGCACATGCTCTGGCAAGATTTCTTATTCGGCCGATATAACCGGTCCTTTCGGCAACACTGATGGCGCCTCGAGCATCGAGAAGGTTAAACGTATGCGAACATTTCAGGCAGTATTCATAGGCCGGAAGCACCAGTTTTTCTTTAATCATTCGTTCGGATTCAGCCTCGTACTGATTGAAAAACTCCAACAGCATCTTTACGTTCGCCTTTTCGAAATTGTAAGTCGACTGTTCGACTTCCTGCTGATGGTGCACATGGCCGTAAGTCACGGTATCGGTCCATTTCAAATCGTACACACTGTCCACTTTTTGCAGATACATGGCGATTCGTTCCAGCCCGTATGTGAGTTCTACGGATATGGGAAACAACTCGACACTGCCGCACAATTGAAAATAGGTGAACTGGGTAATCTCCATTCCATCCAGCCACACCTCCCATCCAAGACCGGCAGCACCCAAAGTGGGAGATTCCCAATCGTCTTCCACAAATCGGATGTCGTGCTCCAAAGGATCTATACCCAGAACTTTCAGGCTCTGAAGATACTGCTGCTGAACATCATAAGGAGAAGGTTTCAAAATCACCTGATACTGGTAGTAATGCTGCAACCGGTTCGGGTTTTCACCGTATCGACCGTCGGTGGGCCGCCTCGACGGCTGAACATAAGCAACATTCCAGGGTTCTGGGCCGAGGGCTTTTAGAAGTGTGGTGGGATGAAATGTCCCGGCACCGACTTCCATATCATACGGCTGGGCCACCACACATCCTTTTTGTGCCCAGAATTTCTCTAGCGACATGATTACATCCTGAAAATTCATTTTCCCTTCCTTATCAATCTTTTTGTGATTAGTTGGTTATGCCGGACGTTTTATGCAACTAACAACCAGCGGCCAGTACACTTTATTGAACCCTAATTAGGCGAAAGTCGAGGATGCCCCAGATTCGAGGCATCAAGGGTGAAGCCGTAGTCATCTACTGCGAACCCTTGATAACAAAGAAGATGGGGTGTCCTCGGCTTTCGCAAAGCCTATAAAAGCCCTTCTGCATCAATCTTCGTGCTCAGCAAGCGGGCATCCTTTCTTTTTGAAAGAATACCTTCCCATGTGCCTCTGAGTTTGTCAATATCCTCTACGCGACCCAATGCCCATATACAGCCACCACCGCCTGCTCCTGTGAATCGTGCACCACAACTCGTTTTCTTGGCGGATTCAACAAGCGCCTTGCCAACCTCGTCAAGTACTTCAGGCGTCATCTTCCTTCTGACAGCGGTCTCTTTATTCATCTGTTCGCATGCACCGGCGATATCTCTTTTAATGAGCGCCTCGGCAAATTTATGGGTACATACTATAATTTCAGCCCAAAGTCCATGGTGCTTTCCTGAGAGAAATTGATTCACCCATTTTTGATTCACATTTTTCGATTCGTGAGGTATCCCGCAGTATGCCAGCAACAAGTTCCGTTCGAATCCGGATAAGTGCCGCTTCGGGATGATGGTTTTTTTCGTAAAAAAAGGACCTCGGCAATCTCCCGGCCAATGCCATACATTTGCACCGCCGTAAACAGCCGCCAATTGATCCTGGAAGCCGCACGGCACACCTGCCACACTTGCCTCGATGGTCTGTGATAGAAAAGCGATGTTTTTTCTGGAAATAGGGGTCTCTCCCTTTTTCTCTTTAACTTTTGAAAAAGCCCCGACAAGGGCCACCGCAGCTGCGGAAGACCCGCCCAAAGCGCTCCGGGGAGGAGATGATGAGTCAATATCAATATAGATCCCTTCAGCCCTGAAATACGCTGCTATGGCAAAGATGAGCCCCAGCGGATGATCAAAAGGCGCTTTATCCAGAAGATATTCAGCGCTTTTAAATCCTTTTGAAGTGACTTTTATTTTGTTTTTGTCATATGGAAGAAGTCGCACCCTTGTTCTTAAATTTATCGCAATATTAACGGTACATGGAAAAAGATGCCGGAGGGGATAATAAAAGGTGCTGATATCCAGAGTGCCCCCCACGTCGATCCTGCACGGCGCCGAAGCTTCAATTTGATGGGATTCAATGATTTTGCGCATCTTCTTTTCTACGGTCATTCAGATTGACCCATAGTAGATTTATGTAATTTGACTTCGTTTTTCAATTTCACCGCAAAGGCGCAGAGAGCGCAAAGAAAAGATACTTTTCTTTTGCCGTTGAGAGGCCGGCAAAAGAAAAAAATCAATCGCTACGCGATATTTTTGGGTTCGAAATGCCCACAGGGCATGGTTCTTATTGTTTTCCGTCCTCTCAACGGAAAACAATAAAATAAATAACCTCTGGGTTCTCTGCGGCTCTAATGAGCGAAGCGAATGGGCGGTGAGCTATCATATTAAAATGGATACGATTTCAAATCGACCCCTCTCGAAAATAAATATATCCTGTATCCTGAATCCTGTATCTACCACTTCCTTATTTGCTGCAAAAATTCCAAACTCCGGGGTTCTTTTCCCAAATGATAGGGCACAAAGGTCTCCAAGAATTCCAAACCTTCCTTTAACGCATCAGAAGAAAACCTGACCCTCACCGCTTTGACCAAATCCCCTTTTTCTATCCACAAAAGCTGTTTAATGATTCCCTTTGAAAGAAATGTTTTCCGCAAGGTTTTGGAAGCACATCCGTCACATAAGATGCCTCCCTTTGCAAAATCAAATTGAACTCGGGTTTCCTTTATCTTCTCTACTTCAATGTGGCAGATGCTCCATTGTCCTAAATTGGGTCCAAGACCCGACAGGGTTATAAATTTCATCTGAAATAAAATAGAAAGTGCTGCTTCGGATGTCTGACAAGAATCGAGTTTTCTCAAAATGTATTGAAAGAGCTCGTAG
>Ga0307423_1000675_pt1 | contig 22741 bp, 27 predicted proteins | sample SalMarWE160310MG_FD_202154 | JGI IMG/M metagenome (GOLD analysis project Ga0307423, IMG submission 202154) | Salt marsh sediment microbial communities from the Plum Island Ecosystem LTER, Massachusetts, United States - WE1603-10 | ecosystem: Environmental > Aquatic > Marine > Intertidal zone >...
TTACTCCAGAACTACGTGTAATACTTAAGGAACCTTTTGGAACGTTAATTCAAGGCTCGTTTTCTGAAACAATGGGAAAAATGGAAGACATCGTGAAACGAGAAAAACCTCCAAAGATAGTATCTGTGGGAGACGCTGTGTCCAGAAATCTCCATGAACATAAAATTAAGCCTCAGCTTTCGATTACAGACAACAAATGCATGAGGAAAAAAGTAGAACCAAAGGTGTTCGAAGGCGCCAGGGTTGTTCATGTTAAAAATCCTCAAGGAACAATAACTGAAGAGGCAATCGCCGCGATAAAAGAAGCACTGGAAAGCGGCGAACACACTCATATGATTGCGGACGGAGAGGAAGACTTATTGGCGCTTATCGCCGTTTTGTACGCGCCAGAAAAATCTCTGGTTGTTTACGGACAACCTTACGAGGGCATCGTAGCCGTCGAGGTTACAGCTGAGAAAAAAGCTGCCGTTAAAAAAATCTTGAATGATATGAAAAACAGTTCGAAAAGCTAAATAAGAAGCAATCGTATGAAGTCACACCCTAAGCAAGTGATATAGCGATGGAAGTCAAAATCATATCAACGAAGAAAAATGCTCTTCTGAAACGAAAAGAAGTGGACTTCAGGGTGGAGCAAGGTCCAAAAGGAAAAACACCCGAAAGGTTAGAAGTCAAAAAAGCAATAGCTGCTGAACTGAAGATAAACGAAGACTTAGTTTTTGTTAAAAAAATGAAAACGATGACCGGAACAACCACCGCCGTCGGAGTTGCAAACGCTTATGAAACAGCAGAACAAGCAAAATTCATCGAACCCGAGTACATAAGAAAACGTAACAGTCCTCCAGAAGAACCAAAAGAAGAGGAGCAAGAGTAAAATGTCAAAACAAGAAAAAAAGACTGCAGAACCTAAAGCTGCCGCTAAGAAAAAAGATGCAGCAGGCGTTAACGCCTTGTACAAGATAGAAGGCGACAAGGTCACGAGGTTGCGTCCAACGTGCGAGAGATGCGGTCCAGGCTACTTCATGGCTAAGCATAAGGACCGGTATACTTGTGGACATTGTGGTTTTACACGGTACAGACAAACCGAGCAATGAGCAGTTTTAAATTCTAAGCGCCCCATTATCTTTCGGATGATTTAGGATGATTAGAGTTAACGTGGCGATAACGAACATTTCAGCAGAGCGTTTCTGGGACATAAGGAAACCTATTCCGCCCATCCAGATAGGCACGAACATCAACATTGTGGGCATGGATAAAAAGTCTGATGGGACAGTTGAAGTTCCATTCGTTTTGACAATCAACTATAACCCGTCAATAGCGCAGATAAGTCTGAAAGGTAGCGCGTACGTTTCCGGAGAAAAAAACGAAATCGAAAAAGTCCTCAAGGAACATGAAGAAAAGAAGCCGCCGCCACCTGTGATTGTACAGTCAATATCCAACGTCGTCTTCATCGAATCCGTCCTCGTGTCCAGAACGTTGAACATTCCCCCGCCGATACCCCTGCCGCAAATACCGCAAGGGAAAGCTTCTGGTTCAAAACCGAAAGGCAGAGACTACAGCGCCTAAACCTAACTTGCCCGTTTTTACGATAAAAGCTGGTGGACGGGGGCGTGTAAACGAAGGTAGTTTTAATGCTGCTTTTCTGAAGCGTAAACCTCATTTGCTTCAGGAATATATATTTAAAGCCGCCTAAGATGTTCTAAGGCTGATACGTAAATGGTACTGGATAGCTTGGGTTCGTCTCTTTACGGCGCTTTGAAGAAGGTTTTCAGGGCTTCGGTAGTAGACGAGGCTATGGTTAAGGAGCTTGTTAGGGACATCCAGAGGGCGCTGCTGCAGGCGGATGTTAATGTTAAGCTTGTTCTCGGCATTTCCAAGCAAATAGAAGAAAGGGCATTAAACGAGAAGGTGCCTCCAGGCATCTCAAGACGCGAGCACGTTATAAAAGTCGTGTATGAGGAGCTGACGCGTTTTGTTGGGGATAAGCCTGTTCCAATCAGGATGGAGCCTGGGAAAAAGAAGATTTTGATGCTCGTGGGGATTCAGGGTTCGGGTAAAACCACTCATGCGGCTAAGTTGGCGCGGTACTTCCTTAAGAAGGGGTTTAAGCCTGCTTTGATTTGTGCGGACACTTATCGCCCTGGGGCTTACGCGCAGCTTCAGCAGTTGGCGGCGCGCATTAACGTGCCTGTGTATGGGGACGTGAAGGCTAAGGACCCTGCGAAAGTGGTAAATGAAGGGTTGAAGCAGTTCAGCGACAAGGAAATAGTAATTGTAGATACGGCTGGGCGTCACAAGGAAGAAAAGGACCTCATTAAAGAGATGAAAATGCTTGAGAAGAAAATTCATCCTGACGAGGTTATGATGGTTATTGACGGCACAATCGGGCAGCAAGCCTTGATTCAGGCGCAGACGTTTCATGAGGCTACGCCTATAGGGTCTATTCTGGTTACGAAGTTGGATGGTTCTGCGAGAGGTGGTGGGGCGCTTTCCGCTGTTGCGGCTACTGGCGCGCCTATAAAGTTCATTGGCACTGGCGAGAAGACTGAGGATATTGAGGCTTTTGTTCCTTCGCGGTTTGTGGGTCGTCTGTTAGGCATGGGCGATTTGGAGACGCTTCTTGATAAGGTTCGTGACGCTGAAATTAAGGTTCCTGAAAAGAAGGCGAAGGCGATTCTCAGCGGCAAGTTCACGTTAACTGACATGTACGAGCAGTTTGAGGCAGTTAAGGGTATGGGGCCTTTCAGGAAAATCTTCAAGATGCTTCCCGGCATGTCGTACGATGTGCCCGACGACATGTTGAATATGGCTGAAGGGCGACTGGAAAAGTGGCGCGTCATAATTCAGTCTATGAAACCTGAGGAGAAAGAGAACCCGAAAATCTTGAATTCTTCACGTGTGAGACGCGTGGCGCGTGGTTCAGGGACAACGGAGAGAGACGTTAAAGACTTGTTGAAGCAGTACGTAATGATGCGTAAGATGATGAAGATGTTCAAGCGTAAGAAGAAACTGCCTTTCATGGGGAAAGGGTTTCCAACAGGGTTCAAGTAGGCTCTGCTCATGGATATTTTAGAAAAAGCGTTGAGTATGCTCATCAAGTATCCTCTTTGCGACCACTGTCTCGGAAGACAATTCGCGCTGCTCGGCTACAGCATAGAAAACAACGACCGAGGCAAAGCGTTGAAACTTAGCTTAACGCTGCAAGCCAGCGACCTTAACGCGTCCGATGACGCTGAGGGAGTTAAACGGCTTAAAGTTCTTGCCCTTAACGGTTTTTCACGCGAAGCAAAAGAAACCCTTAAACACCTCAATAAGCGCATCCCAACAAAAGATTCGCCAACAACGTGTTTCCTATGTGAAAGCAAGTTCCAAAGTGTTGACTGTTTGACGAAGAATGCTTTGATCGCGGTCGCTGGCTATGAGTATACCACTTTTTTGGTGGGTATAGAATTGCCCGTTGCGGTTGAGGAGAGGGAAGACGAGTTTAAAGCGGCATTCAACGTGAGCTACGGCGAAAGCATCAGGCACGAGTTTGGGCGGTTGCTGGGCAAACGGATCGCTGAGGCGACAGGCAAGGAGGCAGAGTACAAGAAACCTGACATAGCCATAATCGTTAACCCGTTCTTGAAGCAGGTGAGGGTTCAGGTTAATCCTCTTTTTGTGGCGGGGCGTTACAGGAAGCTTGTGAGGACTATTCCGCAGTCGAAGTGGTTCTGTTCCAGCTGCCGCGGAAGAGGCTGTGAGAAGTGCGGCGGAACCGGAAAGATGTATCCTGAGTCGGTGGAGGAGTTGGCTTCGAAGCCGCTGTTGGAGGCGGCGGAGGGCGAGAAAACTTCGTTTCACGCTTCTGGAAGAGAAGACATTGACGCTCGAATGCTGGGAACGGGTCGTCCGTTTGTGATTGAGGTTTCGAAGCCTAAGAAGAGGTTTCTGGATTTGAATAAAGTGGAAGCCGCTGTTAATGCGAATGCTGTGGGGAAAGTTGAGGTTTCGGGTTTGCGGTTCAGCAGCAAGGATGTTGTTAGGCGGCTGAAGAGGGGGGAGTCTGCGCAGAAGGAGTATCGTGTGCTGATTGATTTTGAGAGAAAAGTTTCTGATGAGGACTTGCGGCTTTTGGAGGAGAAGCTGAGTGGCCTCTTGATCCAGCAGCAGACGCCTTTGCGTGTTTTGCATAGAAGGGCAGATTTAATCCGAGAAAAGTACATATATGAGGTTAAAGTTAAGAAACTGTCGCTTAAGAGGGCCGAGATGAAAATTCGTTGTCAAGGCGGCCTTTACGTGAAGGAATTAGTGTCTGGAGATGAAGGAAGAACAAAGCCAAGCGTTTCGGAGTTGCTTGAAAACAGAGCGAAGCCCCTCAAGCTGGATGTTTTGAACGTTATTATGGATGACGAAAAGGTGAAGTGTTGATGAGAGGTTCAAAAGGATATTATACTGGTGCTCGTGGATTGCTTAAGAAGAAGCCTCGTGAACGGGGTAAGCCGAAGCTTGGTAAGCTGCTGATTGAGTATGAAGCTGGTTCCCAAGTGATAATCAAGATGGATTCAAGTGTTCAGAAGAGTTTGCCTCATAAACGTTTTCACGGAAAAATCGGCAGAGTGATAGAGAAGCGTGGACGCGGGTACGTAGTAAGCGTATCAAAAGGCGACGCCGTAAAGAAGATAATTGTCAGGTCTGAACATTTAGAGCCGTATAAAGGTAGTAGTTAAAAATGGAAAATCAAGAGTCAAACGAAAAAAGGCTTACATTGCCGCAAGTTAAGAGTGTGCTGGAGGAAATCGGCGAGGAGAATTTGGACCAGTTTCAACGGCGCACTTTGGACTACGTGAACAAGTTCTCGAGAGTGGACGCTAAAGGGGCAGAGGAACTTGTGGAGAAGCTTATGAAAGAGTTTGACCTAGAAGAAGCGGAAGCCGTTCAAGTTGTAAATTGCATGCCCGAAACCGTGGATGAGCTGCGAGTGTTCTTGGCTAGCGGCAGAAAAATCATTGAAACCTCAAAGTTGGAAGCAATTATCACGCTTTTGAATGATAGCAGAGCCGTCAAATAGTCGGAATCGTGCTAATAATTTTTAAGCAGTAAGCGTGAATAGAAGTAATTGGATTAGGGACTATTATGGAGAAGCGATACGAAGCATACGCTTACGTGTTAGATTTCTTGCCGCATGGCAGACCCGGGTTTCGCGCCAGCGGGCGAGCGGGTTACCGAGCGGGAGCTTTAATCCAGTGTGTGGGAGAAGAGTTTTTCACGTTACTGGAAGCGTTGGTGAAGGAGGGGCTTATGCTTAAACCTGGTGACCGTGTGTACGTGGGGAAAGATTCACGAGAGGAAGTTACGTACATCATTGGTCGCGTTGGCTTTGAAGAGTTAACCGCCGCCGCTAAAGCGGAGCTTCCAAGCGTGGTTAGCCGCATAGTTTTGAACCGCGAGAAATGGTTTGTAAACTTCTTCAACACTGCTCGAGCTATCACACCGCGTATGCACGCGTTAGAATTAGTTCCAGGCATCGGAAAGAAGTACATGTGGGAAGTTATCAACGAGCGCGAGAGGAAACCGTTTCAGAGTTTTGAGGACTTACAGACGCGGACTGAACTGCCTAATCCTGTGAAATTGATTACTAAGCGGGTGCTTGAAGAGCTTGAAGGCGACAGCAAGTATCGGCTGTTCACGCGAGTTCACTAAAGCATCGTGTTTAAGGCATAAGTGATGAACGTTTCAGAAACGAAGCAGCTACTTCGAACATTTCGAATTGTTCCGAACAGGCTTCTCGGACAAAACTTCATGGTTGACACTTCGATTTTTCCTAAACTAAGCGATTATGCTTCACTGAGCAAGGCAGACGTGGTGTTGGACGCCGGCGCAGGCTTCGGGTTATTGACCCGTTTTCTCGCGAACAAATGCAAAAGCGTAATAGCAGTTGAGAAAGACCCAAGCGTCGCCGAGGTGCTGCGTGAACAACTCAAAGGCTTAGCCAACGTGACGCTGATTGAGGATGATGTGCTGAAAGCTGCTGTTCCAAGCTTCACCAAAGTGGTTTCGATTCCGCCTTACCAGATTTCTTCGCGACTGCTCTTGTGGCTTTTTGACAGAAGCTTTGACTGCGCTGTTTTGATCTTGCAGAAAGAGTTTGCAGGTCGCCTCGTAGCCTCTGTGGGCAACGAAGATTACGGATGGCTAACAGTTGCCACCCGTTACAGCGCGGAGGTGCAGGTGCTGGATGCTGTACCCAATGTCATGTTCTATCCCCAGCCTAGAGTAGATTCAGTCATAGTGCGGTTAACACCTTGGAAAGCGGCACCCTTCGAAGTTGAAGATGAAGCGTTTTTCAGGCGGATGGTGCGGTGGCTCTTCACTCAACGCAACAAGAAACTCAGCAACGCGCTTGTACCCTTCATTAAGAACACATTCAAAGTAGCAAAGGAAGACGCGGAAAAAACAGCAGGCGTTTTTTCGTTTCGTGAAAAACGCGTGAGGGAACTGCCGCCTGAAGCTTTTGGAGAGTTAGCAAATGCCCTTGCCCGCTAAACGCGTCTACTTCGCCAATCACGTTTTTGATGTGTGGGAGAACGTTTACGAGCCTGCTGAAGACTCGTTTCTCTTCGCTGAAAACCTCAAGGTGCAGGAAGCTGAGGCTGTTTTGGACATGGGTACTGGATGCGGCATACTGGGCATACTTGCCGCTGAGATGGCAAGAACCGTGGTGGCTGTTGACTTGAACCCGTACGCGGTTCGCTGCGCAAGAGAAAACGCGAAGCTCAACAACGTGCAAAACAAGATTTACCACGTACAAGGCGACCTGTTCACGCCGTTAAGTGAGAGCTTCAAGTTTGACACGATACTTTTTAACGCGCCTTACTTGCCCGCAGACGAGGATGAAACGGCGTCGTGGATTGGACGCGCTTGGGCTGGAGGCGCTACGGGCAGGCAAGTCATAGACCGCTTCATTGCCGAAGCACCAAACCACCTGAAGCAGCCAGGCCGTGCTCTTCTGATGCAGTCTACATTGGCAAACGTGGATGAGACGCTGCGCAGATTCGCGGATTATGGAATGAACGCTAAAGTAGCGGCGGAGTGCGATTTGCCGTTCTTTGAGACAATAAAACTTGTAGAAGCCACAATCTGACTAATTCTCCTCAATTCATATCCATGTTGCGTAAGCTATTATTAGCGGTTTTTTTGTTCTTTCATACGGTGTTCAAGGTTGGAATCTGAATCTGGAAACGTTAACTACTCAACCAACATGCCAAAGCCCAAAAGCCACATGAAGCTTATTGCAGTAATAGCTATCGTCGCTGTCGCCGTCGTCGTTGGCGCTTTACTTGTCAGCGCGTTCATCTCAAGCCCTCCACCTCAAGGTCAAGATGCATGGCTGTTCAAGGGCGCATACGCAGTATACGAAGGTTCAGCTTCGATTTCTGCGGAGGACCTCGGCAGCTTTCTTGACATGTCAATGAGCATAGATTTCAGCGTACGACAAGAAATAGTTGACTTCAACGACACACACGCGCTAATTTCCACCGCCTTCCAGATGAGTTCGTCATTTGGGGAGGAAGAAAGCAACGAAGAAAGCGCTTGGGTTCCCCTATCCGAAATGGGTTTCATGAGTGCATTCAATGACGAAGAAGACGTTGATCTTACAAACAGCTATGAGACCACCGTAAATATTGACGGCTTAGGCACAAGAACCTGCACGGTTTACGAGTATGCAATCTCAAATGAGGGTCTAACGCTAACTGTGTACGTCGACAAAGCAATCGACTGGCCACTAAAAATGACGATGAACATGACAAACACGGAGCTACCAGAAGGCTTACAAATAGACATAAACTTGACAGAAACAAACATACCCGCGTTACAATAACGCACCACCATTTTTTCCAGCCAGTTATAGCGGTTGTTCAGATAACAGCCAAGATTTTTTGATAAACCATCATATTAGGATCCTAATAGGAAATGTATGCAGAAAAGGGGGAGGGGGGTCTACTCTCAAAAACGCAGCTTCGGAACGTTTTATGGTAGTATATATAAGGGGGTATAGACTGTTTCAAGCAAATCAGAAAAGGATTATAGAGCTAAAATAAACGGTAACGTTTATTACCTAAGTTTGTCATTGCTAAAAGACGCGAAGCTGAATTACAATGGGACATCGAAAAACTCATGCTCCAAGACATGGCTCACTTGCTTATTTACCTAGGAAACGCGCCAAAAAACCAGTTGCACGAATCCGGTACTGGCCCAAACTCGACGCGGACACCCCTAGGCTTTTAGGTTTCACAGGTTACAAAGCGGGAATGACCTACGTCTTCACCATAGAAGACCGAAAACGCAGCCCCAACTTCGGCAAAGAAGTTGTGCGTCCCGCCACCGTGATAGAAACCCCCCCAATCCTCATAATCGGCATACGCACCTACACAAAAACGCTGTACGGACTTACACACTTAACTGAAGCGTGGATGAAAGACCCTCCAGCAGAACTTGACCGCGCACTTGTTCTTCCAGAAAACTTTGAAACAGAAAAAATGCTCAAAAACCTCGACGCAAACCTCGACAAAACAACCGCAGTCCGCGTAATCACCGCAACACAGCCGAAGCAGACAAGCTTAGCCAAAAAGAAACCCGACATAACCGAAGTTCAAATCGGCGGCGCAACCATCCCCCAACAACTCGAATACGCAAAAACACTTTTAGGCAAAACAGTAACCGCAGAAGAAGTCTTCAAAGAAGGACAACACACAGACATCGCCGCAGTCACCACAGGCAAAGGCTTCCAAGGCCCAGTCAAACGCTGGGGAGTAACCATACTCCAGCATAAAGGCAGAAAAACCAAACGCGGCATCGCCACACTCGGACCATGGAAACCCGCCCACGTAATGTACTCAGTCCCACGCGCCGGACAAATGGGCTACCACCAACGCACAGAATACAACAAACGCCTCCTCAAAATCGGCAAAGACGGCAAAGAAATCACCGTCAAAGGCGGCTACATCCGCTACGGCCAACTGAAAGGACCATACATACTCATAGAAGGCAGCATACCAGGCACAGAAAAACGCCCCATACGCCTACGCCACCCAGCACGACCACCAAAAGAAACCGCCGAAGCACCCCCACAAATCACCTACACCTCACTAGAATCAACCCAAGGAAAGTAACGGAGAAGACGAAACAATGCCAACACCAAAAACCGCGAAAATCTTCGACCTCCAAGGAAAAGCCGTAGGCAAAATAACACTCCCAGACATTTTCGAAACACCCCTGAGACCAGACGTAATCAAACGCGCTGTCCTCGCCATCCAATCCAGCAGGATTCAACCACAAGGACGCGACCCAATGGCGGGAAAGAAAACCAGTGCAGAATCCCGCGGAACAGGCATGGGGATAGCAAGGATTCCTCGGGTGAAAGGTGGCGGAGGAAGAGCGGCTTTCGCGCCCAGCACAGTCGGTGGAAGACAGCCACATCCGCCGAGAGCTGAAAAGAAGATTGTGAAGCGCATCTCTAAAAAGGAAGCACGTTTCGCTTTGTGTTCAGCTATAGCAGCTACAGCTTCAAAAGAGAATGTAGCGGCTCGTGGTCACGCAGTTGGAGATGTTCCTCAGATTCCGCTGATAGTTACAGGTTCGATTGAAGAGCTGTCGAAAACTAAAGAAGTGGAAGAAGCTCTTGTAAACTTGGGTGTTCTATCTGATGTTGACCGCGTGAGAGCCAGCCGAAAAATCCGTGCGGGTAAAGGTAAACGCAGGGGCAGAAAAATCAAGCAGGCTGTAGGGCCTCTGATTGTGGTGGCTGAAAGCAAAGGGTTAGTTAAGGCGGCAAGTAACCTTCCAGGTGTAGATGTCGCCGTGGTTAACAGTCTAAATGCTGAAATGTTTGCGCCGGGAACGCATCCGGGTAGGTTGACGTTGTGGAGTGACAGCGCGGTTGAGCAGTTGGATAAGCTTTATGGTGGAGGAAAAGAGTAATGGACCCTAGCGAGGTTATTTTTTATCCGTTGATGACTGAATCTGCCAGTCTCATGGTTGAAAAGGATAACAAGCTTATTTTTGTGGTTAATGTTAAAGCGGGTAAAAGTGACGTGAAGAAGGCGGTTGAGGAGCTATACGAGGTTCAAGTTGACAGAATCACGATGCTGATAACGCCTCAGGGAGAAAAGAAAGCTTTCGTTAGGCTTAAGCCGGAATTTAGGGCGTCAGATGTCGCTATCAAACTGGGTATTCTGTAAAATTATGTGGAGATTTGATTAGATGGGTAAAAGAATTCGTGTTCAAAGGCGTGGACGTGGCGGCTCAACTTACAGAGCTTCTACGCATAAGAGGGTTGCTCCTGCGAAGTATCCACCAGCGATGACGCCTAAGGAATCTTTTGAGACCGCGGTTAACGGTGTTATTGAATCGCTTGTTCATGACCCTGGGCGTGGAGCGCCTTTGGCGTTTGTGCGTTTTGAGAACGGTGAAACGTGTTATACTGTGACTCCTGAAGGTGTTTTCGAGGGTCAGGAAATCAGTTTTGGCGGGAAAGCTTCTGCGGATGTTGGGAACATTATTCCTTTGGGGAAGATTCCTGAAGGCACTATGGTTTGTAATCTTGAGTTGCGGCCAGGTGATGGTGGCAAGATGGCGAAGTCTTCAGGTGCTTACGCTACGGTTGTGGGTCACACTCCGCAGGGTACGATGATTCGTTTGCCGTCTGGGCGTACACGTTACATTAATGATCAGTGTAGGGCAACTGTGGGCGTGGTTTCTGGTGCGGGTAGGACGGAGAAACCGTTTCTTAAGGCAGGCGCAAAATTCCATCTGATGAAAGCTAAAGGTCATAAGTATCCGAGAACTCGTGGAAGAGCAATGGTGGCTGCTGTGCATCCGTATGGCAGCAGCAAGAAGAGTGCTCGTAAAGGAACAACTGTTTCTCATGGTGCACCTCCAGGACAGAAAGTTGGGTTGATTGCAGCTAGAGGCGCAGGACAAAAGAAGAAGCGGAGAACGAGGTAACAGAACGTTTATAGAGTTTAAGGAATTTAACGTTAGGTGAATGAAAAATGCCGAAAGAATTCATGTATCGTGGTCACGATCTCAGCAGTTTGCAAGGCATGTCTATGGACGAGTTCATTAATTTGCTTCCGTCTAGGCAGAGGCGAAGCCTACAAAGAGGCTTGACTCCAGAGCAGCGTATACTGCTGGAGAAGATGCGGAAAGCCCAAGAAGCAGCCAAAAATGGAGAAGAAGCCACAATAAAAACGCATGTGCGAGACATGGTCATTCTGCCAGAAATGGTTGGTGCGAAAATTGCGGTTCACAACGGAAAAGAATTCGTCCCTATGGAAATACGACCAGAAATGATTGGACATTACCTAGGCGAGTTTGCAATAACAAACAAGCCAGTTAGACACGGAACACCAGGAATCGGTGCATCACGATCCTCAATGTACGTGCCACTAAAGTAGACCGTTTTTCTTTTTCTTCTACTCTTTTCTAAAACTAAGGCTATTTGACTCTCTAAAACGCAGAAAAACTATAGCCCCGCTTATTTAAAGAGAGATAAGCTTTTGGGAAGATGTTTTCAACATGTTATTGACGCCGAAAAACGCCAATACGGACCCTACCCCTCTATAGTTTCTGCAATCAACCACTATTTGGATCCAAATAGGCTGTGCAGGGGTTTGTTACTCTGAGAAAAGGTTTAGGTTTCAATAGAGAGCGGCTTGGTAAGAGTTTTGTTTAAATTTGAAGCCTCAGCCCCATTAGTTATTCTTCACGATTCAGACGGCTCTTCATGCATCATTGGCTTCATGAATATACTGTGGTTTAGGGGAAAATAAACTTTGACGGATAAAAGGACAAAAGAGGAGTTGGTTTTATTTTGCTCTGATTATTTTTACTCTGCCCAGTATTTTCCAGTATTCGATTTCTGTGCCTGCGGTGAGTTTGGCTTTGAGCTCTTCTTCTTCGGGGAAGGGAGCATCAACGTATTCGTATGTTTCGAGGTCCATGATTTGGATGCCGTTCGGGTTAACAGCGAAAACTTGGCCGGGTCTCTTGTCTATCATGGGGATTTCGGCGTTAGCGTCGACTGGTTTGACTAAGCTTCGTTTGACGCCGTCGAAGACGCCTATAGCAACGATTCTTGCTTTAGCCGCGCCGTGTTTTCCAGGTTTCGACTTGGTGATGCCAACTATGCGGCACGGTTCGTCGTCAACTATCATGTAGCCTCCAACGCGTAAACTTCCAACATCAACTGGCTTGCTCATACACTCACCACATATCTTAATCTGCTTAAAGCAATCTTAAACAACACTCATATATAGATTTAGGCATTGTTTTTCGACGTCTTTTCTGTTTTCATCAGGTTATAACCGCTCTTTTATCGTCCACGGGTTTTTCTGCGGTAAGAGGCTTAACCCTTATCAAAGGTCCGTTAACATCGAACGAAAACATCCTGTATACAAAAGCATAGACGAAAAACAGTTTCAGAGTTCTTAAGCGCGTGGTTTTTTGCCTGTTTAATGAGTTAAAGAAGCTTTTCTATAGATTAACTGCTCCAGCGTAGGGATACGATTCTTTTCAGAACCATTCCAACAGCAACAGAAAAATCGCCCCAAACTCTTTTATTATCGAACTTCAGTAGCTTTTGATTAGCTGTAGGAATGGTTGCCGAATTCAACTATGTACTTGAACCAGCGCATCTTTAATGAGGCTTTATCCCGCCAATTACAGGATAACGCGTTTACCCTTTAATGGTGAAAAAATGTTCAAAAGCGTCGGATTGATTGCCCGTTGCGATAAAAAGCAAGCATTGGAACTCGCCAAGGAAGTAGCAGAGCATCTTAAGAACAAAGGGCTAGAAGTTTACCTTGAAGACGCCACCGCTGAGAAGGTGAATGTGCCAGCAAAAAAGATTTCACTGAAGAACATGAAAACTGACTTCATAGTAACTATCGGCGGAGACGGAACTATTTTGAGAACTTGCCTCGCAGTTCCCAAGCCTCAACAGCCAATATTAGCCATTAACATGGGTGTTCGAGGATTCCTCACCGAGGTTGAGCCGAAAGACGCGTGCAGCGCCGTTGATAGAACCTTGAAAGGCGAATTCAAGATTGAGAAATGCACGAAGCTCGCAGTGTCCGCAAATGGAGAGGCACTGCCTGACGCTTTGAATGACGTTGTAATTTCTGCTGGGGAACCCTCGAAAATCCTTTACACGCAAATCTATAAGGACGACGAGCCAATTCTTAAGTGCCAAGCAGACGGCTTGATAGCTTCCACACAGACAGGTTCCACGGGTTATTCGTTGTCGGCAGGAGGTCCAGTGTTAGACCCAGAAATGGAAGCACTTATTTTAACTCCCATATGCTCGTTAACCGTGTTCCGCTCAATCGTTTTTTCCGGGAATTCAAAAGTTACGATTGAAGCGATTAGACCGAAGGAAGTGCTTGTGTTAATCGATGGAAACTACCGTCAAGTGGTAACATCTAAAAACCCTAGGTTAACGATTACGCGTTCTAAAAACGTGGCTTCTTTCATCAGGTTTAAAGATGACTTCTACCATCGACTTCGAAGCAGGCTACTGTTTAAGGGAATGTGATGAAAAATCCAGAAAGCCAATCCATGTAAACGTGTCATGGTGTTAGATACCTCCGCCTTCGTGGCGGGTTTTGACCCTTTCTCAGTAAGTGAAGAACAAATAACAGCGCCCATGGTAGAAGACGAGATAAGAGCAAACTCGATGTCTTGGGTGCGGTTTAAAGCAGCCGTGGAAAACGGAAAAGTGAAAATTAAGGCGCCTTCCGACGAGTACTGGAACCAAGTGAAAGCATCTGCGAAAAAGGTTGGAGACGCCTTTTTCCTATCAGAAACCGATCTACAACTTTTAGCTTTAGCTTCAGAACTCAAGGCGGAAGGATGCATACCTCAAATCGTCACAGACGACTATTCAATACAGAACGTCGCCACTCAAATAGGAATAGAGTTCGTGCCTCTCGCCACTTTCGGCATAACCCGACTTCTCGAATGGATCAGATACTGCCCCGCTTGCCACAGGAAATACCCCGCCGACTACAAGTCCACAACCTGCGAAGTCTGCGGAACAGACCTGAAAAGAAAGCCTAAACGAACAGCTAAGCAATTAAAAAACACAAGATAAAACAACAGGCTATTTCTTGAATCCTTGCGCGTTGCTTGTCTTACAACAGTGCCAGAAGCAAGATCAAAAACAGCCCTTCAGAGACAAAAATCGGGGCAACTATTTGCTTTGCCCTTTGAAGAGCTTTATCAACAAGCAGGGATAGCGTTCCCAACCGTGCTTCTCCGATGACACGGACGTTAGGCACCACTAAACGCAGACAGCCAGCCTTACAGGACTCCATGTTTGACGCCGCCGCTTTCGCTACTTCCGTAATGTAACGTATCAAAGCTTCGTGGTTCATGGCTTCTCCGACAGGGTGATAGCCGCGGCGCCCCAGAACTACGGCACTTACCGCGTGCGTGTCGGTTGTGAAAACTTCGCACTCGTGAAAACCAGCAGACTTTAAAGCTGAAAGCATTTTTTCGCGCAACCCAGAAACCATGTTGTTTCCGTCAATCACCACATAAGCGGTTTTCTGCTCAGCCACGTTAACCACAACCGCGGTGATTCCGCCTGACCCCATGCCTTCTTCTAAACGGAATTCTTTAGGGAAAACTGTTGAGGCGCCAACCTCAAACGCGTAAGAAGGCAGAGAAACAGCTTTTTTGAGACATTTAGAAGCTACATCACGCAACATGTCTATAGACGCTTCAACTTCATCGGTGTCAGTGAGGCTGTTATGGGCGTTGACTACTACGTTGCATTCAAGCCCGAGTTTCTCTGCTTCCTCATGAACAATGCGCCCCAGCTCCTGCGGCAGATCTTCAGTGGTTTTTGGAGCAAGAGTGAACGAAAGGAAAGCTGTTTTTCCGAAAACTTGGCAGGAAGCGGTGACAAAGCCCTCGGTGACCTTAACAAAGGGCGTTGCCTTCTCGGCAGAAGCGGAAAACTTGGCGGATTCAATCACCTGACTTATTATTTTATGATTCTGCGCTTGCGAAGCTAAGTCAAGCTCATGACCAAGTATGCCTAAAGGAACGCATGCGTCGCAGCCGAACTCTTTTTCAAAATCACGTTTCAGCAGAGAAGGCAGAAGACTGCTTCCGATGTTCTTGAATGGACCTGGATGAACAAGTGGAACGATAATTGCGGCTTTAGGCTTGTAGGAATCAAATTTCAGAAGGGTTACCTCGATATCTTCGTTTTCACCCAGCTTTTCGAGTAACTCTTCAAAAGGTGCGTTCAGAGCCGCGACCCAGTTGAGCATGAACGCCCTGAAAAGAGGCATAGAAGGCACATTATACGTGCGTCGCCCCACCTGATCCACGAGGAAAACGAACAAGAACGCAAAAGAACAACCAGCTATGGCTGAGATAACCAGAAAAGGCAGAAACTGATAAGGAAGGGCACTGTCGATGTTTGCCCAAAAAACCATGAACGGCGCTATACATAGGAAAGGAGAAAGCAAGGACGCAACTAAGCGTCGAATGAAGCCTACGGAGGAAGTTGCGATGAAAACGACCGCGCGGAAAGTTGTTACTGCGGCAAAGCCTAAAAGGCAAAGCTTTACCCACCACAACCAACCGAAAAAGGCGCCGAAGGCAACGCCGAGAATGATAAAGAGCATCCAGAGAACCCAACAGAAGAGAGAAAGCGCCACAGTTCTCCTCAAAACGTAAATTGGGTCTCCCCCAAGAACCAGTTTGCTTATTATGTAATCGGCAAACAGTATCGCAGCTAAAACAGAAACGCCAAGAAAAAGACTGTTAACCAGTCCGTTAACCGAAAAGAAGAGGGCAAACGTGGAAAGCCCAACCCCGCCTATGCAGAGAGCAGCAACCGTGCCTACTGCCTTCTGGAACGCTGGAAGAAAGAACATTGAAGAGTAATGCTTCAGCGCACTCTGCATGGAGTGGTTCAGCGAATCATCATTTGCCACAGGCACCATCTCAAATTGGGTTCCTAATGAATTGGACAGGATTATTAAAGTCTAGCTAAGTAAAGTGAGCATTTGCTGCTACCATTACAACATGTTTTTCTACAACTGATTCAAAACAACATAAAGGTTTTAACATAAAACCATAAAAAACAAGGCTGCAACAAAATCCCGTTTTGACGCCGCAACATCAATTTGACAAGCTTAAAAGGGAGCAACTGTTTTATCTTTAAAGTAAGGATTATACTGACCCTGCGAAGTCAAGCATATGGCAGAGCAAAAATTGCCCCCGTCAATCTTTCACATGCTCGAAAAAAACGTGGGGAAAAAAATCAGAGTCATCTTGGACCCAGCCTACGGCTTTGAAGGCACACTCGCAGCCGTCACTCAAGAACCATCTGGAATCTGGCTTTCAGACGCTGAAGCCGTAGTTTTAAGGTCAACCATGGCTCAGCCCATACCGCAAGTCGCAAGCCGAGAAGACAGAAGCGAATTATTCCTAAACCTAAACTCAGTTCAAAGAATAGAAGTTTTACACGCCCCACACCGCTAAACACGTTTTAGGCAACGGAGAAAAACGCTTTAGCTAAAACAGAAACCACCACAAGAGCCACAGCAAACACTACAAGAAGCTCAGGCCTAATCTTTATGCCTTCGGTTTCCTCCTCGAAAAACCTCAGCAAGCCTGCACTCGCAGCCGGCATCGGACCAGCTTCTTTCTTTCTCTTACTCATGACATTCCACCTAAATGATAGCGTGATACAATCGTACCATTTTCTGCATTATTAATGTTACGCATTCCCCCAAAACTTCTCTACCAGACAAAAAGTAGCCTTCACAAAGCACATATGTGAAGACGTGCAGTCAAGGTTTAAACTTTGGAAGAGCATAAACAAACTAGCTAAAACTTGGTGAGCATCATGCACATACGCGAGTTTCAAGAGTTAATGAGACAACTGTATTTCCACAGGGATTCTGAACGCGGCGTAAAAGGAACATTCGACTGGCTGGCAGACGAACTTGAAGAATTAAGAGAAGCACTTGAAGGAAGCGACAAGAAAGCAACTGAAAAGGAGTTCGCAGACGTAATCGCATGGCTTGCCTCGCTGGCGAATATAACAGGAATCGACCTTGAAAGCGCCGCCCTCAAAAAATACGACGGGAAATGCCCAAAATGCCGGCAGATGCCGTGCCAATGCACGTTCTAGCGGAGCAGGCGTTTCTGCCCTAAACCCGTCAGCAACCAAACATACGGTCGCTTTCCTTTGCGGCTAACCGTTCCGTCACATTCGAGAAGACGCAAATGGTGCATAACAACCCCATAAGACAGCGATTTTGATTTTGCGATAGCCGTTGCCGCAGACTCGCGGGTTTCTAAGGCGTTCAGTATCCTGGTTCGGGCGTTAACCCCACTTTTCACGTTTTTCACGCGTTGCAGGTAAGCGTTGGGGTGAAATCCGTTTTTGATTTTACTTCACCAAAGAATAATTTGCTGTTGCTGTTGAAAAGCTTTAGTCTCAAGTGAAGGCTGTGAGGCTAATCTGTTTTGGTTTTTTGTTATCAAACATCGATTCAATTGCGTCTTTTATCAAAGCAATCCTCTGAGCATAATAGTCAGGCAACTCGTACTTGTCAATTAACTGCTGAGCAGCATCCAAATACTTCTCTATCCCACCACGGTAAACAGTCAAAGTCAAGGCGCCGCCGCATAACGAACATTTCCCGCGGAGAGGCAAACGACGAAAACGCTTGTTACACGACTTACACCTAAACGCTTGAGTCGAGAAAGCCCTCAGGTTCCCGGCAATGTCTCGAATGAAATGAGTTGTCAACACCTTCAAAGCAACGTGCCGCACATCCACAGCGTCAATTTTTTCCCCTAACTCCAGCTGCATGTTCAATTTTTCAACCATAGTCTTAAACTGCTTATACGCACTGTCCGCATTGCCGAGGTTTATGTTCGAAACAGGCGTCGTAAACTTGAAACCTTCAAACTGCGCCTCAGTTCCAAGCCTATGGCTGACAATATCAACCACAGAACTCACCTGCCTAGCCTCGGCTTTCTCCAAAGTTTTCTCGTAAAACTCAAGAGAATAAACGCCATCAACATCAAAATCGTGAGCCTGCCGCTGCACCTCCTTCGTGTTCACAAAAGGAATCAGCAATAAGGGAGCATCCATAATTCCACCTATCTGCGAAGGCAAGTACCTGCGGGAAAAGTTCAGAAGAATATCCAACGCCAGCATAACAGCGTCTTCATCACCATCGCAGTCTCGCCGCTTAGCTGAATGCCAAATCGGATGCGCATAACAGACATTAAGGTCCGTGTAGCCGATGACGCGCCCCAAGATGCTGACGCATGTGTGAGGAGCCAAGCCCATAATCAGATGCCCAACAAGCTCATCAGGGCTCTTAATGTTGTAGTAGCCTGGAAGCTTGTAAACCCTCACCAAAAGCTCATCTATAAAGTTTGCAATATGCACGAAGTATTCTCCGGCAGTCCGCGGGATAACAACGTCTTGAATTTTAAGCTCACACACTTGGTTAGGGTCGGTCAAAGGTACGCCGTAGGTGTCATGGGAGTACCCGAGTTGCCTAAGCTTCTCAACAGACACGCCTGCTTCAACTGGTTTAAAATGTGTTAAAGGCGCGTTAGTGGCGTCGAAACGGATTGTTCCATCCTTGTAAACCGACAGGTCATGTTTCGCCCGCAAAAGACCCTTCTCGATGATTTCAGGGGTTTTATCTTCATTTGTTAATCCTTTAACTCCTCGCAAGATTTTTGGATGAGGAACACCGAGCGAGCGGCATGAGTCGTTAAGCATGTCTCTGAAGTTGAACGCTTGCCGCTGATACTGAACGGCATGGGCTTTACACGTTGGACAGTTGTCGTCTTTCAGGGACCTACCGCAACGTGGACAGCATTTTTCAGCGATTGTTTCGCATCCACAATCAGAACACTTCACCTTGAAAGTGTAAGTCTTGCAGTTGGGACATTTACGTTTAGAAACTTCAATGAACACAGGTCCTTTTTTTGCCGCTTCGGTAAGGTCTCTATGTGAACCCCCCGCTAAACTCACCGGGAAAAGAACGTGAACAAGAGGCTTCATCTCCCGCCTCTTAGCCTTTTCAGGTCGCCCCATACGCGCACCCACGAACGTAGGCGCCTTATCCTTGACTTCAACGCCAGCAAGCAAACTGACCGCCTTCAACACGGACTCCACCTGATTATTCTCCACCCCGCGAGAAGTTCCGTGACCAAGGCAGAAAGCAAAGGCACAAGCATCGTCGCCTTCAAAGGTTATCTTGCCGTCTATAATTCTGTGAGGCGCAAAAATTTTTCTCAAAACCTGAGCCACGTTCGGTTCCATGGCGCCAACTATCATACGAACGGCACCGTCTTCAATTGATACTTCAGAGCCTGACAGCCATTTTCGCAGCAACTCAACATCTTCCACTGACGGCAGGTTTGACCAGAAAAACGTGTAACTCGGGTGCAGAGGCACACTAAAGTGTAGAGACAGCATTATCGCTTCTTTGACAGTCGGCTTTTTTCCGAAGGGGTCCTCCAGAAAAGCTCTGAGGTGCGCTTCTGAAATCTCTGCGGTTTCTGCGGCTTTGGCAATGTCATCACCAAATCTTTCCGTTAAAGCCATTTGTAAATCTTTAATCCACCATTCTTCAACGTAGCCTGACGGAGACAGCGTTTTATTTGTGTAAAGGAAATCGCCGAAACTGATCAGGATATCTCCTAAAAATAGGATCTTCTTGACTTTGCCTTTTACGCTGTTAAAGTTTTCAAGAGAAACACTAACTACGGAGCCATCCTTCAATAAGACAACAGGTTGTTCAAGGGAATCCACGGGCATGGTGACGCCGCCTTTTCCAGGAAGTTCTAGGCGCATTTGTGTGCCAGCGGCGAGAAAACGTTCCACCACTAGCATGGTTGCTGGATGAACACCGACAGCGGCAAGCCCTGTGTTTCGTGACCTGCCATACCTCAGCCTGAAGCCGCCACATCGGGAAGGAAAAGAAAAAATTGGGCGACCAGCGATTACATCATCCATGAACCCGCCGGATTTCTTTTCGGATTTTTTTCGGCATTCTCTAAGCCAATCCCAACCTTGAAACCCAAGCTTCTCTATTATTGTCAATACCTTAGCGGCGCGCCCTACAATGCCGTCGTTGACTACTCGTAAAGCGCCGCCTCTCACGCGGTTTGTCTCTATGCGCTCCAGGTTTCTGTAAGAAGAAACTTCCACAGGGTCGGATTCTGTACCTGTCACTTCAACAGGAAGCAGGTTAAGCGCTTTTTTAACTTCGTCGTCTGGAAGGTGATATTGAAAACGCCCCACCGTACGCTCATAAAGCCTAAGCTCCTCAAGGAAACGAGAAACTTCATCTGATGTTGGCTTGTACTTGTCAAGCCCAAGCTGTCGCCGCACGAAATCGCCGACAACAAGAGTCAGCGCTTGGTCTGTTCCCCCAGCAGACCTTATGGGTCCAGCAAAATATATGGCGAGGTAACTGCTACGGTCAGCGTTAACCTTGATTTTCACCTGAGCCACGCCTTGTATGGGAGCAGCAGTTAAGCCTTCAGTGAAGATTGCGAGAGCAGTACGGATGGCTTGTTCCGCCGCTGTTTCAGGTTCCATTTTCCCGAATTTGTCGTTGACAATTTCTTCGGCAATTTTGAACGCTATCGCTTCTCTTTGCATTTTAGTGCTTAATTCGCGGATGCTTACAGCCACATCCTTTGGACCTACAAGACCTTCAACCAGATCAGCTATGTCCTTCGCAATAACACATTCAGTCTTCAATGAGGGGTCAAGGCCTACCGACCTAGCGCGCTCGCTTATGCCGTACAATTGCTTGAGCTCGGTTTCCATAGTTTCAATGTAGTTTCGATAGCTCTCGCTCATTTTGCTATTCAAATAGCAGCGCCCTCCAAACAGTGTTGACAGCGTGTTTATTTTGGTTTTCTAACATAAAAAGCGAAAAAAGCTCTCTGCAGAACAGTCACTTCAGCGCTTTCAACTCAAAACGGGCGGAAAGTGGTTAGTCTTTGTTTCCTTTAACGCCTTCAATGATTTCAGATATTTTTTGTTTGCCACGGGTGCTTTCAACGATGTTGCCGGTGACTATGATGTCGGCGCCAGCGGAAGCCGCGGCTAACGCTTGCTTCTTGGTTCTTATTCCGCCACCCACTATGAGTGGGATATCGACCACTTGCTTAACCATCCGAATCATGTCTGGAGGAACAGGGTTAGCCGCTCCAGAGCCACCTTCAAGATAGATGAAATGCATACCAAGGTACTGCCCAGCAAGAGCGTGAGCAACCGTGAGGTCTGGTTTGTTGTAAGGTATAGGAATCGCTTTGCCAACAACACCAGCGGTGCCGCCTTCACCCACTATAATGTAACCCATAGAAATCGGTTCTAAACCATACTTTTTCACAAGCGGAGCCCCCAAAATTTGAGCACCTACCAGAAAGTATGGATCTACAGAATTCAAAAGAGACATAAACCATATGGCGTCTGCGTAACGGCTTATTCCCGTAATGTTGTTCGGGAAAAGAATTATTGGAATTTCAACAATGCGCTTAATGGCTTTGATTACATCGTCGAGGTGAGCTTGCGAAACAAAAGTTGAGCCGCCAATCATCATAGCAGAGGTTCCGTTAACCTTGGAGTTTTCAGCAACTTGTGATGCTTGCGAAGGCGTCATCTTTTCAGGGTCTATAAGAGTCATGTGAATTGACCCCTCCGCCTTTATCTTTTCAAGCAGGTATTTTTCAACACGTCCAAGCATGCTTAAACCCCTATAACTAAGCGTCTTTAGTGTTTGTTGCCGCTTTACTTTTTGAACCATAAACTCTGTCGGTGAGCATGCAGTAAACATCAACTTCTCCTTGGGCAGGCTTCACTGAAAATTCTTCTTGAAAGCCACAGCTACTACAACCTGCCACGGCGCGGCTCTCATCCCTGAAAATTTCAACCCTAACCGTTTCTTTCCCACATTTAGGGCAAGAGAAAAATTTAGGCAAACGCTTCTTGGGGATTCGAACCACTTTTTTCCTTCTTCGCCCCATCTAACATCTCTTCTACAGCGCAGTTTATGTTCTTAATATTTATGCTTGCCCTTAAATAGTTGCCTACGCCCATAAAACAGCGAGGATGTGCACATAAGTGAACTTGGTCCCGTCTGTGCTGGAACTAAATTTGCCTGAAGTTGAAAAGAGAATAAGACGTTTCATAAAAGAATATGTTGATAACGCTGGGGCAGACGGAATAGTCCTCGGTATGTCCGGCGGAATCGACAGCGGCACAGTAGCCGCGATTTCTAGCCTCTCAATCGGAGGCTCCTGCGTGACTGGGCTTATGCTTCCAGAAAAGGAAACATACAACTCCAAGGATATTGATGACGCAAAGGTCGTGGCAGAAAAATTTGGTTTAGAAACACAGCTATGTGACATCACGCCAGCTTTAGAGGGTTTTTACAAGACCATACCCATATTTGACCAAGCAGACAAGCTTTCTAAAGGCAACATCAAAGCAAGAACCAGAATGATTTACCTGTACTACTACGCTAACAAGCTTAACAAGATAGTTTGCGGAAGCTCGGACAAGTCAGAAACGATGATGGGGTACTTCACTAAGTGGGGAGACGTAGCGGCAGACATTTCACCGTTAATGGACCTGTATAAAACCCAAGTGCGCAAACTCGCCGAGCACTTAGGAATCCCTCATGAG
>Ga0307423_1000676_pt1 | contig 22726 bp, 14 predicted proteins | sample SalMarWE160310MG_FD_202154 | JGI IMG/M metagenome (GOLD analysis project Ga0307423, IMG submission 202154) | Salt marsh sediment microbial communities from the Plum Island Ecosystem LTER, Massachusetts, United States - WE1603-10 | ecosystem: Environmental > Aquatic > Marine > Intertidal zone >...
TTCAATATCTTGGACAGCATGCTGGCCATGTTTGTGACCGCTTCAATGACATCATTTTTTTTCGCTCATAATGCCGATTCTTCCAAAAAGAACGTTTTTTTATTGCTGTTCGGTATTTTTTGCGCACTTGCATTCCTTACCAAGGGTTTTCTGGCGTTTGCAATCCCGGTGGTGGCCATTGTACCGTTTATGATCTGGGAAGGTCGTTTCAAATCGTTATTTATCATTTGCTGGCTGCCGATAATTGCAGCAATTTTGGTCGTGATACCTTGGGCTGTAATGGTTCACTTCAAGGCGCCTGATTTCTGGAACTTCTTTGTTTTCAACGAACATATCAAGCGGTTTTTGTCTTCCGGGGCACAGCACCATGAATCGTTTTGGTATTATATTTATTTATTCCCCGCAGCCGCGCTTCCATGGACATGCCTCTTTCCTGCGGCGATATTGGGGTTAAAAAAAACCGGGATTAAGGCATCGATAACCCGTTTTGCCATATGCTGGTTCTTTTTTCCTTTTCTATTCTTTTCCGTCTCAAAAGGCAAAATTCTGACTTACATCCTACCCTGCTTTCCTCCTTTTGCGATGCTTATGTCCATCGGGCTAAAAAAATATTTCGAAACAGGTGGTAAAAAATTGTTTTCCGTTGCTGTTTGGTCCCTTGCAGTGCTCGTGGTGATCATAGCGGTGGCGTTAATAGGGGTTCAAAGCATTGGGTTTAAGGGATTCAAACCTTATGAACAAACATGGAAGTGGGGCTTAGGGGTTTTCGGATTTGTGATGTTTGCATTTCTTTTAATCTCTGCGGTCAGGGTCTCAAACAGCAAAACAAAACTCATGCTTGTCGGTTGCTCGCCATTGTTTTTATTATTAGGATCCAATTTAATTCTGCCGGACCTGACCCTTGAACACAAAGCTCCGGGAACATTCCTGCTGAAAAACGCACATAAAATTAAGACAGACACCATTCTCGTGTCAGATGAAGATCCCATGGGAGCGGTTTGCTGGTTTTACAAGCGAGATGATGTGTATCTTCTTGAAGGGGGCGGCGAAGTGTCCTATGGACTGAATTATGAAGACGCGAAATTTCGTTCACTCAATCTGAAAAAATTTAAAGATCTCCTCCTTAAAAACCCTGGAAAAGGACGTGTGGTGCTTATTGCGAAGACCAGAAAATATATGAGATGGAAGCAAAACCTGCCCGGACCGTTATATGAAGACAGTAACGGAGAGGGGGGGTATGTTTTTGTTCAATATTAGAAGCCATCTCGAAATAATCTTTTGGCCCAATCTCGGCGTTGGAGCCTCGTTTTAAGTCCTCGGCATACTTGAGTATGCGTGTCGAAGATCCCGTCACTAGTCGGGGCGGGTCAAAACTCGGCTCCGCCTTTTTATCCCGCTGGGTTTTGGCGGGGGATCTTGAACCAAAATCTTTATTTTGAGATGGCTTCTAAATAAAAACTCTCCATTTCTTTCTTTATTTACTCTTCCATAAGGACCGTTATGTGGGCTTCGAGGGACTCTTTCAATGCCTCCATGTTGTAGCCGCCCTCAAGTACGGAGACGATCCTTCCTTTCGCGTAAGATGCTGCAATGTTTTTTACGCTTCGTGTCAGTGATTCATACCCTTTTTTAGTGAGACGGATATGCGCCAAAGGATCAGCCATGTGAGCATCAAAACCTGCAGAGATGAGAACAAACTGAGGTTTGAAATGATCCATTGTTCGCTCTATGTGGTCCATCGCCTTAAGATACTCTTTATCACTCGATCCCGGAGGCATGGGAAAGTTAAGGGTGTATCCTTTTCCTTTTCCGCTTCCTGTTTCTTGCGACCATCCTGTACCCGGGTAGCAAGAAGACGGGTCCTGATGTAGACTAATGTAGAACACTGACGGGTTTTCTTCAAAGATGTGCTGGGTACCGTTTCCATGGTGGACATCCCAGTCTATGATCATTATCCGGTCTATGTCGTGTTGTTTTTGAAGATACGCTGCCGCAATGGCCACATTATTGAAGTAACAGAACCCCATGGCCCGTGATCGCTCTGCATGATGCCCTGGAGGTCTTACTGCGCAAAAACAGTTTTCGACCCGACCCTCCAAAACCTCATCCACTCCCTTTAACACGCCGCCAACGGCATAACGTGCCACTTCGAAGGTGTCCGGGCTTAAAGGGCATTCCGGCGTATGTATAAACGGAGACGCGTTGGTTACGTCTCTTTCAAATTTGTCGATATAGTCCGGCTCATGACAGAATGCAATCATGTCCCGTTTTGCAGGTTCAGATTCAATGGGAAAAAGCTTTTCCAATAGTCCTGTGGTACGAAGTGATTCGATAATCTCGGTGAGTCTTTTTGCGGTTTCCGGATGATGGGGTCCTGTGTCGTGATTTAAATAGATATCATCGTAAACCAAACCTGTTTTGGCCATTTGGATCCTCTTTCTCCGGTTTATTTCACACCAGAATTATCGTTGTTGGCGGTTTTTTATTTTTCATATTACAACGAGACGATCTTGAGTAGTTTTTGCCATTTTTAAAGGCCTATAAACCTTTGGAAAAGGGAATTTGCAAAGGTTTTCTATATCAGGCAGAATAAGCGGCATAATACATTCTGATGAAGCTTGCATGGCTTTCAAAGGCGATTTCCGGTAATTCATTATAATGAAAGCGAGCCGCGTCATTTGCGTCGTCGCCGGCGATAAGGTTGCCGGAATAGCTTTTAACCAGATAGCCCACCATAAGTACGGTATGGTACAGGGCGCTGGGGTTGGATGAGACACCAAGGAGCATATCGATCCTACCGGATAGTCCGGTTTCTTCCTTAAGTTCTCTTAAGGCTGCCTGTTCAGGTGTTTCGCCCAGCTCCATAAATCCGCCGGGAAGACACCAGAATCCTTTTTTTGGCGCTACACTGCGCTTTACAAGCAACACCCTATCTTTGGTGTCCACAACAACCAAACATGTGGCTGGTATAGGGTTTTCATAGATGGGTTCATTGCAGCGGTTGCAGTACCGGCGAAGGGCTCCTTCACAAAACTTTTCGACGAGTCCGGTTCCACAATATGGACAATACTTTTTTTCCCTCATCATTAATCGTCGAAATCCCCTTTAGGGCCCTTATCTGAATCAATTTTCGTTGCTCGCCGGATAATTTTTTCAGAATTCCACTCCTCGGGGTCTTCAATTCGGCTTGCTTTTGGACCCGGATCATAAGTTCCGGCTTCGAGAATGGCTTTAATGGCAAGGGGTGCCGTGTCTTTGGCGTTGAAAACATTTACGAGCATGTTATAAATAAATTCTTCAACCCGTTTGATCATCCTTTCCCTGACTGCTTGAGGTTGCCCCATCAGCTTGTTTTCAAAGGGGAGGTTGAGTTTCTTATAATTTCCCCCCTTAATGCCTTTGGATTCAGCATAGGCCGTCATTTCTTGCCACATTTCTTCGGTGACCCCCTGATCTTTAACTTTAATAAAGTTGCCATCCTTGTCAAGCATGGCATTGCCGTAGTCATTGACCTCGAGACCCCAGGAGATCATTTGCAGGGCTGTGGCTACATTTGCTTTGGTTGTCCTGGTTTTAGCCGCTATTTCCCTCAGCCTGTCGGAACTGTTTCCGGAAGTGCCGTGTTGCGCGCCTGAAATCTGGTATTTTGTCAGGGCCTGGTGGATTTCAGCGGTTAAATCAACCTGTATGCCCTGTCCACTCGCCTCGATACCGTGGGTTGTTCCATTGTTTAGGGCGATCCAATCCGGGAAAATATTATGGGCGTTGAGTCCCTGAATAAGAAACGAGGCTTCCTCGACGGTTGAGAGGCCCTCTTTCCCTTTGATTTCACCCACCTCGGTTTCAAGCCCTGCCCATTTAGGAACAAAAGGGTTCAGCGATAGGTTGGCGAGCAGGTTCTGATCATCGGGCAGATGCGAGGCATCAATGGCAATGGAAGTCATCCCCGCTTCAAACAGTGTCGGGATCTCGATCTTGGCAGGATCGATATCCTGCTCTTTTTTGATACCATAATGGTCGGCGTGGATGGCCACAGGAACTGTAATGCCCAATTCATTGCAGACTGCATCGACCTGTCGGGCAATATTCCAGTAATTGACCGCACAATATGCGCCGGCGCCACCTTCGGATCTGGCAATTTCTATGATGATGGCGGCATTTGCCTTTTGGGCAGCCTGGAGAGCGCCTCGAATAACAAAATTGCTGCGGCCGTTGGCAGCCATGGCGATGGCCTTACCCTTGGTGAGCATTGCCCGATCAATATACTTTCCGCTGACGATCAGGGCCTTTGAATTGGGAAAAAGTTTTACCACGTTGGGCGGACGGCCGATTTTCAGTGCTTCTTCAAAATCCGTTGACATACCGGTTCTGTTTTTAGACATGGTTTAACCTCCTTCTGATAGGATGTGTTTACGGAGCTTTCTCGCCCCGTTTCACTCTGGTGCTGTGTGTTTGGTCTCAAACGTATCGTTCTTAAATATCAAAATCTATTGATCTGACATCATGTAATATTTCGAGAATTTCCGCTTTGGATGAAACCGGGGCCCAGATTGCACCCCAGCCTTTTTGAAACTGAAATAAACCATCATAAGCCGTATCATGAAATGATCGAATCCGATGAGGGATATCGTGTTCATTCAGGATAGAATCGATAAGCTGCGCCTCTACGATATTGTCCAAGATGGCTATATTTACAAATTCCTGATCGTATTTTTCATCCATATCTTGATCTAAGCATATTATGTGCGAATTCAGTCATACCTTAAACCTAAATTGAGCGATTTTTTACTCGATCTGCACCGATTTCTTGCGCATAAAGGCTTTGCAAAAATCCTCGACATATCCACGGGTATGCCTGTCGAAGATCCCCGTGTCTTTTCGGGGCGGTTTGTGCAAATCTTTCTGCATCAAGACCTCGGCACATATCTTCGCAAAAATCGCTCAACTTAGGTTTAAGTTGCATCGGCATTATTTTTACCGGAATCTGCAATTTAGTCAATTATAAAAAAAAGTTTAATGCTCTGGCGTTAAAATGGATGTGGAATGAATTACATGTTTTTTATGAAGTTTTTTTCATATATCCTTAAATTTTTCTTGTGAAGAATTTATAATTACTTGTAATTAATGTATTATTGGACATTATGGGTTCGGCATGGCTTTTGCTTATAGTGTGGCGATGACAGGAAATGCTAAACACCTCCGTAATGCCATAAAATTTGCATTTATAGGTGAATATTTCTCCGAAGGTTGATAAGCTATTATTACTACATATTGTAGTTCAATATATCTTGACACACAATATTTTGGTTGTTACGATCGAAAATAAAAAAGTTTGCCGGCATCAGTGAATGCATTTCTATGACGCTTTTCTGATTAAAACTATAGAGCGGATTTAGTTGCAGCTTCAGCGCAATTTTCAATTTTGCAGCTAGATCTAAACTTTTAAAAGTTTTGTTGAGTAAATAGAAATTCACGATAAATGTTTCGACTTATTAATGTCATCATCTGACTCCTTTGACGCAATAACACATTGAATTTATGGATAGCGACAACAAAATTACTGAATTAAATCCTTCGGATTCAAATCCGGAACGAGACACAAAAGGAAGGGAGATTCGCAAAAAACACTTAATTAATAAGCTGAATTACATTAATTTTCAAGGTGATACCGTCCTCGTAAATTTTAAACATTTGAAATACGACCACACTGTTTCCCACCGGGCCAATCCGCAACCATGCCTTGGAGAGGAGTTAAAATGTCTTTGGATTGAGACAGATAATATTTCTCAACAGTTGTCATCCTATAAATTTCAGGAAATTGTCATACCCAACGGCAAAAAAATAATAGTGCTAAAATCCGACGAGATCAATATTGACGACACGGGTATTCGTCTTGTCCTGCCGGACACGTGTTGGGAAACCAGTCCCCGGAAAATGAGACGGCATTATTGCAAAGGCGTCAAGGTTCAGCTGATTCAGAACAGTGCTTCTTTTAACGGTGTTCTCATCGATTTTAGTACGGCTTCCTTCCGTGTTAAAATCACTGCAAATCCTCCCCAGACATTTCAATGGATTGATCCTGATGTCCAGGTGGATCTGATCTTTTCCAATGACAACGAGATTCTCTATTCAGGAGAATGTAGAATACTCCAACAGACCGGCGATCATAAAACAAAAAATTATGTTCTTGAACCGACAAGATATCAGATTCAAAGGTTTAAACCCAAAGAGTTCCGAAGCATCCGCCAGAAACTGGTTCCATCACCAAGTATTATCTTCAAGCACCCGTTTACAGAAAAAATGGCCAACCTGAAAGTTATTGACCTGTCTGGTTCCGGTTTCTCCGTGGAAGAAGACAGGTGTAACGCGGTTCTTCTGCCCGGAATGATCATCCCTGAATTGGAATTGAATTTTGTAAGCAACTTTAGCATCAAATGTAAGGCCCAGACTCTTTATAGACAAATCATGGGAGAAGAAGAGAACACCGATTGGGTGAAATGCGGCATAGCCATCCTCGATATGAGCATTGAAGACCACGGCAGACTTTTGGCATTACTTCATCAGGCAAAAGACGATCATTCATATATTTGCAATAAAGTTAATATGGACGACCTCTGGGACTTCTTTTTTGAATCAGGTTTCATTTATCCAAAAAAATATGTATTTCTTGAGGCAAACAAAGAAAAAATCAAATCGATCTACAAGAAACTTTATTCTCAAGATCAGAAGATTGCCAGGCATTTTATATACCAGGAAAAAGGTCGAATTCAAGGGCATGTCGCAATGGTCCGTTTTTATGAAAATGCTTGGTTGATTCATCACCATGCAGCACGCAAACCGGGTGTTCAAAAAAGTGGAATAGCTGTGCTGGATCAGATCGGTCGCTTTTCGAATGCTTCCCATAGTCTCTATTCTTTACATATGGATTATTTATTTTGTTATTTTAGGCCAGAAAACAAGTTTCCCAACCGTGTCTTTGGAGGAGTAGCAAAAGAAATAAAGAATCCAAAAGCTTCATCCCTTAATACATTTGCTTATTTTCATTATAAAAAAGGATCAAATCGTGAATTACATTTTCCTGAACCGTGGAAACTAATTAAAGCCGAGTCTGAAGATTTAATTGAGCTTGAAAAGTATTATGAACATAAATCCGGGGGTTTAATGTTGGATGCACTGGACATGAAGTCCGTGATGATGGACTGCGACGACCTATCGAAAGAATATCAAAAACTTGGCTTTAAAAAGGAAAAATATCTATTTTCACTGAAAAACAATGTCAATCTCAAGGCAATTTTCATGGCAAGTATTTCAGATGTGGGACTGAACATGTCAGACCTCACCAACTGCATCAAGGTATTTGTCCTGGATTCAAATGGTTTGTCAAAGGATATTTTATACTTAACGCTTTCTTTTCTTTCAGCAAAATACGATCAGGATGAAATACCAGTACTGATTTATCCCGTTAGCTACACAGAAATACAATCTATAGCTTATGAGAAACTGTATCGATTTTGGGTGTTAAACACACAATATGGAGATCAATATTTTAGGTGTCTTAAGGGTTTGTTTAATGAGCTTAGTTCTTGAAAGGTATCTTAAAGGCCAAAAATATACAGCTTTTACAAGTGGGAAAAATGATCTGTTAAGTTTCGGGTTTAACCCCTCGGCAGGAAATTACGGGGGTATAGGTAAACCTCCTTGGATCGGAAAAAAAACGCTTGCATTCCTCTAAAAAGTCCTCATATCCTCCTTTGTATTCTGAAAAGTGATATCCGGACTTTTTTACTGCTACCTCGATCTTTTTCATCCAGTTAAAAGCATCAATTTCCTTCAACTCCCCGAAAATTAAATGATGAGGTGCTAGGCTCGCATCAATGTCATTATAGCCAAGATCATAAAGAAAAGAATAAAGTTTAATCCCGACATAGGGATCAAAGTCTGCAGCATGTTCAAGTGCTTTCATTATTCCTTGAAGTGTTTTATTGAGTCTTTCGGAGAGTCCAAAATGACTTAGGCAGTTATAGTCCAGATCGATTAGGCATAAAATACCACTTGGCTTCAAGATACGGGATATATTTTTGACGATGTCAAAGCTCTTGGATCGATGATATTCAAGAACAAAGCGTACCCAAATAAAATCAAACATACCCAGATCATCTAATGGTGCACGAATATCTCTGAGAATGTATTCTATTTCTTTTTTATTGTAATGTTTTTTTGCGTATTTGATTCTTTCTTCGGCGATATCGACTCCTACGACTTCGCCGTTCGGTTGGACAAGTTTATTAAGATAATAGGAGGTTTTGCCGGAACCGTATCCCAGATCCGCAACCCTCATGCCCGGTTTTATACCGGCCCAAAGGGCCTGTTGTTCAATTACCTTGGGATCAGTTTTCAAGTCAAGACGAAGCGTTTCCTCGTCATTTTCCATTAAATATTCAAAATAAGGCATACTCAAAAATCCTCATACAGCAATGGGCCATTATATATACTAAATTAGAAAACGGTGTGTACCATGAAATTATTTTCTAATCAATGATATATTTGATTAAAAAGTGATCATGCAACCCATTGATTCTTTTTATAGATTGAACTTGCTGATATTTTAATTTAAAAATAAATAGCATCAGACACACGAGAAAAATGTTAGAACATAAGCCGATGAATTTTAAGAGGTGGTTGGTCAGTCTGGTTTTTTATGTGGGGTACTCATAAATGAAAATTTAGTAAAAAGGTGTACATGTAATTTTATCGGCAAAGAGACAGGCTTTGAGGAACAGAACATATCTAACCCCATTAATTCTCTATTGGATGCAAACCATTTTTTATTCGTTTCCAAAAATAAAAGTTTGTTTTTAAGGTCATCGCTAATTTATACAAACCACCTTTTAAATTGTTCGATGTAAAAAGACGCTTGAATATAGATTTACAAGAATAGAATTCTTGATACAATTCCCAGTAATAATTTTGTAATTCCTCACTTCGAAAAAACTTTGGTAAAAATGTAACGATTGTTCCGTTTTGATGGTCCCAATTAAAATCTATTATGCGATCTTCCTCTAGGAACTGATCTCTCAATTTCGTGCCAGGAAGCAGCATAAGTAAATAGAATTGGGCATAACTGACTTTCAGAAAAATCAATTGTCGGACCATTTGCTCCAAGGTCTCTTTTGTGTCCCCGTCTAGTCCAACCATCATGCTTGCCATTACACGGATATTATATCTATTAAAAAGTCCTAAAAGCTTTTTATAATCTGCCATTGTGTTGAAATTTTTGTTAATATTAGCTAAATTTTCTTCTGAAAAAGTTTCAATGCCAATATATACTCCTGTACATCCTGCTTGGCTCATTTCTACAATCAAATCTTCATGGCGACAAATGTTTGTGCTTACTTGACAAAACCATGAAAAATTATATTTTTTCAACAATTTAAGAATATCACTGGTATAATTTATATCTGCGATAAAATTATCATCGGTAAAAAAGATTCTGTTTGTACCCAACGATATGATTTGTAAAAGCTCTTTTTCAACGTTTTCCAACGGTTTTGTTCGAATTTTAGGCCCCCAAAATTTTGTAACACTACAAAATTTGCAATTAAACGGACACCCTCTTGACGTTTGTATTGGAAGACGTGGGATATTAGTTCCGGCCGAACCTCGATATCTGTTGAGCTTCAGTAGATCATATTTAGGAATTACCAGTTTTTTAAAGTCTGTATATGTATCCGCTTTATATTCTTCCTTCAAGCAACCATTTCTAAAATCTTCAATAATGCCTTCCCACAGGTCTTCTGCTTCACCGATTACAATACTGTCTGCGTGCTCTTTTGCCTCATAAGGCATTGCCGAAACATGTATGCCTCCCATAATTACTTTTTTACCTTTTTTTCGGAAAATATCCGCTATTTCATAACCCCGATTGATCTGACTGGTAATTCCAGTTATTCCTATCAGATTTGCATCTGTATTAAAGTCGACCTCATCGACACTTTCATCGCATAGTTCTATATCGATATCTTTTGGCGTGAGACCTGCGAGGACAGGCAGTGTAAGGGGGGGGATGTAAGCCTTAATCTTACCCACATAATTATGCTTGTCTCGTCTTTTAGGATGTACCAATAAAATTTTCATCGTCCTACAACCTCGCTAAAAACTTCTTGTAAAACTAACAATAGTCTTTAAATATAGGGGTATGAAACAACTAGTTTGAAACATTACTTTTGGTTTAAGAAAAAGAGTATCAGAGGAATTCATAACCTATTATTTATCTAATTCATCTCGTACAACTTTTCCTAATTTATCCAATAGATATGGCTTTCTTAAATATGCGGTTGCACCCAATCTTTGAGCTTCTTTAACACGCTCTGTTTCAGAATAACCGCTGGCGATAATGGCTTTTTGATTTGGATGTATTTCAAGAATTGTTTTGTACGTATCGAGTCCGTCAATTCCGGGTTCCATGATCATATCCAGCACCAGAAGGTCTGTTGAATGATTCTTCATGTAGTCAACAGCCTCTTCACCGCTCGAAACAGAAACAACGGAATATCCCAATTTCGTTAACATTCTAGAGGCGATTTCACGTTGATCTTCCACATCGTCAACCACTAGGATTGACTCTCCCTTTGCCATGATATCTTCTATAGATAATAGATGTTTATCAGTGGTCATCTCTTGTCTGATCACTGGAAAATAGAGTGTAAATTCGGTTCCTTTGCCACCAGCGCTTTTTACGTCAATATATCCTTTGTGGTCTTTTACGGTGCCCCAAACAACCGCCATTCCCAATCCTGTTCCGCTTTTACCCATAACCTTTTTGGTATAAAAAGGCTCAAATATTCTTTCTAAATCTTCCGAAGGAATACCGATACCGGTGTCACGAACACTGAGTGTAACATAATCACCTTCTTTTATTTTGTCATAACCGTTCAATGATTTGTCAATATACCGGTTTTTTGTTGATAGAATTATTTCTCCTATGTCGGAGATTGCTTCAGCAGCATTTGTCACTAAATTCATGATCGTTTTGGATAGATGGATAGGAGAGCCTAAAATATTCAACAGGTCTGTTTCAAAATCTGTTTTTACATGAACATTGGGATGATATATTTTCAAGTTTTCAAATTCAGGACTTTTCAAGTATTCGGAAATAATTAAATTTAAATTGGCGACTTTCGTTGTGACAACCCCCCTTCTTGCCAGGGTCAGCAAATCCTGAACGATTGCAGCAGCTCTTTCTCCTGACTTCTGTATGGTTAAAATCGGCTTTCTCAGCGGACTGTCTTGCGGAATATCCATCAATAAGAGTTCAGGATAACTGACAATACCGGACAGGATATTATTCAGATCGTGGGCCACACCGCCGGCAAGCGTTCCTATGGCTTCCATTTTTTGTGCTCTCTGGAGACGAGCCTCTAAATCTCTTTTATCTTGCTCTGCGCGTTTAAGTTCCGTGATATCCGTGCCAATGCAAAGAATCTCTTTAAAATCTCCTACGCTATCAAATATAGGCCGGTAAGTCCATGCAATCCAAACTTTTTTACCGTTTTTGAGCACACTTTCATTTTCATTAATAATCGGTTTTTCAGGGGTGTGTTTGAGAAGCGACAACAGGTTGTCAAGATATATTTTTGTTGATTTTGTATTCGGGAAAATCGTACCTTCCAAGCTTTTTCCAAGGATCTCATTTTCAGTAAAACCAAAAAAATTTTGGGCGAACTCATTAAAAAAGGTAATATTCCCTTCGATATCTCTACGCATAATAATACTATTCGCATTTTCGACGAGTTCGCGATACTTTTTTTCGCTCTCCTGGATTTGTTGAAATGATTTAGCATTATTTATGCCTACGGCTGTTTGTGAAGCAACACCCATTAAAAGATTCATATCACTGGTAGTAAGGGGTCTTTTTGACTTGAGATTGTCTACGGCAAGTATGCCCAGTGATTCATGTTCATAGACAATGGGTACACATATCAACGAATTCACCCCCATTATTTCAGCGAACTTGATACTTCTTTTGGACAATTTATTTTTAATATCAGATATATCATTAATCAGAAACGGTTTTTGATCCTTAAAAGCCACCACAAAATTCCCTCTGGATTCTGGGTTGTCTAGATGGAATTTGGTTTTTTGTAAAAAATTCTCTTTTTCTTTTTTGTAGCCATACCCAGCAGTGTAGTAAAGTCTTGTTTTATCTCTATTGGCAAGCATGACCATCCCACGGTCAAAGTCGAGACGCATTTCCATTATATTTACTACATTTTTGAGGAGATCATTAATATCTAAAGTTGTAGAAGTAGCCTGACCGATTTCTTGTATCAATAGCGCATTATTGTGGCGAATGGACATCTCATCCAACAGATCCTTGGCTGAATCACCCTGAATTTTAATGGTTTCAGTCAGCTCCTTTTTTTCAAGAAATTCGTAAGTAAATGATAAAATCATAGTGATAAGTGAACATAGGATCAAAAGAATGCCCCAGGTCATAAAGGGCAAGAAAAAGAATATACTTATTAAAATAGCTATAGAAATTAACAAGAAATAATTCCGCAAAAGTTTCCAGATAAAAGAAGGCGTTCTTATCCAGGAAACGATGTAGCGGCAGGCATTGTTGCCTTTATGAAAGCACAAAGTATGTTCGACGGTTGCAAGTTTATGCGTGAATAATTCCGACAGAGATTCAAAGATGCCGATTCGGTTTTCACATTGATAAGGTTTTTCATTGACTCCCGGTTTAGGAGTGGAAATGATCTCGGCCTTGCTGTGGCCAATTTTATTTACTTTGATGGTAGCACCCCGACTCAGAATTGGATAAAGTTTTTCCATTAAAAGATAAACAGATATCGGTGTTATAAAACCCAATATATGTTGTTTTCCGGGGCCCATTCCTTCGGACGATGCTGTATAACGGCCAGCTTCTCTTGCGATGTTTGGATTCCCGGTTTTTTCAACCAAGGCATCCTGAAAGCGATCCGCCTGTTCCTGGGTAAACCAGTGCGCCGGGTCTTCAACCTCATATCTGGTCATACCCGCATATTCAAAGATAGAATCAATATCCAGATCAGGATAGCCGCTCTTGATATATTCCAAATATGTTTTAGTGATTCTACTGTTGTAAAGAGGTGATGTGTCGGACACTTGTCCGATTTGATTTTGGCTTTGATTCTTAGTCATTAACTGTCTATCCAATTTCCAGAAATCGTGGCCCTATTGGTTGATTGAATTTGGAGGTTTGAAACAAGGGTTTTTCTTTTTTCAAACGAAGATTACAAAAGAGCGGGGTTTATGTCAAGCGAAGACTGGCCCGGCCAAGACAGGGAGTGGATCGAACAATTTTAATTTGACGTTTCAAAAATTCCTTTGCTTTTAAAAACGTTCGATCAGTTTATCAATGAGATACGTACTCTCCCGCATTGCCTGCTCACTAAACGGTCCGAACCATTCCGCGATTTTATTAAATTCAGCAAGAAATGCGTCTTTGTCACCCTTTTCGACCATATCAAGATTATTTGTCAAAGACTCGAGGTATTCTCTTAAAAGGGTGCACCGTTCAGCTGATGCAAATATAATTTCTGAGTAAAGGGATGGATCCTGAGCAAAAAGACGACCCACCATTCCGAGTTCGAGGCGATATATGGGGCTGGAAAACTCCAACGTCCGTGGCAAATCGATCTGTTTGCGACGGAGAAATTGACCAAAAGCAAAAGTTGCAAAATGCCGAACCGTTTGAACGATGGACATGATTTTATCATGTTCATTGGCATCGACTCTTAGTATAATACTTCCCCAGGCGCTGAACTGATCGATCAGCCATTGACAGCCGGCGCTATCTCTGCCTGGAGTCACCACGACAATCTGTTTGTCCATGGTTGATGTGGTCGGACCAAAAAGTGGGTGCAATCCGATGACCGGTCCCTGATGCGCCTTGAGCATGGCATTTAAAGGATTTCCTTTTATGCTGGTGATATCCGCTAAAACACAATCTGCGGGCAGATGAGGGCCGATTCTTTCGGCCACTGAGACGGTCAGCTCAATGGGAACACTGATAATTGCCAGTTCGATACCCTGACAAAGTCGATCTGCATCCGGCCAATCCTTATGGTCCAGGATACGCACCTGGTACCCGGCACGCGCAAACCATTGGTGAAAATATTGTCCCATACTCCCCAGACCTCCGATGATAAGGATGGACGCTCCGGCTCGGACCCCTTTCTGAGCCATTTGGGCGGTTTGTTCTACCCTTGACTGGCGAAGGATACGGCGGTAAATCTCTTCAACGTAATCCGGGTCAAGACCGGCCTTAGATCCCTGGTGACGACGTTGAGAGATCAAATTTTCTTCCCTTGCAGGGTGATAAACCGGAATATTGTGTGCTTTTTTGAGCTGAACGACGCGTTCGACTTCAGCCTGGCGTTTGGAAAGCAGAGAAACGATCTGTTGATCGATGGCATCGAGTTGCAGTCTCAGGTGTTCGAGCTCCTGATCAACGTTGTGTTTTGGATTTTGGTTTTTCATGATTTTTATGATAATATTTTGTTATGGTTAATGGCCCTGATAAAATTTATCAGTTATCAAAGGTTGATGAACCCGTAACACATTAAAATACGACGACAAAGCAAAGAGCTTCAAATTCAAGACGCGCAAATTTCGAGAAATGAGACGTACTTATTGTACGCCGCAGTGACGAGAGATGCAGCACCACGCAGAAGTTGGACTTTTTGCGAAGCCGTCAAAGGTTGTGGTTTATAACATTATATAAGGCGCTTGGCAAGGATAAGTGAAGGATTCAGGTTATGCTTGCCTTTGTCGTAAAATAAGGGTAAACATCAAGTGATTATGAAACCGATTAAAATAGTTATGCTTATAGTGGCAGCCCTTTTTTTAGGGGCATGCGCGATAAAGCCGGTTCCCGAAAAGACGGGTCCTGGATATCAACTTTTTTCACAGGCTGAAAAGATGGCGCAGGCAAAGTCTTACGAAAAAGCCCTGGCTCACTTTAGGGAATACCTCGAACGATTCCCTGATGCTCCTCTGGCCGATGCCGCTTTAATGAAAATGGGATCAATTCATACGATTCTCGGAGATTTTGAACAGGCACGCCGCATCTATCAACGCCTACTCGACGAATATCCAGGCAGTCATTTCATATCCGATGCTCGGTTTGAAATACTTGTCACGTATTACAAACAAGGAGAATATGGCAACGTCATCGAACAGGCGCCGCTTTTTTTAAAACAAGAGCCCTCCAGGGTCCACATTCTCAGAACGTATGTGTTACTTGGCGACACATACAAGGCCATGAGTTCTCCAAAAGACGCTGTCAATTACTATATCATGGCACTAAGAAAATCAAAAGAACCGGAAAAATACAGTATTGTCAAGAAGTTGAAAGACGCTGTTTGGGGTCTTGAGCTTGAAGATATCGAAACTCTTTTTAACCAGGTGAAAGATGAAGCCCTAAAAGGGTATCTTATGTTTCAGCTCGGGCTTAACTATGCCGAGGAAGAAAGATATGATGAAGCCCTGAAAGTTTTAGCGGCTTTTATAGAAAAATTTCCGGAACACGAAAATGTGCAGCAGGCAAAGAGTCTCATTGCTGCAATCAATAAAAAGTCTGTTTACAGCCGTTACACCATAGGATGTTTACTCCCCTTAAGCGGTCCTTATAAAATATACGGCAACGGGGCATTAAAAGGTGTTCAACTCGCTTTCAACCAATTTAATACCGGAAACCACCAGCCTCCCATCAAAATAATTGTTAAGGATACGGCATCTGATCCGGTTAAAGCTGCTGACGCGGTGAAGGAACTGTTCGAAGAAAACGTTGCCGCTATCATCGGGCCGGTGGTTACGTCCGGTTCAGCTGCCAAAGAAGCACAACATTATGGAATACCGATAATTACTTTGACACAGAAAGATAATATTCCCGAAATCGGAGAATATGTTTTTAGGAATTTTATTACACCCAACATGCAGGTTAAGGCTCTGGTGTCTTATGCTGTTGAGGAGCTTGGCCTTAAAAGTTATGCGATCCTTTATCCTGATGAAAAGTATGGAAAAACTTTTATGAACCTTTTTTGGGATGAGGTCGTTGCCCATGAAGGCAAAGTTGTCGGCGTTGAATCGTATAGACCCGATGGGACCGATTTTGCCGATCCCATTAAAAAGCTGGTGGGTTTATATTATAAAGTTCCTGAAGAACTCAAGAATATCGATCAAACAGCAAGTGAAAATAAAACCGATGAAACAACAACAGAAAATATCGTAGAAACCCTTCTTTCGCCATTGGATGAAGAATCTGAAGGTTGGGATATGAAAGATAATGAAGGACCGGAGGCCATCGTCGATTTTGATGCCGTCTTTATTCCCGATGCGCCTAAGAAATCAGGTCTTATTATTCCGCAGCTCGCTTTTTATGATGTTAAGGATACCTATCTTTTTGGAACCAATCTTTGGCATTCAGACAGTCTGATCGATATGACTTTCAAACATGCTCAGGGCGCCATCATGCCGGATGGATTTTTTGCCGAGAGCAGGTCGAAAAATGTCAAACAATTTATCGACAGTTATGATAAAACTTTTCACCAGAAGCCGGGATTTATAGAGGCAGTGGCTTATGATACCGCTTTGATACTGTTTCAAACGGTTAGCCGGCCCGATGTGCGATTTAGAAGTGTGCTTAAAAATGAACTCCGGCGACTTGAAGGTTTTCAGGGAGTTACCGGCCGAACATCTTTTGATAGCAATGGAGACGCCATTAAAAATCTCTATCTTCTCCAAATAAGAGGTCAACGTTTTGTAGAGCTGGAGCAACGTTAAGTGTATGAATTTCGCTTATAAAGCGTATAATTTTCTTAACATAATATTATTCTTAATTGTATTCCCGCCTTTCTGGTTTTACACTCGCCTGACCGGTCGTTTCAGTGATGGATTAGGTCAGCGCTTCGGTTTTTACCCCAAGACTCTTGTCGACGCCATTTCCGGTTCTCCAAGAATATGGATCCATGCAGCCTCGGTGGGAGAGGTGAACACAGCGGTGGCAATTATAGAATCTCTGAGACGATTAATGCCGGATTGTGCCATCATCCTATCAACAACCACAAAACACGGTCAATCTTGGGCCAGGGAAAAATTTGGCCCAGAGACAACATATATTTATGCACCACTTGATTTTTTCGTGTCTGTTCGCAAAGCACTCTTAGCGATTCGACCGGATATCCTGGTCTGTCTCGAGACCGAAATTTGGCCGAACTGGCTGTTGGCAGCCCGCAGAATGGGTGCAAAAATTGCCCTGGTAAATGGAAGAATTTCTGATAGATCCATGAAGGGATATTTAAAGATTCGGTTTTTGATTCAAGAGGCCTTAAATCAAATTGAAATCTTTAGCATGATACGAAAAGAAGATGCCCAGCGATTGATGATGCTGGGCGTTCCTAAAAAGAAAATAGAGATTAATGGGAACGCAAAGTATGATCTTTTGCTGCAACAGGCTTTCCCCTCTCTTAAGGGTAAAAATGAAAAGCTATACAACCTAAAAGGGAATGAACCGGTATTGGTTGCCGGCAGCACCCGGGGGTCAGAGCACGAGATCATCGTGAATGTTTATGAAAAAATCCTTCAAACCCTGCCGGAAACGCTGCTGATTATCGCACCAAGACATGTTGAAAAAATTCAACATATTATCGATATAGTTAAAGCAAAAGGACTTTCATATCAATTAAAAACCGAAATTGATAAAGAAGGCTGTTCAAGGACAGCCGCCATCGTAATCATTAACACCATCGGGGATCTGCAATCCACTTACAGTATCGCTTCAGTTGTTTTTTGCGGTGGGAGCTTAGAGCCTTTGGGGGGGCAGAATGTTCTCGAAGCGGCTGTATGGGGCAAACCCGTATTCTATGGACCTTCAATGGAAGATTTCCTGGATGCCAAGGCCCTTCTCGATCATACGGGCGGCGGTATACAGGTCAAAGACGATCGGGAATTGGCTGAAAGAATGCTATATTATCTGACACATCCCGATGAGGCGGATGCTGTCGGCAAATTGGCGAAAGAAGCGGTCATGTTAAACAAGGGGTCTGCTGATAAACATTCGGCTGTCATCCATCGATTGCTTCATCTTTCATCCGCATAATCAGAGATGGATCAATCGTTTTTAAGTGATCCCTGACCCGTTGCCCCAAGAACACCAAGCCATAGTTTCTCTCTGGGGTCGATCTTTTTTCTCTTTCCTGCCGAAGCGCTCATGGGGATATGAACAAAATGATTGTTCCAGCGGCCAACCAGTAGTTTTGTCTTGCCCGCCATGCCCGCATGGACCGCATCACGCCCCAAAAAACTACAGAAAACGTTGTCATTAGCGTTTGCAGGAAGGCTCCTTATCATGTAACTGGGATCGATATATTTTAGAGATACCTCGATGTCTTTGGCATGAAAGTAAGATAGTATGGTATCTTTAAGAAACAGGCCAATGTCTTTAAGCCTGATGTTTCCGGATTCATCCCGTTCAGTGGTTACATTTTCAAAATATTTTTGACCGGCACCTTCTGCCGCCACGATCACGGCATGTCCCCTTTGGATTAGCCGTTTTTCAAGAGCAGCCAAGAAGCCGTTCGGCCCTTTAAGGTCAAAATCCACTTCCGGTATCAGTACAAAATTTACATCCTGTTGCGCCAGTGTGGCGGTCGCTGCGATGAAACCCGAATGCCTTCCCATTAGTTTAATAAGACCGATTCCATTGGGATATGCGGCGGATTCGTTATGTGCGCTTCTAATGGCCTGGGTTGCAACATCCACTGCGGTATCAAAACCAAAAGAACGAGAAACCAGGTAAATATCATTGTCGATGGTTTTTGGAATTCCGATGACACTGATTTTCAGACCTCTTTCGGTGATGGTATCTGCGATCTTTGTAGCGGCCACGAGCGTTCCGTCACCACCGACCATAAACAGGATGCCGATGTTCATCCGTTCAATGGAGTCGACGATTTCGTCTATGGGTTGAGGGCCTCTTGATGATCCTAAGATCGAGCCGCCCATTTCATGTATATTGGCAACAATTTCCGGTTTGAGGTCCATAATATCATGCATGTATTTGGGAATGAAACCTTGAAGGCCGTATTTAAAGCCGAATATATTTTTAACGCCATAACCGTAGAAAAGCTCCAGAACAATGGCCCGAATGATGTCGTTTAAGCCCGGGCATAGCCCTCCACAGGTTACTATTCCGCACCTGAGCTTGCTCGGATCGAAATATAATTTCTCTCTGGGGCCGGCCATCTCAAAAGCAGGCAAGCTTTGCTCCTCTTGGATCATCTTGTTAATGTGGTTTAAGTCTACGTCCATCACAACCTTGTCCGTATCATTTACGAAACTTCGTCTGAGTTCACCTTTTTCCCCTCTTTTGATCGGAGATGGCACTCTACAGGGACCAAGGGTTGGAATCGTGGTTTCAACTACTTCAATTTTCATGATAACCTCTGTCTGTATCCTTGTTTTACTAGATTAACAGTTTCGTAAAAAGTCCAACTTCTGTGTTGTGCTGCATTCCTCGCCACTGCGCATAGAAGAAGTACGACTCGTTCCTTGGAATTTATGTGCCTTTTTATCCCGCTGGTTTTATGCGGGGGAATTTGAAGCGTCTTACTTTGCCGTATAATTTTGACTTTTTATGAGTTCGTCAATATTAGGTTCCGTTGAATTTAAATGCGCCTTTACCTAAAATATCATGTAGGTGAATAATCCCCTGAACTTTTCCTTTAACGTTTGTTATGGGGAGTACCGTAATCTGGTGTTTCTCCATCATGTTCAGGGCATCATAGGCCGGGGAATTCAGTGTGACGGTTCGTGGATTTTTTGTCATAACATCCGCAACGGTTAAATCAACAATAGATTTTTTATCGGCGATCAGACGTCTTAAATCACCATCGGTAATGATGCCGGCAAGTGTTTTATCTGATCTAATAACGAGAGTTACCCCTAATTCCAGCCGATTGATTTCCTTTACAGCATCTTCCAGAGAGGTTCCTTCAGGAACCTGTGGAACACAAGTGCCCGTCAGCATCATGTCTTGAACGTCTCTTGAAAGTCGCTGCCCCAATATACCTCCGGGATGGATCTTTTTGAAATCGCTCGATTTGAAATGTTTTTTGTTAATCAGGGTAACGGCAAGGGCGTCTCCCATAGCAAGCAGAGCGGTTGAACTGGCGGTGGGTGCAAGGCCCATGGGGCAGGCTTCCCTTTCCACGCCGACATCGATGATGATGTCACTGTGTTTCGCCAGGGTCGACGTTTTGTTCCCGGTAAAGGCAATAGTGGTGCATCCGATTTTTTTTATACTGGGGATGAGTGAATTCAGCTCATCGGTTTCTCCACTATTGGAAAGCGCGATGAATATATCATCCGAATCCACCATTCCGAGATCGCCATGCATGGCCTCGGCAGGATGCAAAAAAAGAGACCGTGTTCCGGTGCTGTTTAAGGTGGCGACAATTTTTCGGCCCACCAGGCCGGATTTGCCGATGCCGCTGATGATCAATCTTCCTTTGGAAAGACAGATAAGCTCCACCATCTTAGGAAAGTTGTCATCAATTCGGTCTACAAGCTTCAGAATCCCTTCAGCTTCTATTTTTAAAACCTCTATGGCTTCTTTGATAATCATGTAGAACGTATTTCCTTTACTCACATTATTTTATTCGTAATACAATAGAATGTGTATCTTGTTAAATTTTTAGAAAATATCTTACCGGACAATATGCAACTTTTAAATAAAAAATCAAGAGCTCTTTTATTCGGAAATTAAAAAAATGTGAAATTATGGTTGACAAGCTTTGTTTGCCTGTTTATATTGCGCGAAATTTTCGAGTTTTGTTAAAAAGGCCGGGAATACGTACCCTGGCCTTTTTTTTAATTTCTTTTTGAAGGGGGGTGATTCCGATGGTTTGTTCAACAGTTAGAAAAGGTTTTGAGTGCCCTTTTATGACGGCTAAGGGGTGTTCCTATAATGGCGGAATTTGCCACGAGGTTGTAGAGCGGTGTAATGGCTGCAATCGAAGCGCCGAGTTCTCATCCAAATGGTATTGCACAGCATGCCCTGATCCTTCGATTAAATGGAAAACCGGGGACTGCAATTTTGCTTCACATGTTACCAGAACCTCCGCTGCCTCGAATGGAAAACTTAATCCGCTCAAAGCATCCAAGAGAGGAAACAGGTAATGACTCTTTTGATCTTAAAATAAACCCCGCTCGCTAATCGAGCGGGGTTTGCAGCCATATAAAATTTCAACCTATGCTTATGTGTAGTTCTCATCTCCCCGATTTTTCAAGCTCTTTTCACTTGACATCATTCATGTCAGCGCGCTAAAACTCATCAATAACTCATGTTTCACACCCTTAATTTTCAGCAGCATTGATTAATCAGTGTAGGCCGGAAAAATATTTAAGGTAAAATAATATATAGTCGAAGGTTAAACTCGAAGCGCCAGCATGAGCTTGGCTTAGATATAAAGAAGATATAACACATAGATATCCAAAGGAGGTCAAATTCATGAATCCCATTGCTCAAGCCCTCAACCAAAACATCGAAAAAGGCAATCCATATCTTATGGAAATGCTGTCTGATATGGGAAAGAACCTTTTTTTCCCCAAGGGGATTTTGAGCCAAAGTGCTGAGGCCAAGGAAAAAGCGCATAAATTAAATGCCACCATCGGTATTGCCACTGAGAAGGGGAGAACCATGTATTTCCCTTCTGTGATGGATTCCATTTGCAACATCCGGCCCAAAGCATCGATAACCTATGCACCATCCTTTGGAATTCCAGCACTGCGAAAGGCCTGGCAAGATTCTTTATTTGCTAAAAATCCGTTACTTTCCGGTAAAATCATCAGCCTCCCTGTGACGACATGCGGTATTACGCATGCCATCAGCATGTTTGCGGACATGTGGTTAGACCCGGGTGATGTGGTCGTTTTTCCCGATATGATGTGGGGAAACTATAACATGATCTTAAATGTAAAAAAAGGAGCGGTCATTACCCACTATCCTTTATTTACTGCAAGCGGTGGATTTAACCTGGCGGCTTTTGATGAAACTCTCCGAGCCGAAGCTGAAAAACATGATAAAATTTCCGTCATGCTTAACTTTCCCAACAATCCCACCGGATACTCGGTGACCAAAGAAGAAGGGGAAAACATCGTCAAGGTCCTTACCGCCATTGCCGAAGCGGGTACGAATGTTATCGCAGTTACCGATGATTCATATTTTGGGCTATTCTATGAAGACGATATTCTTAAAGAATCCCTTTTTGCAAGTCTTTGTGATCAGCATCCCAGGTTACTTGCTGTTAAGCTTGATGGTGCTACAAAGGAGAACTTTGTGTGGGGTTTGAGAGTCGGGTTTATTACTTACGGATGTTCTATAAAAGGCGATCCGATGCCGGTATATGATGCGCTGGAAAAAAAGACGGCCGGAAGCATCAGGGGATCCATCTCCAATGCCTCTCATTTGGGCCAGACCATTGTATTAAAATCCATGCAGGGAGATAACTTCATAGCAGAAAAAGAAGAGAAATTCGAAATACTTCAAAACAGGGTCAGATGCGTAAAAAAAGTACTAGCAGATTTAAAATACAAAAAAGCCTGGGATGTTTATCCTTTTAATTCCGGTTATTTTATGTGTATCCGACTCAAGACCGTTAACGCAGAGATACTCAGACTTCAC
>Ga0307423_1000677_pt1 | contig 22687 bp, 22 predicted proteins | sample SalMarWE160310MG_FD_202154 | JGI IMG/M metagenome (GOLD analysis project Ga0307423, IMG submission 202154) | Salt marsh sediment microbial communities from the Plum Island Ecosystem LTER, Massachusetts, United States - WE1603-10 | ecosystem: Environmental > Aquatic > Marine > Intertidal zone >...
ACCAGCCCATGGGCTGATAGCGGATGTTTGCCGTGAATGCGCCGTGGCCGATGGACCGCCATTTTTTGCTCCCTATTATCTTGGCCATCAGCGGGCCAGTGAGCTTGGCTTTGGCCACATAAAAGCAACCAGCTTCTTCTATGGCGTCCAGGGCCGCACCCGAGGTCAAGCCCTTGTCCAGGCGGAAGGTGATATCAGAGGGCTTGCTAGTGGTTTCCGAGACGATCTTGTTGATGAAGCCCACAAGCCCGTTCCCGCTGGCCACGTCCCCCGGCCTGAGGTAGCCGTCCACAACCGATCTGGCTCCCACGTCCACCGCCAAAATTGGATGGTAAGAGGGCCGTCCCGGCTTGTGGGGATTGTAACCGATCCGGGCTCCTTCCATGTTTTGCCCGTTGGCCGTGGATACGGTGGAGTCGATGGTAATCAGACGTGGCCCAGCCTTCTGGGTCAGTTTGCTTAGGCTGCCCACCATCTCTCCAAGCCGCTCATCTTGGGCATGTTCCAATCACTGATGATGAGGTCTATGCGGTGGTTATCCTCCAGTAAACGCACCGCTGTATCCCCGTCATCCGCCTCCATGACATGAGCGAAGCCGAGCTGATGCAGGATGCTCTTGATGAGGTGGCGCATAGAGGGATAGTCGTCTACCACCAAGACTGATTTTTTGGTATCAACGACCATGGGCTGTATACTTTCCTCGTATCAACCGAGTACGGGGGCGGGTTGTTTTGGTTGACCTTCCCTGACCTTCCCCCAAATCCTGTACCAGGGCATGGGTTAGGATCCTCGGCCATGCCTCTTCTTAGTAGCGTTATATTGTCCGCTCCAGGGCTGCACGCTCTTCGTCATGGTCCGCGTGGAGCAATCCAATCTGCCTGAACTCCTCTTTAATTTCCCCAAATGCATCCACTATTTGCGGATCAAAAAAAGTGCCTCGCCCTTCGGAGATGATGGTCACGGCCTGGGGGAAGGGGATGGGCGACTTGTAGACCCTGTGGCTTACCAGCGCATCGAATACATCCGCCAGGGCCATTATTCTACCCGAAAGAGGGATGGCCTCTCCCGCCAAGCCCTGGGGGTAGCCGTTGCCGTCCCAACGCTCATGGTGGGTTAGCGCGATCTCCTTGGCTGAGTCCAGAAAGGAAGAGAACCCCAAATGGGAAGCTGCTTTGTGAATCGCATCGTGGCCAAAGACGGCATGTTTTTTCATTTCCTCGAATTCCTCAACCGTAAGCTTGCCGGGCTTTAGCAAAATGCTATCCCGAATCCCGACCTTGCCTATGTCGTGCATGGGCGCTGATTTCTGCAGAAGATCGATGGTTTCCGGTGTGAGTATGGCAGCGTATTGCGGCTTGCAGCTGAGGTCTTCGGCAAGAAGGCGCACGTAGTGTTGGGTCCGCCGAATGTGATTACCCGTTTCATTGTCACGGGTTTCGGCCAAGGAGGCCATGCTTAGGATGATGGCGTCGCGGGTGTCGAGCAGTTCAGCCGTGCGCTCGTGCACCATCTCCTCGAGATGGTCACGGTGTCGCTTGAGTTCCATGTGGTTATGCACCCGGGCTTGAACCAAAACAGGGACGTAGGGCTTGGTAATGTAATCCACTGCTCCGAGTTCCAGACCGGCGGTCTCGCCGTGCTTGGAGTCCAAGGACGTGACAAAGATCACGGCGATGTTTTTGGTCGCCTCGTTTTCCTTGAGCTGGCGGCAGACCTCATAGCCATCCAGCCTCGGCATCATCACATCCAAGAGTATGATATCTGGTGGGCGCTTGCCTCGGGCCATAGCCAGGGCCTTGGCCCCGCTGGTGGCGGCGATGACTTTGTATTCGCCCTTGAGTGTTTCCAGCAGAAGAAGAATGTTAACCGGTTCGTTATCAACCACAAGGATCGTGCCCTTAACTTGCCTGGTCATGGCTCGGCCCCCCAACTTTCGGCTGATCTTCTTGGATCATTTGAATCAGAGCGGCAATGGACTGCCGCGCGGCATCCATGTCGAATTCGCGAACCAGTTTGTCCACCTGGCGGAAAGCAGGGGCGTGGTCCGAGGCCTTCATAACATCCCCGAGGTTGTCAAGCCGCTGCATGGCCTCGGCCATGTCGCTGTCCAGAAGGCTGGACAATTCGTTGAGCAGCTGGACCACGGTGGCGGGGTCTGCCTCGCTGCTTGAGGCCAACTCCATTATCTTGGGGGTGTCCTCCCGCGTTGTCGCTTGGGCTCCGCTTTGGCCCAGCACATCCCTAAGAGCCTCTGCCATGGCTCGCGATGAAGTCGGTTTCAGGATCAGCTTGCGGATTCCCAGGGACCGCATCGTCTCGGGAGGCAGGGGTTCGTTGTCTCCACTGCAGAGAAAAATCGGCAGATCGGGTCTAATGGCCCTGATTTCTCCGGCCAGTTGCAGACCGGTCATTTGGGGCATGCTTTTGTCGATTATGGCTAGATCGAAGGTATGGGGCTGAAAGCGAAACGCCGCCAATGCCTCTAGGCTGCTGCTATAGGTATGCACTGAGTACCCCTGGCGTTCCAGCATGTTCTTGCCTAGTTTGGCCAGGGGTTCCTCATCATCCACGAATAAAATCCTCCCCTGCCCATGGGGAAGGGGGGCGTGGTCCAAAAGTATGCTGCCTACCTCGCCCTCGACCCTGGGTAAATAGATTTTAAAAGTACTGCCCTGGCCAGGCTGGCCCTGGACGGTGATGGCACCGCCATGGTTCTTGATGATGCCGTGGACCACGGACAGGCCCAGGCCGGTGCCTTCGCCAACGCCTTTGGTAGTGAAGAACGGCTCAAAAATCCTTTGCTGAACTTCCGGCGTCATGCCCTGGCCGGTATCAGAGACGGTTAGGCAAAGATATGGACCCGGGTTGAGCCCTTCTATTGTTGGCGTGCCTTGGCTACCCAGGGTCTCCGCTTGCAAGGTTACGTTGAGCACCCCGCAAGAGTCCCTCATGGCATGGCTGGCGTTGGTGCACAGATTCATCAATACCTGATAGATATGGGTAGGGTCGCCCATGATCTTGCCGGCGTCGGGGTGGATGTCTTGACTCACTTCAATGGTGTTAGGAATGGAGGCGCGCAGCAGCTTAAGTGCCTCCTTGACCAGAGGAGCGATCTGGATGACCTTGTGCTCTCCTGGGCTCTGCCGGCTGAAGGCCGAAATCTGGCTCACCATATCCCGGGCCCGGCCGCCGGCGGCCAGTACCTGTTCCAGATACTCCCGCTCCTTGTCTTGCAGGCTGGAACTGTTGAGGGCTAGTTCGGTATAGCCGAGGACGGCTGATAGGATATTGTTGAAGTCATGGGCTATGCCTCCCGCCAGGGTGCCTATGGCTTCCATCTTTTGGGCCTGAAGGTATTGGGCCTCCAGCAGGGCCTTCTCCTCTTCCGCCAGCTTGCTCTCCACTATCGCATAAGCGACATCAGCTAAGTGGTTAGTCAGAGCGACATCGCTTTCCGTGTAGTCCTGCGGCTTATTCCCCACACCCAAAATCGCTACAATCCGATCCGATCTAAGAACGGGTACCACCAGCTCACGCAAAACCTCGGCATGGCCGGGTGGCATCTCTTTACAATGTGGCAGGCTGAAATAGTCATTGTGCACAACCGGGCCACGTTGACGCACGCAGTCCGCCCAAACTCCGGCTTGGTCAAGGTTGATTTGCATTCCTTTCGCTTGAGCCGTGCAAAATTCCTCGATCGTCCTGGTCGACCACGCCTGCATGGTGATAGTTTCTGGATCGGCTTCAACAGAGCCATAAAACCCGATTGAGCTGTCGGTCAGGGTACACACTTCGTCCAAGGCCTGGCGTAGCAAATCTGCTAAAGAATGGGTTTGGGCGAACGACATCAGCCGGAGCCGGATACGTAAAGCTTCCTCGGTCCGCTTGAGTTCGGTGAAGTCGGTAAGGCACAGGAGGGCGGCTGGCCGGCCCTCCCAGTCTATGACCACGGTATTGGCATACAGCCACTTCACCTGTCCTTGCTTGGCCACAATGCGGAAGGTGTAACTGGCTGGTGCTTCCTCTCCCTTAAGCCTCCGAAAATAGTTATCAATAATCTCCTGCTGATCTTCGGGGTGAACATGCTCGGTTGTAGGTTTGCTTGCGAACTCCTCAGCCGAGTAACCTGATATTTCCAGGGCCTTGGCATTGAAGAACTTGGCCACGCGGTCTTGGGAGACCATGATTCCCTCAGTTGCCGACTCCACGAGCAGGCGGTAGCGCTCCTCGCTCTGGCTCAGGGCTTCCGCGGCGCGCCCGTGCTCCTTGAACTCATGGCGCAAGGCCGCTGTTCTCTCTTCGACCAGTTACTCCAGCCGGGCGTTGAGAGACTGGAGGTCGTTCTGCGTCTTCACCAGTTCGGTGTTGGCGCGCACCGCCGCATCATAGGAGGAGACGAGCAGGGAAAGGGCCTGATGCAGATCAGCGGTTATCGAACGTTTTTCCCCGCCCACCACGATCTCCGCGTTGACGCGTGCACGTTCCTCGGTGCGCATTTCGCGGTTGGCAAGGGAACGTTCAATGCTCTGTAGGAAATAGTCTTCGCTGTAAGGCTTGCTCATGAAATAGTCCGCCCCGCACTCCAGGCCCTCGAGCACGTCGTCAGCGCCGGACAGGGAGGTGAGCAGAATCACGGAGATTTGCCTGGTGCGTTCGTCCGCTTTGATGCGCTTGCACAGTTCGTAGCCGTTGATCTCTGGCATTACGATGTCGCTGATGATCAGCGTCGGCAGGCTATCAGCCAGTAGGTCAAGGGCGCGTTGGCCATTCTCAGCCACCAAGACCCGATAATTGTGCTGCTCCAAGAGGTGCCTGAGCTGCTCGGCCTGGGTGGGGCTGTCCTCGGCTACCAGTATCAAGGGCCCTTGTTCGGCGTTTGGGTTCTGGTTGCTCATCGCAGTTTCCTCTGGTTTTTATCCCCCAGGGCGGCCAAGAGGGCGGCGACGCCTTCCGGAGGCAGGACATGGGCGGCGGCATCCAGCTTGATGGCCTCGCCTGGCATGCCGAAAATAACCGAGCTGGCCTGGTCCTGGGCCACGCTGCGAAACAGATGGGCGATGGACGGCCGCAGGCCGTGCTCCGGCGCGTCATTGCTCAGCACGATGCGCGGCCCGCCATCTACCCCCATGTGAACCCCATCCGGGGCCACATAGCCGCATCCGGGCAAGGTACTTTCACCGTGCGCGGCTATCCGCAGAGGAAAGCCTGAGGCGCCGGCCAGCCACTCCACGAAGCCCCTGGTGAAGCCCTCGGCTATGTGCTGCACGATGAGCAGGGGAAAGGGCAGGCCGGCCGGCAAGGCAGCAAGAATCTGCTGCAACGCCACGGGGCCACCCGTGGAACCACCGATGGCGGCCACCTTGATTTCCTGCACGACCCCGAGCGGGAGGAGGGCCTCCAGCGTACCTGGCGTGACCTTTTCCTTGACCCGCGCCTTGCGGGTGACCACCTTGATCTCGGACATCAGCTTGACCGACTGCAACAGCTCCCGGGCGGCCACGGCGTATCCAGGGTGGCTTATGCCCGGTGGACGGGGAACCACCGCCAGGGCGCCGGCCTCCATGGCCCGGAACGAATGAGCCGCCTCACCGATCCCGGAGCTTCCGCTCACGATCACGATCGGCGTCGGCTGGGTTTCCATGATCTGGCGGGTGGCCTCGAAACCGTCCATCCTGGGCATATGTATGTCCATGGTGACGACGTCCGGCCGTTTTTGCTTGACCGCCTCAATGGCCTCCAGACCGTTGTTGACGATACCCGCCACCTGGATGGCCGGATCGGAGGCCAGGATGTGCGCCAAGAGCTCCTGCACCGCGCGCGAATCTTCAACGATCAATACTTTGATCATCCATACCTGCCTTATGCCTCACGCGTTCAGAACAGCTTGCGGATAACCTCCAGCAGGTTGCTCTGGTCGAAACTGCTTTTCACGATGTAGGCGTCCGCGCCCACCTCGATGCCACGCTCCCGGTCCTCGCGCGAATCCAGGGCGGTCACCAGCACTATCGGCAACTCGCCCAGCTTCCGGTCGGCACGGATTTTGGTGGTGAGTTCGAAGCCGTTCATCCGCGGCATGTCCACGTCTGATACCACCAGGTCGAATTCCTCGCTGCGCACCTGGGTGAAGGCGTCCATCCCGTCAACGGCTGTGGACACCTGGTAGCCGGCCGTCTCCAGTATGTTCTTAATCAGGGTGCGCGCGGTGATGGAGTCCTCTACCACCAGGATCCGGCCCGTCTTCGCCGGCTCCCTTTCCATCGTGGACGCGTCCCTGGCGCCCGGCCGTAGCGCCGAAACCATGAGGTCCGATACGTTGAGCACGGGCACCACCCGGCCGGTGCCCAGCACCGACGCCCCGGCAATATTGCGCACCCGGCTCAGTTGCCGGCCCAGGCCCTTGAGCAGCACCTGCTGCTCATCCAGGACCTCGTCCACCTGAAAGGCCATGCGCCTGTCGGCCGAGGCCACGACCAAGACCGGCACCTGCTTGGCGTCCCCGTCGCCTGAAGGTGAGGATGTGGATGGCCGCTGCCCATTGGCGCGGGTGGGGATGCCCAGGCAGTCGCCCAACCCTATTAGCGAGATTATTTCCTCGTCCAGGCGCAAGGCCTGGTGGTTCTCCACGGTCTTGATCTCTTGGCGGTTCACCAGCAACGCCCGCTGGACGTTGACCGTCGGCAACAGGAACAAATGCTCGTCCACGCGCACCATGACCCCCCGGAAGGTGGCACCCTCTTGGCCATGCGTGTCCACCGACACCACGCCGCCGAGGCTTTCCACCTTTTCGCGCACGATGGCCAAGCCCAGTCCGCGCCCGGATATGTCGGTGATAATGGGGCTGGTGGAGACCCCGGATTGAAAGATGAGCGCCAGGGGTTGCCCGGGATCAAGCTTGGCTGCCGCCTCAACGAGGAATTGGACCAAGCGAGTGTAGAAGTCTCCTTAGATATTGACCTGGCGAAAGTTCGTGAACGCGTCGATAGAAAGATCGAGAAGATATATGGCAAATAGCAGATCTCAACTTGATAGGGAGTCTATTGCTAAACTCGATCAAAAGGTTGGGCAAAACTTATACTCCAATAACGCGTATGTCCTGCTGGCTATCGCTAGAGTAGAGGAAGGCATGACTACTACCGAGTTAAGGGAGGAGACTGGCTTCCTGTAAATGCCGATTGACACCGCAAGCGGCGATACGGGGCAGATTCACTTCAATCGCTTCTGCCCGCGAAAAGCTCGGCCATGCATCGGCCCACGCATTCCTTACAATTGGCCGGGTCATGCTTTTCATGGCAAAATTGTTTGAAAGCCAGGTTCCAGACCTCATTGGTACGGGGGCATTTCTTGAGAAACTCCAGAAAGTTCACCATGCGGTCCATTACCTCCTGATCAAAAACGTGTTCAGCCCGGCAGGCGTTTTTTTCGGCCTGAGAGGGCGGGGTGTGCAGGATGTCCCGCAAAAACTCGGTCAGGGTGTGGTGCCGCCGGCGGATTTCGTCGGCTAGGGCTTGTCCCCTCTTGGTAAGGGTAATGTGGCTATAAGGCTGATAGTTAATCAGGCCCTTTTCGCTCAGGCTGCGCAGGGCCGAAGTGACCGTGGCCCGGGTCACCCCCACGCGCTCGGCGATGTCCTTGGAGCGGGCCACCCGGTCCTCCTCCTGCAAGATGGCTATGGCTTCCAGATAGTCCTCCAACTGATGGGAAAGCTCAGGCTCTTGTCCTAGTATCTGACCAGATTCAGCCATTTTCAAGCGCGCTCCTGTGACGGTTTTTGTTACGCTAACAATTTAATAGATATTTTAGCATATTTTATATTGACACCGAATAAAGTTAGATGTATCTAATAAGACATTATTGAGACTGAGTCTCCATATCGATTGCGCCGGGCGGCGCAGCCCGGCCCCAACCAGGTTGAAAAACGAATGGCATATACAAACACCATGCAGCAGCAAGGCGCCAACAAAGCACATACGGAATTGGCCTGGCACCAGGATTGCCTGGCCTGCACAGTTATCCTGGCCTCGGCCATGGGCCCAAAGACCATGAAAAAGCTCTTGGTCGATGCCGGTTATGACCACGTCTCAGCTTGGGAGCGTCCAGAGGCGATCCTGGAGACCATGCATGTGGTCTGCCATCATGATCAACGTATCGTGGCCGCCGTGAGCAAATCCTTGAATAAAAGGTACCGCTCAGCCTTGACCAGCGTAAAAAGCATGCAGCCCGATGAGGTAGATGAAAAAGCCAGTTCGCTTACCTTGCCTGTGCCGCTTTTATGGGCCTGCTTTCAAGCAGATGACCCGTCCCTGCGGACCCAGGGCCGCAGGCTGGCCCACATGATTCTCTGGAACGCCATAAAACGTCTGCTCGAACAACCCAGGATTGGCTCACAAGCTGAGCAGCTCGGTAAGCAGCGCAGGGCCAATGCTAACTTGCGCAACGAAATATGTGAGTTGCAAAAAGCCAAAGACCTCACCCCCTCCCCTAAGGTAAAGGCCCGCCCGGCCCTCGCCGCAGAATCAGCTCAGGGCCGCACTCAACAGGATTTCGCATCCCTGAAAAAAGCCATCAAGTCGCTGGAACGGCAATTACAGGCCGAGACACGGCAAAAGGAGCGGCTGCACCACGAGGCGGCGGTCTGGCGGGCCTTGGCCTTAAACCGGGATAAAGATGAGACTGACCCTACAGGTTCAGCCATCGTGGGCACGCAGCTCTGCGCCATCTTTGCCTCTGAGGCGGACGCAGTTAAGGACCTGCCATGCTCTGCCTCACTTTGCGGCCCCGGTTGCGATCACCGTTGCGAGCAGTGCCCCCTCCAGGGGATCAAGGTGGCGGTGATCGGTGGTCTGAAACGCATGGAGGCCCATTATTGCGAGGTGGTGGGCAAGCTGGGCGGCAGGTGCCTCTGCCACAACGGCATGGTGGGCAACGGTTGCCGCCGGTTAAGACAAGTTGTGCGCAAGGCAGATCTGGTGGTTTTCATAACCACCGTTAACAGCCACACCGCCATCAACACCGTCAAGGATGAATGCAAGAAGCACGGCAAGCCCTTCTGCGCCTTGGGCCGCACCGGTGCGGGTTCCTTGGAACGGGTGCTTTTGGGCATGGCGGGCTAATTTTTTTACATTTAATGTTTGAAACATCTAACATTAGGAGACTCGTATGATTCACTTTGAAAGTTTGCGGAGCTTAAAAACCGGCGAAAACGCCACCATCTTCAAGGTGACCGCCATGGGAGAAATGGGCCGGCGCATCCGAGACATGGGCCTGGTGCCAGGCGTTTCCGTCACCATGATGGGACGCGCTCCCTTGAAAGACCCGGTGGAGATTAAGCTCAAAGGTTTCAACCTGGCCCTGCGCAACAACGAAGCCGACCACATCCTAATCCAGCAGCCGGAGATCAATAGCCATGATTGTTGATAACATCAGAATCGCTTTAGCGGGCAATCCCAACTCGGGCAAAAGCTCCATGTTCAACGCGCTCACCGGGGCGCGGCAGCATGTGGGCAACTACCCCGGCGTCACGGTAGAGAAAAAATGGGGCCAGGCCAGCCTGGACGGTCTCAAAATCGACGTGATCGACCTGCCCGGCACCTACAGCCTCACCGCCTATTCCCAGGAAGAGCTGGTGGCGCGCAATTTCATCATCCATGAAAAGCCCGACGTGGTGGTGGACGTGGTGGACGCCTCCAACTTGGAGCGCAACCTATACCTGGCGCTGCAGTTCATGGAGTTGGGCGTTCCGGTGGTGATCGCGCTCAACATGATGGACGTGGCCACGGACAAGGGCATTGAGATTGACGCTGAAAAGTTGGGCAAGCTCTTGGGTGTCCCGGTGGTGCCCACCGTTGCCCGCAAAGGCAAAGGCGTTAAAGAGCTATTGGCTGTTGCCGCCGAGACAGCCGCTCTTAAACAAGGCTGGCGTTCCTTGGACATATCCTACGGCAGCGACGTGGACCAAGCGCTTCAGCGCCTGGTGGGAAAGTTCAACGGCCAAAGCCTGGCCTGGTCGCCTCTTAGCCCGCGCTGGGTGGGCTTGAAGCTTTTGGAAAACGATCCCGAGGTTATGAGGCAAGTGCAGCAAGACCCCGGCCTGGCCAATGAACTGGGGCCTTTGCAAACTGAGCTCTTGGATCACATTAGCAAGACTCTGGACGATGATCCCGCCGGGGTGATCGCCGATTACCGCTACGGCTATATCAACAGCGTCTACCGCCAAGCTGTGCAGGAAACCAGGCAGCAGCGCCTGGAAGTGAGCGACAAGGTGGACAAGCTGCTCACCAACCGGCTCCTGGGCCCGATCATATTGTTGGCCGTGCTGTACGGCGTATACGAGTTCGTGTTTTGGGCCTCTGAAGCTCCGGTGGGCTGGCTGGAGGGGCTTTTCGGCTGGATGGGCGAAACAATGAGCGCAACCCTGGGCGATGGTTTGCTGCGCTCGCTCATCGTAAGCGGCGTGATCGACGGCGTGGGCGGGGTGGTTGGTTTCGTGCCCATCATTATGTTCATGTTCTTTGCCATCGCCATCATGGAGGACTCAGGCTATCTGGCCCGGGTGGCCTATCTGCTGGACCGGGTGCTGCGCAGCTTCGGCCTGCACGGCAACAGCGTGGTTCCCATGATCGTGGGCGGAGGCATATCCGGCGGCTGCGCCGTGCCCGCGGTGATGGCCACCCGCACCCTGAAAGACCCCAAGGCCCGCTTGGCCACCATCATGATCGTGCCCATAATGAACTGCGGGGCCAAGCTGCCGGTCTACGTGCTTTTGATTTCCGCTTTTTTCGCTGCGCAGCAGGCTGAAATGATGTTCGCCATAACCCTCATCTCCTGGGGTCTGGCCCTGTTGGCTGCCCGCGTGCTGCGCTGGACCATGCTCAAGGGCGAAAGCGCGCCCTTTGTCATGGAACTGCCGCCCTACCGCATGCCCACCCTGCGGGGCCTTCTAATCCACACCTGGGAGCGCACCTGGTCCTACATCAAAAAGGCCGGCACCGTGATCCTTGGCGTCAGCATCCTTATGTGGGCCATGATGACCATGCCCGGCCTGCCCGAGGATCAGGCCGCCCAGTGGGACTCCAAGATCCAAGCAGCCCAAAGCGAAGAAGCCAAGCAGGTACTGGAATATGGAAAAGGCCAGGCCGAGTTGGGTAACTCCATTGCCGGGCGCATGGGACGCGGTCTTTCCTATCTAACCGCGCCTCTTGGTTTTGACTGGCGCACCAACGTGGCTTTGGTGGGCGGCTTCGCTGCCAAGGAAGTGGTGGTGGCCACCCTGGGCACCGCCTACAGCCTGGGCGAGGTGGATCCGGAAGAAGCCGGGAGCCTTACTCAGCGTCTGGCCAAGGAGCCCGGCTGGAACCCGCTCATGGCTTTTGGACTCATGCTGTTCGTGATGATATACGCACCCTGTTTTGTGACGGTGGCGGTGATCAAAAAAGAAACCGGCTCCTGGAAATGGGCCTTGTTCAGCATCGCCTATACCACTGGCCTGGCCTATGTGTTGGCGCTCTTGGTTTATCAAGGCGGCCGCGTCTTGGGATTAGGCTAGCGCCATGGGCGAGCTAATCATTGTTGGGATCATAGTGGTATCGGCAGCTGGCTACTTAGGCCTGCGCTATTGGAGGCAGTTCCGCGCCAAAAACGGCGAGGTCTCTTGCGGCTGCGGCGGAGGGGGTGGCTGCTCGTGCGGCTGCCAAGGCCAAGACAACCAGTGCTCAGAAATATCCAGCTTGAATTCTTAGCAGCCTGAAAAGGAGGTTTAGATGGCTTTCCTATTGCCATGTGAGATCGGCGTTGAATTTTACAAAGCTATGAAAGGATCAAGGCATTGGGTGTTCGCCCGGCGCGGCGCAATGAGTCATGCCCCGACCGCCCGCGCCAAGCCATAGCATAGATATCTAGCTTAAAAACGGACCTTTTTAAAACCGGAGCCGCGCTCCGGACAGGAGAGCTTTATGCCTAAACAGAACGAAAACCAACCGATTCCGGCCCTGCCGCACGCTCACGAAGAAGGCGCATGCCATTGCAATGGCAAATGCAAAACCTGCCGTTGCGGCAAAAAGGACCGCAAAGACGAAATCGCATCTTAAAAACCGCGTGGAGATTTAGGAGAAGCTAATGGTCAAAATAATGAAAAGGGTTTCTTTCCTGGCTATGGCCATGTTGATGCTGGCGCCAGCCTCGGCTTTCAGCGCCGAGGCTGATAGCCAAGCCTTGCTGAAAGAGATCAAGGCGCTGAAAAGCCGCATGGCTCAGCTTGAGGAAAAACTGGAGCAGGCCAACGCCTCGGCCAAGGCCGCCAACCAAGCCGCCATTGAGGCGCGCAAGGGAAGCGCCCACTCGCTCAAGGTCTCGCAAGAGCTGGCCAAGGCCAAGGAAAGCCAGCCCCTGGGAGGAATCTTAAGCGAGGCGGGCAAGCGCATCAATATCTACGGCGCAGTGGAACTGGAGGGATCATATCAGAAGAACAAGCCCAAGGACGGCAAGTCCAGCTCCGAAAGCCGCTTCACCCTGGCAACGGCCGAGATATTCTTCGACGCCAACATCAACAAATACACCAAGGCGCTGTTGCACCTGCTCTATGAAGAGGGCGAAACCGACCCCATGAACATTGACGAGGCCTTCATCCTATTGGGCCAGACCGACGAGATCCCCTACTACTTCATGGGCGGCCGCATGTATCCGGCCATCGGCCTGTTCCAGACCAACATGGTAAGCGACCCCATCACCCAAAACGTGTTCGAGACCCAGGCCACCGCGGCGGAGATCGGCTGGGCCCAGAAATGGTTCAACTTGGGCTTCGGTGCCTATAACTCCTCGGTGCACCAAGCCAGCGACGATCCGGACAGCACCATCAACACCTTCTACGCCCGCGCCCAGTTCGACGCGCCCGAGGGCTCCTTGGGCGAAGGGATGGACCTCAACTTCGGCCTGGCCTACACCAACAACATAGCCGGCGGCAACCTGGGCGATGAGGTGGCTGACAGCAGGCTCAAGGACCTGGTAGCCGGCTGGTCGGCCATGGTTAACCTTGAGTACAAGTGGCTTGGCTTCAACGCCGAGTACATAGCCGCTCTGGACGATTTCCAGAACGGCGAGCTTTCCTTCTTCTCCGGGAAAAAGGCCAAACCCTATGCCTACAACCTGGAGCTGGCCTTCCGGCCGATCGATGACTGGACTTTTGCGGTCCGCTATGAAGGCGGCAGCGACCTGGGCACCTTCGAGCCCGAGCGCCAATACGGTTTCACCGTGTCCTGGGCCTTCCTACCCGACACGACCTTGAGCCTGGAATACCTGCGCGGCCAATATGAAAACGACGATGAGCGCGACCTTGTGACCACCCAATTGGCGGTGGCGTTTTAAAATTGCCATGGCCGGGGCCAAGCGTAAGCTGCGCTCCGGTCATGGCTATGCCTGCCCACCCCTTCATGAGGTACGCCTTAATCATGAGCCCCTACACGGAAGCGGCCAACTGCGAGTCGGTTTGCTTTGAGCCTTACAGCGCTCTATCTTCTGAAATTCACCAATTCGCCGAATCCCTGGGCAACGCAATCGACGCCAAGGATCATTTCACCAAGCTGCACTCGGAAGAAGTGGCCGTTGTGAGCCACCTCCTGGCCCTGGCTTTGGGACTTCTGCCCGCGATCGCAGACCATATCCACATTGCCGGGCACCTGCACGATATCGGCAAAATCGGTGTGCCGGATAAAGTGCTGCAAAAGAAAGGCCCGCTGAACGAAGACGAGTGGGTGGAGATTAAAAAGCACCCCATCATCGGGGCCAACATAATCAAGCCGGTGGGTTTCCTGGCGGCCAGCGGCATCACCGATATGGTGCTTCATCACCACGAACGCTACGACGGCGAGGGCTATCCGGACGGCCAAAAAGGCGAGGATATCCCCTTGGGCGCCCGCATCATCGCCTTGGCCGACGGCTTGTCCGCCATGCTGCAGGGCAGGCCTTACCGCCCCAAAATGACATTTGAACAAGCGGTGCAGGAAATAATGAACCATAACGGGACCGCTTATGATCCCGTTATAGTGCATGCGTTTCTGGGCAAGCTTGCAATTATACGCGATATTTTAGGCGGATAGCACCTGGTCCAGGCGGGGCGCGCCCTTGGGGCGCTAGCCGCTCAGAGCCTGCAGGATGTTGTGAGCGACCTCCAGGGCTATTTCGCGGCGCGCCCGGTCCACTGCCAAGCCCAGTATGGAACTCGCGAGATCGCCTGACGATCATGCCTAAATAGTTGTTTTCAAACAATGGAAGTCGCAGGATGACTCAGGCTCAGAGGGATATCAAACGGAATCTGAAGGGCTTGGAGTATGCCGATGAGATAGGCAACATCTCCAAGGCGCGCCGGCGTTTTGGGATATCACAGCAATCGCTTTACCAGTGGAAGCAGGCCCTGGATGAAAAAGGTGAGGAGGGCCTGATAAACAGCAAGCCCTGTCCTGAAAATCCTAAGTTGCGTACGCCACCAGATGAGGAAAAGATTCTCTACCTGAGAAGGACCTACCACCAGGGTCAGAAACGCATCTCTTGGCATTTGGACCGATACCATACCATCAAAATCTCCAGTTCAGGAGTCTATCAGTTCCTAGTGAGACAAGGCCTTAACCGCCTGCCTCAAAACGCTAAAAAGCGACAGTTGGCCACGAGACGCTACGAGAAGCAAGTGCCAAGCCACCATATCCAGGTGGACGTAAAATTCCTAAACCTAAATACCTCAACCGGCGAAAAGGTGCGGCATTGCCTGTATATCTTCAGTGGATTTGGCACAAAAGGGGGAATTATTCTAAGTCAGGGTTTTGGTCCCCTGTGGCCTTGAGCTGTTTGCGTTATATCATTTTCGTTTGAGCATAGTTCGTTTGGGGAGTTTATCCCTTCGGTTCAGGAGGGATTTTCTCCTGCCAAAGTAAACATCATCCGGCGTCACGTTGCCCAAAGCCTGGTGATAGCGCCAGGAGTTCTAGTAGGTTGCGAAGCGGCTAACCTCTGCCTCTAGTTCCCTGGCCCTTGGTTTCAAGTTTATCCTCCAAAGGCTTGGAGATCAGGGCAGAACCGCGCTCGGAAAGCAGATTCGCCCTTTGATCTATGGGCACGTCATACATGACAGTCAACTCGCAGGCCAGCTCGATCACCTCGCTGAAGGCATCGGCGTCGATTCTTCCCTACAGGCGCTCGGCCAGAATATCTGGCTAACTTCGTCCAGGATCGATATCTGGTAATGCCAGCCCCAGTTCTTCGCCAGCAAGAAGGTGCGCCGATCTGCCACATCTGGTCGGGCCTTCTGGTCTTGACCGTATATTCCGGTCCGGCGGGAAAGGTCTTCTCCTCCCGGGGACGGATCAAACCTGCCCGATAAAAGTGCTTGCCCTTCAACGCTGAAATGGGTAATACAATGTATTATTATTAACAAGGGGTAATGAATAAGAGCACCTGTGAACCGCATCCGAAGCAATCTACATAGATTATCCGCCGCGATATGCATCTTGTATGTATTGCTGTCTTTTTGCGGGGTGCATCTCTTACATCGGCACTTCCACCACCCCAGCATTTCCCAGATTCATTCACAAATACCAACTGCAGGAATCTCTACATATTCCATTGAACCCACCGACGATCATGATCATTGTCCAATATGCTCGCTGCTTTCCCACACCGCCTTTGACCGTAATCACAGCCGGCCTAACCTGATTCAAGTTCAGGCCGATGAATTAGCGGTTTCTGGCTACACTCAAATTTTAGCGCGCTTGTTTTTCGACTCGTCTTGTCCGCCGCGCGCGCCTCCATCCCCGACCTGCTAACGTTTCCCCAATAAACAAAGCGCTTAAGCCCAACAGTCTTTTGCCGCCGCGCCGCGGGTCCGTCAGCTCACGCTTTGCATAGCAGACCGGATTCGTGGCTCCGTGCAGGCATTCACCAAGTGTCCAGGCCGTCCGGCTCTCTTTCGCAATCGGCGGTCAGGCCACTTTAATGAGGACGGATATGAAACGATTCATATGCACTCTTGCCGCGTGCGCGATAGCCTTGGCCTTGGCTCCTTGGCCTGCCGCGGCCGGTCAGGATGCACAGGGCAAGATTATTGAAGAGCTGCGTAAGGAGATCCAAGAACTGCGCGGCGAGATGAATAGTCAACGGCAGAGCTATGAAAACAAGATGGGAGACATGCAGCGAAAACTGGATGCGCTTTCCCGCAGGGTGGAAGTTAATAAGCCCAGCGGCGAGGAAGAGCTCAGCGCCGCCCTGGCCAAGCAAAAGGGCGGGGGCACAGTCAGCGCGGAGGGCTCTTCCGTGGCGGCTGCCATCCAAAGCATGAATCCCCAGGCTTCGGTCATCCTTGATACCATTTATTACAACGACGACACGGACGATGGTTTCAGCGAAATGAGCCATAAAATGGCCGGGTTCGGTCATTCGCACGGTGGTGACGATGAAGATGAGCATCATCACGGCCTGAAAAAAGGCTTTAACCTGCGCCATGTGGAGCTGGCCTTTTCGGCCGAGGTTGATCCCTATTTCAAGGGCTACGCCAACGTGGCGGTGACCGAAGACAACGCCGAGATTCACGAAGCCTATATCGACACCAGCGCCTTGCCCTGGGGCTTCAAACTGAGGGCGGGCAAGTTCTTCAGCAACTTCAGCCGCATCAACAGCCAGCACACCCATGATTGGGATTTCGTGGACGCGCCTTTAATCTACACCCTGACTTTGGGGGATCACCGCTTATTGGATAAGGGCGCGCAGCTATCCTGGCTGGCGCCCACCCCGTTCCATCTGCTCTTTGGTGTTGAAGCCCTGCAGGGCGACAACGAAATGATGTTCAATTACCTTGGCGGCGATAACCTGCCCGAGAAGAACGGCCCCAGACTGTGGGTGGGCTGGTTGAAATACTCTCCCAATTTGTTTGGCGGCCACGGCCTGGAGATCGGGCCCTATTTTGCCAGGGGGGTGCACCAGGAAGCGCATGACGGAAACAGCGATGGAACCGAGGACCATTGGCTAAACGGCCATAGCCAATTCTACGGTGTGGATGTGGTCTATAAATACGACTCCGGCAAAGCCTATGGCGAGGGCGATCTTACTTTGCAGGCCGATTACTTCCGCCGCGCGAAAGATCTCTCTGTAGAGCAGCATGACTTGGCTCCGGCGTTAATCGGCAAGGACCGCACCGCCACCCAGGACGGCTACTATGTGCAAGGAGTTTACGGTTTCCTGCCCCGCTGGCGGGCCGGGCTACGCTGGGAGCAGGTCGGCCTCACCAATAAGGACACCTTTCCCGATGGCACCAGCGCGGACTATGACGCCTCTTGGCGCCTCACCGGCATGGTGGATTTCACGCCCAGTCATTTCTCCCGTCTAAGATTGCAGAGCGCCTATGGCTCCTATGCCATGGATGGTGGCGAAGATCAGGAGGCCTGGCAGGTGTGGCTGCAATTAATGGTATCCCTGGGCACCCACGGCGCCCACAAGTTTTAGCCTGGGCAAAGGAGACGAGCATGAAGCGAATCATACTAGGACTTTGCCGGGCCCTGATTCCGTTGGCCTTGATAGTAATGTTATCGTCCGGAACCATCTCGGCGGCTGGCAAGTTAAATATCGTGTGCACCACTACCGACCTGGCCTCGATCGCCAAGGCAATTGCCGGAGAAGAAGCGCAGGTGACAAGCATCACCACCGGCATGGAAGATCCCCATTTCATACAGGCCAAACCAAGCTATATGATCCATGCACGCGACGCAGACCTTTGGGTCCGGGTTGGCATGGGCCTGGAGGTGGGCTGGGAACCTCCGCTGATCGACGGCTCCCGCAACGCGGCTATCCGCCCTGGCTCTTCCGGTCATTTGGATGCCTCAGAAAAGGTCCTGCGCCTGGAAGTGCCTACCACAAGGATCACTCGCGCCATGGGCGACGTGCACCCGGAGGGCAACCCCCACTATTGGCTGGACCCGCTAAACGGGCGCATCGTGGCGGGGGAAATCGCAAAGCGCCTTATAAAGCTGGACCCCGCGCGCGCCCAAGCCTATCAAAAAAACCTGGAATCCTTCCGTAACCATTTGGACGACGCCATGTTCGGTTCCATGTTGACTCACCGCTTGGGGGGCGCGCGGCTATGGGCCTGGCAGGTAAAGGGAGATTTGGAGCGCCGCTTGACCGAGCTGGGCATGCTCAAGGACGCGGGCGGATGGTGGGCAGCCATGCGCCCTTTCAAGGGCCAAGGCATCATCACCTTTCACAAGAGCTGGATCTATTTCAGCAACCGCTTTGGGCTCAAGGTGCTGGACGAGTTGGAGCCCAAGCCGGGAGTGCCTCCCAGCGGGCCCCATCTAAAAAAGATTGTGGGTCTCATCGAAACCAATCATGTGAAACTGATCCTGCAGGAGCCTTTCTATCCGGTCAAGGCCGCCAGCCTGCTGGCTTCTCAAACCAAAGCCAAGGTGGTTGTGATCGCCAACAGTGTGGGCGGAGATCCCTTGGCCAAAGACTATATTTCCTTGATCAACCTAATCGTGAGCCGCACCTCGAAGGCTCTACGCTGAATCGGGAGTCCGCCCTTGCCGAAAGAACCGATCATTATTTGCCGCGGCCTGCACGTGTCCTATGGACGCCAGCAGGTACTGCGCGGCGTGAATCTCACCATTGGCAAGGGCGGCTTTCTGCCCTTGGTTGGCCCCAACGGCGCCGGCAAGACAACCCTGCTACGCGCCATTATAGGCTTGGTGCGCCCTAGTTTCGGCACCATTGAAACGCACTTTGCAAAAGAGCCCCCCGGCTACGTGCCCCAGCAGGGCCTTATCGACGCCATGTTCCCGGTGCCCGTTTCCCAGATCGTGGCCATGGGTCTTTACCCCAAGCTGGGTTGGTGGCGCCGGGGCGGCCGGAGCGGAAAGCAGGTGGTGGTCGACGTCTTGGAACGCCTGGGCCTTTCAGGCCACGGCCACAAGGGTTTTGCCGAGCTTTCGGGAGGCATGCGCCAAAAAGCCCTCATCGCGCGGGCTTTGGTGTCCAGCCCGGAGGTGTTGATCCTGGATGAGCCCACTGCGGGATTGGACCGCGAGTCACAGAGCGAAATATTGGACCACCTGAAACAGATCAACCGGCGCGACGGACGCACCATAATCATGGCCCACCATGGAGAGGACATGCTTAACGGCGTAGCGAAGGTGGTCTGCCAAGTTCAGCATGGCCAGGTGATGATGCGGAGGCAGGGCCATGATGGCTAGCATCCTTGACGGCTTCTGCCTGTTCCCCCACGCGTTGGCCGCAGGGCTCCTCATCGGGCTGGTCTGCTCCGTACTGGGAGTGTTCGTAATATTGAAGCGGGTAGTGTTCATCGGCATCACCTTGTCGGAGGTGGCGGCCCTAGGTATAGCCCTTTCCATGCTGCTGCAACTGCCACCCCTGTTGGGGGCCGCCGCGCTCACTCTGCTGGTGGTGGTGCTATTGGCCCTGCCCATAGAGCCGGCCAGGCTGCCGCGAAACGCCTTAATGGGCATTGTGTTCGTGGCAGCGTCAGCTCTGGCCGTATTGGTGGTGGCGAGCAGTGGCTTTGGCTTACGCGAGGTCAAGACCCTGCTCTATGGCGATCTGATACTAACCTCAAGCCACGACCTGGCCTTGATGGCGGCGGTGCTTATACCTGTGCTTGCGGCGGTGCTGCTCTTTTTGCGGCCCATCACGTATACGTTCCTTGACCGGGAGGCGGCCAAGGTGCTGGGCATCAAGGTGATGGGCTGGGAGTTACTCTACTTTTGCTGCCTGGGTCTGGCGGTATCAGCCGCCTCCAAGGCGGCGGGGGCTCTGCTGGTGTTCTGTTACTTGGTGGCGCCGGCAGCTGCAGGGCTGCTGCTTGGCCGCCGCCTGGCGGTGGTCATGATGATCTCGGCGTCAGTTGCGCTGCTGGGAACCATAACGGGCCTTGGTTGGTCGCTGCACAATGACCTGCCCGCCAACCAAGCTGTAGTGGTGGCTCTGACCGCGCTTTTTGTGGTCGCGGCCATGATCAGGGGATTGATCAAGATGCTGAAGCATTCATAGGATTCTTGGTTTCTTTCATTCAGATGTTATGAGCGTGGTCGTCCCCCCCATCGGCTAAACTGGTCGTTGGGATAAAAGGCCTAAACCAGGAGGGACGACCATGAGATATGTTGGCATGGACATTCACAGTAAGACCACCACTTTTTGCGTGATCGACGATGAAGGCAAGATTTGCAAACGGGGCAAGGTGGAAAGTGGTGAATCCCAATGGCTTGGAATCGTCAGTCATTGGCCAGGCGAGGAAGTCGGAGTGGCCCTTGAGAGCGGCAATAAAACCTGGTGGGTGGTGGATGTGCTGCGTGGCGCCGGGATTGAGCCGGTTGTGGTGGACGCCCGTCAATTCAAACTGATAAGCCACAGCAAGAAGAAAAGCGACAAGCACGATGCCCGTGCCCTGGCCGACGCTCTTCGCGGCGGCTTGGCCCAACGTTACTCGGTTCATGTTCCTCGTGAGATAGCCCGGCGAGGCCGGTCTCTTTTGATCCAGCCCAGATTTAGCGGACACCCTGTTAAGCGAGTAAATTGTTTAACGGAGGTGAACCATGACAGCGCAGAAGAGTCAGAAGCAGGTAACCAGAAGGCGCTACTCGTCTGAATTCAAGGTCGAGGCCCTGGGCCTTGCCGAGCAGGTTGGGGTGGTCGGTGCGGCTAAGGAGCTTGGGCTGCATGAATCACAGCTTTATGCTTGGCGCAAGAAAGCCCGGTACGAGGCCAGCCGCAGCGAGACCGAGAAGACACTGGCGATTGAAAACGCCAGGCTTAAACGCCAATTGGCCAAGAAGGAAGAGGAGTTGGCCCTGTAAAAAAAGCGGCCGCGTACTTCGCGAAAGGTCTGAAGTGAAGTACGCATTTATGCATGAGCATACAGGCCAAGCCAGCATCAGAGTTCAGTGTGAGGTTTATGGTGTGTCGCGTAGCGGCTATTATGCCTGGCGGCGCCGGCAAGATCACCCCAGTCAGAGACAGCTTGCCCGTGATAGGCTGGACCAGTTGGTGGCGGCTGCCTTTGCAGCCCGCAAGGGCCGTAGCGGCGCCGTGGGTCTGACCCTTGACCTTGATGAACAGGGGCACATATATAACCGAAAGACCGTGGCCGTCAGCATGAAAAGGCAAGGTCTGGTTGCCAAGGCAGCGAAGAAGTTCAAGGCCACCACGGATTCGGACCATGACCGGCCCGTGGCTCCGAACCTGTTGAAACAGGAGTTCAGTGCCGACGCACCCAACCAAAAGTGGGTTTGCGATATCACCTATTTGTGGACTGGCGAGGGCTGGCTGTACTTGGCGGTGGTGTTGGACCTGTTCTCACGCATGGTGGTGGGTTGGGCCATGGACAAGCGCATGAAGGCTGGGCTGGTATGCGATGCTCTGCAAATGGCCCTGTGGCGGCGTCGGATGCCCAGAGGCGTTATTGTACACTTGACCGGGGCAGCCAGTACTGCTCCAAGAAGTATCAGGCCTTCTTGACCAAGCACGATCTGATTTGCTCCATGAGCGGCAAGGGTAATTGCTATGATAATGCGGTGGCCGAGAGCTTCTTCCACACCCTCAAGGTGGAACTGATCCACGGCGAGCGCTTTGCCACCCGCCTGGCCATGCGCCGGGCCGTCTTCGAGTATATTGAAGTTGACTACAACCGGACCAGGAGGCACAGTGCCAACGGATACGTCAGCCCGTTGGCCTATGAAAACAAAATGGCCGCTTAACAATGTGTCCGTTGTTCCTGGGCAAAATCAAAATTATATCGTCCTGAAACGTCGTTTTACAAGCAGTCACTTTAGCAGGCTGGAGAATTGCCCCACGATCTCGACCTGGCCCGGATGATCTCCTGATGCCGGTAGATTCCCGACAACATCCCTGACGCGTTTCTTCCATTTGGTGTTAAAACCGGAAAATATCGCATTAAGTCGTTCTATTCTGACCGGGTCCTTCAGTACGGCTTCAATCAGTGAGAGAATCTGTGAGGCATCCTTTAGCCGCTTTGCTTCAATTTTGCGGTCCGGCAGGATCAGGAGCTTATGCAATATGAAGGACTCGATGGAGGGCAGGAGGACCTTGCCCATTCCGCGGACCTGCAGCTCCTCGCTATGGTCCGTCAGCACATCCACATAGGGAAGGGCTTCTGGCGTTACGCCAAGTTGCTGTTGAATGGTTTTTTTGAGGGCACGGGATTTGGCTGTCCTGGGCGCAATGAACTCTATAGTGAGCCCTCCGGCTGAGAAAACAGACTTTTCAGAGGAATAGTCAATGCTTTCCTCAAAGCCCAGTTGCTTCAGTATGCGTGGGATGTCTTTCAATTGCCCTTTTAGGGGCAGGGTGACGGCGAAATCTATATCATGCGTTCTTAGGGGGTTGCCGGGCAAGTCCAGGACGTTTTGGTAGACGTTGAAGCACCAGGCGCCAACCAGGATGACGCCGGCATCCCAGACATCCTCTTCAGAAAAGGATCGCAAGAGATCTTTGATCAACGGCAAGAAGTCCATTTTGTCGACGTCCTTTTTGGGCACCCAGAGCTTCCGTAGAGCTGATTTGATAGACGACAATTCCTTTTGTGATACTCTCCGATCCTCAAGTGATTGCAAAACAGAATTAAATATTATGCTGCTGTGAGGTCCCAAATAAAGCTCTTTACGATTATTGCGGCCAGCGTATTGGC
>Ga0307423_1000678_pt1 | contig 22679 bp, 18 predicted proteins | sample SalMarWE160310MG_FD_202154 | JGI IMG/M metagenome (GOLD analysis project Ga0307423, IMG submission 202154) | Salt marsh sediment microbial communities from the Plum Island Ecosystem LTER, Massachusetts, United States - WE1603-10 | ecosystem: Environmental > Aquatic > Marine > Intertidal zone >...
TTCTTGATGTCACACCTCTTACACTTAGTATTGAAACTCTTGGTGGCGTAGCCACGCCCTTGATTGAAAGAAATACAACTGTTCCAACACGGAAAAGCAAGATTTTCACCACTGCAGTTGACAATCAGCCAGCAGTAGAAATTCATGTTGTTCAAGGTGAACGTAAACTTGTTTCTGATAACATGACTCTTGGAAGATTCCAACTTGTTGGAATCCCACCAGCTCCTAGAAACACTCCTCAAATTGAGGTTACATTCGATATTGACGCCAACGGAATAGTGAATGTCAAAGCAAAGGATTTAGCAACTGGTAATGAACAATCAATTACTATTACAGCAACGACCAATCTAGAAGAAACCGACATTAACCGAATGGTCAAAGATGCTGAGAAATATGCAGAGGAAGATGCAAAGCGTCTAGACCAAGTTGAAACCAAGAACAAAGCAGATCAGATGATCTTTCAAGGACAGAAGCTTATCAAGGATCTCGGGGAGAAGGTACCTGAAGAATTGAAGAAAGAACTTGAAACAAAATCTGCAGAGGTTCAGGTTGCTATGGAATCCGATAATTATGCAAAGATGAAATCCGGAACAGAAGAGCTCCAACAGATCATCTATAAAATCTCAGAGAAAGCCTATGGTCAAGCAGGTGCAGGTGGACCTAGTGGAATGGATCCCTCAGGAATGGGCGGATTTGATCCATCTCAAATGGCTGGACAGCCTGGTGCTGGTCCGACAAAAAGCGATACTTCTGACGAAGATGTAGTTGATGTGGACTTTGAAGATTTGGAATAGACTTTGATAAAACCTTGAATGAATGGTGAACGTCTTGGCAGAGGATGATTATTACGGTATACTTGGTGTTGAAAAATCTGCAACACAAGAGGAAATTAAGAAAGCCTATAGGACTTTGGCCAAGAAGTATCATCCCGATCGAAACCCAGATGAAGCTGCAGGAGAGAAACTAAAATCAATCAATGCTGCTTACGATGTTCTCGGAGACCCTGAAAAAAGAGCTAATTATGATAGATACGGAACTGCTGACGCTCAAGGTATAGACATGGGTGGGTTCCAGGATTTCATCAGTTCATTCTTTGGAGGTGGAGGTGGTTTCGGTGGCGGATTTGGTAGACGCGGAAGGGCTGGCCCTCCAGCAGGTCAAACTTTGCGACTAACTATCGACCTCACATTTGATGAAGCCTTCTTTGGGACTGATAAAGAAATTGCATTCAATAGAAAGATCCATTGCGATGAATGTAAAGGTTCAGGTGCAGCTGCAGGTAGTTCACCTGTGACTTGTCCTACATGCAGAGGTCAAGGCCAAATTGCCCGTTCAATGGGTTTTCTGAGTGTTGCACAAACTTGTCCTACTTGTCAAGGAACAGGTGAACGAATAGATAAACCATGTAATTCCTGTAAGGGTTCAGGTCTTCAGAATGAGCGGAAAAAGATAACCATCCCGATTCCTCCAGGTGTGGAGGATGGACAGGGTATCCGTATTCAAGGAGGTGGAAACGCAGGGTCTCGTCGCGGTCCTCATGGTGATTTAATCGTAATGTTTGAAGTTGCACATCATGATATTTTTATGCGTCGCGGTTTGCATGTGTACATGGAACAGGATATTCCCTTTCCATTAGCAGTCACAGGCGGCGAAATTGAAGTTCCTACAATGCGTGGCTCAAGCAAAATGAAAGTTTCAAAGGGTACGGAAGGTGGTACTCTCTTCAGGATGAAAGGAAAGGGAGTGCATACATCTGACGGAAGAAAGGGAGACCAGCTTGTCCGCGTGAATATTCTGATTCCCAAGAAGCTAAACAAAGAACAGAAAGCATACTTGGATCAGTATACCGATTACTTCACTTAAAATTCTACAGGTTTACAAATACAAGCTCGCATTCTGAGTTTCGGAAATGCTTGAGTATTTGCGGGTTGAATAACCCAAGCTGTATCAGCACCTCTACCAGTTCCAGCAATACATACAACATTTGTATCTACTGGGACAAGACCAGCATCTGCTGCCATCATCGCAATCTCTGCACAGACTTTTGTACCCTGCCCGAAAGTTCGATATGCAACAGCAATGATTTCTGTCGCTTGCCAAGTGCCCAATTCTCTTCGGATACCTCTTGGAACTCCTGCAAATGCATGTGTGGTGGTGAGTAAGTGCGCTCCCGCTTTAATAATCTCGAGCCGATGTTCTTCTTTGAGCTCATTCTTATTCGGTTCTGCAAACCCAGTCTGGTGAGAAACCACAATCACCTTTTTTTCTTTGAATGTACTTGCAACAGCTACACCAGTTGCCCCTTCAGTGGTCGCAACAATGATGTGTTCAATTTCTGGATTATTGCTAAGAAATGTTTTAACAAGTGAGATTACTTCATCTGTAGAATTTTGTGAAGATTCATCAAAATAGTAAGTATCGACCTTCATAATCCCTCCTCCGTATATGCTCTTACTTGAGGATTGTTATCAAGCTGCATTAGTCTGTTTTGCTCTCACAAACCACTCAATGACAGCGAATGCCATAAGTACAACAACTGCAAAATAGAAATCAACTGCTCCTTCTGTTACAACAGACACAATCCACGCAGCTAATATTGCAACGATGAAAGCGGCTATAAGTCGTACCAAATAGTAGTGAATTCTGTCATCCTCTTTTTCTGAATCGTCTAGTTGTGATTGTTCCTCTCCATACTCTTCAGCTATTTCTTCTGGTGTCCCAAGTTCCTCAAGAACTTCTCGAACTAGTATACCTGAACTTTCGGAAGGCCTAATTTTTTGCTTATACTCAAGCCCTTCATAGATGTGAGATTTAAGGTCTTCAAGCAGGTCTTCGGTTTCGAAATTATCAGGGAGCAATCTTGAAATTCTTTTAATGTAGTCATTAATCATTCTTTCAATTTCCACTTCACTCACTTTTTAGTGCCTCCAATTTATCAAAAATATCTCCAACCATAACCGTTAGTTGCCGATATACTCTATCCCCTTCTCCGGTTAATACGTAGACCTTCTTACTAGGTCCCGATTCCGACTTCTCATTATGAACATTGATCAGTCTTTCTTTCTTCAGTCTATGGAGTATTGGGTAGAGTGTCCCTTCTTTGACTTGAAGGAGACCATCAGTTCGCTCTTCTAGTTCCTTAGCAATACCATATCCATGAATACCTGATTCATATCGTTTCACAATTGCAAGGACTGCATATTGAAGGATACCTCTTCTAATCTCAATACGCCAAGTATCTTCGAAGCTAGGTCCTTTTTGCAACGGCTACATTCCTCTCAGGTATTCGCAATGAGCGTAAACTTGCCTGTCCTTAAGGTTGTCTGTCTCAGACAACGTCAGTATCAAAACGTCTTCGATGGACGAGTGCTCTGACCTCCAGTCTGAGCGTTGAACTATATTCCTTTGGTTCTTTTATTAGAAGATAGAAGAATGCTGCAATAAATCTCAATATTCCACTAACGATGAGCATTATGAAAACCGAGAGGTATTCACTTCCAAATGCGATGAGGATTACTTGCCCAAAAATTCCAGCCAAGAATGATCCTAATGTGTATACGATTCCTGTAAATGTATTAAACACTGCAATGTAAGATCCTCGCTCATCCTCTGGAGCAACATCGTATATGTAAGCCGTAATTGCATTCATAGTTGCGGCTGTAGTAAATCCTGCTAGAAAATTGGCTAAATAAACCATCCACATCTCATTTGCAAATGCGTACATAATTGGTACAGCAAAAAGTAGCATTCTACCCAGAACTATCAAAGGTTTTCTCCCCACTCGGTCACTAAGTCGACCAAATGGTATTGTGAAAATGATTGTAGATGCAGTCATGACAGCTGATGCAATTGCTATTTCTAGTAGGGTGCCGCCCAACCAATCTCTTTGCACCACAATGAAGTATGGCCAAGCCATTGACATAGCAAAAGAGAAGAAAATAGCTACAAAGCTGAATTTTCGAAAGTCACTGGGTTGTGAGAGAAGCCGATGTACTGGAGGAAATTTACGAGGTCGATTATCAGTTCGTGATTTTTCTTTAATAGTGATTGAAAGTAGTGATGCTGTTATTCCAAATATCGCAGTAAGGATGAAGGGAATATAGTATGCTTCTCTCCAAGCTTCTACGGTGGGGAATAATATGGGTCCAGCATCCCTCATCACCGATCTCAACCATGGTAGAATGCCTGGCATTCCAGCAAGGAATCCAGAAGCAAGGGTTGCCAAGAAAGATGCAATATTGGTTATTAGACCTAATTTTCCTAGCTCATCTCCCCGATTCTTTTCTCCCATGAGACCTCCAACAAGAGATAACCAGGTTGGAATCTGGATACTGAAGAGAATCGATTGAATAGCATAAAGCAAGATCATGTCAATGGGTGTTGCTGCCCACAAGAACAGATAGACAAAGAGTAATCCCATCATGGTTCCAAAAGCAACAAAAGCTCTGGTATGTCCTACTTTGTCTGATGCCCCTCCCCATATTGGTTGAAGAAGCGTTGGTGCTACATTTCCCACACTCCTGAACGCACCAAGTTCTGCGAAATTCTTAACTCCGTATAGATAGTTCTGCATATCGATGAGATACGATTGCAGGAATGGTGCATGTAGCCCTAAAGCAAATTGGGTAAGTGCCCCAACGACGAATGCCTTTGCAGGGAGTTTTGGCTCATCGGAAATTACTAAGGGCTCTTCAGACAAATTTGCTACACCTTGAAATTCTTGGGCTGATAGTCCAACTATTAACTCTAATTCTAATAGCCTAAAATTGTAAATCCATAAAACCGTCACTGTTATCTATATGAAGTCTTAGGAATAATTAGGTTGTGAGAGCAGAACGATGCTCGATGAATCAGTATACCATAAACGTATGGACAAGGTCAATCAGAAATTAGAAGAGTCTGGTGCTGACTTTGCCTTAGTGACACCTAATCCAAGTTTTCAGTATTTAGCTGGTTATGAATATCATATGCACGAACGACTTGTAGCATTGTTCATTCGTCGTGGGTCGGAACCGACTATTATCGTCCCTTCTTTCGAGGAGTCTGATCATAAGAAACACACTTGGATTAAGAACTTCATGCCATGGGGTGAAGAAGACAATCCCTATTCAATTATAGCTGAATCACTAGGTTCTTCCACAAAGGAAGTGTCAGTTTTGTTTGATGATAGTCTTCCACTGGGAGTCTATTGGAAACTCGAAAAGGCAATCGGTAAATTCGGAAAGGCTCAATCAATTACACCTACAATAAACGGTCTTAGGATATCTAAATCCAAGGCAGAAACTGACCTAATGAAAAAGGCTGGTCATATTATCGATGATGCAGTTATGAAAGCATTTTCTGAAGCACAAATTGGAATGACTGAATTGAATGTCAAACAAATTGTTGAGAACGAGATAATCCGTCAAGGTGCTTCACCTACATTTGCTGCTGTTCAATTTGGTGAAAACAGTGCATTACCTCACGCTGGATCCAGTAGTCGAGAATTAGAAAAAGGGGACGTCGTGCTGATGGATTGTGGTTGTTCCCTCGATGGCTATAACACCGATATGACCCGAGTAGGTATTGCTGGAGAACCTACAGACGAAATCGAGCGTGTCTATTCTATTGTTCTCAAAGCAGAAGAAACAGCAATAGCGAAGATATCTCTAGGAATGAATTGTGGGACTGCTGATGGTATTGCAAGACGTATCATAGAAGATGAAGGATATGGTGATTATTTCACCCATCGGTTAGGACATGGGATTGGACTTGAAGTCCATGAATCCCCATATCTTGTTCGCGGAAGTACTGAAGAGCTGAGAAAAGGTATGTGTCATAGTATTGAACCTGGTATTTACCTAGAGGGGAAATTCGGAATTCGAATAGAAGACCTCGCTTGTGTCCACCAAGATGGACCTGAAATTCTGACCTTCTCTCCACGAGACCTCATAATCTTAGATGTCTAATCTTCACCATGTTCAGATTTCGTAGATTCGTCTCCTACTTCAGAAGATTTAGGTTTGGACATGATTTCATCCATCTTCTTCCTATCTTCTTCAGAAAGACTCTGCATTGCTTCAGTTGATTGTCTAATCATTTGGGTCATAATGATGGAATAGACTGCTGGCAAGGCAGTGTATGTATCTCCTCTCTCCTTGAACTCTTGGTCTGCAAGATCTCGTGCCTCTTGTAGAGCTTCTTTACTGACTTCACCTTGTCCCACTCCCGGGCAATCCTTACTGCTCAAGTAGTACTTCTCGCCATTATATTCGAGGGGGTACGCTCTGCATGATAGAGGTCTCGAGTATCGGATTTTGCAGCCATTTGCCTCTTCATCAAAAAATACACATGCTGTTTTTTCTGGGTCTGCCTTGAGTGGTTTTCGTACCATTTCTAAAGCGATCAGATCCTGTTCAGACTCCGGTAGTTTCAGACCAACTCCCGGCAGGATATTCATCAGATACCCTTGAGTCGTCCATCTGGTTAGATCTCCAAGGGTGACATTTATGGTTGGCCGAATGTGGCAATCTATTGTTGTACATTGCTGTTCGAGACACTTGAAATTATACTTGGATTTCTCTGACATCTCACTCACCATTAAGTAATGTAAAATGAGCCTACTTGTTGGGTCTTTAACCGTTTCGAAATAATCATTCCTTACACATTCCGACAGGTTTTTGTACTGATGTCGGAGGCTCGAGGTATTGGCAAGGGATAACATCTCCTGTTGACTCGGAGTATTCAAAATGGCTCAGGATCAGTGGTATGACAACGATATCGAGCACGTACTAAAACAGCTAGATACTTCTCTTGATGGTCTGTCTGAAGATGAAGCACAGTCTAGACTCATCAAGTATGGACCTAATGAATTGACAGAAACTGGAGGAATTTCTCCTCTGAAGATGTTCCTTGAGCAATTCAGAGATCCCATGGTTATTATCCTTATCATCGCCATTGCCATCTCACTTATCACTGAGGTCTTTCAAGGTGAAGGACTGATTGATGCACTGGTCATTTTTGCAATTGTGATTTTTAATGCAATTTTTGGATTTGTCCAAGAATACAAATCGGAACAAGCTCTTGAAGCCCTAAAACAGATGGCTGCTCCAAAAGCACGAGTAATGAGAGATGGCCTTTGGAAGATTGTCGAGTCTCGTAATATTGTTCCAGGTGACCTCATCGGATTGGAATCTGGTGACCTTGTTTCTGCTGATGGGCGTATTGTTTACGCTGTTGGCTTTTCGGCTGATGAAGCACCGTTAACTGGGGAATCTGTTGCAGTCCGGAAAGAAACAAACACAATCCATCTTCGTAGCCCTGTGGTTGGAGATATGAAGAATCTTGTTTTCCAAGGCACTACTATTACTGCGGGGAAAGGCAACGCAATTGTTACATCTACAGGAATGAAAACACAGTTTGGAAAAATCGCTGAGCTTGTCCAAGAAAGTGACAAGACTATGACTCCACTTCAAATTGATTTGGATGATTTGGGAAAGAAGCTCGGTACCGTGATTGTCGTTCTTTGTATTATAGTATTTGGAGCTGAAGTTCTCAAGAATGTATCCGATAGTCTAATGGATGAGTTACTTGCAGCAATTGCTCTTGCTGTTTCTGCAATTCCTGAAGGGCTACCTGCTGTTGTGACAATCACACTTGCGATTGGAGTGCAACGGATGGTGGCTCGAAATGCTATTGTTCGTCGGCTACCCTCCGTCGAAACTCTTGGTGCAACGACAATAATCTGCTCTGATAAAACTGGCACTATTACAAAGAACGAGATGACCGCAACAACACTGTTCACAAACGGTATGACCATTTCAGTTAGTGGTGTCGGGTACAAACAGCGTGGGAAATTTACACGAGCCAGTGAGAAATTTGACCCATTATCTGATGTCCATGTTTCCAAACTTTTAGAGGTTGGACAACTTTGTACAAATTCACTTCTTCAGCCAGAAGAATTAGGAAAATCTGATTGGACTATAGTGGGTGATCCGACAGAAGGTGCATTACTCGTTCTTGCTGAGAAAGCAGGGAAGACCCATGAATCAACTCTAGATAAATATACAGAAATCTCTGAGATTTCTTTTGATTCAGCAAGAAAACGAATGACCTCAATCACTCGTGACACTCAAGGAAATCTCATAGCCTTCTCCAAAGGTGCTCCGGAAGTCCTATTACCTCTCTGTACTCGGATTTTTGAGAATGGGCAAGTAATCCCACTCACTGATGAGATGCGCGCATCAATTGTGGAGATAAATGCAGGATTAGCAGAAAATGCTCTTCGTGTTCTCTCATTCGCATATCGCCCTCTTGATGAAGAAATTCCTGATTGGGAACCAGAAAAGACTGAACGTGATCTCATATTCGTTGGCTTGATTGGAATGATTGATCCTCCGCGCGATGAAGTTACAGATGCAATAAAAATCTGTAAAGTTGCAGGAATTCGACCAATCATGATTACTGGTGATCATAAACTCACTGCACGCGCTGTTGCTGTCGATGTCGGGCTCATACAGAGAGATGGACAGGTCATTAGTGGTGCAGAACTTGATGAAATGTCAGATGAGGAATTTATGGATATTGTTCACTCCTGTAATGTTTTTGCACGAGTTGCACCAGAACATAAACTTCGAATCGTTAATGCACTCAAGTCTTCCAATGAAGTCGTAGCTATGACTGGGGATGGCGTAAATGATGCTCCCGCAATTAAGGCTGCAGACGTAGGAATTTCGATGGGAATCCGAGGTTCTGATGTAACAAAGGAAGCTTCTGATGTTATTCTCACAGATGATAATTTTGCTACCATCGTTTCTGCAGTAGAAAAGGGTAGGGAGATCTACTCGAACATTAGAAAATTCGTACGATTCTTGCTAGCTGCAAACTTCGATGAAGTGTTTCTCATATTTACGATCATCATGATAGGATTGCCCTTACCAATCACTGCAATTCAGATATTGTGGTTGAACTTAGCTACCGATGGTTTTCCAGCTCTTGCACTTGGAGTAGATCCTCCAGAGACCGGAGTTATGGACCGTCCACCTCGTAAACCCAGGGCTAAAATGATGGATCGCGGAATGATATCGTTCATCATATCAGCTGGATTCGTTGCATTCATTGCATCGACAACAGTGTTTCTAGGGATGTTGACAATTTATGGTGGCTGGATTCCTGGAGTAACTGGTCCCAACGTGATTTGGAGTACTGACATTTCTACGGTTACTGGAGTAAGCTGGGAGTATATCTTAAAACATTCGAGAACAGCTGTCTTTGCAAATGTAGTGTGTTTTGAACTTCTATTCGTTTGGAACTGTAGAGATGAGTATCATCCTGTCTGGAGAACAACAATCCGTGAATCTAAAGTCCTCATGGGTGCAGTTGTACTCTCAGCCGTACTAACGCTTTTGACAATATACTTTGCACCACTTGCTGTTCTATTCCAGACGATGCCTTTGAATCCAACAGACTGGGCTCTTATTGTTTTGACCTGTATCCCTGCATTGTTGATTCCATCACACATCATCTTTGGGCATCATAAGGAAAAGAAGAAGATACTAGATTAGGACGGTAGACGTTTTTCAAGCCAATCTGCCATATCTCCTAGTACCTGCTCTTTTTCAGGTTCATTATGCAGTTGATGATAGAGACCATCATAAAGTTTCCATGTCTTATCTACAGATGATATTGCATCAAAAAATTCCTTACTCCTAACTGGATCTACAAGCTTGTCTGCCCCTGCTTGTTGAAGTAGTACAGGAACTTTGATTAAAACTGCTGAATTAAATCCCTCTTCTGCAGCCTTGAGTCCCTCTATCCCAAATCTAGGTGTTACCTGCTCGAATCGTAATGGGTCGGTTTCCATCTCTTTGATGACATTGGGACTTCGTGTTGTGTCTTCATATTTGATTTCACTATCAACATACCTCTTGACATTCAATAGTGATAGAAGATTTCCTGCTAATTTCTTACCAAACCCAATATCTAACTGCTGAGCAACTGCAGGGCATTGAAGAATCATGCCATCAATATCTCTCGGGTATTTTGTCAAGTAACGGACTGCGTTAATGCCACCCATTGATGCACCGAAGAGGAACAGGATATTATTCAGATAGCGATCTCTGGATTGCATGACTAGGTTTTGGATATCTTCTACATACTCGTCAAAACTAATAACGTGCCCTTTCGTGCCCGAGTAGTGACCAAAACCTCTCTGGTCTGGGATGAATACAGCAAGACCTCGACCTGCGAAATACTTTCCAAGTTCTCGGAAATCACCTGCATGGCTCCCTAAACCATGGAGTACAATGAGTAGGGCTCTAGGTTTGTCATTATCAGGACGGTAGACGGATAGGTGCATATGTGTCCCGTCATAGCCAATATACTTGGTATCCTCGTATTTCATTGTCACCACAATCTAGTTGTATACCTTGTCTGCTATTTATCTTGTCATGAAAAAGAGAAGAGCAGATGACCCAGATGGATCATCCACATTATTAAATCCTCAATGGAATCTAACGGGTTTAGGTTCATCACCAGAGTAGTCATAGAAGCCTTTTCCAGATTTACGACCAACCCATCCCGCTCTAACCATTTTCCTGAGAAGAGCTGGAGCTCGGTACTTGCTATCTTTGAATTCTTCAACGAAATAATCGCTGATGTAGAGCATGGTATCAAGACCTACAAAATCTGCGAGAGTTAATGGTCCCATAGGCCAATTGAGTCCAAGTTTTATTGCTAAGTCCATATCCTCTACGGTTGCAATGTTTTCTTGAATAGCAAAAACTGCCTCATTGAGTGCCGGTACAAGCAACCTGTTGACAGCAAACCCTGGGGCTTCATTGACCAGAACGGTCTTCTTGCCAAGTTTGGTTGAAACCTCTCTGATAATTTCAACGGTCTTGTCTTCTGTTCCCTGACCCTTGATGATCTCTACAAGGCCCATCACGGGAACAGGGTTAAAGAAATGCATGCCCACAAAGAGATTGGGACGCTTTGTCACAGCAGCCATTTGTGTGATACTGATACTTGAGGTGTTGGAAGCTAGGATTGCCTCTTCAGGAGCTGCTCCATCAACCTCTCTCCAGGTATCCAATTTTAATTTTACAATTTCAGGAATCGCCTCGATGACGAGATCTGCATCTTTCACAGCCTCGCTTAAATCGAGAATTCCAGTGATTCGACCAAGAACTGCATCAACTTCTTCCTGAGTAATCCTACCTTTCTTGAGACCTCGCTCGAGGTTCTTCTTGATAGTAGCCATACCCTTGTCAATGAACTTCTGGTCAATATCTCTTATCTTGACCTCATAACCAGCCTGAGCACAGACCTGAGCAATTCCGTTGCCCATTTGCCCTGCGCCAAGGACTGCGATCTTTTTAATCTCCATAATAATCGTCCTCTAGAATGTCTTAGAGATACCTTTTGCTCGCTATAGCTCCTAAATATGTCTTGCAGTTGGACAGTTCAGGAACTCAGAATACTATTTTCTAATAATATTCTGCCATGAACTAGAGTGCAAAATGCCTTCTCCACTTGGTTTCACTGTTCGAACCATCTGACTTAATTATTCCAATATTATTTGTTTTCTTTACCATGACAAATGAGAGCATCCAACAAAATGAAGTCAAGTCATTGAGACCCTTTGCCATTCTTTGGGGTGGGCAGGCTGCTTCTCTGTTTGGCACTCGCATTGTACGATTTGCACTTGTGTGGTGGGTGACTGACCTCACAGGATCGGCTACAGTCTTAGCTGGAGCAACAATTATGGCACTATTACCTCAGGTCTTAGTTGCACCTTTCTCAGGTTCTTACGTTGACCGAGCTGACCGCCGGAAAATTATGATGGTTGCTGATTCGCTTACTGCTTTGTCTATTCTTTTTCTATCATTCTTGTTTGGTCTTGGAATTGTCGAAATCTGGCATCTCTTTGTCATTATGTTTGTTGGCGCCGTGTTTGGAGCATTTCATTTCCCAGCTATGCAAGCTTCCACTTCACTGATGGTTCCGCGAAAACATCTTGCACGTGTTGGAGGTATGAACCAAGGTCTCAATGGGGCATCCAATATTGTCGCTCCTCCATTAGGTGCACTTCTTTATGTCCTTCTTCCGATGCAAAGTATACTCATGATTGATGTTGGGACAGCTTTCATTGCAGTTCTCTGCCTGTTTGTGATAAAAATTCCACAGCCAGTACGTGAACGAGCTGTCGAAGAAACCTCCATTCTCATCGATATGAAGGAGGGCTTTGTTTTTCTCAAAAGCTGGCGAGGCGGTTTTCTCCTAGTTATATTTGCAATGCTGTTGAACTTCATTTCTGCACCAGCTTTCAATCTCTCTCCAATACTTGTGAAGAATTACTTCCTTGGAGGTGCAGAGGAACTGGCAATCCTTGAATCACTTGGTGCAATTGGAACTGTCCTAGGTGCAATTCTCCTCAGTATTTGGGGCGGCACAAAGAAGAAGATCGTAACTTCAATCAGTGCATTGGTTCTTGAAGGGATATTCACTACAATGATTGGGTTTGTACCAACGACCGCATTTATGGTTGCTGTAAGTCTCTACGCAATTGTTAGTTTTCTAAATCCGATTGTCAACGGGGCTTTGATTGCAATCTTCCAAGCTACCATTCCACCGGATAAACAAGGAAGGGTATTTGCATTAATTGTTGCAGGTGCTTCTGCAATGTCTCCTCTAGGACTAGCTATTGGTGGTCCTGTCGCAGACTTCGCTGGAATCACCTTCTGGTTCATCCTCTCCGGGATAGTCACAACTATTCTTAGTCTTGCTGCGTTCTTTATTCCCGCTCTGATGAATATAGAAGAGCATGCTGACTATGGCAACGATAAACAAGAACCATCTGAAGAAATTGAGGAGTTGGAAGAGGAACTAAGAGATGTCCTGATGGAGTAGGACTTGCACTATCGCTTCTCGTATCGAAAAGTGCAGAGCTTGTCACCTAAAGCAATCGTTTCGTGCCGTTTGAAATCAATCCATGATTCTACAACTGATGCAAGTAAACCATCGTATTCGCAGAGAATAGGTCCTAATTCAGGCCTTCCTGCTTCCTTCAATATTTCGACGTAGAGGCATCTCTTGATATCGAAACCAAAACAATTCTCTCCTGCATCAACTTCTGTCAGCTGGAAGAAATCGTTCATGTAATTCGCCTCATTTCCCTTCTTTACCCACTCTACGAACGCGTTCCATGGATCATTTGCACTCTGAAGCTTCGCTGCTTCTTCTTTGAAGTAGTCTAAAAGCATAGTTCTGTATATTGCTAAGGCAACCTCTTTCAAATCTGAAAATGAAGCACGAATCTCACGCAGTACATCATCTAGTGCCATAATGAAGAGAGAATTAATTCCATGCCGCTTTGCTATATCATCTGTTAGCATATGGACATAATTGTTCCAATGAATTTTGAATTGTCTGTCATAGAGCTGATGCAAACCACCTCCCTTAGCATCTCCAAACCGTTTGACCAGTTCTGCTTTTGCTATCTGTGAAAAAAAATCGATGAGTTGCTGGTTGGGATTCTCTTCAGTCATATTGTATACCCGCGAAAGTCCGTTTTAGATAGTTTCTATATAGTCACAATATGTGACTCCTATTTGTGACCCTCACAAGTGCCTTCGGTATATATACTAATTCTGAACGGTATATCTTGTGAAACATTATGGCTCTAACAACTAACAACCACTCATCTGTTCACTCAGGCAAGAAATCCCGCGGTGCTCAGCGCACTGAGGCTATCATTTACGCTTACATGACCGTTGTGAGGTAATCTCTCATGGCTGCTTCGAAGAGAAACACCTCATGGTTGACCCTGAATGGTCTTCCCGATGGTCACCAAGTGGTCAAGAATTGGGCACTTCGTCTCAGAAGAAGCATAGCCAGTGACCACCGCATATAGGATTGTGAAATAACATGGCTCTAATAAAGAACTCACGAAATCTGAACTTGAAATATGAATGTCCTCGCGCCATTCAGAATACCACTGCTCTAGCTCACGCTTACTCCTACCGGAGGTAAATCGAATGAACAAGAGATCAAAGAGAATGAATCGCCAGATATCAACACGTGCAATCACTCACGCATATCTACAGAGGTAGTAGACTATGTTAAGACCGACTCAAGCATTCTTCATGGGGAGTCTCAAAGAAATAGTCTATAAAATAAACCTAAATTATATAATGGTATATGAGTTAAATTATCACGCGAATGAAAATATTTATAACAAACCAAAGATTCAGAATGGTTTGTAGAACAAATTAATATGGCGGTGAACGACAATGACATACGATCCGACCACAAACAGACCCTGCTTAACAAGGGAAAACAGGTCCGTGAATGTCCAGTCGTTTGGAGCAATGTGCTACGGTGGCCAGACCATTTCACAATGAGCCCTGCTGCTTCACTTACAGTTAACCAGACAATATACACTCCTATCTCCGCAGCGGTCCTGGTAGTGTGATGCAAGGATCGCTGCTCCTATTGGGAGGCGTAAAGAAATGAAACAACGAACAACCAGCAACTGGGAACTTTCCAAATATAGGAGTAACTGGTTCTGGAATGTAAGTTACAGAAATAACAATTCAAATCTATAATATATTGGAGCTTAGTGAAAATGAGTCGAATGAAATCCTTCTTGGGTCTCCCAGATGCAAATGAGAAAGTTCTGCGACTGGCAAAAATCTTAACAATCCTCGGACCGCTATCAAACTTTACTTTTGTCCTCTCTACAACTTTCTATGTAATTTTCGTAGCAGAAGCACTCGGAGGTGGACCTGGAAATTACCTTCAGGGCATGGGTCTTGTTGGTGTATTAGTAGTTATTCAGATGGTGACACAAACTCTGTTAGATTATCCAACTGGAGCCATTGGAGACTGGATTGGTCAGCGATGGGTAATCGCATCCGCACAGTTGTGTTTTGCCGCTTCATTCCTCATGATCTCTTTTGTAACAGTCTCAACTCCATTCTTCTATCTAGTGCTAGTCTACATCCTGTCAGGTCTAGCGCAATCCCAAGCAAGTGGCGCTTGGCAAGCTTGGTTCGATAATAATTACCGAGTAGCAATGCCAGGAGATACCGATAGAAAGCAGTATGGAGCTTTCTGGGGTCGTATGGGAATGATGATGCAGATTATTGCAACAGCTTCACTCATTCCAGGAAGTATTCTTGCCGTTGTTTTCTCAAGACCATGGGTATTCCAGTTTCAAGCAGTTTTTGGAGTCGTACTAGCAATCGTAGCATTCATACTGATTAGAGACTTCCCAGAAGTTGAGGCAGAAAGAGAGGCTCGACCTGCTATGGGCGAATACATTGGTATCCTCAAAGGTGGAGTTAGTTTTCTATTCAAGTATCCCTATGTTAGATACATCGTTGTCGGTGGCATGATGGCAACTAGTTCGATAATGGTATGGGGAAATCTCATTTTATTCCCAATGTACTACATGTACCTGATAACCGATGTAGCAGTAGCCAGTTTCAGAACATTGCTGTTCACTCCTGGTATCTTTGCACAAGAACGGTCAGGTATCTGGTCTAGACGGTTCGAGCCGAAGAAATGGATTCCTCGTTTCCGATTGATTCAGACCTGTGGGTTCGTGTTCTTCTGGGTGTTTGCAACGATAATGTTCCTATTCCCACCTGCTGGTGCATCATCTGTGAACGTCATTAACATCTACTGGCCATTCACAGGGATTCAACTCTTGACATTGCCTGTTGAGAATCTCTTGCCCATCGTACTAATATTCTCAACTTTTGTGCTTACATCCTTTTTCGGAGGGTTCGCAGAGATTCTTACTCAGCGAGTGCTACTGGATGTCATCCCGAACAAGATTCGAAACAGCATGTACTCTCTTGCACCAACAATTGCCACTATATTTGCGATTCCACAGATTGCAATCTTTGGATGGTTACTGACCATTATTGGCTTTCCACTGACACTGATGTCCTGCGGGGTCGTTTCTGCACTTGGAGTGGTCTTGATTGTCCATGGATTCAAACACGAACGCCCTATCATCGAAGAAGCTACATGGGGTAATGGAAAAAAGACTCCTGAGGGAGAAGTTCTGGGTGAATTGACTAAAGAAGAAGTGCTTGCTGAAGTCGAATCAATTTCATTAATTGACGAATAATTAAGAATAGACCGTTCTTTGGGCGGTCTCTCTTTCTCATTTTATAATCCATTATCATCAATTTAATGGCAACAAAGTTAATACATGCTCAGGTAAAGGTTTCGTCGGTGTTAACATATGAGTGATAGGCCAGGATTTCTGATGGTGACCCATGGTGGGTCAGGCCTTCAGACAATGGATTACGAACGTAAAATGGTTCGTGAAAAGGATGTAAAATTTGATGGAGAAGATGGATCTCTAGAAGTGACTGATGTACGCCTCGTCTGGTACAAGGCACCAAAGAAACAAAGTAGCTTCAAAAAATTTGGTGCACTTGCCGGTGCAGTAGCTGGAGCAGCTCTCCTAGAAGGCGCAGGAAGACAGATAGGTGGTATTGGTGGGCACGCACTACGAAGTGTTGGTCGAGGAATTGGATATGCTGCAGTCGGAACAGCCGTTTCTTCCTGGACACGAGATTCATACTATAACAAGGATGACAAGGGTAACACTGAGAGCATTGCACTACCACTTATAGCAATCAGTAATGCTGCTCAAAGCGGGAAAAAACTCGTCATTGAATTGAAAGCTGGAGGTAATATGCAGTTTGAGTTCAAACAGGACAAAGTTATTCCAGGTGTAGTAGCAAATGTTAATTCTGCACAGGATGCAGGAAAGTGTCCCTACTGTGGAACTGGTGCTGGAAATGCAGCTTCATGTCCAAAGTGTGGAGCGCCTCTTGGCGGATCAGGCGATGGTGGCGGTGGTCATGCAGCGTCTGGTGGGGGAGGCGGAGGTACCACTATTGATGTCCGAGGAGCTCGAGGTGCTGGTCGTGGAGGATCAATGAGAATCACCTACGGTGAAGATGCTGATGGCGACGGTCAACCTGATTCTGTTCAAGTTGACTATGGTGGTGGTGGTGGTGGCGCAGGTGGCGGCGGATACTGCTCTAACTGTGGCCAACAATATCCTGCCGGAGCAAAGTTCTGCAATGGCTGTGGCCAAAAAGTCTGATAATCTAAAATCAAAGATTGTTTGGGTTCCTCTGCGGAGGAGCCTAACTTTTCTCTTTTTTTACCTAAACATATCTTCATGTTTAGGTCTATTGATATCTTTAGATTCTTCTTCTGAACCCAAGTACGTATATCCTCTTACAAGTACAACGGGTGTTTGTTGTCCAGCTTGCCCCATCAAAGGTTCTACAAGCATTGCAATCTCATCAACCTGACAGACAGTTGATCTCTTCAAAACTCTGCCATAAAGATCAAATTTTCCTTTATTGTACTTGAATGGTGCAATCCCCGCACATCCAATGGATATGTTGATTGAACCTTTTCTCCATGGTCTTCCTTGGGTATCTGAAATTATGATTGAAATTGTCTTTCCTGTCGCCTTCATCAAGGAATCCTGTAACTGATGTGCGGACTTATCTGCATCTTCTGGTAGTAGAATATAACTTCCCTCCTGTACATTGGATTTGTCCACCCCACTAAAATTACACACTAATCCCGAACGAGTTTCAGTAATGAGAACTCCCTTTGTTCTAATCACCTCCGTACACTCCCGTAATGCAAGTTCAACATGAATTGAATCAAACCCATTCTCAACGGCAATTTCCCTTGCTCTTTTCGAAGGTTCAATATCCTCTGCTCGGATTATTCGATTCTCTGACGATGAAACGATTTTTGATGCGACCACTAGAATATCTCCATTGCTCAACTCTATATCCGATTGATCTAGTGCTTCCAAAATTAGTTTGGTCAGATTATCCTGCGGCTCCACGACTGGAAACTCCCTAAGGGGAAATGCTCGAATCGTTTCAGGTGACATTGAATTTCTTTCAGATTAACATCGCATAAAGATATTTATCACTAAGTTAGAACACGTGTTCTAAGTATCTTGTGAATGATTAGTCCAAAATAATAAAACGATGTTGAGTTTTCATTCACATATGAGGGCTGTTTATCATAGCTAGCGACGGAAAAGGCTAATATGGCATATAACGCACTCTGACAGTACTGGCCAATGCGCAAAACACTTTGAAATAGGGTATGATACGCTACAAATAACACTGGCTTCACACGGAGAGATATGAATTGAGTCCCGATAAGAATACACAACCAACTGCACCTTTAGGTGATATCAAACAAGGTACAATTGCAAAGTTCATGAGAAAAAGAACACAGCTGGTAGGTTTTGAAACAGGGCTCAATAAACACACACAGTATACAATAGAATTCTTGGATAATGCTATAGATGCACTAGAATCATGGTGGTGGAAAGGTAAGAGCCGCCCTCGACTTAAGGAGCGTCCTGACCCCGAAATAATCGAGCAGGTTATAAAGAAAATAGAAGAAGAGCAAATTGACTCGATTGCACTGAGTAAGAAACTAGAGCGGGATGTTAGGGCTGGAAAAGATGTAGAACTCCCTCCTCGTAAAAAAGACACAATTGATGAAAGCATAACCGATTTTAGGAAATTCTTAATGCCTCTTCGTCCGTTATTAAACAAGAGAGAACCTCTTGTTGTAATGCAACTTACAGAAGTTCAGATGCCTGATCTCGTGCCAATAGATGATGAAGAAGGGTTCAAGGTATATGAATTCACATGCTTTGATACTGGTGTTGGAATGGTTCCCGATGACCTTGAAAAATTTGGTATCTATCTAGCATCAAGTAAATCAGAGAAGCTTCGTCAGACGAGAGGAAGTCAAGGTTTTGGAGCACCTTCAGCATTCAGTGACGCTCAGAACACGACTGGAAAACCTATCTTCACTATATCAAAACGATTCAATGCTGATGTAGCCACTGCATCATTTTTCTATACAACCACATCAAATACAAAGGATTACACTGGTGGTCCTATTAATCTTGAATTACCATTCAATCATGGGACATACATTCGTCTTCATTATTTGAATATTCAATACAGACGTGGGTATGCAGATATTTACGCTGAAATGGCGTCGCTACTTAATTCGCATGTAAATATTATTTTTATCGACCCCTATGGTGCAGTTAATTTCTATCCCCGTCGTGTTGATATATTCCCCGATGAACCCAAATATGCACAACCACACCCTTCAAGCATTAGGATAGGCGAATTTCAGGATTTACTTCGTGAAACAACCGAGTCCGATCTGAAGAGTTTCTTAACAAAGGCATTCGTTAGATTAAGTGATAATAAAGCAAGGAAGATTGTTAATGAGGCTAGTAAAGATCTTCGACGACGACACCTTGATGCTCTCTCCTTGAAAACTCCAACTGATTCTTTGTCTAAAATCGAAGTTGAGCTTCTTTATAGAGCCTTTTCAAATGAAGATTACATTGCACCCCCTACAGACACAGTAGTTACCGTTGGTGAGGAAGTCTTTGAACGAACGATTAAATTGGCTTACAATCCCGATTTTGCTACTGCAGTAACAAGAAAGCCAACTTCTGGAAAAGGACTATCATTTGCTGTCGAGGTCTGTATTGCTTATGGAGGCGAAATTAAACCTGCAACGTCTGCTCCTATGGTTTTATGGCGTTTTGTAAATAGAGTTCCCAAATTACGAGACAATAGCGATTGTGCTACTTGGAAGGCTGCTACTACGGTTAATTGGAAGAATTACAAGGTACAAACTTTCGATAATGGTATTCCTCGGGGTCCCATAATGGTGTTCATTCATGTCTGTGGTGCATATGTACACGTGATGTTCAAGGGTCAGTCAAAGCAGGCATTGGCTGAAGATGAAGTACTGCTTCGAGAAATCAAACTCGCTCTTGAAGAAGCCGGACGTAAATTTAGAAGGTTCATCACACGGAGAGAAACCGATAGAAGAAAGGCTAAGCGTGCTGGGATTCTTGCCATGTATGCTGATCAATTTGCTCAGAGTCTTGTGATGATTGCGAATGATGGTCATAAAAAACCAAAATATGATGTCGAAACAATTGCGAGTAGATTGCGAGATTCTATCCAAGGGTTTGAAACCGAAGACGACCAAGAAGAAAGCGAAACTGATGGAATTGGCACAGACTTAGTCGCAGATATGCCCTTAGATGAATCTGATGAAGATTTCGTAGATGATGGAGGTGCTCTAGATGAGTAAGAAGAAATCCAAGAAACAGCCTGATATTGTCCAATCTACTCTTGGCGACCTAGTCAAGGAAGAGCCAATGAAGAGAGCAGAAGAAAAGAAAACTCCAGCTAAGAAGAGTTCTACTAAAAAAGCAGCTCCGAAAAAGAAAGCTAAACCAAAGGTAAAAGCTGCAACCAAAAAACCGAAAGAAGTAGGTGCCACGAAAGCAGCTCCGAAAAAGAAAGCTAAACCAAAGGTAAAAGCTGCAACTAAAAAACCGAAAGAAGTAGGTGCCGCGAAAGCAGCTCCGAAAAAGAAAGCTAAACCAAAAACAAAAACTGCAGCTCAAAAACCGAAAAAAGAAGGTGTAAAGAAAACAGGTTCGAAAAAGAAACCTGATTCTGCTAGCGTTTCAGAGTCTGGAATCCCAATCACAAATCTTCCCGGTGTTGGTTCAAAATTGGCAGACAAATTAATTACTGCAAAATATGATACTGTCGAGAAAATATCAAGATCACGTGCACCATCACTCTCAAAGAAAATTGACGGACTTAGTAGTACGGGAGCTCAAAATCTGGTTGATGCGGCAAAAGACTTGCTTAGAAAGATGGACCAACCTGCTAAATCTACCACCGAAATCGAATCTGAAGACGATGCATCATCCCTCACAATTCCCCTTAGTAAAGTCCCTGGCATTGGATCCAAAATGGCACTTGCTCTTGAAAGAGCCGGTTACAATTCAATAGCTCGGTTATCAAGGTCCCGACCTGATGCTATTGCTTTGAAGGTTGAGGGACTGAGTGTTGCAGGAGCAACAAAGATTGTTACTGAGGCACGAGAAATGATGCAACGAAGAGAGATTGATAGAATCATAGGAGATTCATCAGCTCCAACCATCATCGCTGGAAAAGAAACAAAGCCACCAAAGGAGCAAGTAGCTGCTGTGAAAGAAGAGATCCCTATCATAATTAAAGAGAAACCTGTGAAGAAACAATCCAAGAAGAAAATTGAACCAACGGTTGGACCCTCAAGGAAGAAAACAAAAGTACCTCCACCACCAAAGAGAACGAAACCCAAGGCAATCAAGAAATCTTCTGGATTATCAGTTCCTAAGTCTGTAACTGATCTTACAATCGAAATGAAGGAGAAATGGGTTGCTGCTGATATACGTGCTAAAGCTCCAAAGAGTGTAGATGATCCTGAACAAATCGAAACCGTACAGGTTGTATCTCTACGCCCCGAGGACACTCTTGAAAGATTAGTAGAAGTTGCACTTGAGATTCTAACTGAAACAATGATGTCTGGTCGTCCTGCATTTGAAATTCCTAGTAGATCTGGTGATAATATCGTTTGGGATGAAATACGGGATTTACTACTACTTGGAATGCGAACAATATCCAGGCCATATCATTCACTTGCATCTGTTGTAGACGCAACACGAACTGCTCGCGTTATGGAAATAATCTACAATCTTCTAAAAATCAATCTTCATGCTACGAAACGAGAGGTTTACTATAGCGATGTGAATCTATTTAGAGATCAAAAGTATAGTGATAAAATCATTGAAGATGTTTCATCGATGCTACGAACAACTCGTGATAGTGTTCACATTGTTGCATCTGCTCGAGGTTCTGCTATGGGTAGAGTCACGATTCGTGATGGTGGAGATCTTATTGATCTAACCAAAATGGGAACCGGTGGTTGGGCAGTAACACCTTTCCTTGACCAGTTAGAGATAGTTGAAAGTGATGCTGAATTCATCCTCCTTTCTGAAAAGGATGCGGCTGTGATGCGTCTTGCAGAAGTCAAGTACTGGAATCGGCAACCCTGTATTGTACTTACAGGAAAAGGTTCTGGCGACATTGCAACAAGAGCATTTCTAAAGATGCTCGTGAAGGAACTCGAAATTCCTGCTTTTGCCTTGGTAGACTCTGATCCATATGGACATTATATCTACTCCGTCTTCTTACGAGGGAGTAAGCGTCTCAGTTATGAATCACCATTCATTGCGACACCCGAACTCAAACTTCTAGGTGTTCTTAGTAGAGACCTAGATGAGTACAAAGTTCCTAAAGCTGTTAGGATTCCAATGCAACCAACTGACATCAAACGTGTGAAGGATATGCTGAAGGAACCATTTGTGCAGCAAAATAAAGAGTGGGTCAAAGACCTCCAGCTGATGCTTCAAATTAAAGAGAAAGCAGAGATACAGGCTTTTGCAAGTCATTCTTTCCAATACTTGACTGACGATTACCTCCCAAGAAAGCTTGAAACAGGCGACTGGATTTAAAGACGACCATACGTGAGGTCTTATTACGAGACCTCGCTCTGATTTTAACAATAGTTATTCGATTATCATAGGTGTAACAAGAGATGGTGGTTTCAAAAGTTGGAATACAAGTCGTCGACTCGCATGCGCACTTTTTCACATTTGCTACAATAAAGCAATGGCTTGATAGTGGAGCTTCACTTGAACGAATGCAGAAGAGAGTAAGCAATTACACTGACATGGGAACTTT